>Ga0209647_1000248_pt1 | contig 50681 bp, 47 predicted proteins | sample GraSoi_2013_60cm_FD_185827 | JGI IMG/M metagenome (GOLD analysis project Ga0209647, IMG submission 185827) | Grasslands soil microbial communities from the Angelo Coastal Reserve, California, USA - Sample 9_17_2013_60cm (SPAdes) (version 2) | ecosystem: Environmental > Terrestrial > Soil >...
CAACGCGACGCGCTCGGGCGTGTAGCCGCCGAGCGCGTTGGGCCGGCCATCCACCTCGGGCTCCATGTTGAAGGTGGTGTAGGTTACCCACGCGGCCTCGTCGGGGGTCGTGCGCACGCCCTTCTTGCGCAGGTTCGGCGCGAGCTCGCCGTTGGGCAGCGCGATCTGGCCGAACTCCTCCGGCACCGGGCGCATGTAGTCGTGCTCGCCGCCGAGGAACGCGAGCCAGCGCGGCTGCGACTCCTCGATGATGTAGACCTCGACGCGGCCCACGAGCGGCAGGCGCTTGCCACGCAGGCTCGCCGCGATCTCGCGCGAGCGCTCGTCGTCGGCGCCGACGCTTTCGAACGTTTCCTCGCGGTAGTCGGGATTCGCCTCGAGCACGAGGCGCGATCCGCGTACCCATTGGCGAAGGATGTAGGGCCCGGTGCCGACCGGGTGGGAATGGAAGTCGTCGCCGTAGAAGTCGACCACCTCGCGCGCCACCGCGCTCGTCGCAGGCATCGCGAGCATGAAGGGAAAGCCGTAATCGGTGTGGTTGAGCTTGATCCGCAGGGTGTAGCGATCGATCGCCTGCAGGCCCTCGATCGGCCGGTCGAAGTCGAAGCGGTTGGTCTTCTTGGCTTCGGCTGCGAGGGCGTCGGCGCCCTTGATCTTGCCCTCGACCAGGAACAGCCACTGGCTCTTGATCGCCGGGTCGAAGAGACGCTTGAGCGAGTAGACGAAATCCTGCGCGACCAGCTCACGGCGCTTGCCCTTGAACGCCGGGTCGGTCGTGAAGTAGATCCCCGGCTTCACCCGCAGCGTGTAGACCGTTCCGTCGGCGTTCACTTCCGGCAGCGCCGCGGCAGCACGCGGCTTGAGCTTTACCGGGCGCGCGAGGTAGTCGTATTCGAGCAGCGAATCGAAGATGTTGCCGGAGATGCCGTCCGAGGGCTCGTCGCTCTCGGCCTGCGGGTCGAGCTTGTTCTCGGCGCCCGAGTAAGCGGTGCGGACCACCTTGCGCGCATCCGCCGCCTCGGCGCCCTGGACCAGCAGCGCCGCGAGGGCGAAGGCGAGGGCGCGGATCAATGCAGCGTGTGCGCGGGCGGGGCGGGCTCGGCGCGGCGCGGCGCCTCCGGTGCGGGAGTCGCGTGGTGGACGATCATCCGCCAGCCCCCTTCGGTGAGCTCGAAGACGTTGGTCGCCATCACTTGCGTGGGCTCGGACTCGCCGCCGGGCGCGGCGACCAGCTCGATCACGTTGTGGACCGCGAGCGTCTGGCCGTCGAAGCGCCGCTCCTCGGTGGTGCGCACGCGCAGCTGCGCGCCGCCGGCGAAGATCTGCGCCCAGCTCTCGCGCACCGCCTCGAAGCCGGCGAGGCGCGGGCCCTGCGGATGGATGCAGACGATGTCGTCGCTTTCGGCCCAGACCGCCATCATCGCGGCGACGTCGGCACGCTCGAAGGCGTCGTAGAAAGCCGTCTCGGCGTCGTCGGGCGTGGGGAAGAGTTTGCTGCGGCTGCGAGGCATGGTGCCGGAGCATAATGTACGGACCGCGCGTCTTCAACGGGAACCCCACTATGGTCAAGTTTCACCTCAATGGCAGCGCCATCGACTTCAGCGCCTCCCCGGACACGCCGCTGCTCTGGGTGGTGCGAGATTTCTTCGACCTCACCGGCACCAAGTACGGCTGCGGCATGGCCCTGTGCGGCGCCTGCACCGTGCACGTCGACGGCGAGCCGACGCGCTCGTGCATGACCCCGGTCTCGGCGGTGGCGGGCAAGCGCGTCGTCACCATCGAAGCGGTCGGCGACACGAGCCAGGCGCCGATCGCGAAAGCGGTGCGTGCGGCGTGGATCGACAAGGACGTCGTGCAGTGCGGCTATTGCCAGTCGGGGCAGGTGATGTCGGCGATTGCGCTGCTGCGCAAGATCAAGTCACCGAGCGACGCCGACATCGACGCGGCGATGAGCGGCAACATCTGTCGCTGCGGCACCTACCAGCGGGTGCGCGAAGCGATCAAGAGCGCGGCGGCCTCGCTGCGCAAGGCGTGAGGGGGATGCCATGACGAAGGTTTCCCGCCGCCGCTTCCTGCAATCGTCCGCCGCCCTCGCCGGCGGCCTGGTGATCCCCTTCTGGCTGCCCGGAGGAAATGGGCGCCACGCTCTCGCGCAGGCACCCAAGGCGCCGGCCGTCCCGCCGAACGCGTTCCTGCGCATCGGCAAGGACGGCTCGGTCACGGTGATGATCAAGCACCTCGAGTTCGGCCAGGGCGTGACCACGTCGCTGCCGATGATCCTGTGCGAGGAGCTCGAGTGCGATTGGACCAAGGTGCGCTACGAGCTCGCGCCCGCGGCTCCCGCATATGCCCATACCGCCTTCGGCATGCAGATGACGGGCGGCTCCTCGAGCGTGTGGAATTCGTTCGACCAGTTGCGCACCGTGGGCGCGCAGGCGCGCACGATGCTGATCCAGGCCGCCGCGGACCAATGGAAGGTGAAGCCTGCGGACGTGAGGGCGGAAAAGGGACTGCTCATCGGTCCGGGCTCGCGGCGCATGCCCTTCGGGCAGGTGGCCGAGGCGGCCGGGCGCTTGCCGGTGCCAGAGAAGGTGGCGCTCAAGGACCCGAAGGACTTCAAGCTGATCGGGCAGCCGACGCGGCGCATCGACTCCGCCGAGAAGGTCGAAGGCAAGGCGCGCTTCGGCCTCGACGTGAAGATGAAAGGCCTGCTCACCGCGGTGGTGGCGCACCCGCCGGTGTTCGGCGCGCGATCCAAGACCTTCAACACCGAGAAGGTGAAGGGGATCCCCGGGGTAACGCACGTGGTGGAGCTGTCCGGCCGGCGCGGCGTGGCCGTGGTCGGCTCGCACTTCTGGGCGGCGAAGAAGGGACGCGACGCGCTCGAGGTCGAATGGGACCTCGGACCCAACGCCGCCTTGTCGACGCCCGAGCTGGTGCAGCGCTTCAGCGAGCTCGCGAGAACGCCCGGCAAGGTCGCGCGCAAGGCCGACAACGCCGAGGCGATCAAGGGTGCCGCGAAGACCATCGTCGCGGAATACCAAGTCCCGTTCCTCGCCCATGCACCAATGGAGCCCCTCAATTGCACCGTCGACGTGCGCGCCGATAGTGCGGAGCTCTGGGTCGGCTCGCAATTCCAGACCGTCGACCAGGGTGCCGCGGCGCGCACGCTGGGCCTCAAGCCCGAGCAGGTGAAGGTGAACACGATGCTCGCGGGCGGCGGTTTCGGCCGGCGCGCCAATCCGGCCTCCGATTACGTCGTCGAGGCTTGCGAGATCGCGCAGGCCGTGAAGGTGCCGGTGAAAGTCGTCTGGACGCGCGAAGACGACATCCGGGGCGGCTATTACCGCCCGATGTACGTGCACCGCGTCGAGGTTGGCCTCGACTCGCAGGGCAAGGTGGTGGGCTGGAACCACGCGATCGTCGGTCCGTCGATCGTCGCCGGGACGGCGTTCGAACCCATGCTGGTGAAGGACGGTGTTGACGGGACTTCGACCGAAGGCGTGGCCGATACGCCCTACGACCTGCCGAACCTGCAGGTCATGCTGCATACGGTGGACGTCGGCGTACCCGTACTCTGGTGGCGCTCGGTCGGCAACTCGCACACCGCCTTCGTGATGGAGACGATGATCGACGACGTCGCGGCCGCCTCGGGCAAGGATCCGCTGCAGCTCAGGCGCGAGTTGCTGGCGAAAAACCCTCGCGTGCTCAAGGCGCTCGAGCTCGCGGCGGCCAAGTCCGGCTGGGGCTCGGCGCTTCCCAAGGGGCGCGCACGCGGCATCGCCGTGCACGAATCCTTCGGCAGCGTCTGCGCCCAGGTCGCGGAAGTGTCGCTTGCCGGCAACGATGTGCGCGTGCACAAGGTGACCGCCGCGTTCGATTGCGGCCTGGTCGTGAACCCGCTCACGGTCGAGGCGCAGGTGCAGAGCGCGGTGGCCTTCGGGATGTCGGCCGCGCTGCACGGCAAGATCACCTTCAAGGACGGCAAGGTGGAGCAGTCGAACTTCCACGACTATCGCGTGTTGCGGATGAACGAGATGCCGATCGTGGAGGTCCACCTGGTCACGGGCGGTGAGAAGCCGACCGGAGTGGGCGAGCCGGGCACGCCGCCGGTCGCCCCGGCGATCGCCAACGCGCTCTTCGCGCTCACCGGCAAGCGCGCGCGCGCCTTGCCGCTCGACTCGATGCAATGGACCTGAACCCTTCCGGCGCGGAACTTGCATGTCCGTAGGCCGTCTCACGGCCAACGGGAGCAAAGCGTGCCCAGGACCCTCAGTAACGACTGGCAGAAGATATTTTGGAAGATAGTCAGGAATCCGGCGATCGAGGTGGTCGCGGCGATCGCGGTGGTGCTGTTGTCGGCGTGGGTCGTGGTCCAGACCGAGATCGGCGAGCGCCAGCAGGTGTTTCCCGTCCCCTTCGGGCGCAAGTAGCGCTTCGCGGGCTCGCGCTCGTCCTCGCCGCCGTCGTCATCGGCGGCTGCGCGTACCTCTCCGAAAAGCAGGGCGACCTCATATTCCGCCCCTCGCGCGACGCGTGGTGGGGCTTCAACGGCACGGCCTACCCCTTCGACGAGCACTGGATCCCGGTCGGCGGCGACGGCGAGCGGCTACACGCCTGGTGGCTCAAGTCCGACAACCCGTCGGCTCCGGTGATGCTCTACCTGCATGGGGCGCGCTGGAACCTCACCGGCAGCGTGACGCGCATCGATCGCTGGAAGAAGCTCGGCTACTCGGTCCTCGCGGTCGACTATCGCGGCTTCGGCCAGAGCACCAACATCTCGCCCACGGAGGAGCATTCCTACCAGGATGCCGAGGCGGCGTGGGAATACCTCGGGCGCCTCGCGCCGGGGCGCAAGCGCTTCATCGTGGGGCATTCGCTCGGCGGCGCGATCGCGGTCGAGCTCGCCCGCCGCCACCCCGACGCCGGAGGCTTGGTGCTCGAGGCGACCTTCACTTCGGTGCGCGGCATGATCGAGCACTCGTCCTGGGGCTTCCTTCCCGTGGGGTTGATCCTGACGCAGAACTTCGATGCGCTCGCCAAGATCGGCGAGGTGAAAGTGCCGGTCCTGATCACCCACGGCACGCGCGATACCATCGTGCCGGTCGAGATGGGCGAGCGCCTCTATGCGGCGGCCAACGCTCCGAAACGCTTCATCCGCGTCGAGGGCGCCGGCCACCACAATCTCTCCGGCGTCGCCTTCGACCAGTACCGCCAGGCGCTCACGGAGCTCTTCGGCCAGTAATCCGCTCAGTGGGGTCTGGCGCCGGTCTCGCCAATTCGGGGCAGAATGCGAATTGCGGAAATCGGAGTCTGACCCAACTCATTCATGCAAAGCCTTGATCTCGATGTTCTGGAACGCGCGCTCGAGTGGCGCCGAGGCGGGCGCGGCGTCTGGCTGCTCACCGTGGCGCAGACTTTCGGCGCGAGCCCGCGGCCGCCGGGATCGCTCGCCGCGATCCGCGACGACGGCATCCTCGTCGGCTCGGTCTCGGGTGGCTGCATCGAGGACGATCTCGTCGCGCGCCGCGCGGAATATCGCGGACGCGCGCCGCAGTTCGCCGCCTATGGCGTGAGCGCCGAGGAGGCGCGGCGCTTCGGGCTGCCGTGCGGCGGCGAGCTCGAGGTGATCATCGAGCCCGAGGTCCCGGCGGCGGACTTCGAGGCGCTGCTCGCCGCGATCGGCGCCGGGCGCATCGTGGCGCGGCAAGTCGAGCTGGCCACCGGCGCGTGGTCGCTGGCCTCGGCCAAGCCCAACGACGAATGCCAGCGCACCGCCGAGCGCTTCGTGAGCGTGCACGGGCCGCGCTGGCGCATGCTCGTCATCGGCGCCTCCGAGATCGCCCACTACCTCGCGGAAGTCGCCTCCACCGTGGACTTCCAGGTGTTCGTGTGCGACCCGCGTGAGGAGTATCGCGAGGCGTGGCGCGCGAAAGGCGCGCGCTGGGTCGAGGGCATGCCCGACGACGCGGTGCTCGCCTTCAAGCCCGACGGACATAGCGTGATCCTCACCGTTTCGCACGATCCCAAGCTCGACGACATGGCGCTCCTCGAGGCGCTCAAGAGCGACGCGTTCTACGTGGGCGCCGTGGGGTCGGGGCGCACCAGCGCGGAGCGCCGCAAGCGGCTCGCCGACTTCGATCTCTCGCCGCAGCAGATCGCGCGCCTTCGCGGCCCGGTCGGACTCTCGATCGGCTCACGCACGCCGCCGGAGATCGCCGTGGCGATCCTCGCCGACCTGGTCGCCTCGCGCAACGGCATCGTGCTCGAGAAAGTCGCCGCCGGCGCCGAGCGCAAGCGCGCGTAGCCCCGCCGAACCATCCCGTCCATGATCCGCCGTCTTCTCGCCGCGGCCGCTGCCGCAATATCGGCCGCGCTCGTCGCCGGCGGCGCGCTCGCCCAGGCACCGGGCTATCCGAGCCGGGCGGTAACGCTGATCGTTCCCTACGCGCCCGGCGGCCTGCCGGATACCGTGGCGCGCGTCGTCGGCCAGAAGCTCGGCGACAAGTGGGGCCAGGCGGTGGTGATCGAGAACAAGCCGGGCGGCAACGGCGTGGTCGCGGCGCAGGCGCTCCTCGCCAGGCCCGCGGACGGCTACACGCTGCTGGTCACCGACGCCACGATGTTCGCGGTGAATCCGTTCGTCTACAGCAAGCTTCCCTACGACCCGCAGAAGGACTTCACCTTCATCTCGCTCACAGCGCGCGCGCCTTTGTTCCTCGCGGTGCATCCGTCGCTGCCGGTCGCGAACTTCACCGAGTTCGTCGCGCTCGCAAGATCGAAGCCCGGCGAGCTCTCGTACGGCTCATCGGGCATGGGCAGCATCCACCACCTCGCCACCGAGTCGATCAAGGCGGCGCTCGGCCTCGACATCCTCCACGTGCCGTTCAAGGGCACGAGCCAGTCGGTGCCGGCCGTGGTCGCGGGGCAGGTCTCGGCGGTGTTCTCGGCGTTTCCGTCCCTCGCCGGCTTCGCGAAGGAGGGCAAGCTCAAGCTGATCGCGGTCAATTCGGAAAAACGCTCGTCGCTCGCGCCCGACGTCGCCACCATCGCCGAGACGCACATTCCCGGCTTCGATTTCGCCCCGACCATCGGTTTTTCGGGGCCGGCTGGAATGCCCGCGTCGATCACCGCGAAGATCGGCGCCGATGTGGCCGAGGTGGTGAAGGATCCTGCGATGGCCGAGCGCATGCACGTGCTCGGCATCGATCCGGTCGGCGGCGGGCCGCAAGCCTATGCGGCGCAGATCGCGTCCGACCGCGTGCGTTTCGAGGCGGCCGTGAAGGTCGCGGGCGCGAAGGCGGACTGAAGGCACGCGCGAAGCGCCCATGCCCGCCGACATTCGCGGCTTGCTCCTGTGCGGCGGCCTAGCCACGCGTTTCGGCCGCGATAAGCTCACGTTCGACATCGCATCGGCGCGTGGAGCGGGAGCGCCGCCCACGCCGATGGTCGCGCTCGCCGCGCGAAACCTGGTCGCCGGCGCGGGCAATGCGCTCGCCGTGATTCCACCGGGGGCCGCCGCGTTGCGCCGCATCCTGGAGGCCGAAGGCTGCGAGATCCTCGAGTCGCGCCGCACACGGCGCGGACTGGGCGCCTCGCTCGGGGCGGGCGTCGCGGCGCGGCCGATCGCCGACGGCTGGATCGTCGCCCTGGGCGACATGCCGGACATTCGTCCCGAGACCATCGCTGCGGTGCTGGCGCGGCTCGAATCGGGAGCCACGCTCGCCGCACCGGCCGCGCCGCGCGGCGGGCGTCACGGTCACCCGGTGGGATTTTCGCGAGCGTTGCTTTCCGAGCTGCTGGCGCTCGACGGCGACGAGGGCGCGCGCTCGATCGTCCAGCGCCATCGCGATGCGCTCGTCGTGGTCGAGGTCGACGATCCAGGGATCTTCACCGACATCGACACGCCGTCCGACCTCGAGGCGCGAAGCGCGTCCTAGTGCGGGACGAATTTCCCGGTGCGCGGGTCCACGTAGCCCGCGCCCGGCACTTGGTGGAGCACCGCGCCGGTGCGCGGGTCGATCGCGAAACGTGCGGCCGGATCGAGGGCTGCGCTGCCCGGAGGCAACGCCGGCCTCGGAGGCTCGATCACTTCGACGTGAGCGACCGGCGGCAGCGGGACCGCGGGATTGACCGCCGGCTTCACGATGGGCGGAAATGGTTCGATCGCCGCGCGCGGCGGATGCTCGTCGCGCGAGGCGCGATCCTGGCCGGCGGGACTCTTCAGAAGGCGGCTCAACTCGGCGCGCGCGGCCTCGCGTTGCGCGGGCGTCGCGTCGCGGCTGCCGATGATTAGCTGCAGCTCCCGCATGCGCGCCTCGACACCGGCCGGCGGCGGCCATTGCGGAGTGTCGATCGCGGCAGCCAGCGCTGCTGCGGCGGCGAAGGCGGCGAGCGCGATTCGCCGCGGCACGCGCGCTAGCCCTTCTTGAGGGGCGGGTACTTCTCGCCCGCCTCGATGCGCACCTTGAGGATGTTCTGCTTCGGCGGCAGCGGGCAGGTGGTGAACTCGCTGAAGGCGCACGGCGGGTTGTAGGCGCGATTCATGTCGAACTCGAAGGTTTCGCCCGCCTTGGGCTTCTGCTCGACGTGGAGGAATCGCCCGGTCTTGTAGGTGGCGTCGCCCGCTGTGTCGTCGCGGAAGATGATGAAAAGGCCGTCGTCCTCGCCGATCACATCGAGCTGGTAGCGGCGGCCGCGCAGCTCGAACTCGACGTACCCGGGCACCGTCTCATCGGTGAGTTGGTCGAGCACGTCGACGATCTGGACCTTGCGCGGCGGGTCGTAGGGCACGAAGCGCGCCTTCATGCGGTAGTTGTCGTCCACTGCGTACCACACTCGCCCGCCGAAGCTGTTGCGCACGTCGCTCTGGTTGTCGGCGAGGCGCATGATGTACTTCCCGTCGCGCTCGATGAAGTGGAACGCGACCTTGCCCACCGAGACCCAGTCGCGCGTCTCGCTCGAGGTTCCCATGTCGCGCTCGGTGAACTCGATGCCGTCCTTCTTCATCTTCAGGCCTTCGACCAGCTTCACCGTGACCCGGCCGGGCGTGACGAAGACCGAGCCCATGCCCTTCTGCCCGACGCCCTTGGGAAACACGACGTCGTTGCCTTCGCCGCTGCCGAAAGTGTTCTCGCCGGGCTTGAGCACGAAGCGGCCGGCGAGGGTGAGCCAGCCGTTGTCCGCTCGCAGGTTCTTCTCGACGCGCGCGCGCCAATCCTCGACCGATTTGCGATAGGCGGGATCGGCCGCGGGCACGTCGGCGGCGCTCGCCGGGAGGCAAAACGCGGCTGCGAGGATCAGGAAGACGGATGGTTTCATGGCTTTCGACCGGTTGGACCGTGGCAAATTGTAGTGGTTTCGAGGCGACGACGCGCCAGGGAAGCTCTGAACAAGTGCCGAGGTGCGCGACGGGTCGATTTCGAGGTCGATTCTAGGCGTCGAGTCCGACGCAAGGTAGGTACCTTGCTAGGACGAGCAACGACGAAGCGGCCCGAAATCGCCCGTCCCTCGAGACGGCATCGATAATTTGATCAACGTACGTGGGTTGCGGCATATGCGGCGTCTGCTGCGTTGCTTGGCTTGCGAATAGTCCGGCTATTCGCTGCACCGCGCGCCTAGCATCCATCCGCATCTGCCGCAACGCGCATCCCCGGAACTTGTTCAGAGCTTCCCTAGGCGAGGAACTCGCACAGCAGGCGGTGGAAGTGGTGCACGCCGCGCTCGCGGCTGGGGGAGTAGCGGCCGCGCGAATACAGGCGGGAGCGCACCCCGCGCTGCACCGATTGCACGATCGCCTCGTCCTCTTCCTCCACGCGGTCGAGCGAGGCGCCGGCGCCGCGATCGAGCAGGGATTCGTCCCACACGAAGGCGCGAAACGCCACGCGCGTTCGCGCGAGGCCGTCGGGCCTGACGAGGTTGAGCGACAGGCCCCAGGGATAGAAGTTGAGCATCAGGTTGGGAAACACCCACCAGTACTGGGCCGCCGGCTTGCCCGCCTTGTCCACGGCGACCTGCACATTCGAGTAGCGGAACAGTTCCGAACGGTAGGCGCCGTAGTCGACGACCTCGTTCAATCCGGCGTGCACGAAGGGAATGTGGAATCCCTCGAGATAGTTCTCGACGTACAGGGCCCAGTGCGCGTCGAGCTCGAAGTCGCGGCTGCGCTCGGGAGCGGCGCGCATGTGCGCGAGCGGCATCGCCGATGTCCCCGCCTGCATGTCGCCCAGGAACTGCGCCAGCGGCGCGGCCGGGGCGATGGAGGCGAAGCCGTGGCCGGCCCATTCGCCGAAGCCGACGCGCGGCAGGTTGTCCGCCGGCGACGGGAAATTCCTCGCCTCGCGGAATTCCGGCATGAAAGTCATGCGGCCGGCGAGGTCGAAGCGGCGCGAGTGGTAGCCGCAACGGATTTCCTTCGCCGTGCACGGCGCTCTCACCAGCAGGTTGCCGCGATGCGTGCAGACATTCGAGAGGCAGCGCAGCTCGCCCGCCTCGTCGCGCGCGAGGAGCAGCGGTTCGTCGAGGAGCCCGGGAAGGAGGTCGCGCGGCGAGAGCGACCTGGGCTGCGCGACGTCCGCGAGGTCGCCCAGCCACTGCCAGCTGCGGGCGAAGACGCGCTCGCGACAGGCGGCGTAGGCGTCCGCGTCGCCGTAGAAGCGGCTTTCGAGCGTGGCGGCGACCGCGATGTCGGGATCGATGGAGTAGGGCATGGAGCTCATCTCTCTACGATCCTGTCGCCGGCGCGTCGAGCACCGCGAGGACGCGCTCGGGACCCAGGGTCACGAGGCAGTTGGTATGGCCGAGCGGGCAGACGCGCGCGAAGCACGGGCTGCAAGAGAGGTTGAGCGTGATCACGCGCGCGTGGGCCGAGAGCGGTGGCGTGAAGGCGGGGCTCGACGAGCCGAAGAGCGCCGCGGTCGGGCGGTCGAGTGCCGCGGCCACGTGCATCAGCCCGGAGTCGTTGGTCACCACGCGCGCCGCGCAGGACATGAGGTCGATCGCCTCGTCGAGCGTCGTTCGCCCGGCGAAGTCGATGCAGGCATCGCCGGCCAGCCGCTGGATCTCGGCGGTGATGCCCGCGTCCTTCGCCGAGCCCATCAGCCAGACCTGGAAGCCGCGCGCGGCAAGCGACTTCGCGAGTGTTGCGAAATGTTGCGCCGGCCAGCGCTTGGCCGGCCCGTACTCGGCCCCCGGTGCCAGCGCGGCGACCGGCCTGGCGAGGTCGAGGCCGAATCTTGCGAGCGTGGCGCTGCGCGCGGCATCGTCCACCCGCAGGCGCGGCTGCGGAATCGGCCGGATGAGCGCCTCGCCCGCGGGCTGCGCGAGCGCCGCGTAGCGCTCCGCGATCAGGGGCAGCTTCGCCTTGTCGAGGCGCCGCGCGTCGTTGAGGAGGGCGTAGCGCATCTCGCCACGGTAGCCCGTGCGCAATGCGATCCCCGCGTGCCAGGGAATGAGCGCCGCCTTGAACGTGTTGGGCAGCACCACCGCGCGCTCGTAGTGGGCGAGGCGCTTGGCGAATCGCCGGCGCTCGCCGAGCTTGAGGTCGCCGTGGCCGAACGGGTGGGCGATCGCCTCGGCGACCTCCGGCATCCGGCGGTAGACGGGCAGCACCCAGCCGGGAGCGAGCACGTCGATTGCGGCGTGCGGCTCGCGTTCCTTGAGGCGCACCAGGAGCGGGTGCGACAGGACCGCGTCACCGATCCAGGATGGCGCTACGACGAGAACGCGCACTCAGTGGCCGGTGGGGCCGTCGCCGATCAACTTGTACAGCGTGCCGCAGTAGGGGCAGCGCGCCTCGCGGGTCTTCTCGATCGGCAAGTAGACGCGCGGGTGGGTGTTCCACAGCTTCTGCGAGGGTAGCGGGCAATGCAGCGGCAGGTCCTTCGCCGTGACCTCGACGCTCTTGCGGTCAAGCTCGGACGGCAGCGACATTTTCGCTCATCACCGGAGTGAGCCAATGGTGGTACTTGCGGTTGCGGCCGTTCACGATGTCGAAGAACGCCGACTGGATGCGCTCGGTCACCGGGCCGCGGGAACCGGCGCCGATGATGCGCCGGTCGAGCTCGCGGATCGGGGTGACCTCCGCGGCGGTGCCGGTGAAGAATGCCTCGTCGCAGATGTAGATGTCGTCGCGCGTGAGCCGGCACTTTTCCACGGCTATGCCCAAATCTGCGCAGATCGACTGCACCGAGCGCCAGGTGATGCCGTCGAGCGCCGTGGTGAGCTCGGGCGTGTACACGCGCCCGTCCTTCACGATGAAGATGTTCTCGCCCGCGCCCTCGGCGACGAAGCCGTCGGTGTCGAGCAGCAGCCCCTCGTCGTAGCCGTGCTGGGTGGCTTCGAGGTTGGCGAGGATCGAGTTGGCATAGGTGGTCGCGACCTTGGCGCGCGCCATGGTGACGTTCACGTGGTGGCGCGCGAACGACGACGTCTTCACGCGGATGCCCTTCTTCAGGCCGTCCTCGCCGAGGTAGGCGCCCCACGGCCAGGCGGCGATCGAGACGTGCACCTTCGCGCCCACCGGCGAGACGCCCATCTTTTCCGAGCCGTAGAAGGCGAGCGGGCGCAGGTAGCAGCTGTCGAGCTTGTTGGCGCGCACGACTTCCTTCTGCGCCTCCATCAGCTGGTCGGGCGAATAGGGGATTTCCATCATGTAGATCTTCGCGGAGTTGAACATCCGCGTCGTGTGCTCCTTCAGGCGGAAGATCGCAGTGCCGATCTCCGTCTTGTAGGCGCGTACGCCTTCGAACACGGCGAGGCCGTAGTGCAGGGAGTGGGTGAGGACGTGGGTGGTCGCCTCGCGCCAGGGCACGAGCTTGCCGTCGTGCCAGATGAAGCCGTCGCGGTCTGCCATCGACATGGGAAGCTCGGTTCCAAAACGATGCTGGAGAGGAGAATTCTAGCGCAAATCGGAGCGCGGACCGCGCGGGTTCCGTGGCATAATTCATCGCGCTGCGCAGCAACGCCAACGAGCCCACGCGGAAGAAAAAAGGGATGGCCCAGGATCCGAGCAACGACCCGTCGTTGAGATACGCGCCCCCGGCCGCGCCCAGGACGTTGATGGCGGCGCTCACCCCCGAGGAGAAGCTCTCGGGCGACATGCTCATGCTCACCACCGGCTTCATGATGTGCGCGGCCGCGCTCTGGCTCGCCGTCTACTGGAGCATGGGCTACCAGTACTCGACCGCGATCCCGCTCATCTTCCAGGGGCTCTCGGTCCTCACCATCGCGCTCTGGTGGAAGTTCCGCCGCCTCTACACCTTCGCGGTGATCCAGCTGGGGCTGATCCTCTTCACGCCCTTCGCGATGCAATGGTCGATCGGCAACTTCGTCAATGCCTCGGGCGTGAGCCTGTGGGGCCTGATGGCCCCCGTCGGGGCGGTCACGGTCCTCGGCACGCGCCAGTCGATGCCGTGGTTCTTCGCGTGGCTGTTCATGACGGTGATGGCGGGCGTCTTCGACTACATGCTCTCGGGCACGGTGCAGCGCTTCGACCTGCAGACGGTGGCGGTGTTCTTCGTGCTCAACTTCGCCGCGATCTCGGTGATGATCTACTCGCTGCTGTGGTATTTCGCCGCCGAGAAGCAGAAGCTGCGCCAGCAGGTCGACGCCTCGCACGAGGAGGTGCGCCTGGAGAAGGAGCGCAGCGAGAGGCTGCTCCTCAACATCCTGCCGCCTGCGATCGCCGAGCGCCTGAAGCGAAACGAGATCAACATCGCGCAGGGCCACGCCGACGTGACCGTCATGTTCGCCGACATCGTCGGCTTCACGCGCATGACCGAGGAGCTCTCGCCGGTGGAGACTGTGAAGATACTGAACGACATCTTCTCCATCTTCGACGAGCTCGCCGACAAGCACCGGGTGGAGAAGATCAAGACGATCGGCGACGCCTACATGGCGGCCGCGGGGCTGGACACGGGCGCCAACATCCACTACGCCGACGCGATCGCTAGCATGTCGCTCGAGATGCTCCAGAAGCTCGAGGAATACCGCCGGCGCACCGGCGAGCGCCTGCAGATCCGCATCGGCATCGGCACCGGCCCTGTGGTGGCCGGCGTGATCGGCAAGAAGAAATTCATCTACGACATGTGGGGCGACACGGTGAACGTCGCCTTCCGCCTCGCTGCCGACGCGCCCGCCGAGACCATCAAGGTCGACCTCATGACCCACCGGCGCCTGCACAGCCGCTTCCAGTTCGACGCCGCGCAGGAGATGGAGATCAAGGGCAAGGGCCGCATGCAGGTCTTCCAGCTCAAGGCCCCGATCGCGCGCACGTCCGCGGTCGCCTAGCTCTCGAACACCGCCTCCCAAAGCGCGCGCACCGCCGCGCGCTCCCCCTCGAGCTCGCCGGGAGCGAGCCGGATCCTTTCTTCGTCATTGAGCGCCGCCTGGTGCGTGCGCCGGCGCATCGCGAGATAGGCTTCTGCCGCGCCGGCGGCGAGCGCGGGGTCCAGCAGGCCGAGCTCGGCGCAGCGATTAAGTAGCGTGTGGTTGCCCTTGTTCTCGCGCAGCTGCGGGTGGGCGGGCCCATGCAGCAGCACCAGCGCCTGGACGCAGAACTCGAGGTCGATCACGCCGCCCGCGGCGTGCTTGAGCTCGCCGCTCTCGGTCTTGTGTTCGCCACGCATGCGGTTGCGCATGGCGACGATGTCGGCGAAGAGCTTGTCGCGTTCCCGAGGCGTGGCGAGAATCGCGTCGCGCACCCGCTCGAAGCGCTTCCCCGTCTCGCGATCCCCGGCGCAGGCGCGCGCGCGCGTGAGGGCCTGGTGCTCCCAGGTCCACGCGCGTTTCTCCTGGTATTCGCGGAACGCGGGGAGCGAGCCCACCATCAATCCCTTGGCGCCATCGGGGCGCAGCCTGAGGTCGGTCTCGTAGAGCACGCCTGCGGCGGTGAGCGTGGTCATCCAGGAGTTCACGCGCTGCGCCACGCGCGCCAGCCGGTCGGCATCTGACGCGATCGTCTGGTCGTAGAGGAAGATCACGTCGAGGTCCGACCCGTATCCCAGCTCTTTCCCGCCGAGCTTGCCGTAGCCGACGATGCAAAAACCGGCGATCGCGGGAGCCAATCGGGGGTACCCCAAACTGAACGCCGCTTCATCGAGCGTCACGTCGAGGATTGCGTCGGCGAGGGCGCTCAGCTCGTCGGAGAGCGCCATCACCGCGAGCTCGCCTTCGAGGTCGGCGATCGTGAGGCGCAGCACGTGGCGCTGCTTGAAGTGGCGCAGGTGGTCGAGCAGGCGCTCGACGTCCCCGGAGAGCGCGGCGCACTCGGAGGCGAGCGCCGCGCGCTCGGCGCTCCAGTCGGATGGCGTGAATCCCGGGCGAGTGCGCGTGAGCTCGTCCAGGAGGATGGGATGGCGCGCGATCAGCCGCGCCGCCCAGGCGCTGCGCGCGGCCAGGCGCGCCGCCCGCTCGAGCACGCGCGGGTATTCGAGCAGCAGCGAGTAATAGGCCTCGCGGCGGTCGATCGCCTCGACCAGCGCGAGGAGTCGCTCGGCGGTCGCCTCCCGCCCGCCCTCGCGCGCCACGGCGGCGATGATCGCGGGCACGAGCTTTTCCGCCTTGGCGCGGATCGTCGCCGACAGGGCGCGAAAACGGCGCGTGCGCGTGAAGTCGATGAGCCGGCGCGCGATGCCGGGCGCATCGACGATGCCGGCCTCGCGCAGGTCCTCGGCGAGGCCGTCCGGATCGGGCGCGGCCTGCGGGTCGCCGAGCCAGGAAGCGAGGCTCGCGGAGGGCCGGTGCGCGGGCGGCGCCTCGAAGAGCGCGCCGAAGGCCTCTTTCACCCGCTCGCGATGCGCATCGATGGCGGCCGCGAGCGAGTCGTAATCGGCGAAGTCCATCGCCTCGGCGATCGCCGCGCGATGTTCGGGCTCGCGCGGCAGCGCCTGGGTCTGCTGGTCGTCGTAGTACTGCAGCCGGTGCTCGAGCCGGCGAAGGAAATCGTAGGCCCGCGCGAGGTCTTGCGCCCGCGCGGGCTCGATCAGCCCGCGCTCGGCGAGGGCGCGCAGTGCCGCGCGGGTCGCCGTGAGACGCAGGCCCGGGTCGCTCCCGCCGCGGATCATCTGGAAGAGCTGCACGGCGAACTCGATCTCGCGAATGCCCCCGGCGCCGACCTTGATGTCATCAGCCTTGTGCCGCCGGATCGCGGTTTCGAAGATGCGCGCCTGCAACTCGCGTAGCTGCTCGAGCATCCCGTAGTCGAGGTAACGGCGGTAGACAAAGGGCTCGACACGCTCCGCGAGCCCCTCGGCGGGGCCGGCCACCACGCGCGCCTTGAGCCACGCGTATCGCTCCCAGGGGCGCCCGTGCGCGACGAAATAGTCCTCGAGCGCCTCGAGCGAGGTCGCGATCGGGCCCGCGTCGCCGAAGGGGCGCAGCCGCATGTCGACGCGGAACGCCTGCCCGTCGGCGGTCGGTTCGGAAAGCAGCGCGATCAGCGACCGGCCCGCGGCCGCGAAATACTCGCGGTTCGAGGCGTGCCTCGGCCCGGAGGTCTCGCCCTCGGCGCCATACAGGAACACGAGATCGACATCGGAGGAGACATTGAGCTCGCAACCGCCGAGCTTGCCGAGAGCGGCCACCGCGAGACGGGCCTCCTCGCCCGGGGCGCCGAAGGTATCGCGGGTGGTGGTTTCGGCCTCCACGAGTGCTGCCGCGATGCATTCCTCGGCGAGCGCGGTGGTGGTCGCGAAGACCTCATCCAGGCTCGCCAGGTTGTTCAGGTCGCGGTGGGCGAGATTCACCATGACGCGCTCGCGCAGCCGCCGCAGGCGCCGGCCGAGATCCGCGCCGTCGCCGGCGAGAAAGGCGCGCATCTCGTTGCGCGACCAGGGCGCTGCCGCGCGGCCCTCCAGGTCCACCGCGACCTCGGGTCGCGCGTTGACTACACGGGAGACGTAGCGCGAAAGCCTGAGCGTGCGATCGAAAGAGGCAACCACGGGGCGCTACAATAGCCCATAAAACCGAAGTTCCCGCATTCGCGGGGACGATTGCTCGAGGACTGCCGCATCAAGGCCCTACCGCGAATCTTCCTGCGCCTGGCGGCAAGCGCGGCGGCCTTCCTCCTCGTGGCCTTTGCGCTGCTCGTGCTGTGGCTGCGCTACTACGCGCTGCCCAACGTCGATGCCTACCGCGCCGACATCCTGTCCTCGATCGAGAAGGCCTCGGGGATGAAGGCGAGCGCCACGGGCATCCGCGGCGGCTGGGACGGGTTGCGCCCGAGCGTTTCCCTGGAGGGCTTCGAGCTCGCCGACCTTCGCGGCAGGGTCGGCCTGGAGCTCGAGCGCGCCGACGTGACCGTCTCCTGGTGGACGCTGCTGGTCGGGCGCCTGCGCCTTCACGACGTCGACTTCTATCGTCCCGCGCTGAGCCTGCGGCGTGGCACCGACGGCCTCATCTACCTCGCCGACAAGCCGCTCAACCAGACCGGGCCGGGCGACGGCGAGTTCACCGAGTGGCTGCTGGCGCAGCCCCGCCTCGCGATTCACGACGCCACGCTCGTGTGGCGCGACGAGAAGAGCGGTGCTCCGGAGCTGCGCCTTCGCAACGTCGAGATCGCGATGCGCAGGCACCTCGGCCACCACCACGCGGCGCTTACCGCGCTGCCACCTCCGGAGCTTGCCGGGCGCATCGACCTGCGCGCCGACGTGGCCCTCGCGCGCGGCGCCGGGCGCTGGGCGGCGGCGGGTGACCTGTTCGCCGAGGGCCGCGGCGTCGACCTGGGGGCGCTGCGCGCGCACTTGCCGGTGCCCGAGACCCTGCGCAGCGGCGTCGGCAGCCTGCGCGTGTGGGTGCAATTCGCTCCCGACGGCCTCAAGGAGGTGGTCGCGGACCTCAACATGCGCGATGCCCGCGCGCAGCTCGCCGCCGACGTGCTGCCGCTCGACCTGGCGACGATCTCGGGGCGCGCCACCTATCGCGCCGAGCGCGACGGTTTCGCCGTGGCGACCGAGGGACTGCGCTTCCGGCTCGCCTCCGGTCCCGAGGTGCGCCCGGGGAAGTTCTCGCTCGCGCGCACGGCTCCTCCCGGCAAGGCGCCGCACCTGGACATCCGCGCCGACGGCATCGACCTGAAGATCGCCGCGACCCTCGTCGATTATTTCCCGGTGCCGCGCGACGTGAAGGGCCAGTTGCTGCGCTTCGCGCCACGCGGGCGCCTCGCCGATGCGGCGCTGACATGGACGGGCGAGGCGGGCGCGGCGCCGCAGGCGTACACCGTCGCCGGGCGATTTGAAGACCTCGCGGTGAATGCGGTCGACAACTTCCCCGGCATCTCGGGACTGACCGGGCAGGTAAAGGGCACGCAGGATTCCGGCACGATCGAGCTCGCATCGAAGAACGTCGGCTTCGACCTCGAACGCCTCTTTCGCGCGCCGCTCGCGCTCGATTCGCTCGAGGCTTCGGCCACGTGGAAGCGCGACGGCAAGGCCCTGGTCGTGGACATCGCGCAGGCGCACTTCGCCAACGCCGACGGCGAGGGAAAGGTCGCCGGCCAATGGCGCTCGATCCCCGACTCGAAGGAGAAGACGCCGGGATTCGTCGACCTCAAGGGGACGTTCGCGCGCGTGGAAGCGCGGCGCGTGGCGGCCTATCTTCCCAACCGCCTGGCGAACACGCGCGACTGGATGGACCGCTCGATCCTCGCCGGGCGCGTCACGCGTGCGAGCTTCGAGGTGCGCGGCGACATGTGGTACTTCCCCTTCGGCGACGACAACGGCAAGTTCCTGGTCGAGGGCGACCTGCGCGGCGGCCAGCTTCGCTACCACCCCGACTGGCCCGCCATCGACGCGATCGACACCGCCTTCCGCTTCGAGGACCGGCGCATGGAGTTCCGCTCGCAAAACGCGACGATCTTCGCCAGCCGCGTGGGCACGGTGAGCGCCACGCTCGCCGACTACGCCGCCAAGCCGCCGGTGCTCGCGGTCGAAGGCGAAGTCGAGACGACCGGCAGCGATGTCGTGCGCTTCCTGCGCGAGTCCCCGCTGGTGAACGGCCCCGGCGCGTTCACGCGCACGGTCGCCATCGACGGGCCCGGAAAGCTCAAGCTCTCCCTGCAGTTTCCCTTCGGGGGGACCGAGCCCGCGCGGGTGAGCGGCGACTACGCGTTCAACGGCGCGACCGCGAGCATCGGGCGCGCGCTCGAGATGCGCGAGGTTCGCGGGCGCCTCGCGTTCACCGAGCGCACCGTGCGCGCCACGGCGATCACCGGCACGCTCTTCGACAAGCCCGTGACGCTCGCGATGTCGACGCAACCCGACAACACGGTGCTCACCACGCTCGAGGGCACCATCGATCCGGCCGGCATGGCCGAGCGCATTCCCGGCCCGATCGCCGCCCGGCTCTCGGGTGCGACGGTGTGGAAGGCGCGCCTCGTGTCGGGCAAGCAGGGTAGCGACCTCACCGTCACCTCGGATCTCACCGGGCTTGGCTCGACCCTTCCCGCGCCGCTCGGCAAGGCCGAGGCGCAGGCGCGCTCGCTCGAGGTCAACGTCGCGCGCCTCGGGACCGAGGCCGAGACGACGACGCTCACCCTGGCCGAGGCGATTCACGGCCGCCTGACTCGCAGCGGCGCCGCGGGCGCGGAGCATTGGAACGTGGCGCTCAAGTTCGGCGCGCCGGTGGCCGACCAGCCCGCGCGCGAAGGTTTGTGGCTCTATGGCGAGCTCGCCGCGCTCGACGTCGACGCCTGGAAGGACGTGTTCGCGACGCCCCAGGGCGCTCCCGCCGAGGCTCGCGGCCCGCTGGAGCTTCGTGGCGTCGACCTCGCGCTCGGCGAGGTGCGCTACTTCGGGCGCGATTTCCGGCAAATGCGCGCCCGGCTCTCGCGCTCGGGCACGCAATGGAGCGGCAAGCTCGAAAGCCCCAAGGTCGCGGGGGAAGTGCAGTGGAACGCGGTCGGCAAGGGACGTTTGGTGGCGCGCCTCGAGCGCCTGGAGATTGGGCAATCGGCCGCCACGACGACCGAGCCCGGGCCGCAGACCGGCCAGGGGGACCTCCCGGCGATCGACGTCGTCGCCGACAAGTTCGACTTCCGCGAGCGCTGGCTCGGCAAGCTCGAGCTCAAGGCGGAGCCCGTCGAGGACGAGTGGCGCATCGACAAGCTCGACATCACCAACGAGCATGCGCAGCTGCGTTCCACCGGGGGCTGGCGCAAGACCGGCACGGGCTCGCTCACCACGCTCGACATGAAGCTCGAGACCACCAACCTGAGCGCGGTCTTCAAGCAGTTTGGCTACGGCGACTACCTCAAGCGCGGCACCGGCCACCTCGAGGGCACGCTGGTGTGGCCCGGTTACCCCTACGACTTTGCGCTCTCGCTGCTCGCGGGCAACTTCAAGGTCGAGGCGCGAGACGGACAGTTCGCCAAGATCGAGCCGGGCGCGGGCAAGCTCCTCGGCCTGTTGTCGCTGCAGTCGCTGCCACGCCGCGCGCTCCTCGATTTCCGCGACGTCTTCAGCGAAGGCTTCGCCTTCCAGCGCATCAGCGGCGACGTGAAGGTCGCGCGCGGGATCCTGCTCACCGACGGCTTCGAGATCAGCGGCCCGTCGGCGTTCGTGAGCCTTTCGGGCGAGGTTTCCCTGCCGCAGGAAACGCAGTCGCTCACCATGCGCATCGTGCCCGAGGTGGGCGAGGGCCTCGCGCTCGCGGCGACCCTCATCGGCACGCCGGTGCTGGGCCTGTCGACCCTCCTCGTCTCGAAACTGCTGCGCAACCCGCTGGGAAAGGTCGCCGCCTACGAGTACCAGGTGACGGGGTCGTGGGATAATCCACAGGTCACGCGACTGTCCGGCCCGGCGCCGAAGACCGCCGCGAACCCCGAAGCTCCCGCGGCCGGGAGCGTGCCCCAATGATCATCACCAAGAACTCGACGACTCCCGCCGCCCTTCGGGAGACGATGGCCATCACGCAGTCGATGTTTCGCGTGGCTGCGGTGCAGATGGCATCGGGCCCGCACGTGCAGGCCAACCTGCAGGAGGCCGGCCGCCTGATCGAACTCGCGGCAGCCACGGGTGCGCGCATCGTCGCGCTGCCCGAGTACTTCGCGATCATGGGGATGAAGGACACGGACAAGGTCGCGGCTAGGGAGCGCGACGGCCACGGTCCGATCCAGGCGTTCCTTTCCGAGCAGGCGCGGCGCCATCGCATCTGGATCGTCGGTGGCTCCGTTCCCCTCGAGGCGAGCGCCGCCGACAAGGTGCGCAACTCGTGCCTGGTCTACGACCAGGAGGGCAAGCGTGTCGCGCGCTACGACAAGGTCCACCTCTTCGGCTTCGAGATGGGCGAGGAGCGCTACAGCGAGGAGCGGACCATCGAGCCGGGCGACAAGGTGTGCGTGGTGGACTCGCCCTACGGCAAGCTGGGCATCTCGGTGTGCTACGACCTGCGATTTCCCGAGCTCTACCGGGCGATGGGGGACGTGGACCTGATCCTGGTGCCCTCGGCCTTCACCGAGACCACCGGCAAGGCGCATTGGGACACCCTGGTACGCGCCCGCGCCATTGAAAACCTCGCCTACGTGATCGCCCCGGCGCAGGGCGGATACCACGTGAACGGGCGCGAGACCCACGGGCACACGATGATCGTGGACCCCTGGGGGGTCGTCCTCGACCGCCTCCCCCGAGGCTCCGGGGTTGTCGTGGCCGGGGTGAACCCCACCTACCAATCGAAGATCAGACGAAGCCTGCCCGCGCTATCGCATAAGACAGTTCGTCATTGGTGACCAACTGGTAGTTCATTGCTGTTCAACGTAGATCGACGTAGTTAAGAGCTTTTAATGACCAAGCCAGGCCCCACCGCGCTGGAAATCGCCCGTTCGACCCTGCTGACGCCCTTTGGCCTCGACGAGGCGGCGACGCGCTCGGTTTTCGGCACCATCCTGGCGCATCGTGCTGATGATGCAGACCTTTTCTTCCAGTACAACCGCTCCGAGGGGTGGACGCTGGAGGAGGGGGAGGTCAAGGCCGGCAGCTTCTCGATCGACCAGGGGGTGGGGGTGCGGGTACTCGCCGGGGAAAAGACCGCCTTCGCCTACGCCGACGACATACACGCCGAGGCGCTCGAGGCCGCCGCCAAGGTGACCCGCGCGATCGCCGCCGACGGCGCAGGGGCGACCGCGGGCCGCGCGGTGGTGCGCGCCGGGCCGACGCTTTATGCCCCCATCGACCCGGTGGCGCAGTTCGACGATGGAGCGAAAGTGCGCATCCTCGAGACGCTCGAGCGCCATGCGCGCGCCGCCGACCCGCGCGTGAAGCAGGTGATCGGGCGCTTGTCGGGCGAGTACGACGTCGTCCTGGTCGCCCGCGCCGATGGATCGCTGGCGGCGGACGTGCGCCCGCTCGTGCACCTCTCGATCACGGTAATCGCCGAGCAGCACGGGCGCCGCGAGCAGGGACAGCAGGGCGCGGGCGGGCGATTCGGCTATGCCTACTACACCGATGAGGTGCTCGAACGGCTCGCGCGCGACGCCGTGCGCCAGGCGCTCGTCAATCTCGAATCGCGGCCGGCGCCGGCCGGCGTGATGACCGTGGTGCTCGGGCCCGGTTGGCCCGGAGTGCTGCTGCACGAGGCGATCGGCCACGGTCTGGAGGGCGATTTCAACCGCAAGGGAACCTCGGCCTTCAGCGGGCGCATCGGCGAGCGCGTCGCCGCGCCCGGCGTGACGGTCGTTGACGACGGCACGATTCCCGACCGGCGCGGGTCGCTGTCGATCGACGACGAGGGCAACCCGACCGCGCGCAACGTGCTGATCGAAGACGGCATCCTGCGCGGCTACCTGCAGGACACGCTCAACGCCCGCCTGATGGGCGCGGCGGTGACCGGCAACGGCCGCCGGGAATCCTACGCGACGATCCCGATGCCGCGAATGACCAACACTTTCATGATGGCCGGCGATCGCGATCCGCAGGAGATCATCGCCTCCGTGGAGCGCGGCCTCTACGCGGTCAACTTCGGCGGCGGCGAGGTCGACATCACCAGCGGCAAGTTCGTCTTCTCGGCCTCCGAGGCGTACTGGATCGAGGGCGGCAAGGTGCTCCATCCCGTCAGGGGCGCGACGCTCATCGGCAACGGCCCCGACGCGCTCACGCGGGTCACCATGATCGGCAGCGACCTGTGCCTCGATCCGGGCGTGGGCATGTGCGGCAAGGAGGGGCAGAGCATCCCGGTCGGCGTCGGCCAGCCCACGCTACGCATCGAGGGGCTCACGGTCGGCGGCACGGCGTAAGCCCGCGCGGCCGCGCGCGACTCACCGGCATCCCGATCCCACCCAAGCGAGACCCACCATGATCCGACGCGAATTCCTCGGCGCCATCCCAGGGCTCTTCCTCGCCACGCGCGTAGCCGCCGCCGCCGCGGGCCCCGAGGACCCGATCAAGATCGTGAAGCTCGAGCTCACCGAGGAAGAATGGCGCAAGCGACTCTCGGCGCAGCAGTTCGCGGTCCTGCGCCAGGAGGCGACCGAGCGCGCCGGATCGAGCCCGCTCAACAACGAGAAGCGCAAGGGCCACTTCGCCTGCGCCGGCTGCGACCTGCCGCTCTTCACCTCGCAGGCGAAGTACGAGAGCGGCACCGGCTGGCCGAGTTTCTATGCCCCGATCGCGGGGCGCCTCGGCACCAAGACCGACTTCAAAGTGATCCTGCCGCGGACGGAGTACCACTGCATCCGCTGCGACGGACACCAGGGTCACGTGTTCGACGACGGCCCGAAGCCCACGGGCAAGCGCTACTGCAACAACGGCGTGGCGCTGAAGTTCGTGCCTACCTGATATAGCCCTCGAGCTTCGCGGGCTTGTCGAGCGCGGTCCACATCCAGCAGTAGTCCTCGCGGCTCGGCGCGGTGAAGTAGCCTTCGATCACGCGCATGCGGTCGCGCTTCACCGGGAAGAAGACGTCGTTGCCGCGGTGGTAGTGGATGTTGAAATCCACGTGGGTGTCGGAGGTCCAGCGGTAGGCGCGCTTCTCGCCCTTCTCAAGGCGCAGGCACTCCTCGTGAATGCCCTCGGGCTTGAGCGTGGTGGCGAACGTCTTGGACGGCTCCGAGGCGTGCGCCGCGGCGGCGAGGGCGAGCAGGGCGGCGAGGAGGCTTTTCATGGGCCGGTATGCTAGCATTCGAGCCATGCATCGCTCTTGCGCTTATTTTTTCTGGTTCTACTTTTCTCACGCCCCGGGCGGTTGAGAGGATTTGAGCCGGTCAGTTCCAACGAATTCCTCGCAAAACCGCCAGCCGAAACTGGCGGTTTTTTTTTGACATGACGCACTACAGGACCGACGACGTTCGCATCGAGCAGGGAGACGAGCTGCTCGCGCCCATGCAGGTGATGCGCGAGCTGGCCGCCTCCGATCGCTCCACCGAAACCACCTTCGAGGGAAGGAGGTCGGTGCACGACATCCTGCGCGGCGCAGACGATCGCCTCCTCGTGGTGGTGGGACCGTGCTCGATCCACGATTACGCCGCCGCGGTCGAGTATGGACAGCGCCTCGCCGCGGAGCGCGCGAGGCTGCGCGCGGACTTGGCGATCGTGATGCGCGTGTACTTCGAGAAGCCGCGCACCACAGTCGGCTGGAAGGGCTTCATCAACGATCCACGCCTCGACGAGACCTTCGACATGAACGAGGGCATTCGCCTCGCGCGCAAGCTCCTGCTCGAGCTGAACGAGCTCGGCGTGCCGTGCGGCACGGAATTCCTCGACCTCATCTCTCCCCAGTACATCGCCGACCTGATCGCCTGGGGCGCGATCGGCGCGCGCACCACGGAATCGCAGACGCACCGCCAGCTCGCGTCGGGCCTGTCGTGCCCCGTCGGCTTCAAGAACGGCACCGACGGCAATATCCGCGTCGCGGTCGATGCGATCAAGGCGGCGTCAGCGCGGCACCATTTCATCTCGGTGACCAAGTCGGGCCACGTCGCGGTGTTCAAGACCGCGGGCAACGAGGACTGCCACGTGATCCTGCGTGGCGGCAAGACGCCCAACTACGATGCCGCGAGCATCGACGGCGCATGCCGCGAGCTCGCCGCTGCGGGGCTCGCCCAGCGGCTCATGGTGGACTTCTCGCACGCCAACTCATCGAAGGACTACCGCCGGCAGCTCGAGGTCGCGCGCGACGTCGCCGGGCAGCTCGCGCACGGCGAGCGGCGCGTGGTCGGCGTGATGGCCGAGAGCCATCTCAAGCCGGGGCGCCAGGACCTGCTGCCGGGCAAGGCGCTCGAGTACGGCGTCTCGATCACCGACGCGTGCCTCGGTTGGCCGGAGACGGTCGAATTGCTGGACGTGCTGGCCGAGGCCGTGCGCAAGCGCCGTCTCGCCGCGGACGAATGAACATGAAACCGGAGACGACGATGAATCCCGATAAGGCGAAGGGTCCCGGGAGGGCGATGCCGGTGGTGGGAAGGACCGACGACCTGCGGATCTCCGCGGTGCGGGCGCTCATTCCCCCGCAGCTGCTGCTCGAGGAGCTGCCGGTCGACGCACCGGCGCTCGCCACCGTGACCAACGCACGCCAGTCCATCCACCGCGTGCTCCACGGCGCCGACGACCGGCTCCTCGTCGTCGTCGGACCGTGCTCGATCCATGACTCGAAGGCGGCGCTCGAGTACGCCGCGCGCCTGTGCGACGCGGCCACCCGCCACGGCGCGGACCTGCTCGTGGTGATGCGCGTGTACTTCGAGAAGCCGCGCACCACGGTCGGCTGGAAGGGCTTCATCAACGATCCGCACCTCGACGGCACGTTCGCGATCAACGAGGGGCTGCGGCTCGCGCGCAAGCTCCTCCTCGACTTGAACCGCCTCGGGATGCCGTGCGGCACCGAGTTCCTCGACCTCCTTTCGCCGCAGTACATCTCCGACCTGATCGCCTGGGGCGCGATCGGGGCGCGCACCACGGAATCGCAGACGCACCGCCAGCTCGCCTCGGGGCTGTCCTGTCCCGTGGGATTCAAGAATGGCACCGACGGCTCGATCCGCGTGGCGGTCGACGCGCTGCGCGCGGCCGCCGCGCCGCACGCCTTCATGGGCATGACGAAGACCGGGCAGGCGGCGATCTTCGAGACGGTGGGCAACGAGGACTGCCACGTGATCCTGCGCGGCGGGCGCCAGCCCAATTACGACCATGCGAGCGTCGAGGCGGCGGCGAAGGAGCTCGGCACCGCCGGGCTCGCGCCGCACGTGATGATCGATTTCTCCCACGCCAACGCCGCGAAGCAGTACCAGCGGCAGATGGATGTCGGGGCCGATGTCGCCTCGCAACTCGCCGCCGGCGAGGAGCGCATCGTCGGCGTGATGATCGAAAGCCACCTCAACCCCGGACGCCAGGACCTGGTGCCCGGCGAGGCGCTCGCGCACGGCGTGTCGATCACCGACGCCTGCCTCGGCTGGGACGACACAGCCGCGCTGCTCGAAACGCTCGCCGCGGGCGTGCGTGATCGCAGACTCATCGCCAGGGAGCGATAGGCCCGGCTATGGTCGCCTCCGAAGAGTTGCTTCGCCGCGGCATCGCGGCGCAAGCCAAGGGGAGGTGGGACGAGGCGGAATCGTGCTACCGCCGGTTGCTTGCGGCGGGCGTCGATCATCCGGGCGTGCTCAACAATCTCGGCCTCACCCTGGTAGCGCGCCGCCAATATGCGGAGGCGGCTGAAGTGTTCGAGCGCTCGGTCAATGCGCGGCCGCGCGCGACGCATACGCTCGTCGCCCTCGCCAACGCCCTCATATTCATCAACCGGCCGATGGAGGCGATCGCACGCTGCGACGAGGCGTTGGCCATAGATCGGATTAACGCCGACGCGCGCCACAACCGCGCAGTGGCCCTCGGCGCGCTCAATCGCCACGACGAGGCGATTGTCGAGCTCGAATCCTTGCTCGCGGCCGATCCTGGCGATGCCGACGCGGAGTTCAAGCTTGCGCTCAGCGAACTGGTCCTCGGGCGGTTCGAAAGCGGATGGCGTCATTTCGAAGCGCGGTGGCACGGTCCGAAGGGCACGGTTCGCCGCGTGCTTCCGCTCGCATCGATCGCGAGCTGGAGGCCCGGTGATGCGCTCGAGGGCCGACGGGTGCTGGTTCAAGCCGAGCAGGGACTCGGCGATGCCCTCCAGTTTTTGCGTTTTGTGCCGCGGCTCTATCAGGTCTGCCGATCGGTCGACTTGCAGGTGCCGGCGGGCCTTGTCGCCCTTGCGACGCGGACCTTGCCGAGAAGCCGCGTTGGCGAGCTGGCGGAGACCATTCCAGGACAGATGCCGGACGTGCGCCTGCCCCTTCTCAGCTTGCCGCTGGCGCTCGGACTGAACGATGAAGCCGCGTTCGCGCAACCGCGGGCGTTGCTGGACCCCGAGCCTGGCCGGGTCGACACGTGGCGCGCAATGCTGCCGGCTCTCGCTCGCCAGGGCAGGAAGATCGGCCTCGCCTGGCGTGGCAATGCCTTGCACCGGAATGACCACAACCGTTCCATCGCCATCGAGCGGCTCGATCCTTGGCTTACGGCTGAGGCGCGTGCGGGAACCACGGTCGTGGCCCTCCAACGGGATCCGACTGGCCCGGAACTCAAGTGGCTCGGGCGCTTCGCGGACGTGCACGTTCCCGGAGAGCAGCTGGTCGATTGCGAGGACACCGCGGCGGTCTGCGCCTCGCTCGATGAAGTCGTGGCGGTGGATTCCGCGGTCGCGCATCTTGCCGCCGGCCTCGGGCGCCCGACGGCGATTCTCTTGCCCTTCGCACCGGATTGGCGGTGGGGATTGGCGGGTGAGGCCAGCCCCTGGTATCCGACGGCCCGTCTGCTGCGCCAGCCGGCTATCGGCGACTGGGCATCCGTGATCGGGAAGCTGCTTTGAACAGAACTGACGAATTCCGCATCCTCGGGCGCCACAAGGGCGACGAGGACTCGATCCGCTTCACCTATCGAGGCGTCGAGTTCCACCAGGAGTGCTTCCACGTCGTCGCGGGCCTCAATGCCGTGGACACGCGCGAGTTCGCCGAGCTCACCTTCAAGGCGCTCAAATCCGGGGGCCAGGTGTGCGCGCGCATGGGAGCGTACAAGCCGCGCACGAGTCCCTATTCGTTCCAGGGTTACGGCAAGCAGTGCCTGCCCTACGTGTTCGAGCTCGCGGGAAAGTATGGCGTGCGCGTGGTCGCGATGGAGGTGACGCGCGACGAGCACCTGGACGAGATCCGCGCGGCGCTGCGCGAGTCGGGCGACCCCGCCGGCGTGATGCTGCAGATCGGCACCCGCAACACGCAGAACTTCGAGCTCCTGAAGACCGTCGGCAGCCAGCGCGACTTCCCCATCCTGCTCAAGCGTGGCTTCGGGATCACGCTGCACGAATCGCTGCTCGCCGCCGAGTACGTCGCCGCCGCGGGCAACCGCGACATCGTCTTCTGCCTGCGCGGCATGAAGACGCACTTCGGCGATCCGCACCGCAACCTGGTCGATTTCGCGCAGGTGCCGGTGGTCAAGCGCCTTACACGCATGCCGGTTTGCGTCGATCCGTCGCACTCGGTGGGCGTGCGGGCTGTTGCGCCCGACGGCCTGCAGGACATATTCCATGCCGCGGCGCAGGGTGTGATCGCCGGGGCGAACCTCATCCTCACCGACATCCACCCCGAGCCGCGCAAGGCGCTCGTCGATGCCGGCCAGGCGCTCACTCTCGGGGAACTCCCGGCCTTCCTCGAAGACTGCGCCATCGCGCGCGAGGCGTACGAGAAACGGCGCTCACGCGCAGAGGGCTAAGGCGTTGGAACCACAGATGAACACGGATGAACACAGATGGTTCTCGAGAGGGTGAAGTGCCTCGCTGATTATTGGCAGGGCAACGTTCGCCATCTCCGCCATTGGCCGCATTTGGCAGTTCATCTGTGTTCATCCGTGTTCATCTGTGGTTTCCTCGCTTTTTCCTTCATCACGTCGTCCACCGCCGCTCCAATTTCGCTGCAAGACGACCTCGGCCGCAAGGTTGAGCTGAAACAACCCGCGCAGCGCATCGTCGCGCTGGCGCCGTTTCTCACCGAGATCGCGTTCGCGGTAGGCGCGGGTGAGCGGGTGGTGGGCGCGAGCGCGTACAGCGACTATCCGCCCGAGGCGACGAAGCTTCCGGCCGTGTCGAGCGCTGCGGGCTTCGACGTCGAGCGCATCGCGGCGCTCGCTCCCGACCTGGCGCTCGTCTGGCGCGACAGCATGCGCGCGGGCGACGTCGAGCTCCTCGAGCGCATGGGCGTCGCGGTCTTCGTCGCGAACGCCCGCCGACTCGAGGACGTGCCGCGGCTGCTGCGCATCGTTGGAAAGCTCGCCGGGCGCGATGCCTCGGCGATCGTGCAAAGTTTCGAGCGGGAACTGCGCCAGGTGCGCGCGGAATTCTCGGGACGCCGCAGGCTCACGGCATTCCTCGAGATCTGGAACCGGCCGCTCACCACGATCGCCGGGCGCCATTTCATGAACGAGGCGCTCGAGGCCTGCGGGGCCGTGAACGTGTTCGCCGATCTCGAGGGCGTGGCGCCGGTGGTCGAGTGGGAGGAGGTCTACGCGCGCGATCCCGAAGTCGTGGTCGGCGTCGCCTCGGCCGCGGGCGAGGAGGAGTTCCGCGCCAACTGGCGAGCGCGTGCGACGCTCGCCGCGGTGAAGAACGATCGCCTGGTCTTCGTCGACGCCGACGCGCTGCAGCGCCCGACGCCGCGCACTCCGCAGGCCATACGCGGCCTGTGCGGACGCCTCGACCGCTTGCGGTAGTTCCTAGGTCTTCACCGCCGGAGCGATCACGCCCGAGCAGAGCACCGGCCCCGTGGGCTGGCCTGTCGGCGAGCCGCCCGCGGGCTCGAGGCTTATCGCGAGCGCGTTCGCGGCGAGGATGCGCGCGTCACTCGCGGCGATGCGGATCTGCGTCTCGGCCGCGGCATTCGCGATCATTCCCAGCGAGCGCGGCGCACCGTCCTTCGGCAGCGCCCAGAGCTCGAGACCCTTGTCGGCGCCGACCCTCCAGGGCTTTACCATGCGCGCCCTGAGGACGCCGGGTGCATGCATCGAGACGATCATCCGCGGCGCGGCGTCCGGGGCCGTCAGCACCGCGACGAAGAGCGGCTCGCCCGGCGGTGTCGCGGCGATCCAGAGGAAGGCGGCGAGGAGCACGCTCGCAAGCCCCGCGCTCACCAGACCGAGGGCGCGCCACGGCGAGACGCCTTGCGGCCGAGATGGCCTCAGGCGCGACTCGATCGCCCGCCAGACGCGCGCCGGTGGCTCGACCGGGCGCACGTCCCGGGCTAGAGGCGCGAGCGCCTCGTCCCAGCGCTGCGCGATGGCGCCGATCGCGGCATCGGAGCGCGCGAGCTCGGCGAAACGCCGCCGCGCGCCGCCGCGCAGCGTGCCGAGCGCATGCTCGGCGGCGATCGCCTCGACCGCATCGCGCGAAAGGCGCATCTCAGGCTTCCTTCATGAGGCAGTCGCGCAGCTTCGCGAGCCCGCGGCGGATGTGCGTTTTCACTGTGCCCAGCGGCTGGCGCAGGTGTAGCGCGAGCTCGGAGTGAGTGAGGCCGTGGTGAAAGGCGAGCGCTATCGTCTGGCGCTGCTCGGCCTCGAGCTCTCCCAGGCAGCGCGCGAGCGAGCGCGCTTCGAAGCGCGCCGCGGCCTCACCGGCGGGCGACGCGGACTCGTCGGCGAGGTTCGCCGCCAGCTCATCGTCGATGTCGGGCTCCTCGCGAGTTCGCCGCAGCACGTCGAGGCTGCGGTTGCGCACGATCGCGGTCATCCACGTCGTGGGCGCGCTCTTCGAGCGCGCGTAGTCGGCGGCGTGGTTCCAGATGTTGATGAAGCTGTCCTGCAAGACTTCCTCCGCGAGCGGCCTCTCACGGACTATACGCAGCGACACGGCGAACAGTTTCGGGGAGGCCGCGCGGTAGAGCTCGGCGAAGGCCGCGCGATCGCCCAGCGCGGCGCGCGCGATGAGGCCCGCGAGGCGCTCCTGCGCGGCCTCCGCGCTCACGTGCTTTCCTCGCGCCCCGGCCTCCACAGGGGCTCGGACGCTCCGGCGGCGGCATTGAGCGTGCGCGCCGCGAGGAAGAGCAGGTCGGAGAGGCGGTTGAGGTATTGGAGGCTCAACGCAGACACGGTCTCGGCGTGTCCGAGAGCCACCAGCGAGCGTTCGGCGCGGCGGCATACGGCGCGCGCCAGGTGGCATGCGGCCGCGGCGCGCGTGCCGCCGGGGAGCACGAAGTCGCGCAGCGTCGGCAACGGCTCGCGCAGCTGTTCGAGGCGCTGGTCGAGCTGCTGCAGGTGGGCGTCCCACAGCGCCGATCGCCCCGGGATGCAGATCTCGCCGCCCAGGTCGAAGAGGTCGTTCTGCACCGAAACGAGGATCGCCGCGACGCGCTCGGGAAGGCCTTCGGCGAGCACGCAGCCCAGGGCGCTGTTGAGCTCGTCGATGTTGCCCAGCACCTCGATCCGCAGCGACTCCTTGCCCACCCGCGTGCCGTCGCCCAGGCCGGTGGTGCCGTCGTCGCCGGTGCGGGTCACGATCTTCGTCAGGCGGTTCGCCATGGTTTCGGGATTGTAGACTGCTATGATTCGCCATCCCCGGCCGCGCCCCGATACGTGAAAACCAGTTTCCTGGATTTCGAGCAGCCGATCGCCGAGCTGGAACAGAAGATCGAGGAGCTGCGCTTCGTGCAGGACGACTCCGCGGTCGACATCTCGCAGGAGATCGAGCGCCTTTCGAAGAAGAGCCGCGAGCTCACCAAGGAGATCTACTCCAAGCTCACGGCGTGGCAGATCTCGAAGGTCGCGCGCCATCCGCAGCGCCCCTACACGCTCGACTACGTGAACGCGATCCTCACCGACTTCGAGGAGATGCACGGCGATCGCGCGTTCGCCGACGACGCGGCGATCGTGGGCGGGCCGGCGCGGTTCAACGGCCAGAGCGTGATGGTGATCGGCCACCAGAAGGGGCGCGACACCAACGACAAGATCTTCCGCAACTTCGGCATGCCGCGGCCCGAGGGCTACCGCAAGGCGTTGCGGCTCATGAAGCTCGCCGAGAAATTCGCGATGCCGCTGCTCACCTTCATCGACACTCCGGGCGCCTATCCGGGCATCGGCGCGGAGGAGCGCGGGCAGTCGGAGGCGATCGGCAAGAACCTCTACGCGATGGCGGGGCTGCGCGTGCCGGTGGTGGTCTCGGTGATCGGGGAGGGTGGGTCCGGGGGCGCGCTCGCGATCGCCGTGGGCGACGTGACGCTCATGATGCAGTACTCGACTTATTCGGTGATCTCGCCGGAAGGATGCGCCGCGATCCTGTGGAAGAGCGCGGAGAACGCTGGCGAGGCGGCCGAGAGCCTCGGCATCACCGCGACGCGATTGAAGGCGCTCGGCGTGATCGACAAGATCATCGCCGAGCCGCTCGGCGGGGCGCATCGCGACCACGCGGAGGCCGCCAAGAGCCTGAAGAAGGCGATCCAGGAGGGCTTGCGCAGCCTCCAGGACCTGTCGCCCGACGCGCTGCTCGAGCGCCGCCAGGAACGCTGGGTCAACTACGGCAAGTTCAAGGAGCTTGCCGGGTAGGGGGGAGATGATGGGGCAAGAGCCCATCGCGGCCGACATTCGCGCGCGGCTCGCGCGGGTAATCCCCGCCAGGGCGCCGATTTGCGTCGGATTCTCCGGCGGCCTCGATTCGAGCGTGCTCCTCGAGCTGCTCGCCGAGCACGCCGTGCCCGCGGGACACCGTGTGAGCGCGCTGCACGTGCACCACGGCTTGAGCCCGAACGCCGACAAGTGGGTGAAATACTGCGAGCGTTTCTGCGCCAACCACGGCGTGCCGCTCACCGTCGAGCACGTGCGCGTCGATCCGGCCTCGTCCCTCGGCCTCGAAGGCGCGGCTCGCGCGGCGCGCTACGCGGTCTACGCCGCGCGGCCGGAGCCCTATATCGCGCTCGCCCACCAGCTCGACGATCAGGCGGAGACCGTGCTCCTGCAGCTCCTGCGCGGCACCGGCCTCAAGGGAATCTCCGCGATGCCCGAGCTGCGCGAGCTGCGCGGCACCGGCGTGCATGTGTTCCGGCCGCTGCTCGAGCACTCGCGTGCGGAGCTGGCGGCCTATGCGAGCGACCACGGGTTGCGCTGGGTCGAAGACGAGTCGAACGAATCGACGGTCCACGAGCGCAACTTCCTGCGCCACGACGTGGCCCCGCTCCTCGAGGCGCGCCACCCGGCGTGGAAGGAGGCCTTGGCGCGATTCGCGCGCCATGCTGCCGCCGCGGGCGAGCTGCTCGACGAGCTCGCCACGCTCGACGGCGTGCCCGAGCGCGCGGGCGAGCCGCTGCCGCTCGGCCTGGCGCTCGGCAGCGCGCGCCGCGCCAACGCGCTGCGCGCCTTTCTCGCGCGCAATGCGATCTCGATGCCGAGGGAGGCGCGCCTCGAGGAGATGGCGCGTCAACTCTACGAGGCGCGCGAGGACGCGCGCGTGCGTATCGACCACGGCGGCGTGTCGATCGTGCGCCACCAGGGCACGGCGCTGATCGACCGGCACCTCGAGCGCCCGGTGGCGGGCGCGGAGCGCGAGGTGTGGCGCGTGGCGTGGAACCTCGAGCGCGAGGTCGAGCTCGGCGGCAATCGCGGCAAGGTGTTCTTCGAGTCCGCCGTGGGCGAGGGCATCGCTGCCGGACCCGCGCGCGCCGGGGGCTGGTACTTCGCGTCGCGCTCGGGGGGCGAAAGCATGCGTCTCGCGGCCGACCGCCCCACCCGCACGCTCAAGAATCTCCTGCAGGAGCGCGCGATTCCGATGTGGGATCGGGAAAACCTTCCGTTGCTCTTCCACGCCGAGCAGGTGGTCTGGGTGCCGGGCGTGGGAATCGCTGCCGAGTACGCTTGCGGGGAGGGGCAGGAGGGGCTCAAGCCGAGCTGGTCGGTGGCGGGAAAGGATCCCGTGTGCTAGAATGAAAAGCTCAAGGTTTTCATTGATTTAGCACGCTGTTTCATCGATTTAGCAGCGCCAAAGGAGAAATCTCTTCATGCCCGTGCAGCGCACCCTTTCGATCATCAAACCCGATGCCGTGGCGAGCAATGTGATCGGCGACATCTACTCTCGCTTCGAAAAGGCGGGGCTGAAGATCGTCGCGGCGAGGATGACGCACCTGTCGCGCAGCGAAGCCGAAGGCTTCTACGCGGTGCACAAGGGACGCCCGTTCTTCAAGGACCTGGTCGAGTTCATGATTTCCGGGCCGGTGATGATCCAGGTGCTCGAGGGCAGGAGCGCGATCGCGAAGAATCGCGACCTCATGGGCGCGACCGACCCGAAGAAGGCCGACAAGGGAACCATTCGCGCCGATCTCGCGAAATCGATCGACGCCAACGCGGTGCACGGATCGGACGCCCCGGAGACGGCGGCCACCGAGATCGCCTACTTCTTTCCGCAGAGCCAGGTCTACTCGAGGTAGCGGGCGATGCCCGAGAAGGCGAACCTCCTCGATTTCACCCTCCCCGCGCTCACCGCCTGGCTGGCCGAGCGCGGCCAGAAGCCGTTTCGCGCGCGCCAGGTCTACAAGTGGATCCACCAGCGCGGTGTCGCGGACTTCGAGGCGATGACCGACCTCGCCAAGAGCCTGCGCGCCGAGCTGGCTCAGTCGGCCGTAGTGCGCCCCCCCACGATCCTCTCCGAGCACCGCTCCGCCGATGGCACCGTGAAGTGGCTCTTCGATGTCGGGATCGGCAATGGCATCGAGACGGTATTCATCCCCGAGGACGATCGCGGCACTCTGTGCATCTCTTCGCAGGTCGGCTGCGCACTCGACTGCAAGTTCTGCTCGACCGGCCGCCAGGGGTTCAACCGCGACCTGGGTGTGGCGGAGATCATCGGGCAGCTATGGGTCGCGAATGCGCGGCTGCGCACCGAAGCCGAGCCGCGCCCCATCTCGAACGTCGTGATGATGGGCATGGGCGAGCCGCTCAACAATTTCGGCCCGGTCGTCGACGCGATGTCGATGATGCTCGACGATCATGCCTACGGGCTCTCGCGCCGGCGTGTCACGCTCTCGACCTCCGGCGTGGTGCCCAACATCCGCAAGCTGAAGGAGGCTCTGCCCGTGGCGCTCGCGGTGAGCCTGCACGCTCCCAACGACGCGATCCGCAGCCGCATCATGCCGGTGAACGACGCCTATCCGATCGCCAAGCTCCTCGAGGCCTGCCGCGACTACCTCGAAGTCGCCCCGCGCGACTTCATCACGTTCGAGTACGTGATGCTCGAGGGCGTGAACGACGCGCCGGAGCACGCCCACGAGCTCGCCGAGCTGCTGCGCACGGTGCCGAGCAAGGTGAACCTCATACCCTTCAACCCGTTCCCCGACTCGGGCTTCGTGCGCTCGGGCGACTCCCGCATCAGGCGTTTCCAGCGCATCCTCCTCGACGCGGGATACGTGGCCACGGTGCGCAGGACGCGCGGCGACGACATCGACGCGGCTTGCGGCCAACTCGCCGGCCAGGTCGTGAATCGCATGAAGAAAAAGAGCATCCCCATCCACTCGACCCCGGGGCATTGATGCGCATCGTCCTCGTGCTACTCGCCTTGTGGCTCGCCGGCTGCGTCTCGCAGAGCAGCACCGAGTTGCGCCCGGTCACCGAGACCGGCACCAGCTACGATGCGCGCCGCCGCGCCGAGGTCCACACGTCGCTCGCCGGCGAGTACTACCAGCGCGGCAACTTCGCGGTCGCCCTCGCCGAGGCGCGCCTCGCGATTCACGAGGACGCGACCTATGTCGCGGGCTACAACATGCAGGCGTTGATCTACATGGAGCTGCGCGAGGACACGCAGGCGCGCGAGGCCTTCAACCTGGCACTCAAGCTCAAGCCCAACGATCCCGAAGTCCTCAACAACTACGGCTGGTTCCTGTGCCTGCGCAACGACTCCGCGCGCGGGCTCGAGCTGATGGAGAAGGCCACCCACGACACGCTCTACCCGACGCCGGAGAAGGCCTATCTCTCCGCGGGCCTGTGCCTGCGCCGCCTGGGGCGCAACCAGGAAGCCGAAAACTACCTGCGCCGCGCAGTGCAGATCCGGCCCGAGCTGATCGGCGGGCTCTACAACCTCGCGGTGATCACCTTCGAGCGCGGCGCGACCAAGGACTCGGAGAATTTCCTGGTGCGCTACATGCGTCTCGCCACGCCCACGCACGACGCGCTCGTCCTGGGGGTGAGGATCGCGCGCGCCAACCAGGATTCGGCTGCCGAGCAGAGCTTCCTGCAGCAGCTGCGGCGCCGCTTCCCGGACTCTCCGCAGCTGGTGGAGCTCGAGAGCAAGGCTCCGGGGAAACCGGCGGAGAAGGCGCAGTAGTCCCGTGGATTCGGCCACCGACAGCGTCGAAGGCGCGCCCCCGCCGAACCTCGGCCAGGTCCTCGCCGCCGAACGCGAGCGCCAGTCGCTCTCGCGCGCGGACGTTGCGCAGCGCCTGCACATGAGCGCCTACCAGGTCGAGGCGATCGAGACCGGCGACTACACGCGCCTGCCCCGGGGCACTTTCCTGCGCGGCTTCGTGCGCAACTACGCCAAGGTGCTGGGGCTGCCAGCGGACGACGCGATGCGGCTCCTCGTCGAGAGCGGCGCGGGAGTCGGGCGTCCGGGCATCGTCGTGCCGACGCAGAACATCCGCTTCGACCCGCTCGCCGATCGCCTGTCCAATCCCTACGTGAAGGCGGCGGTGATCGCGACGGTAGCGCTCGCGGTCGGCTTCGCGGCGATGTACTGGTGGCTCTTCGTTCGCACCGCGCCTCCGGCAGCCGCGCGCAAGCCTTCGGTCGAGCTCGCCTCGGCTCCGGTGGCGCCCGCCGCAGGGCCCGCATCCGTGATCGCGCCATCGGCTCCGGCGTTCCCGCCCGAGGTGACGCGCGCCGAGGCGGCAAAGGCCGAAACCGCGAGGGCCGAAACGGCGAAGGCTGAGTCTGCAAAGGCCGAAGCGGCAAAGGCCGAAGCGGCACGGGCCGACGCGGCGAAGGCGGAGGCGGCCAGGCTGGCTCGGGTCATCGCCGCGAAAGCGGAAGCGCCGAAGGCCGAGAGGCCGAAGGTGGTCACCGACGCGAGCATCCTCAAGTTTCGCTTCAAGGGCGAGTCATGGGTGGAGATCCGCGATGCCAAGGGACGCATCCTGCTCTCGAGGCTGAATGCGCCCGGCAGCGAAGCGGAGGTCGCCGGCAAGCCGCCCTTCAACGTGGTCGTCGGCAACGCGCCCGAGGTGCAGCTCTTCTACAACGACCAGGAATTCGACCTCGAGCCGCACACCCGGGTAGCAGTGGCGCGCTTCACTGTCGAGTGAACCCAGAGACAGCCGAGTAACCGAAAAGGCAGCCGAGTGACCTCAACCATTGCCCCGCGCCGCGTTTCGCGCCCCGTTCGCGTCGGCGACCACGTGATCGGCGGCGACGCGCCGATCCTCGTCCAGTCGATGACCAACACCGACACCGAGGACGCGCGCGCCACCGCCGAGCAGGTCGCCGCGCTCGCGCGCGCCGGCTCCGAGATCGTGCGCATCACCGTGAACACGCTCGAAGCCGCCCGGCGCGTGCCCGAGATCCGCGACCGCCTCGAGCGCATGAACGTGAAGGTGCCGCTCGTGGGCGACTTCCATTTCAACGGGCACAAGCTCCTCGCGCAGGTGCCCGAGTGCGCGGTGGTCCTCGACAAGTACCGCATCAACCCGGGCAACGTCGGCCACGGGTCGAAGCGCGACGAGCAGTTCTCGACCATGATCGAGAAGGCGATCGAGAACGGCAAGCCGGTGCGCATCGGCGTCAACTGGGGCTCGCTCGATCCCGAGCTCCTCGCGCGGATGATGGACGAGAACCACCGCCTTTCCGTGCCGAAGGAAGCCGACGAGGTGATGCGCGAGGCGCTCATCGCCTCGGCGCTCGAGAGCGCGGCACGGGCGCAGGAAATCGGCCTCGCCGCCAATCGCATCGTGCTCTCGTGCAAGGTCTCCGCGGTGCAAGACCTGATCCGCGTCTACCGCGCGCTCGCCGCGCGCTGCGACTACGCGCTGCACCTCGGCCTCACGGAGGCGGGGATGGGATCCAAGGGCATCGTCGCATCGACCGCGGCGATGGGCGTCTTGTTGCAAGAGGGCATCGGCGACACCATCCGCGTCTCGCTCACGCCCGAGCCGGGCGGGGACCGCACGCGCGAGGTGATCGTCGCCCAGGAAATCCTGCAGACGATGGGGCTGCGCTCGTTCACGCCGATGGTGTCGGCCTGTCCGGGGTGCGGGCGCACGACGAGCACCTATTTCCAGGAATTGGCCGATCGCATCCAGTCGTACCTGCGCGCGCAGATGCCGATCTGGCGCGCGCAATATCCCGGCGTCGAGGACCTGCACGTCGCGGTGATGGGCTGCGTGGTGAACGGCCCGGGCGAGTCCAAGCTCGCCGACATCGGCATTTCGCTGCCCGGATCGGGCGAGAAGCCGGTGGCGCCGGTGTACGTCGACGGCGAGAAGACGGTGACGCTCAAGGGCGAGAGGATCGCCGAGGAGTTCCAGGCGATCGTCGAGGATTACGTGAACCGGCGCTACGGAACGGCCGCGGCCAAGCCGCGCGCCGCGCGGTCCAGGACCATCCCCATCTCGGCCGCCGACTCGTGAGCAACAAGATCCAGGCGATCCGCGGCATGGAGGACGTGCTGCCGGATGCGTCCCCGCTATGGCAGCAGCTCGAGGACGCGACGCGCGCGATCTTCGAGCAGTACGGCTACCGCAACATCCGCACTCCGGTCGTCGAGCCCACACCGCTCTTCGTGCGCGGTATCGGCGAGGCAACCGACATCGTCGAGAAGGAGATGTACGTTTTCGATGATCGCAACGGCGAGAGCCTCGCGATGCGGCCCGAGGCCACCGCCGGCATCGTGCGCGCCGCGATCGAGCACAACCTGCTCTACAACGGGCCGATGCGCGTCTGGACGGCGGGGCCGATGTTCCGCTACGAGCGCCCGCAGAAGGGCAGGCAGCGCCAGTTCCACCAGTTCGACGTCGAGGCGCTCGGCTACGACGGCCCCGACGTGGACGCCGAGCAGATCGCGATGCTCGCGCGGCTGTGGAAGCGCCTCGAGCTTCCGGGCGTGGAGCTGCACGTCAACTCCATCGGCGATGCCGAGGACCGCAAGGCGCATCGCGCCCGCCTGGTGGCGCACTTCGAGCAGCACGCGGCGGTCCTCGACGAGGACGCGAAGCGCCGCCTGCACTCCAATCCGCTGCGAATCCTGGATTCGAAGAACCCGGCGATGCAGGCCATGATCGAGAAGGCGCCGCGGCTCATCGACCACCTCGCGCAGCCCGCCGGCGGACATTTCGAGTCGCTCAAGGTGCTGCTCGGGCAGGCCGGGATCGCCTTCCACGTGAACGCGCGCCTGGTGCGCGGCCTCGACTATTACAATCGCACCGTGTTCGAGTTCGTTTCGCCGCACGTCGGTGCGCAGTCGACGATCGCGGGCGGCGGCCGCTACGATGGCCTGTTCGAGCAGCTCGGCGGCAAGCGCACCCCGGCCTGCGGGTTCGGCATGGGCATCGAGCGTGTGCTGCTCGCGATGGCCTCCGCCGGAGCGCGGGCCGAGGCGCGGATCGATGTTTTCGTGGTGCACTCCGGGGAGGGCGCCGAAATGGTGGCGTGGCGCCTCGCCGAGGACTGGCGCGAACGCGGCAAGAACGTCGTGCTCGGCCCTGGAGGAAGCTTCAAGTCGCAGATGAAGAAAGCCGACGCGAGCGGAGCCCGTTATGCCGTGATCATCGGCGACGACGAGGTGAGCACCCAGCGCGTTACCCTGAAACCGCTTCGCGACGGCGGGGAGCAGAAGACGCTCGCCGCGGTGGAAGCACTGAACGAGATGAGATGAGCATGTCCGGATCGTACGATTTCGAAGAGCAGGAACGCCTCGCGGAGATGAAGGCGTGGTGGGAGGACAACCGCTGGTACGTGATCGGCGCGCTGGCCGCCGCGATCCTCGGCTTCGCGGGCTATCGTGGCTGGCATTACTGGACCACCCAGCAGGCCGAGAACGCCGCGTCGATGTACGCCCCGGTGGCCGCGGGACAGAAGGCGAAGGACGCGGCCAAGGTCGCCGAGGCCGGCAAGGCGCTCATCGACAAGTATCCGGGCTCCTTCTACGCCTCGGAAGCGGCGCTGGTGCTGGCGAAGAACGCCTTCGAGGCCGGCAATCTCGACGAGGCGCGCAAGCGCCTCGAATGGGCGCTCGCCAACGGCGTCGAGGCGCACCGTGGAGTGGCGCGGCTGCGGCTCGCCGCTGTGCTCCTCCAGCAGAAGAAGTTTTCCGAAGCGCTGCAGGCGCTCGACGGCAACACCGACGAGGCCTTCGTCGCGCTCGCCGCGGACCTGCGAGGCGACGTCATGCTCGCGCAGGGGCGCATCGACGAGGCGCGCGCGGCCTACAAGCTCGCGATGGAGAAGGCGACACCGCGCAATCCCGTGCGCAACATCGCCGAGACGAAGCTGAGCGCCCTGGGAGGCGCGCAATGAGGATCCTCAGCGCCATCCTCGCGACGGGACTGCTCGCGCTCGCCGGCTGCACCAGCTGGAATCCGCTCGTCGCCGTCGGCATCCTCGCCGAGCCCGCCAACAAGCCCACGCCGCTCGGCCCGGTGAAGTCCACGATCGCGCTCAAGGCCGCGTGGACCGTCCCGGTCGGCAAGTCGGGGGGCTACGCCTTCAGGCCGGGTTACGAGGGCGGTCGCATTTATGCCGCGGCGGCCGACGGCACCATCACCATCCTCGACGAGGACGGCCGGGTGTCGTCGCGCATCGACACCAAGAAGAAGCTCTCCGGCGGGCTCGTCGCTACCGAGGGAATCCTGATCGCGGGCTCGCTCAAGGGCGAAATCGTCGCACTGGATCTCACCGGTAAGACGCGTTGGGAGGCGCAGGTGGCGGGCGAGGTGATCGCGCCGGCCTCGGTTTCGAAGAAGGTCGCCGTGGTGCGCACGTCCGACGGGCGCATCTTCGGACTCTCCCTCGACGACGGCAAGCGCACCTGGGTGTTCCAGCGCGCGAGCCCGGCGCTGTTGTTGCGCAGCAGTGGCGGCGTGCTCGCCATCGGCGGCGACGTGGTCGCCGGATATCCCAACGGCAAGCTCATCGCGCTCGACATCGACGACGGCAAGCTCACGTGGGAAGTCACCGTGTCCGTGCCGCGCGGCTCGACCGAGCTCGAGCGCATCGCCGACGTCGCGGGGCTGCCGCTGGTCGACGGGGCGAACGTTTGCGCCGTGGCCTTCCAGGGCAAGGTCGCCTGCTTCGAGATCGGATCGCGCACCATGATCTGGTCGCGCGACCTCTCGAGCTCGCGCCCGCTCGCGCATGATGGCCGCAACCTCTACCTCGTCGACGATTCGGGCGCGATCCACGCGCTCGACAAGATCACCGGCGCGGGCGTGTGGAAGCAGGACAAGCTGCTGCACCGGCGCCTGACCGAGGCGGTGATCGCCGATGGCCAGATCGTGGTGGGCGACGGGTTCGGCTTCCTGCACGTCCTCGCGCAGGGCGACGGCGAGATCATCGGGCGCCTGGCGACCGACGGCACCGCGATCCAGGCGCTGGTTCCGATCAAGGGAGGACTCCTCGTCCAGACCGAGGGCGGATCGCTGGTCCTCGTGCGCCTCTGAAACCCACCGTCGTCATCGTCGGGCGCCCGAACGTCGGCAAGTCGACGCTGTTCAATCGGCTGACGCGCTCGCGCGACGCGTTGGTCGCCGATTTTCCGGGCCTCACGCGCGATCGGCACTACGGTCGCGGGCGCATGGGCGACAAGCCCTTCATCGTCGTCGACACCGGCGGTTTCGAGCCGGTCAACGCCGAGGGCATCTTCTCCGAGATGGCGCGCCAGGCTCGCGAGGCGATCGCGGAAGCCGACGTGATCCTCTTCGTGACCGACGGGCGCGCCGGACTCTCGCCGCAGGACCGGCGCATCGGCCAGATGCTGCGTGAAGCGAGCGCGCCGGTGCTGCTGGTGGTGAACAAGACCGAAGGCATGCGCGAGGAAGTGGTCACCGCCGAATTCCACGAGCTCGGATTGGGCGACCCGCAGGCGATCTCCGCTGAGCATGGAGAAGGCGTGCGCCAGCTGATCGAGGACGCGCTTGCGCCTTTCCCGGCCGCCTCCGCGGAGGAGGAAGAGGCGGACCACCCGCGCGTGGCGATCGTCGGGCGCCCCAATGTCGGCAAGTCGACGCTGGTGAACCGCCTGCTCGGCGAGGAGCGCATGATCGCCTTCGCCGAGGCCGGCACGACGCGCGACGCGATCGAGGTCGACCTCGAGTGGGAGGGCAGGCGCTACACCTTGATCGACACCGCCGGTATCCGCCGCAAGGGAAAGGTATTCGAGGCGGTGGAGAAGTTCTCGGTGGTGAAGACGCTGCAGGCGATCGAGCGCGCGAACGTCGTGATCCTCGTGGTCGATGCCGAGAGCGACATCGCCGAGCAGGACGCGCACATCGGCGGCTACATCGTCGAGGCCGGCCGCTCGCTCGTGGTCGCGATCAACAAGGTGGACGCGGTGGACGCGGAGAAGCGCAAGGAAGTGAAGAGCGACCTCGAGAGGAAGCTCTTCTTCCTCGACTTCGCCGACTTCGTGCCGATCTCGGCGCGCATGGGCACGGGAATCAAGCCGCTGCTCAAGGCCGCGGACACGGCGTTCGCCGCGGCGATGGCGAAGATCGGCACGCCCAAGCTCACGCGCGCGCTGCAGGCCGCGGTCGAGCAGCAGCAGCCGCCGCTCTCGGGGCGCTTCCGTCCGAAGATGCGCTACGCGCACCAGGGCGGCTCCAATCCGCCGATCGTCGTGATCCACGGCAGCGGGCTCGACGGCATCAAGTCGACGTACAAGCGCTATCTCGAGAACACCTTCCGGCGCGTTTTCAAGCTCAAGGGGACGCCGCTCAGGATCGAGCTGCGCTCGGCGACGAATCCGTACGAGGGGCGCCGCAAGCCCTTGACGGAAAAGCAGGATGCGCAGCGCAGGCGGCGCAAGATCATCTCCAAGCGGCGCTACGGCTGAGGAACTCGGCGCGCGGGCGGCTGTCCAGTCCCGTTCGATGGGTATAATTGCTGCTTCGTGGCGACCATCGTCCAGCGACGGCCCGGCGTAGACCGGGAAACCCGAAGAAAAGGGGCAGAACAATGAGCAACAAAGGTCAGCTGCTGCAAGATCCCTTCCTCAACACGTTGCGCAAGGAACACGTCCCGGTCTCCATCTACCTCGTGAACGGCATCAAGCTGCAGGGGCAGATCGAGTCGTTCGACCAGTACGTGGTGCTCCTCAAGAACACCGTTACCCAGATGGTCTACAAGCACGCCATTTCCACGGTGGTCCCGGCGCGGCCGGTATCGGTCCCGCTTGAGCATTCGCAAGACGCCTGAGCGCTCCCGCGCGGTCCTCGTAAGCCTCGACATCGGCCGCGCCTCCGCGACCGCGGAACGGGCGGAGGAAGCCGCGCGCCTGGTGGAAAGCGCGGGCGCGAAAGTGGTCGAGGTGATTCGCGGGCGGCGCGACCGCCCCGACGCGGCCACGTTCGCCGGCAAGGGCAAGGTCGAGGAGATCGGCATGGCGCTCACCGAGCACGGCGCCACGACCGTCGTCTTCGATCGCCAGCTCTCCGCCGCCCAGGTGCGCAACATCGAGCGCGCGCTGATCGACAAGGTGCCCGCCATCCGCGTCTTCGACCGCACCGACGTGATCCTCGACATCTTCGCGCAGCGCGCGCGCACCAGCGAAGGCAAGCTGCAGGTGGAGCTTGCGCGCCTCGAGCACCTGTCCACGCGCCTGGTGCGCGGCTGGACGCACCTGGAGCGCCAGCGCGGCTCGCTCGGCAAGACCGGCGGCCCGGGCGAGAAACAGATCGAGCTCGACCGGCGCATGATCGGCGAGCAGGTGAAGAAGCTCAAGGATCGCATTCGCAAGGTGGGGCAGGTGCGCGCGACGCAGCGCTCGGGCCGCTCGCGCTCCGGGATCCTGCGCGTGGCGCTCGTCGGCTACACCAACGCCGGCAAGTCGACGTTGTTCAACCGCCTCACGCGCGCCGACGCCTATGTCGCCGACCAGTTGTTCGCGACCCTCGACACGACCACGCGCCGCGTCTATCTCGGCGAGAGCGCGACCATCGCGCTCTCCGACACGGTGGGATTCATCCGCGAGCTGCCGCACAGCCTGGTCGATGCATTCAAGGCGACGCTCGAGGAGACCATCCAGGCGGACCTGCTGCTGCACGTGGTCGACAGCGCGAGCCCGGAGCGCGACGCGCAGATCGCGACGGTGAACGAAGTGCTCGCCGAAATCGGTGCGGCCGCCGTGCCGCAGGTGCTGGTCTACAACCAGATCGACCGCGTCGCCGCATTGGAGCCTGAGGTCGTCCGCGACCCGTGTGGTAAGATATTGAATATCAAGGTAAGTGCAGTCTCCGGAGCCGGCCTCGACGGCCTTCGCGAAGCGCTCGCCGAATCCGCTCGCGCTGCCTCCCTCGCCGCCTGAAAAATGCCCCCGACCAACGAAGGCCCGCCTGATCTCGACGAGATCCTGAGGAAGCTGCAGCAGAAGATCTCCGCGATCTTCGGCTTTCGGCCCCGTGTCGCCACGCCCGGCGGCGGCGGTGGAAACGCCGCGGCGGTCGGCGGCGGCGTGGCCGTCGTCATCCTCCTGATCATCGCCGTCTGGCTCGCGAGCGGCTTCTACATCGTCGACGAGGGTCGCCGCGGCGTGGTGCTTCGCCTGGGCAAGTACCTCGAGACGACGATGCCGGGCCCGCGCTGGCACATTCCCTATCCCATCGAGATGGCCGAGGTGGTGAACGTCTCGCAGGTGCGCACGGTCGAGGTGGGCTATCGCGGCAATCCGAAGAACAAGCAGCCCGCCGAAGCACTCATGCTCACCGACGACGAGAACATCGTCGACGTCCAGTTCGCCATCCAGTACACGCTCAAGAGTCCCGAGGATTACCTCTTCAACAACAAGAATCCCGACGACAACGTGCTGCAGGCCGCCGAGACCGCGATTCGCGAGGTGGTCGGCAAGAGCAAGATGGACTTCGTGCTCAACCAGGGGCGCAGCGAGGTCGCGGCGCGCGTGAAGGCGCTGATGCAGCACATCCTCGACCGCTACAAGGCCGGCATCAACGTCACCACCGTCAACCTGCAGAACGTCCAGGCGCCCGAGCCGGTGCAGGCGGCGTTCGAGGACGTGCAGCGCGCCGTCCAGGACCGCGAGCGCTTCAAGAACGAAGGCCAGGCCTACGCCAATGACGTCGTGCCCAAGGCGCGCGGCATCGCGGCGCGCCTGATCGAGGAGGCCAACGGCTATCGCCAGAGCGTGATCAGCACCGCGCAGGGCGACGCGTCGCGCTTCCGCCAGATCCTCACCGAGTACGAGAAGGCGCCGCAGGTGACGCGCGAGCGCATCTATCTCGACACGATGCAGCAGGTGCTCTCGTCCACGAGCAAGGTGATCGTGGACCAGAAGGGCGGCCAGAACCTGCTCTACCTGCCGCTCGACCGCATCATGCAGATGGCCACGCAGGCCGCATCGGCCCAGGCCGCCGATGCCGCGCGCGTCGCGGCGCCGGAAGCGACGCCGCCTTCACCGGTCGAGACGCTGGGCTCGCGCCGCGACAGCCTGCGCTCGCGCGACCGGGAGTCCGGGCGATGAGGCGCGCCAGCGCGATCGTGCTGATCGTCGCCGTGGTGGTGGCGCTCGTCATTTCGATGAGCGTGTACACCATCGACCAGCGCAAGGCCGCCATCAAGTTCCAGCTGGGCGAGGTGATCGCCGTGCAGACCGACCCGGGGCTCTACTTCCTCGTGCCGCTGCTGCAAAACGTGCGGCTCTACGACACGCGCATCCAGACCATGGAGTCGCGCGACCCGGAGCGCTTCATCACCTCGGAGAACAAGAACGTCCTCGTCGATTCGTTCGTGAAGTGGCGCGTGATCGACGTGAAGCAGTTCTACGTGTCGGTGCGCGGCGATTCGATCGCCGCCGAGTCGCGCATCTCGCAGACGGTCAACGACGCCCTGCGCGCGGAATTCGCCAAGCGCACGGTGCACGACGTCGTCTCCGGCGAGCGCGAGAAGATCATGAGCGTGGTGGCGGAGAAGGTGGACCAGGACGTGCGCCGCATCGGCGTGGCGGTGGTCGACGTGCGCCTCAAGCGCGTCGACTACGTGCCGGAGCTCTCGCCCGACGTCTACCGGCGCATGGAGGCGGAGCGCAAGCGCGCCGCCAACGAGCTGCGCGCGACCGGCGGGGCCGACGGCGAGAAGATCAAGGCCGACGCCGACCGCCAGCGCCAGGTGATCCTCGCCGACGCCTACCGCGACGCGCAGAAAACCAAGGGCGACGGCGACGCGCAGGCTTCCAAGATCTATGCGGAGGCCTACCAGCGCAACCCCGAGTTCTACAGCTTCTACCGCAGCATGGAGGCGTATCGCCAGAGCCTGCGCGGCAAGGGCGACGTGATGGTGCTCGACCCGTCGTCGGAATTCTTCAAGTACTTCAAATCTCCGGGGCGGGGCAAGACCTCCGCCCCATGAGCGACGTACTGCTCGCGGGATTCGCGCTCATGCTGGTGATCGAAGGCATCCTGCCGTTCTCCTCGCCGCGCCTGTGGCGGGAGACCTTCCGCAAGCTGATCGAGATGACCGATGGGCAGATCCGCTTCGCGGGCCTCGTGTCCATGATCGTCGGCCTGCTGGTCCTCTTCGCCGCGACCTGACCCATGAGACGTTGGCTGCTCCCCGAGCACATCGTCGACGTGCTCCCCGCAGAAGCGCGCGCCATCGAGCGATTGCGCCGCACCATCCTCGACCTCTTCGAAGTGCACGGTTACGAGCTCGTGGCCCCGCCGCTGCTCGAGTACGTCGAGTCGCTCCTTTCGGGCACCGGGCGCGATCTCGACCTCGCCACCTTCAAGCTCGTCGACCAGCTCTCGGGGCGGATGATGGGCGTTCGCGCCGACCACACGCCGCAGGTGGCGCGCATCGACGCGCACCTGCTCAACCGGCGCGGGGTGGCGCGGCTGTGCTATTGCGGCAGCGTGCTGCATACGGTCCCGGCGGGGATGACCAAGATGCGCGAGCCGATCCAGATCGGCGCCGAGGTCTACGGGCACGGCGGAATCGAGGCCGACCTCGAGATCGTGCAGCTCCTGATCGCGGCGCTCAAGGCGGCGAAGATCGAGCGAGCGCACATCGATTTAGGCAACCCGGCGATTTACCGGGAGCTGGTGAAGGTGCAACCCTCTCCTAAGGGAGAGGGGGACACCGAAGAGGCTGAGATGCTGTTCCACGCAGTGCAGCAAAAAGACGCACCGGCGGCGCGCGAGTTGGGGGGCGAGGCATTCGCCGCGCTCACGGGCTTGAACGGCGGGCGCGAGGTCATCGCGCGGGCCCGCGACGAATTGCCGCGCAATCCCGCGATCGACGCCGCGCTCGACGCGCTTGACCAGCTGGCGGTGCGTTGCGCCGCGCCCGGCGTCGAGATTTCCGTGGACCTGGCCGAGCTGGGCGGATTCAACTATGAAAGCGGCCTGGTGTTCGCGGCGTTCGCGCCGGGAAGCCCGGATGCGATCGCGCGCGGCGGGCGCTACGACGAGGTCGGTGCGAGCTTCGGGCGCGCTCGCGCCGCCACCGGATTCACCATGGACCTGCGCAGCCTCGCCGCACTCGCCCCGCGCCCCGATGTGCGCGAGGCGATCCTCGCGCCGTCGCTCGACGACCCCACGCTCGCCGAGGCGATCGCGAAGCTGCGCGAGGCCGGCCACGTCGTCGTGGTGGACATGCCGGGCCACGAGGATGCGGTGGGCGAGCTCGGCTGCGAGCGGCGGCTGGAGAAGAAGGAAGGCAAATGGCGCGTAACGTAGTCGTCATCGGCACCCAGTGGGGCGACGAGGGCAAGGGCAAGATCGTCGACTGGCTCACCGACCATGCGGCCGCGGTGGTGCGCTTCCAGGGCGGCCACAACGCCGGCCACACGCTCGTCATCGACGGTCGCAAGACCATCCTGCGGCTCATGCCGTCGGGGATCCTGCACAAGGGCGTGAAGTGCTTCATCGGCAACGGCGTCGTGGTGTCGCCGCAGGCGCTGGTGCAGGAGATCGGCGAGCTCGAGAAAGCCGGCGTCGAGGTGACGCGCCGGCTGCGGATCTCGGAGGCCTGCCCGTTGATCCTCGCGTACCACGTCGCCATCGACCAGGCGCGCGAGATTGCCAAGGGTGAGGCCAAGATCGGCACCACCGGGCGAGGCGTCGGTCCCGCGTACGAAGACAAGGTCGCGCGCCGCGCGATCCGTGTGCAGGACCTCTACACGCGCGAGCGTTTCGCGGCGAAGCTGGGCGAGGTCCTCGATTACCACAACTTCGTGCTGCGCAACTACTTCAAGGCCGAGACCGTCGATTTCCAGAAGACCCTCGACGACACGTTGGCGCTCGCCGAGCGCCTCAAGCCGATGGTCGCCGACGTATCCGCCGAGGTGAACGCGCTGATCAGCGAGGGCAAGAGCATCCTCTTCGAAGGCGCGCAGGCCGCGTTGCTCGATGTCGACCACGGCACATATCCGTACGTGACCTCGTCCAATTGCGTCGCGGGACAGGCTTCGGCGGGCGCGGGCGTCGGGCCCGGGCAACTGCATTACGTCCTGGGCGTGGCGAAGGCGTATGCGACGCGCGTCGGCGCGGGTCCGTTTCCGACCGAGCTCGACGACGAAGTGGGCGAGCGGCTGCGCGTGCGCGGCAACGAGTACGGATCGGTCACCGGGCGGCCGCGACGCTGCGGATGGTTCGACGCCGCGGCGCTCAAGCGCGCGGTGCAGATCAACGGCCTCGCGGGCATCTGCATCACCAAGCTCGACGTGCTCGATGGGCTGGACGCGGTGCGCGTGGGCGTCGGCTACAAGGTGGGCGGCGAGCGCCGCGACATCCTCCCTGTCGGCGCCGAGGCGCTCGCGATCTGCGAGCCGGTGTATGAGGAGCATCCGGGGTGGAAGGAAAGCACCGTCGGGATCAAGTCCTTCGACGACCTGCCGAAGAACGCGCAGTCGTACCTGCGGCGGCTGGAAGGTCTTGCGGGTGCGCCCGTGGCGATCATCTCCACGGGCCCCGACCGCGCCGAGACGATCGTCCTGCGGCACCCCTTCGAGTAACGCCGTCGCTAGTTGCGCCCGGGCGGGTAAAGACGCAGCTCGCGATCGAGCTTGAGCGCAAACGGCTGCGCGTCGGCTTTCGACGGCGCCGCTGGTTGCGACGGCCAGAAGACATAGCCGAGCATTACGAGCGCGGCGATTCCCATCGAGACTTTTACGAACGCGAGATCGACGCGCGGGCTCGCGGAGCGGGCGAGTGCGCGCTCGGCGCGCAGCCGCTCGCGCGCGACCAGCTTCCTGGCCTGCTCGGCTTGCGCCGCTTGCGCTGCGTCCAGCTCGGCGCGCCGCGTCGCTTCGAGGCGCGACTGCGCGGCCGCGCGGGCTTCGCGCTCGAGCTCGAGCCTTTCGTTCGCGGCGCGCAAGGCCTTCGCGGCCGCCTCGGCATCGCGTCGCGCTACCGCCGCGGCGGCCACCTCGGCCTCGCGCTCGAGGGCCGCCACGCGAGCCAGGTGCTCGGCATCGCGCTGCTCGCGCTCCTCGACGGAGCGCACGGCGTTGGCTTCCTCGGCGAGCTTGCGCATCTCGGAGGCGCGCCGGGCTTCCTCGGCCTCGTGGCGCTCCCGGGCTTTTTCGGTGGCCTGGGCCTGCGCCGCTGCGCGAGCCGCGGTCGCCTGCGCGAGTTGCGCCTCGACAACGGCGCGGCCTTGTGCGGCCTCGGCGCCTTCGGCCTCCGCGGCCGCGCGCGTACCTGCCTCGGCGGCGAGGCGTTCCTCCGATTCCTTGCGAGACTGCAGCTCGACGGCGAGGGCTGCCTCGGTTCGCAGCCGCTCGCGGGCGACCGCGGCCGCTTCGCGCTCGGCGTTGACCAAGCCTTCGTCCTCGGCGCGCAGCGCCTGGACGGCGATGATGCGCAGCTCCGCCTGCTGGGCCGCACGCGCATCCGCGTCGGCTCGCCCGCGCGCCGCCTCCGCGAGGTGCGCCTGCGCTTGCGCCGCGCGCTCGGCCTGCGCCGTGGCCTCGGCGTCCTCCCGCGCTCGCGCCCTTGCCTCGGCGGCGAAGCGCTGCTCGGACCGAACCGCGGCTTCCGCTTCGGCTTGCGTTCGCGCCTTGGCTTCGCCGGCGAGGCGCTGGTCGGTCCGCTCGCGCTCGTGCGCTTGTTCGATCGCCTGGGTCTCGGCCTGCGCACGCGCGCGCGCCGCCTCCGCGAGGTGCCGCTCGGCATCGGCCCGCTTGCGCGCGGCTTCCGTCGCCTGCGCCTCGCGCACCACCCTCTGGTTCGCGGCCTCGGCCGCGCGAGCCTCAGCGGCGGCTTGTTTCGCGACCGCCTCGGCCGCGCGCCGCTCGGCTTCGATCGCCGCGCCCGCGCGCACCGTCGCGTCGCGCTCCGCCTGCTCGCGCGCCAGCACCGCGCGCTCCGCCTGCGCGGCAGTGGCGACGCGCGCCTTGCCCGCCGCTTCGCGCATGCGCTCCTGCTCGGCGCGCTGCGCGGCTTCCTCCAATGCGGCGCGCTCGGCCGCCTCGCGCTCGCGGGAAAGCTCCGCGGCGCGCACCTCGGCCGCGGTCAACGCTTCGGATTTTTCGCGCAGCGCCTTGTCGAGCGCCTCGCGCTCGCG
>Ga0209647_1000251_pt1 | contig 50355 bp, 40 predicted proteins | sample GraSoi_2013_60cm_FD_185827 | JGI IMG/M metagenome (GOLD analysis project Ga0209647, IMG submission 185827) | Grasslands soil microbial communities from the Angelo Coastal Reserve, California, USA - Sample 9_17_2013_60cm (SPAdes) (version 2) | ecosystem: Environmental > Terrestrial > Soil >...
AGCACAACCGGGAAAGCGCGCCAGTGACTCCCGCCCAGTTGAGCTTTCCCGGTTGTGCTCGCACCAGCTTCACCACCTGCTCGAGCGATCCGGCTTCGAGGGAAGTGGGTACCGCGATGGTGATGAGGGTGTTGGAAACCCTTGCGATGGGCAGGAGATCGCGTGGCTTGTAGGGCAGGTTATCGTGCAGATAAGGATGGGCGGTGAATGAGGAGGTGGGAGTCACCAGCAACAAGTGATCGTCATGGGCGCTGGCGAAGGCACCGATCGCAACGATCCCATCACCTCCCGGGCGATTTTCTACCACCACTGGCTGGCCCCAGCGTGCGCTGAGCCGATCTGCGAGCAGCCGCGCGCCGATGTCCACTCCCGATCCCGGGCCGAGCGGCAGCAGAAATTTCACCGGGCGCTGCGGCCAGCTCTGGGCAAGGGCCGCCGGAGCCGAGAGCAGGAGCGGCGCGAGCAGGCCTAAAGCGAGCAGCGAGCGCCGACCCTTGCGCACGGGCCCGCGCGATCTCACGGGCGGGAACAGACGCGACATTCGCGCATTTCCTCTCGATAGGCAGCAGGACCACCCACGGTACGCGTCGCGATTGTGCACCGAGCCCAAATGACGTGGTACCGTTGCTACTCCCGACGGCCCGCGACATTTTGCAGCTCATTGTGGCCCGGCGAAACGGGAAGGGAGTCGGGCATGCCGGCAATCTTAATTAGCGATCCATTGGACGGCCTTCCCGCGCGAGCACCTTGTCCACCATCTCCCCGGCAAGCCCGAGATAGGCCGCCGGATCGCACATCTTCTCGAGTTGGGCGCGGGTGAGGTGGCGCGAGACGTCGCCGTCGCGCGCCAACACTTCCACTAACGGTTCGCCGCTGGCCGCGACCTTGCGGCAGATGTCGTAGACTAGGTCGTGCGCCCTCTGGCGCCCGAGATAGGGTCCGAGCCCCATCATGACGGCTTCGGAGACGATCGTGCCGCGGGTGAGATCGAGATTGGCCCGCATCCGATCGGCATCGACCTCAAGTCCAAACAGCATGAGCCTGGTCTGGGCGAGCGCGCCCGAGGCGAGCAGAAAGATTTCAGGCAGCGCGATCCATTCGATCTGCCAGGGGCCGGTCGAGCGCTCGTGATCGGCGACGGCGGCTTCGAGCAGGGCAGCGACCTGCTGGCGTACCAGCGCGGTGGTCGCGTGGATATAAAGGCACGAGATCGGATTGCGTTTCTGCGGCATCGTACTCGATGACCCGCGGCCCTCATGGAAAGGCTCGTAGACTTCCGCTACCTCGGTCTGCATGAGCAGCTTCACGTCCATGGAAACCTTTCCAAGCGTGCCGGTGAGAAGGCCGAGAAAGCAAGCGACTTCGCCGATGCGGTCGCGCACGGTGTGCCAGGCGATGTCCGGCTGGCCGAGCCCGAGTTCCCGCATCAGCTCCGCTTGCAGCTTGAGCCCATCGCCGCCGAGCGAGGCCAGCGTTCCGACAGCTCCGCCGAATTCGCCGACCAGAACGCGCGGTCGCAGTTGCGCGAGCCGCTCACGGTGTCGCTGCATGGCGGCAAGCAATGCCGCCGTCTTGAATCCGAATGTGAGCGGTACGGCCTGTTGGAGATTGCTGCGGCCGGCCATCGGAGTGTCGCGGTAACGGCGGGACAGGTCGGCGAGCGCGCCGGCGATCGCGTCGATCTCTTTTTCGACCAGTTGGAGCGCGGCTCGCACTTGCAGGATCGCTGCGGTGTCGGTGATGTCCTGCGTGGTGGCGCCCCAGTGGCACCATTCGCCGAGGCCATCGGCGCATAGATCGACGATTTGCTGCACGATGCCGAGAATCGGGTAACCGATCCGCTCGGTTTGCTTCTTTAGGCGCGCAAAGTCGATGTTCTCGATGCGGCACTGACGCACGATCTCGCGCGCGGCGTGCTCGGGGATGATGCGCAGGCGTGCCTGCGCCCGGGCGAGGGCTGCCTCGATTTCGAGACAATAAGCAGTCCTTGCTTCATCGGAAAAAATCTGCCGCATCTGCGGCGTGCTGAAGATATCGCAGAAGATCGCGGAATCGAGCGCCGTCGCGGCCATCTTTCTCTCCGATCGCGTTCGATCTGTTAGAGCGCGAGCGTTATCGTCAAGCGACCTTGCGCCCGCCGGCAAGCGCGTCGAGATGCGCGAGCACCTCTTCGATATGCATAACGTCGGCATATTTGTGGTGCAGATCGAACAAATTGACCTTGTGGTTGATGACCGCGCGGTCGTAGGTGCATTCCTCCACCACAACGTTATGGAACCCGTAGGAATAAGCGTCCACGGTGGAGGCGCGCACGCAGCCGGATGTGCTTTCGCCGCAAATGATCAGACTGTCGATGCGTTTTTGCTGAAGATGCGCGATCAAGGGCGTGCCGAAGAACGCCGAGGCACGCTCTTTGCAGATGACGAGTTCGCCCGGCGCCGGGGCAAGCTCCGCCTTGATGGCGTAGGTATCGTCGGTCTCGCGGCCGATGTGGCGGTTGGTCGAATGCACGCCGGCGGTGTCAACATGGCGGGTCGTATAGATGATCGGCACGCCGGCCCTGCGCGCCGCCCTGAACAATGCCTGGGTCGGTGGAAGCGCCCTCCACGCATGTTCGCCGCAGGAGCCGGAAAATTCCCGATCGACCTCCTTCACCGGACGATCGCCGCCACGATACGCCTTGTTGTAAAGATCGATGGCAAGCACCGCAGGATTGTCCCCCACATAGAGCTTGCGGCGATAGGCCTGGTAGACCTGGATCGTGTCCTCGTCGATGAGGTCCTTCCAGCAATGGTCTTCGAAATCGCGCGCCATGATGTGCTCCTATTGAGCGGGGAATAACGAGTAGCGAATGGCCCCTATCATCCGTCGCCATTCACCGTTCGCGCTAATTATTACTCCATCCGCACGTTCCTGGCGAAATCATAATCGGCGGAATGGTCGCATTCGTAAATTTGCACGCGGCGCGAGCGGTCATAGCTCGGGTCGAGCACGCGCTCGAGGAATGCGCGCTGCAGTGCCCAGGCGGCTTCGGCCTGCTCACGGCGATACCGGCCGGGCATGGTATCGTTGAGCCAGCCGTGCGGAGCGCCGGGATAGACTTTAATCGTATAGCTCTTGTCGTGATGATCGAGACAGTCGCGCAAGCGGCGCACGTCCTTGAGCGAGATCACGTGGTCGGCTTCGCCGAACATGCCGAGAACCGGACATTCCACCGCAGCAATGATCTCCTCGAGCGGCTTGGGATAACGCGGGCTGATCTGCCATTCGCGCGCTGAGGCCGCTCCATACCAGATGAGCGCCGCTGCAATCGGCCGCTGCGCCGCCAGCACCAGTGGATGGCGTCCGGTCTGGCAGACGCCGGTCACCGCGATCCTTGCCGGGTCAACTCGCGGCACCGCGATGAGGTGGGCCATCGCGGCCTCGAGAAACGCCACGGCTTCGGAGTCGCTGATGTCGTAGCCGACCTCGCCGCGATGGAGTGCCGCCTGGTCCGGATGCTTGTGAAAGAAATCCGGGGCAATGCACACGTATCCATCCCGGGCATAGCGCTCCGTCAGATTCCGCGTGTGCTGCACCAGGCCGTAGCGTTCGTGCATGAGCACGATGGCGGGGACGCGGCTATCCGTTTCCGGAACGGCGAGAAAGGCAGGGAGTTCCCCTGCGCAGCGCACTGTTTTAGTGACGATATCGGACATCGGTCTCGGAGCAATGGACTGGCGGGTCGACGTCGGGCGACCTAAAGGACGATGCTCGGATTGCGCAAGTTGCGATCACAGTCGATCAGGTTGACTTGTCGAACCTGGATTTGCCAGCGCTCCGCGCTCTGCACGAAACGATGGCCGCACCAGCCCGACAAGAATCGCATCCCATCGACGCGGAACTCGCTGATCAGGAAATTGGAACGAACCATGCGCGCGAAACCTTCTGCCGTGGCGAATACTTCGACGTTGGAAATCATCCGCACAGTGCGGGATTTCGGCGCTTGCGACCAGGCATAGCCGGTGCGCAGGCGAAAGATGCGGTCTTCCATGCGCCGGCGATCGTCGAACGAGATGGCGATCTCGCGTCGAGGATCTCCGCCGCCGGGGGTTCCCGGCACCCAGTAAATGCATTCGGGCGCGTACATCGCCAGCCAATCATCGAAACGAAGCTCATCGAGCAGCCGCGCCTCGCGCTCAACCAGCAGCCGAAACTCATCGCGCACCTTGGAAGCTGCGATCGCTAGCTCCTCGCGTTGCCAATCCGTAAAGTCCTCCACCAGCTTGCGGTAGAGTTCGTTGTTGACGTAGTGGGAGCTAATTGCGGGATCGGGCGCGGGTTGCATCTTCACGCTCACGGCTCGCGTTGAACGACGAGCTTCGGCGTTGCCTTCATCAGTCGCTTCCATTCCTTGATGTACTCGCGCATGAACACTTCGTCCGTCGCAGGTGCCGTAATGATGCCGTTCGCGTGCGTCTTCACGCGGCCGGGGAGGCCGAGTCCCCGATGCATATAGATCCACTCGTCCTCTCGGCACGCGAGCCCGCGTTGGATTTCCTCGAAATTCGCGAGGTCGTCGACCTCGCCGAAATTTGGGAACTGCTCCTGGGTGCGCATGCGCAACGCATTGATATCGTCGACGGCGCCCTCGAGCGTGCCGTCCTCGTCGATGACGGCCGTGCCGTACCAGGTGACATCGGTTTCGTCGACGGAAATGGGCTCGAACACCTGGATGTGGTTGCCTAAGAGCGAGAAGTTGGGAAAGACGTTGATGTTGACAGGCTCAGAGGAGGCGAGATCGAGAATGTCTTCCGCTTTGGCGCCGAACCGGCGGCGCAGCGCTTCCGCGTAATGTTCGCTGCCTGGCGCTGGACCCTCCACCGCCCACAATCCGCCCGCGCGTTTTTGGATGTTCGGCCGCTTGTCTTTGAAATGATGGCCGTTGCCCATATAGGCGATGTACATCGGCGCGGTGTCAGGCGAGTTCTTGTAGTAGGACATACCCCTATTCGCGACGTCGGCCTGGCGATTCTCCATCTCGAGTAGCGAGCGGTGCGAGAACACTACGTGATAGCCGTCGCCGGAATTGTCGTAGGCGAGCTTCCAATTGCCCTTGTACTTGAGCCGGTTTGCCTCGCACACCCGAATCCGTCCTTTCGGCTGCCGGTCGAGCCATTCATCGATCGGCGTGGTGATAGGCCCGAGATAGTCGAGGAGTGAGGGCGCATCAGGGTTGAGCGTTGCAAAGATGAAACCGCGATAGCTATCCACCCGCGGCACCTGCGCGACGTTGTACCTCGCATCGTTGAAGTCGCAGGCGTAGCCGTCGGGCCAAGGCACCGCGCGCAGCTTTCCCGTGTTGAGATAGCTCCAGCCGTGATACGGGCAAGTGAATATGCGCGCTGAACCCTTGTCCTTACGGCATAGGGTGGTGCCGCGATGCGCGCAACGATTGAACAGCGCACGGATCCTGCCAAGCGAGTCGCGCAACAGAATGATCGGCCGCAGCCCGAGCCGGACAGTGATGTAGTCGTCATTCGCCGGAATCTGACTCTCGTGGCCGAGATAGACCCACACTGCGCCGAAGATGTTCGTCATCTCCAAATTGAAGATGGTGGGGTCGGTGTAGATCAGCCGATGGACGCGGTCCTCCTGGACGAGCTCGTCCCAGTCGTAGAGGTCGGCGCTGTCGATCCGGGATGCGTTGAGCTTCTCCAGCATGCGTCGCCTCCACCGGCTTGCCGCCGCACCGTCCACTTTGCGAGCGGCATCATGCATCGGTCTAGAAAAAATCGAAATACTCGTTGTGCTCCCAGGCGGTCGGCTCGTCGCTCTCCCGTACCCCGGTCTCCTTGAGCCATTGGGCAAACCGGCCCGCCTCGTTGCGCTTGAGTTTGAGGTAATAATCGACAAATACGTCGCCGAGCTCGCCGCGAAACAACGGTTCGCGCTCGAGCGCGTCCAAGGCCGCGGGTAAGTTCGTGGGCAGCGGCGGAAGCTTGGCGTTATAGGGATCATCCTCGGGCGGTCCCGGATCGAGCCCATGTTCGATGCCGTCAAGTCCGGCCACGATCTGCGAAAGAATAAAGAGGTAGGGATTGGCCGCGGGCTCGCCGATCCGGTTCTCCAATCGCGTGGCTTGATCTCCCGGCGCGCCGAGCACGCGGACCATGACGCCGCGGTGGTCGTAACACCATGACGCCCGGTCGGGCGCGAGCGAGTTCAGCCGGAATCGCCGGTAGCCATTGACCGTCGGCGTCGCAAAAGCGGTCGAGGCCGCGGCATGTCGCAGTAATCCGCCGAGAAAGCTAAGGCCCAGCGGAGACAGATGTTGGCCCTCGCGGTCCGCCATGAACAGATTGCGCCCGCTCTTCGCTTCGACCAGCGACTGATGCAGGTGCCAACCGCTCGCGTAATAGCCTTTGAGTGCCGGACGGCACATGAATGTGGCGAAATACCCCATCCGGCGACAGATTTGCCGCGCCGCCGTGCGGAACAGCAGCGCATGGTCCGCGGCCTCCAGCGCAGGCCGCGCGGCAAAGGTGCATTCGAGCTGGCCTGGTCCCCACTCGTTCTCGATCGAGCGCAGCGGCAATCCGATTGTCTCGAAATGCTCGGCGAGCGCGGAGAGCACCGGCTGCATCAAATCCATGTTGGATTCGGAGTGGTAGGAAAAGCCCGGTTCTGCGGGAGCCGTCTTGATCGGCTGCCCCCGCGCGCCGGGAAACCCGATATTGTCCTCGCCAAGCTCCTCTTGGGACACGCGCAGCAGGTACCACTCGATTTCCAGCCCGACGCATAAGTCCATGCCCTTGTTGGCGAGCCGCTGTAGCTGTCTGCGCAGCAAATGCCGTGGCGAGAAATGAAACGGCACCCCGCTGTTGAAATATTCATCGCACAACACCCAGCCGGTCCGGGGCGCCCAGGGCAGCACGCGAAACGTGGACGGGTCGGGAACGATGGTAAGGTTGGGAGAGCCCGTCATTTCGTCGAGTCCCATCCCGCCGCCGCGCGTGAACGAGGCAAAGGTGCGGGAATTGGCGGAATCGAGCGTGGTGGTCGCGACGTTGATGTTGTAGCCGGTCTCAAGCGCGCCAAGGAAAGCCGGCACCGTGACTGCTTTGGCGCGCGCGGCGCCGTGCGGATCCGCCCAGGCAAGGCGCACGAGATTGAGATCGTCCTTCTCGAGCCTGCGCTTGAGCTCCTCGACTTGGCGTCGCTGCTCCCCGCTCCACAGATCGTGTCGTGCAACAAATGCGGACTTTTTCAACTGCATCATTCCGTGCCACCGCAGAGACCCGCAATGTAGATGATGGCGCCATGGCGATCTAGATTCGAACACAGCACTGCGAGCCGGCCGGCATTGACGCAGGGGGCGCCTGCCGATTTGATCCTCCCGTGTCAGCACAACGGGTGTGAAGCATGCGAATCCGCGCGCCGAAGGATTTTTGGTCGGGCGTGATGTTCTGCGGTTTCGCCGCGACCGCCCTCTCCGCTGCGCGCGGGTATTCCTTGGGAAGTGCCGGCAGGATGGGCCCAGGCTATTTCCCGTTGCTACTCGCGAGCCTGCTTGGCGCGCTCGGAGCGGTACTCATCGGGCGCTCGATCCTCATTGGCGGTGAGCCGGTCGCGCGCTTCCACGTGTTGCCGCTGGCGGTGATTGCGACTGCGATAAGCCTGTTCGGCGTTCTCATCGAGCCCCTCGGGCTCGTCGTTTCGCTCGCCGTACTGACCGTGATGTCGGCCTGGGTCGGCGCGCAGTTTCGGTTAGCCGAGACGCTGGCATTGGCGGCCGCGCTGATACTCTTTTGCGTCGGTGTTTTTGTCTATGTGCTCGGCCTTCCGCTCAATCTCTGGCCGAGCCTGTAGAATGGACGTAATCGCGAATCTCGGCCTGGGATTTGCCGTCGCGCTGACCATCCAGAACATCGCTTACTGCTTCATTGGCGCACTGCTCGGAGCCCTTATCGGTGTATTGCCGGGCATCGGCCCGGTCACCACAGTGGCCATGCTGCTGCCGATCTCGTTCACCCTGCCGCCGGAATCCGCGATGATCTTGCTCGCCGGCATCTATTACGGCGCCCAGTATGGCGGCTCGACAACGGCCATCCTGGTCAATATCCCGGGTGAGGCCTCATCCGTCGTCACGACAATCGACGGTCATGCGATGGCGCGGCAGGGGCGGGCGGGGCCGGCGCTGGGCATTGCTGCGCTAGGTTCTTTCTTCGCCGGTTGCGCCGCGACGCTGCTAATCGCGCTTGCGGCGCCCCCGCTCGCGACCATCGCATTACAATTCGGCCCGGCCGAATATTTCTCGTTAATGGTCTGCGGCTTGATCGCAGCGGTCGTTCTGGCGCGGGGATCGCTGCTCAAAGCGATCGCGATGGTGGTGCTCGGGTTATTGCTCGGCCTCGTCGGGACCGACGTCAATTCGGGCGCGCGACGTTTCAATCTCGGCATGACGGGTCTTGCCGACGGGATCGAGTTCGTAGCGATCTCGATGGCGATCTATGGGATCGCCGAGGTTGTCTATAACCTTGAGCAGAAGCAGGCGGCGAAAATGGTCACCGGCGCGTTGGGCCGCGTGTGGCCAAGCTTCGCCGATATCAAGCAGTGCGCGGGCTCGATCCTGCGCGGCACCGGTCTCGGCGCGGTTCTCGGCGTGCTGCCCGGCGGCGGCGCGCTGCTGGCATCCTTCGCGGCCTACACGGTGGAGAAGAAAGTCGCGAGCGCCCCGCGGCAATTCGGCAACGGCGATATCAGGGGCGTCGCGGCGCCAGAATCCGCCAACAATGCCGGCGCGCAGACGTCGTTCATCCCGATGCTGACGCTGGGCATCCCTGGCAACCCGACCATGGCGATGATGATGGGCGCGCTGATGATTCACGGCATTGCGCCGGGTCCGCGCGTGATGACGGATCGTCCGGAATTGTTCTGGGGGCTGATCGCCAGCATGTGGCTCGGTAATCTCATGCTGGTGGTGTTGAATCTTCCGATGGTCGGTATGTGGGTGCGATTGCTGCGCGTGCCTTATCGGCTGCTCTATCCTGCCATTATCGTGTTCTGCTGCATCGGCGCCTATACCATCAACAACAAAGCGTTCGACGTCTTCGTGATGGCATTCTTCGCGATCTTCGGGTACGTGGCGCTCAAGCTCGACTGCGAGCCGGCGCCGCTCATTCTCGGCTTCGTGCTAGGGCCGATGATGGAGGAAAACCTTCGCCGAGCCCTTCTGATCTCGCGCGGCGATCCGATGGTTTTCCTGCAGGAGCCGATCAGCCTCGCCTTCCTCGTGTTGGCAGCGGCGCTTTTGGTTGTGATCACGGTGCCGGCCATTCGGCTCAGGCGCGAAGAGGCGCTCAAGGAGTAGCCTGGGATCGCTTGAACAATGAGATGATCCAGCCCCAGAGCGCCTTCGCGAGCAGCGCAAGGCCTGAAATCGGCTTTGCCGTCGCGGCCGGATCGGCATTTGCCGCTGTGGGAGGCGATGGTTGAGTTGGGGACGGCTGTGTCGCTCCGGGTGCCGTGGACCGCTCCTGCGCAAGCTGCTCCCTTAGTCGCTTGGCGAACTCATTCATGAGCTGTGCAGCGGTTGCCTGGATAATGCCGACGCCGCGGCCGTACTGCGCCACCGCGCCGGATAGTGCGAGGTTGGTGTGCACGAGCACTTTGGAGCCACCGCCCGCCGGCTCAAGCCGGAAAACCGAAGCTGCATTGACGCCGCCGCGCCCCTTCGCGTCGGTGCCCTGCGCCGCAACGCGCGCCGTGTAGGCCTGGCCATCGATCTGCTCGAACTTGACGATCCCCGCGAAAGTCAACGCCACCGGGCCGAGCCGCACGCCGATTTTCCCTTTGTAGGTATTCAGGTCGAGCACCTCGGTCAGCTCAGCACCCGGCATGCACGGCGCGATCCGATTAATGTCGAGCAATACCTTCCACGCCTCGGCCGGTGGCAGCGGCACTTCGAATGAATTGTCGAATTCCATGTGAGCTCAATTCTTGCCTGCGCGCGCGGCCGAGGCGCCGGCGATCCGGCCGAATACGGCCCCCGAAGTGAGGCCGGAGCCGCCCGGATAATTGAAATAGAACAATCCGCCGACCAGCTCGCCGGCGGCATAGAGGCCGCGGATCGGTTGGTAGTCGGTGTTGAGCACTTCCCCCTTGGCCGTGATGCGCACGCCGCCGAACGTAAAGGTGAGGCCGCACGTCACCGCATAACCTTCGAATGGTGGCTGGTCGATGGTATTCGCCCAATTGCTCTTGTTGATCGCGAGCCTTTCCGTGCGGCGGCCGTCCTTGATGTTCGGATTGAACGCAATGTCCCGGCGCACCGCCTTGTTGTATTCGGTGATGGTTTTGAGGAATTGCTCCGCGTTAACGCCGTCCAGTTTGTGCGCGAATTCTTCGATCGTGTTGGCGGCCACTTTTGTGATCTGCCGGATCTTGTATTCGTCGCGCTGCAGATGCTTCACCTTCTGATCGAAAATCTGCCATGCGAATTGTCCGGGCTGCTCCAGCACGACGCGCCCGTATTTGGCGTAGGTATAGTTGCGGAAGTCGGCGCCTTCGTCCACGAAGCGCTTGCCGGTGGCATTGACGAGAATGGCGAACGGGTAGGAGTGTTTCTGAAACTGGTCGCCGACCGCGAGATCGCCGAACTCCGGCGCGTTCATCTCCCATTGCACCGCGTGGCAGCCAGACCAGTTGCCGCAAGGACTCGCGCCGATTTCGAGGGCCATGCGGATGCCGTCACCGGTATTAAACCGCGTGCCGCGCACCTTCGCCAGGTCCCAGCCGGGTCCTAGATAGCGCGTGCGCCACTCCGAATTGGACTCGAAACCGCCGCACGCGAGCACGACCGATTTGCTGCGCAGTTCGTTTTCGACGCCGTCCTGTCGGATGCGCACCCCGCCCACCCGCACGCCGTCATAGAGGAGGCTCAACGCGCGCGTGCTGTAACGAATTTCGATACCGCGTTTGGTAGCGGCGTCGGTGAGCATCTTGATCAGGCCAGGGCCGCCCCCGACCGCTTCAACGGTCAGTCCGCCCCAGAATTTGAACTTGCCCTCGATCTTAAAGGCTTGACGGCCGTAGATCGGAATGAAGCGTACGCCCTTGTCGCGCATCCAGCAGAACGTATCGAAGCTTCTGGTCACCAGCAGCTCGACCAAATCGGGATCGGCGCGATTTTGTGTCACCCGCGCCATATCGTCGAAAAATTGCTCGCGCGTATATGTGCCGAAGTCGGTGGTGGCGATCTCCTGCTCGGTCAGATCCGGGACCAGCCTCTTGATGTCGTCCACCCCGTTGTAGACCACACGCACCGACCCCGCGGTGAACCGGCTGTTGCCACCAGTCTCCTCCTCGGGCGCGGCCTCGAGCATCAGCACGGAGGCGCCTTGCTCCTGCGCCGCGAGTGCCGCACAGAAGGCGGCATTGCCCGCGCCCACGATGATGACGTCGGCTTGCGATGTGGCCATTTAGCCTCTCACACGGCGCTTACGGCCCCCCTCCGCAAGCTGAGATCTCAATCGGATACGACCTTCCATTCGATCGTTTCTCCACCGCGATAGATGAGCGCCTTCTCATCCGGCCCTTCGACCTTGATCTCCTGCGGCGCAGTCCATGGGAACTTTTCCAGCGTGATTGTCGTTTCATTCACCGGCAGGCGATAGTGCCTGGGACCGTTGAGCGACGCAAAGGCTTCGAGCTTGTCGAGCGCGCCTTCCTCCTCGAACACTTTGGCGTAGGTCTCGATCGCAACCGGCGCATTGAAAACCCCAGGGATACCGTTCACCGCGACCTTCTTCGCCACCGGATGGGGTGCGGAATCGGTCCCGAGAAAATAGCAGGCTTCGCCCGACGTCGCCGCCTTGCGCAGTGCCGCCCGGTCTTTCGCCGTTTTGATAACGGGCATGCAATACATGTAGGGCTTGAGCCCCCATCCGAGCCAATCCGTGCGGGTCAGGACGAGATGGTAGGGCGTGATCGTCCCGCCGACCTGCGGCGCGGCGCTACGCACGAAATCGGCGCCGTCCTTCGACGATAGGTGCTCCAGCGTAAAGCGCAACGCGGGGAACTGCCTCGTCCATTTGGTGAGATAGCGCTCGATGAACATGGCTTCGCGGTCGAAAATGTCGACCTCCGGGTCGACGTCCTCGCCGTGCATCAAGAACGGCATGCCGATTTTTTCCATGCGCTCCAAGACCGGCATGATGTTGCGATAGTCGGTCACCCCCGCGGCCGAATACGTGGTGGCGTGAGCGGGATAGAGCTTGACCGCCGTGAACACCCCCTCCTTGAAGCCGCGTTCGACATCGTCGGGGTCGGTGTCGTCGGTGAGATAACACGTCATCAGCGGCTTGAAGCTCGAGCCCACCGGCAGTGCGGCCATCACCCGCTCGCGATAGGCGATGGCATCCTTGGTGATCATGACCGGCGGCACGAGGTTGGGCATCAGGATGGCGCGACCGAAATGTGTTGCCGTGAACGGCATCACCGCGTTGAGCATGGCCCCGTCGCGCACGTGCAGGTGCCAGTCGTCGGGCTTGCGAATGGTGATGCGGGTGGTCATTTCAAGCGTCCGAGCGATTGATCTCGGCTCGAGCAGCTTCGATCAGCCAATAGGCGCTGCGGCCGCGGCATAGGTCTCGCGTGGCGCTTCGTCGATCATCGCGCCGGTGAGATCGGCGACACGGGCAAAGCCGCGCTTGGCGCACCACTCTTGCAGGCCGTCGATGATTGCGATGATGCCCGACGGATTGCGGAAAATGAGATAGCCGATCATGACCGCGCTGGCGCCAGCGAGCATGTATTCGACCACGTCCTCAACCTTGACGATGCCGCCGCAACCGATGATCGGAATCTTCACCGCCTTGGTACACTGATAGACCATCCGCACGATGATCGGCTTGATGCCGGGGCCGGAGAGACCGCCGAATTTGTTGCCGATCGCCGGGCGGAACGTGTCGACGTCGACCTTGAGCCCCAGAATCGTGTTGGACACCACCAGCGCGTCGGCTCCCGCCGCTTCGGCCGCCTTGGCGATGGCGACGACGTCGCCGGCATTGGGCGAGAGTTTGCACCAGATCGGCTTGTCCGTCGTCTGACGGATGCGGCGCATGACATTGAACGTGTGCTCCTCGTGCAGCGCGAAATTGCCTCCCTTCGGATCGCGCGTTGGGCACGAGATGTTGACCTCCAGGACATCGATGGCGGACGTACTGACGTCGCGCGCCATGGCCTCGAAATCCTCGGTGGTCGTCGCCGAGATCGAGCCGACGAGCGGCGGCGCAAAGCGTTTATAGTCCGGCACCTGGTGGCTCAGGAAATATTCGATGCCCTTCGTCGGCAGGCCGATGGAGTTGATCATGCCGCCTTCGACCTCGGACACGCGTGGTGGGGGATTGCCCGCGCGAAACTCGCGCGACACGGTCTTTGCGACCAGCGCGCCCAACCGGTTCAAGTCGATTACCTGCGCAAGATCGGTCGAGAAGCATCCTGAGGCCGGCATTATCGGGTTCTTGAGCGTCACGTTCCCGATCTTCACGCTCATGTCTACCATCCGACCGCCTCCTGTAGATCGAATACGGGCCCGTCTATGCACACGCGGCGAAGCTCCTTCTTGCCGTGGACTTCGAAGGTGCGCACGCACACGTAGCAGGGGCCGAGGCCGCAGGCCATCACCTGTTCCATGGCGACCTGGCCGGGAATGCCGTGCGTCTTGCCGACGCTCTTCATCAATTGAAGGAGCCGGTTCGAGCCGCAGGTATAGAACGCGTCGGCTTTGCCTTGCGCGATCAGCCGGTCCAGGATTACCTCCACGTGCTCAACCGCGCTGGTTCCGTCAGTGTCGAGCACCGCGATGACGTCGCCGACGCTGCCGAAGAGATCGTCCGCCATCACGAATTCCGCGCTGCGGGCGCTCAGGATCGCGGTGACGCCGATGCCGCATTCGCCGGCGAGCTGGGAAATCGGCGCCAAGGTGGCAAGCCCGACCCCGCGGCCCAGGACCACGATGTGTTTCCAGGCGCGATCAATGGTGAAGCCGACGCCCAGCGGCCCAACCATGTTGAGTTCATCTCCCGGCGCAAGCGTCGCCAGTCCAAACGTTCCGCGGCCGACGCACTTATAGAGAAACTCGATGCGGCGGTTCTCCCGGTCGATGCGATAAACGCTCTGCGGGCGGCGCAGCCACAGTTCCGCGGCATCCGGCGAAGGACACAACAGATTGAAGAACTGGCCGGGTTTGACCGCGAGCGCCTTGGGCGAGGCGTCCACGACCAGATGCTTGTATTCCGAATTGATCCAATCGTGCGAGACGACAGGACACAGCGATTCCTCGGCCGGTATATGCGTTTCGGCAGGTGCGGGCGCGCTTTTGCCTACCACGTACGGTGCCGATGCGAACGGCCGGTGCGCCATAACGAAGTCCCGCCTCGAAGCCCCTCGAGATTGCCGCTAGCTACTCCGCGCGCTGCGCGAAAATCAACATGTTTTCGGTCAACCAATTTTCGGAGGATTTGCCTGCGATTGCGCCGCTTGCGCCCGCAGCCGCTTCGCTGCGTCCAGCGTGGCGATGACGATGTTCTGATAGCCGGTGCAACGGCAGAGATTCCCGGAAATGGCGACCCGCACCTCTTGCTCGGTCGGATCCGGATTGTCGCGCAGGAACTCGATCAGCGTCGTCAGAATCCCCGGCGTGCAGAAGCCACACTGAAGACCGTGGTGTTCATGGAAGGCCTGCTGCAAGGGGTGCAGCTCATCGGCTGAGGGCGCAATGCCTTCGATAGTGAGGATATCGTGGCCGTCTGCCTGCACCGCAAGCATCAGGCAGGAGCGCGCCGAGCGGTCATCGAACAGGATGGTGCACGCGCCGCAGACGCCGTGCTCGCAGCCGAGGTGCGTGCCAGTGAGACCAAGCTGATGGCGGATGAAATCCGCGAGAGTGACGCGGACCTCGACCTCTTCCTCGTACCGCTTGCCGTTGACGGTCAGGCTAATTTTGCGGCTCTCTCCCATCGTCGGTTCCTAGTGTTGGCGCCCGTGCGCGTCGAGCAAACGGGCGTGCGCCTTCTCCAAAGCCCGCCGCGACAGCACCGCCGCTAGGTGCTGGCGATAAGAGGCCGGTGCGTGCACGTCATCGATGGCGTCGAGCTTACGGCAGCTCTCGCAGGCATCGCGGAAGAGCGTGCCTGCCGGCAATTGCCCCACGATTGCCTGCTCGACATCGCGGGCGCGGCGTGGCGCGGTTCCCAGGCCGCCGATGGTCACCGAGGCGCGCGTGATCTTGCCGGAGGCATCGCCCTCGATCAAAACGGCCGCGGAGGTGATGGCGAAGTCGCCATGCCGGCGCGAAAATTCGACGAAGGCATAGCCGTGTTTGGCGGCCCATTGCGGGTAGCGCACGCCGACGACGAGCTCGTTCGGTTCGATTGCGGGTGTCATATATGCAACAGGAAAATCGGCGAACGGGACCTCACGTTGCCCCTTCGGACCGACGACCGTGACGGTCGCGTCATAGCCCAATGCGAGGGACACCAGTTCTGCCGCCGGATCGAGATGGCATAGCGAGCCGCCGATCGTACCCCGGTTGCGGGTCTGCCGGTGCCCTACCTGCAGCAGCGCTTCGTGGATGATCGGCCAGCGCGCGCGCACCGCGTCGGAAAATTCGAGATCGCATTGGCGCGTCATGGCGCCGATTTCAAGCGTACCTTGCATCTCACGGATATAGGACAAGCCTTCAACACGGTTGAGATCGACGATGTGGTCGGGCAGCACGAAGCGCATGTTGAGCATGGGCATCAACGACTGGCCGCCCGCAAGCAGCTTGGCGTTTTCGAGGCTAGCGAGCAGCCCGATGGTCTCGCTGACCGTTTTCGGATCGTGATAGCGAAAGGGTGGCGGCTTCATCTTTGGCGCATAGGTCTCCTTGGACGCGGCTTCTTTACATACACCACCAACTGTGCCTCAATCCAAAAAAATCAGTTTCCCGCATATGCGACGAGCGGTGATCGTTCTGCCTCGCTTCGACGGCCGCCGCCGTATCCGCGGTGAGGAACGATGAAGCCCGCGCGTTTTAGATATCACGCCCCCAAGACGATCGAAGAAGCAGTCGATACGCTGGCAGAGGTTGCCGCCGACGATGGGCGCGTGCTTGCCGGGGGACAGAGCCTGGTGCCGATCATGGCGTTTCGTCTGGCGCGCCCGGCGCATCTTGTGGACATCAACGGCGTGGATGCGCTGCGGCGATTAGCGGTCGACGGGGAACGGCTTTGCATCGGTGCGGGCGTGCGCCATGCAACTTTCCATAAGCCGGTGGTGGATGGGCCGCTCGGCCGGCTCCTGGCCGCGGTGGTGCGTCACATCGCCCACTATCCAATTCGCACCCGCGGCACGTTCTGCGGCAGCATCGCGCATGCCGACCCGGCCGCCGAGTGGTGTCTCGTTGCCGCCGCGCTCGAAGCGGAGATGGTGGCTAGAAGCGCGGGGGGCACGCGCATCATTCCGGCGCAGGACTTTTTCCGGGGGATCATGACAACCGCGCTCAACGAGGACGAGCTTTTGACCGAAGTGCGCCTGCCCATCCTGCCCGCCGATTCCCGTTTCGGATTCTACGAATTCAATCGCCGCGCCGGCGATTTTGCGCTCGCGATGGCGCTCGTGACGTTTCGCTTGCAGGATGGGGTGATTTGGGAGCCCCGGGTCGCCGTCGGCGGGGTCGAGCCGCAACCGCGACGCATGGTCGATGCCGAGCGGGCTCTCGCTGGACGTGCGGCCGAGCGCGCGGCTTTCGAGGCCGCCGCCGCCGCGGTGGCGTCCGCAGTCGACCCGCTCGAAGACGCCGTAACCAGCGCAACGTATCGCCGCGACCTCGCCCGCACCGTCACGCGCCGCGCACTCGAACAGGCGGCCGCATGACCGTCACCGTCGACCCGGGGCTCCGGTCTCACCAATCGCAAGCGAGCGGCGGCAGCCAACACGGGGGCGCGACGGTACCGGCGACCACCAAGTGGATCGGGCGATCCGTCACGCGACTCGAGGATCCGCCGCTGGTTCGGGGGCGCGGCCGTTTTGCTGGTGACATCTCCTTTGCACATCAGCTGCACATGCGCATCGTTCGCGCCAACTATGCCCACGGCAAAATCGCCGCGATCGACACCGCGGCTGCGCGTGCGCTCCCTGGGGTCGTCGCGGTGTGGACCGCGGCCGATATTGCTGACGTGCCGCCGATCGACTTCCGCGAGGGACAAATTCCAGTGCTCGAGCCCTATCGTCAGCCGGTGCTCGCCACAGAGAAGGTGCGATATGTCGGCGAGCCCGTCGCTGCGGTTTTCGCCGATGATCCCTATGTGGCGGAAGACGCGGCCGAGCTTGTCTCACTCGAAATCGAGGAATTGCCGGTCTTGCTCGCCGCTGACGCCGAGCCTACCGAATTCTCCGCCGGCCGCAGCACCGAGGTGTCCGTTATCCGCCAGGGCTACGGCGACGTCGACGCGGTCCTGCGGGCCGCACCTAAGTTCGTTGAGCTCGAATTGGCGATCGGACGCCATTCCGGCGTGCCGCTGGAGGCGCGCGGCGCGATCGGGCGCTATGACGTGGCACGCGACATCCTCGAATTACACGGCGCCGCCAAGGTGCCGCACCGCAATCGCGAGCTGCTCGCGCGCATGCTTAAGCGCGCGCCGTCCTCGATCCACGTGCACGAATCCCACGTCGGAGGTGGCTTCGGCATCCGCGGGGAGCTCTATCCGGAAGACGTGCTGGTCTGTATTGCTGCAATGCGCCTCAACCGGCCGGTGAAATGGATCGAGGACCGGCGCGAGCATTTGATGGCCGCCAATCATTCGCGCCAGCAGATTCACCGACTGCGCGCCGCGGTCGACGATGAAGGGCGCATCCTCGCCATTGATGATCGCTATTTCCACGATCAGGGCGCCTATGTGCGCACCCACGCCGCGCGCGTCGTGCATATGACCGCCGGCATCCTGCCTGGTCCCTACCGGGTGCCGGCCTATCGCGCGGTCGGCCACTTTCGTCTCACGAACAAGACGCCGGCAGCCACCTACCGCGCGCCGGGCCGTTACGAGACGACTTTCGTTCGCGAGCGGCTGATCGATGCCATTGCGACCAAGCTCGGCATCGAGCCCAACGAGGTGCGACGGCGCAACGCGATTACGGTGGACGAGATGCCGTATCACCGGCCGCTCGAGGCCTTGGGGGAGGAGATCGAGTACGATTCTGGAGATTATGTCGGCTTGCTCGACAAGCTATTAGCTACGCTCGAGTGGGACAAGCGCAAGGTCGAGCTAGCGCGCCGCCGCGTTGGCGGCGAAGCGGTCGGAGCCGGATTTGCGATGTTCGTGGAAAAGAGCGGCTTGGGGCCCGCTGACGGCGTGAGAATCGAGGTCGACAGCTCGGGCGCGGTTGAGCTCATCACCGGAGGCGCCTCGCTTGGCCAAGGCTTCGAGACGGTGATGGCGCAAGTATGTGCCGAGATTTTGGGCATCGATTATCAGCGCGTCCGCGTAACCCACGGCCAGACCGATCGCATCGCCTATGGGATCGGAGCGCATGCGTCGCGCGCGACAGTGATGACGGCATCCGCTACCTTTGACGGCGCCGTCAAGCTACGCGCAAAAGCCATCGAGGCGGCGGCCTCACTGATGCAAGCGCATCCCGAGACACTCGACATCATCGACGGAAACGTGCGGCGCAAGGACGAGCCCGCCGGACCGTCGATGAGTCTGGGCGAGATTGCCGAGCATCTTGCCCCGACGTCGAAGACGCTCAGCGGCCGCGTGCCGGGCTTGTCTGCCGAAGGCTGGTTCCGGGTGAAGCACCAAGTCTACCCGTACGGCATCCACTTCGCGGTGGTGAAGGTCGATCCCGATACCGGCGGCGTTGAGGTCGAGGACTACGTCATCGCTTACGATATTGGGCGCGCGCTCAATCCGGCGCTGGTGAAAGGGCAAATCGTGGGTGGCTTTGCTCAAGGCTTTGGTGGGGCGCTGCTAGAGGAATTCACCTATAATGAGCGCGGCGATCCGCTCGCGACGACCTTTGCTGATTACCTCATGCCGACGGCCCGCGAGACTCCCGAAGTCCACGTCATCTTGCGTGAGGACTATACGAGCCCGCTCAATCCACTCGGCATCAAAGGGGCAGGCGAGAGCGGTATCACCGGGGTCGGTGCGGCGATTGCGTCCGCCATCGACGACGCCATCGGAATCCCGGGTGCGGTGACGCAGCTGCCGGTGACGCCGCAGCGGCTGAAGCAGATCTTGGACCGGCAGCATAACTCGTCTTCCCGCGTGCGGCCTGCGAGCTGAGATCGATCGAGCCGGTAGCGAGGAGTGGCATATGCAGACCGTCGCCCAAGCCGCCAAGCGCTCCGCAACTAGCGCGCCCAAGTTGTCGAACCAGGACCTGCGCACCTGGATCGATGCGCTGCGCGCGGCGGGCGAGCTGCAGGAGATCAACGGTGCCGAGCGGGAGGCCGAAATCGGCGGAATCGTCGACCTCTACATGCGCAAGATGGGCAACCGCGCGGTGCTGTTCGACGACATTCCGGGCTATCCTCACGGGCACCGTATCCTTGCGAACATTCTGACCTCAGTGCGGCGCATCAATCTCACGGTTGGGATGCCGCTCGACGCTTCTGCGATCGAGCTCGTCTCCTATTGGCGCAAATACATGAAGGAGGCGCGCAGCTTTGCGCCAGTCAAAGTGAAATCCGGACCGCTGATGGAGAACGTCAGCAGCGGCAAAAACGTGAACATCGAGACAATCCCGACGCCGCGCTGGCACGAGCACGACGGCGGCTACTATATCGGCACGGGCTGCATGGTGATCATGAAGGATCCGGACACCGGCTGGATCAATTACGGCGCTTATCGCGTGCAATACCAGGGGCCGAACGTGGCCACCGTAATGTGTTCAAAAGGCAAGCATGGCGATTTGATCAAACGGCGCTATCACGAGCGCGGCGAGCCGTGTCCGATTGCGGTGGTGGCGGGCATGCATCCCGCCTTGTTCATGGTAGGGGGACTCGAGATTCCGTATGGAAAGAACGAATACGACGTCGCCGGCGGGCTGATCGGTGAGCCGGTCGAGGTGATGGAGGGGCCGGCCACTGGGCTGCCGATTCCAGCGCATGCGGAGATCGCTTTCGAGGGGTTCATCCATCCCGACGATCTGCTCGATGAAGGGCCGCTCGGGGAGTGGACCGGCTATTACGCGGGTGGCAGGAAAAAAGAGCCCGCGATCCGCATCGAGACTTTCATGCATCGCAATAATCCTATCCTGCTGGGCGCGGTCCCGGCGGTGCCACCCGACGACGATTCCTTCTACCGCGGCACCTACCGCTCCGGCGCGGTGTGGAATCAGCTCGAAGCGGCCGGCGTGCCGGAAGTGAAGGGCGTGTGGGCGCATGCGGCGGGCGGAAGCCGGCTGTGGCTCACGGTCTCAATCAAGCAGCAATATGCGGGCCACGCCAAGCAGGCGGGGCTGATCGCCTCGCAATGTCACGCCGGCGCCTACGCCAACCGCTTCGTCGTGGTGGTTGACGACGACATCGATCCCGCCGACATGGATCAAGTGGTGTGGGCGATGTGCACACGCTTCGATCCGCGCGAAGGGATGGAAACCTTGCGCGGCTGCTGGAGCACTGCGCTTGATCCGATGGCGTATGGCAGCGACGATCCCCGCAACGCGCGCGTCGTTATTGATGCATGCAAACCCTGGTCGCGACGCGACAGCTTCCCGCGCGTAGCGCGCGCGACGCAGGAACTCGTTGACCGCATCCGCACCAAATGGGCGCACGTGCTGCCACGCGGCTGAGCATGGCGTTCTTGCTTGGTCATGGCCTTGCCGCGTCCTCTCGAGAAGCGGGCCCTAGGTCAGGTTGCAGCGGCATCGGTGTTTGGATTGTGACCCATTGGAAAAGTCTGTATAAGCCGGGAGGTTATGTCAGGTTGTGGGGGTGCCATGCGTACGATCTCTGACTTCCTTGCACGGAAGGGCGTCGCATCCGCGTCGTTTCCGAGCCCTGCTTCCGCCAAAATTTTACCGGGCGGCGCCGAAGAGCGCAGCGAGCTGACCTTTGCCGATATTGGCGCCCGGATCGGTGAAGACGACGAGAAGCTGCGCAACCTTCTGATCGACACCGACCGTCGCATGGGTGCGCTCGATGATCTCAAAGAAGCCTTCCGGAACCTCGTCGAGCCAATCGGCTCGTCGCTGCGCGCGCTCGAGGAGGAGAAGACAGAGAATTTCGGTTTGCGCAATGCGCTCACAGAACTTCGCAGCAGTCACGAGAGCTTGCGCAGCGAATACGGCTTGCTCGAAAAACGCGCGGCCGAACTGGAAACCGCGGGCGAGGACCTGCGCCGGGAATTGGTCCTGGTGCAGCAGACGGCGCGTGGGCTCGAGGCAGACAAGACTGAACTTGCCAGCGAAAGCGTGGCTGCGCGCACGGAGATCGCCAATCTCGAGAGCCAATTGGCCCAGGAGGCGGCCAATGGACGAGCGCTGGGCGAGGCCAACCAGATTCTTGTCGATCACGCCGGTAATGCCGATAAGCGAATCGTGGAATTGCAGGCTGAGACTGCGCAGACGAGGGAAAAGCTCTTGCTGCTGGAGAATGACAGGCGCTCGCTGCAAACCGCGCTCGACCAGACCCTTGCAGAAAACTCTCGACTATCGCGCCGCTTGACCGAGAGCGAGAATGCGCTGACTGCCGCGCGTGCCCGGCTCGAGCAGATGGACATAAGTCTGGCGGCCACCGAGAACGAGCGCGCCACCCTCGCCACCGCGCGCGACGAGGCCAACGAGCGGCATCAATCGGAGAGCCGTGCATTGAATCTGCGGCTGGAGGCTTTGCGTTCGCGTGCGGCCACTGCGGAGAAACTGCTCTCGGAGGTGCGTCAGAGTCTGGTCGCGCGAACCGAGGAGATCCGGGGATTGGAGCGCAAGGCCGTGGATGCGACAATCGCCCGAAACGGCACCGAGAAGGTGGTCGAGCGGCTCACGGCCGCCCGCGATGCGCTCGATGGAAAAGCGCGTGAGCTCGAGCAATCGCGCGCCTCGCTCCAGGAGCGCAGCAACGGTCTCGCCGAAACGCTCAAGGCGCGCGAGAGCGCGCTCGCCCATGCCGAGCAGAAGATAAAGATGCTCAGCGACCGCATCGCCGAAATTGAGGTCGACGCCGGCGCCTATCGGGCCAAGGCCGAACGGCGCATCGAGGAGCTCAATGCGAATTTGCAGCGCGAGCGGATCGAACTCTCCGTCGCCCAAGGTGCGCTGGAAGCCACGCGTCGGGACTATGCTCGGCTGCAACGCGATATGTTGGCGGGGCGCTCGGCGCCGGTAACTGGTCCGACGCTCGAGGTGGTCTCGGACTCTAGCAAGGAGCCGCAGAGGACAAAAAACGGCAAAGGCGCCGGTGGCCGTAATGCGGGAGAAGCGGAGTCGGAGGGCGGCGGAGCGGAGCCCACGTCCGCCTGACAGCGTCATTAAAAGCGCTGCAGAGTGCCCGGCAACAGGCGGCGCGCGCGCCGGTAGCACTTTGCCCGCGCCGTCAGACGGCGCTATAGATGGCCAACATTCCGGAATGGGGAGAACAGCATGGTCCGCATGGACGGCGAGGCCGCGTCGAAACCGCGGATGCAATATCGCGGGCTACGCGACTGGCTCGAACAAGTCGACAAAATGGGGGAGCTTCGCAGAGTCGATGGCGCTGACTGGGATGTGGAGATGGGCGCTATCACTCACATGCTCACGGAAAAGAGTCGCGGCACCGCGCCGGCAATCCTGTTCGACCGCGTGCCCGGCTATCCCATCGGCTTCCGCACGCTTTACGGGCAGCTCTCCTCGGTGCGGCGCATCGCTTTGACGCTCGGACTGCCACTCGAATACGAGCGCAGGGTGGACGTGGTGCGGACCTATCATGCCAGGATGCAGAACCTAAAGCCGCTGCCGCCGCGTTTCGTCAACGACGGCCCGGTGCTCGAGAACGTGCTCGAGGGCGACGATGTCGACGTGCTGAAATTTCCCGTACCGCGGCATCATGAGCTCGATGAGGCGCGGTTCGTCGGTACGGCCGACTGCGTCATCACCCAGGATCCTGATTCGGGCTGGTTCAATCTCGGTGCTTATCGCAGCCAGGTCTACGACGGCCAGACCGTCGGTTGCCAGATCACCGAGGGCAAGCACGGCCGCATTCATCGCGATAAATATTTCGAGCGCGGGCAGCCGGTGAAGGTGGTGATCCTGTGCGGACAGGATCCGCTTCTGTTCATGCTCGCCTCGAGCCCGCTGCCCGAGATCGGCGAGATGGATATCGCTGGTGGGTTGCGCGGCGAGCCGCTCGACGTGGTGCGCGGCCCGTATACGGGCTTTCCGATTCCGGCCGATTGTGAAATCGCTATCGAAGGCGAAAGCTTGCCCGCCCAGGTCCGGCCGGAAGGCCCGTTCGGCGAGTGGATGGGCTACTACTCCGACGACACCCAGGATCGACCCTTCGTCAACGTGAAGACGATTCTCTACCGCAACGATCCGATCCTCACCTGCGCCCCGCAACACAAGCCCGTCGATGAGACCGGGCTGCTCAAGGGCATTGCCGGTGCCGCGCAGATCTGGCGGGCGCTCGAGGCGTGCGGCGTGCCCGAGGTGCTCGGCGTATGGAACCACGAAGCCGGCCCTGCGACGCGCTTCACCGCGATCCAGATTCGCCAGCGCTATCCGGGTCATGCGCGCCAAGCGCTGCACATTGCGTCCTCGTGCCAGGGCGGCGCTTACGCCGGCAAATGGACGGTCGTGGTCGACGAGGATATCGATGCCGGCGATCTCGACCAGGTGCTGTGGGCGATGTGCACCCGGTTCGATCCGCTCACGGATATCGATATGATTCAAAAGGCCTGGGCCTCCAAACGCGATCCGCTCTACCTTCCGGGCAACTTCAACAACCGCATCCTGATTGACGCGTGCATTCCCTATGATCGGAAGTTAAAGGGTACGTTCCCCGTCACCGTCGACGTTAGCGCCGATCTGCGTACGCGGCTGCGTGCGAAATTTCCGCAACTGTTCCCGAAAACTTGAGCGTGGTTCGTAAGTGGGTTGAGCGAAGCGACACTCTTCGCCATCTCGGATCGAAAGCGCTTATTCGATTGTCGGCAATGAGTGCAAATTTTCCGGATACCGAACGCGGTGGAAGTGATGGCATTCGTTGCGCTCAACCCATCCTACGGTGCGCGATATGCAGCTTCGCTTCGCTCCTCGTGGTTATGGCGCAGCCTGCGCGCTCGGGCAGCGTCGAAGATTTCTACCGGGGCAAGACCGTTTCTCTCCTCATCGGCTACAGCGTCGGCGGCGGCTATGATGCGTACGGGCGGTTAGTGGCGCGGCATCTCGGCAAGCATATCCCCGGCAACCCGTCTGTTGTGCCGCAGAACATGAGCGGGGCCGGCAGCCTCAAGGCGGCCAATTACCTTTATTCAGTTGCCCCGAAGGACGGCTCCGTGATCGGCACCTTCTCGCGTAGTCAGGGTATTGCGCCGCTGCTCGACAAGGCCGAATTCGACAGCACCAAATTCACTTGGCTTGGCAGCGTCACCGATGAGGTGAGCCTCTGTGTCACGCGCCATGACGCGCCGGTGAAGAGCTTTAGGGAACTGCTGGTCACACCGGCAACTTTTGGGGGCGAGGGCGCGGGGTCCGATCCCAACATTTTCGCGCTGCTTTACCGCAATGTGTTCGGCGCCAAGATCAAGATCGTGACCGGCTATCCCGGGACCAACGAGATTCAACTCGCGGCCGAGCGCGGCGAGGTGGACGGGCTCTGCGGACTGTCTTCGAGCACCCTCAAAGGCCGTTATCCGCATTGGCTCAACGACAAGAAGGCCAATATCCTCGTTCAAGCCGGGATCAAGAAACAGCCGGAGCTGCCGGATGTTCCATCCGCGAGCGAGCTTGCGAGAGAGCCGAATCAGCTCCAAATCCTGAAACTGCTGCTGATAGGGCAGGCCATGGCGCGGCCTTTCGCGGCTTCGCCCGGCATCCCCGCCGAGCGCAGGGCGGCGTTGATTGCAGCCTTCGAACGTACGACCGCCGATCGGGAGTTTCTCGCCGAGGCCGAGCGGCTCAATTTCGAGGTCAATCCCGTTACTGCGGAAAAGCTCGACGCCCTGCTAGCCGAGGCCTATGCCACGCCCAAGGACGTGATCGCCAAGGCCGCCAAAGCGGTGTCGGACTAAAACGACGTTGAGGATCATTGCAAAAGGCCCGCTCTGCGAAACGCGGACGCGGTCGATGAGATGGGTGGACTGATCGGAGCGCGCATTCCGCGTCTCGAGGACGGCGCGCTGCTTCTCGGCAAAGGACGCTTCGTCGATGACATCGGCTCTGCCGGCGTGAGGCACGCCGCCTTCGTGCGCAGCCCCCATCCGCATGCCGCGGTCCGAAGGATCGACGCGGAGACGGCATGCGCGCTGCCTGGGGTGCACGCGGTGCTCACACTCGACGACCTTGCGCCGGTTCTGGCCAAGCGCCGTATGCTGCGCCACTCCAATTCCGGGGCTCCGCTAGACCGGTACTGGTCATTTGCGCTCGCCGACGGGGAAGCCTCCTACGTCGGCGAGGCAGTGGCGATGGTGCTTGCCGAGAACCGCTACGTTGCCGAAGACGCCGCGGCCATGGTCGCGGTCGACTATGACGTGCTTGCATCGGTAGCGGACGCGCGCGCCGCCATCGAGCGCGCTGCGCCCGCAGTGCGGCGCGAGCTGAACAGCAACATCGCGGCCGCCTACAAGATCGCCTATGGCGACGTCGAGGCCGCCTTTGCCGGCGCCGCCCACGTCTTTCACGAGGAGCTTTGGCAGCATCGCGGTGGCGCGCATCCGATCGAAGGCCGCGGCATTCTCGCCGAATGGCGCGACGGCACGATGACCGTTTGGGCTTCGACGCAGAAGGCGCACGATCTGTTCCAATCATTGACCGCGCTGCTCGATTTCGACGAAAGCCGCCTGCGGGTGGCAACCCCCGACGTCGGCGGCGGCTTCGGTCCCAAGCTTTGCGTCTATCCCGAAGATATCGCGGTTGTTGCAGCTGCCAAACTCGTCGAGCGGCCGGTCAAATGGATCGAGGACCGGCGCGAGCATTTCACCAACGCCGCCCAAGAGCGTGACCAATACTGGGCGCTCGATGTCGGCGTCGACGCGGATGCGAAGCTTCTCGGGATCCGCGGTCGATTGATCCACGACCTCGGGGCCTATGCCCTGCAGGATGTCAACATTCCCTACAACTCGGCGTCCATGCTCAGCGGGCCCTACATGCTTCCCGCGCTGGCGATCGATGTCATCGTTGCCGCGACCAACAAGACGCCGGTCTCTTCGGTCCGTGGGGCCGGATATCCGCAGGCAGCCTTCGCCATGGAACGCGTCATGGACCGCCTGGCACGCGAGCTGCGCCTCGATCGCACGGAGGTGCGTCGTCGCAATCTTATTCCGCCGGAGAAGATGCCTTACACAAAGCCGCTCAAGGCGCGCTCCGGTGCTGCCATGGCCTACGACAGCGGCGATTATCCCGCCTGCCAGGCGCAGGTCCTGCAGGCCGCAGGCTGGCAAGATTTTCCGCAGCGACAGGCGGCGGCGCGACGCGAAGGCCGCTACATCGGCATCGGGCTTGCGCACGGAATCAAGGGCACCGGACGCGGTCCTTTCGAATCGGGTTTGGTACGCGTGTCGAACGCTGGGCGCGTGTCGGTGTTCACCGGCGCTGCGGCGATCGGTCAGGGCCTGCACACGGCGCTCGCGCAGATTTGTGCAAATGAGCTCGGATTGCGGACCCAGGACATTACCGTCGTGCCAGGGGACACCGCGGGCGTGTCACTCGGGCTCGGCGCTTTTGCCAGCCGGCAAACCGTGACCGCCGGCTCCTCCGTATTGCTGGCGGCGCGGGCAGTTGCCGACAAGGCGAAGAAGCTCGCAAGCCACATGCTCGAGGCAGCGGAGCACGACCTCGAAATCGTCAACGGCGAGGTGCGCGTCGTCGGTGCCCCCCAACTGTCGGTCAAGCTCGGCGAGCTCGCGCGCATCCTCAAAGGCGCGCCCGGCTACGGCTTTCCCGCGGATATAGATCCCGGCCTCGATGCGAACGTGAATTGGCGCACCGATGCGCTCGCCTATGCAAATGCCTGCCATGTCGCCGAAGTTGAAGTCGATCCCGACACCGGCGGCGTCAAGCTTCTCAGTTATGTGGCGCTTCAAGACTCCGGAACCTTGATCAATCCCATGCTGGTCGAAGGCCAGGTGCGTGGCGGCGTGGCGCACGGGATCGGCAACGCCATGCTGGAATGGATGGGATACGATGCGGCCGGGCAGCCCCTCACCACGAGCTTTGCCGATTATCTGCTGCCGAGCGCCACGGAAGTGCCGGCGATTGAGACGCTCTTTAGAGAGACGCCATCGCCGCTCAATCCGCTCGGCGCCAAGGGTGCCGGCGAGGTCAGCACCATTCCCGCCGCCGCCGCGGTGATTTCTGCGATCGAGGACGCGTTGCAACCATTCGGCGTGCACATCGCGCAAACCCCGGTGACACCGCAGAAGCTGGTCGAGCTGATCGCCGATGGCATAAGGTCGTGAACGCCGAGTAACCGGGCAAAGCGTCTTCTCCGATGCGAACTGGCTCCGATTATCTTCGCTCCCTCAACGATGGACGGCAGGTGTTCATCGACGGCGAGCGCGTCAAGGACGTGACTGCGCACGTCGCCTTCCGCGAGGCGGCGCGCTCGCTGGCGCGGCTCTACGACATCGCGGCTGCGCCACAGATGCGCGAGCTCATGACGTTTATCTCGCCCAAGACCGGCGAGCCGGTGCTGCGCGCCTACCAGATCCCGCGCAGCCATGCCGATCTACGGGCGCGGCGCTTGTTTTCCGAGACCTGGGCAGAGGCGACATTCGGCCTGATGGGGCGCACGCCCGACCACGTCGCCGGTTTCTTCTGTGGCTACGCCGCATTGCCTAGCGTATTCGCGGCCGGAGGCATGCACTTTGCTGATAACGTGGTCGCCTTCTACGAGCATCTGCGCGACAATCACCTCTACGCCTCCTACGCGATCGTGCCGCCGCAGATTGACCGCAGCAAACCCGCCCACAAGCAGAGCGATCCGACGCTCTATGCCGGCGTCGTCAAGGAGCGCGATGACGGGATCGTCATTTCCGGCGCGCAGCAGCTTGCCACTGGTGGGACGCTTTCCGACGTCATCCATTTGAGCTGCATCCATCCGCTGCAGCCGGGCGACGAGAACTACGCCAATTGCCTGGCGGTCCCGGTCAATGCGCCCGGGGTCAAGCTCTATCCGCGGCGGCCTTTCGCGATCGCGGCCACCAACGCGTTCGACTATCCGCTCTCGAGCCGCTTCGACGAGACCGACAGCTTCGTCGTCTTCGAGAACGTGTTCGTGCCGTGGGAGCGGGTCTTCATCTATCGCAACCTCGTGCTATCGCGGGATCAGTGGTGGAAGACGCCGTCGCATCTTTATGGCAACCATCAGGCGCAAGTCCGATACGTCACCAAGCTGCGTTTCATGATCGGGCTCGCCCAGCGAATGAACGAGATGACGGGCAATGCCGCCAACCCGGCGGTGCAGATCATGATGGGCGAGCTTGCCGCCTGGGTATCGATCTATGAGCACATGCTGCTCTCACATGAGACGACGGCGGTTATCGATAAGGACGGCGTACTCTGGCCCTCGAAGTCCGGGCTCTATTCGGCTATGGCGCTGCAGTCGGAACTCAACGGCCGCATGCTAGAGATCATTCGCGAACTCGCCGGCTCCGCCCTGATCACCTTGCCGTCCTCGCTCCGGGATTTGGAGAGCGCGGAAACCGCGAGCGACGTCGAGCGCTACATGCGTTCGGCGTCTTCCGATGCCAAAAGCAAAGTGGCACTGATGCGGCTTGCCTGGGATTTGATCGGATCGGAATTCGGCAGTCGGCAGCAGCAATACGAGAAGTTCTACGGCGGCGCTTCGTTCCTGGTGAAGCAGAACGTCTATCGCAACTTCGATTTCAAGCGGGCAAGCGCGCTGGTCGACGCGGCGCTCAACCTGCCACCGGTACGGGGTAACGGCGGGAGCTAACCAGACGGGGTATTACCCGTCCTTCCACAAATGCGAAAATTCCGCGGCGACGATGCCCTCATATGGAATGTCGCCCGCGAGGATTCCGACGTCACGTGAGAACTGGTTCATGCCGGCGACAAACGTGGGCGAGATTGACGCATCGTAATAGGGATGGTCCCGGCGAATGAGCTCGGCGATCAACTCGGCCTCCTCGGGCGGGAACAGCTTGCGGCCGACTTCGGTCGCGCGTGCGACGTTTTCCTTCAGCGCAGCCTGCGTCTTCACGATGGCGCGCACGGCGCCGGCCGCGGTTTCCGGGGAGCGCTGGATCAACCGGTCGGTCGTGGCGATCGTGGCCATGGTATAGTTGAAGCACGGCTTCGGTCCATCGCCGCGCCTCACGTCGAGCACTACCGCGCCGACGCCGCGGCGAACGGCTACCTCGGTGCCCATCCCGTTGGCCCAAAAACCGTCGATCTTGCGCTCCTCCAGCGCCTTCGCTGCGGTCACGCCGAAGTTCACGCCCGCCCCCTGCGCGCCCGGCACCGGGGCAATTTTTACTTGATCGCGCGCGAGATCGATGCCGGCTTCGATGAGCAGGCGGCGCAATCCCATATCGACCCACGGTGCCGCGCCGATGCTGCGTCCCTTCACCACACCGAGATCGCCGCGCTTGCCGCCGAGATCCGCGTGCATCACGAGGAACCAGTACATGCCTTGGCCTTGCGCGCATAAAAGCTTCGCGCCGTGCCACGACGGAAATGCTGAGAGCGCGGAATGGGCGGATCCGCCGACGAAATCGACCGTGCCGGCGCGCAGTGCCGCGTAGCACTTATCGACGGGGTAGATCAGCTCGAGCGAGACATCGAGGCCTTCCCGCTCGAAAAAGCCGAGCTCGATCGCGGCAATGGCGGGGAAATACGAGTTCGAGATCATGTCGGGCACGGCAAGTTTCATCGTCATTCTCCCGCAATTACTCTAGAGCGCCTCTTGCCCCTTTTGGTCACCCGCGAGCTTGAGCCGCGAGGTCGGTCACTTTCGTAAGCACTTTTCGCAAAGGAGATGGATTGCCAGGTCAAACCGGGCAATGACGCCCGGGAATGACGAATGATGCATTACTCGCGCTTGATCGGCGTGTTCATGGGAACATCAGAGCGCCGTTCATTTGCAAGCGTCTTGCCGAGCTCAAAATACTCGCTGCGCGCCGCCATCTCAGCTTGGCGCTCGAGCTCGGCCGGCCAATGGCCGAGATCATAGCCGTGCCATGGCGGCTGCGGTGTGAGCGGCGGCAGCCCAAGCCGCTCCCAGATCACCCTGGCTCGCTCCATGAACTCGCGCTTCGGCAAGGCGACCGGTGCATAGGGGCCTTTGAGCGTGGCATTGATCAACACGGACGCGCTTTCGCCGTCGTCGCGCGGGCCGCGCGGTCCGTGGCCTGGATCCTTGTGCGGCACCACCTTGAGGTCATGCTGCGGCTGGCAGCGGTACGACATCGCCCACAGCAATGCATCGGCATTCTCGGCGTCGATGTCCTCATCGACCGCGACGATCCATTTGCCGGCGAAACGATGCAGGGAGGCTGCGCCGTAGAGCGCACGCCAAATTTCAGTCTCGGGTGTGCCGCGCGCGCACTGGATCGCAATGACGGCGTAGAGGCTAGTGAGCGGCTCGTGCATCGCGACGCGCTTGACGCCGGCAATGCCGAGGATCGAGCGCAGATGATTGAGATAGACCGGCTCCATCGCCACCCGGCGGATCACGCTCGATTCGCTTGGAGTGACCTGGCTGATAAACGAAGTGAGGATCGCATGGCGTCGTCGCGTGATCGCGGTGACCTCCATGAATGCATTGTATTCCTGCAGGTTGACGTAGCCGTGCGATTCCCCGAACGGAGCCTCGGGCTCCAGCGATTCGGTGTTGATCAAGCCCTCGATCACGATCTCGGCTTCGGCCGGCACCAGCAGATCGACGGTCTTGGCGCGCACCACGTTGATCGGTCCGCCAGCGAGCGCGCTGGCGACGGCGAGTTCGTCGAGATGCTCCGGCATCTTCTGCACCGAGGCGTATGAGATGACGGGCGGGCAGCCGACAACGACCGCGCAAGGCAGCGGTTCGCCACGCGCCTTGCACTTCTGCCAATGCGCGAAGATGCCGGCGCGCAGCTCGACCGATGGATTCATTCCGAGCCGGCGCGGCGCTTTGAGCTGACCGCGATAATTGCCCACGTTCTGCACGCCGGTCTCAGGATCCTTCGTGATGTAGTGGCCGGCGGAAAGATAGGGCGCGTTGTCCCATCCTGGAGTCGAGATTGGCACCGGTAGGCCGTCGAGCCCGTTGCCCTCACGGTCGAGATCGGCATCCGTCGTCACCACGTCATGGCACGGCGCGTCCGCGACGAGACGCGGTGCGATCGGATCGGCGATGGCCTTGACCCACGCTTGGCCGATCTCCTCGAGCGGCTTGCCGAAGCCGATGCGATAGACGTCTCGGCTCGCCGCTAATCCCGCAACCAGCACAGACATGTCGAAGCGGCGGCCTTTGGAGTCGGTCGGTTGTGTGAACAGGAACGCCTTGCGGTTCGGCTCGGCGATTCCGCCACGATATTGCCAGCGAACCAGCGGGTGCATTTCGGTGTCTTTGTTGATCGGCTCGTCGACGACGACGAGCAGTCCGGCCCGCGCAAGCGCAAGCACGTGTTCGTGCAGGTCCGGGTAGCTACGGGGATGCTTGGGCGGCCCCTCGCGGTAGCGCTCAAGCGCGGTCAGTGCACGCTGCGCTGCTCTGTCGTCCATCGGCGCTACGCCCGGGAAACTTCACCCTAGAACGAGGTGGCGATCGCGGCGGCCGCGGCCAATGCCTGCGCATCGCCATTGACGAACCCAGTCACTTGCAGGCCGAGCGGCAGGCCTTCGTCCTGCAGAACGGGAAGCGAGATTGCCGGGATGCCCAGCAATGACGCATGCGCAGTGCAAGAAGGGTCGCCGGTCGAGTGAAGACCGAGCGGGGCGGCGGCGGGCGCCGAGAGGCTGACGCAGGCGTCGCATTCCGCTGCCAGGTCGGCATAGAGGGCGCGCGCTTTCTCCCGTTGCGCGAGGTCATTTCGATAATCGTCGAGCGTCATCGCCTCGGCATCAGCGAGGCGCGAGAGCATGACGCGGCTGAGCTTGCTCGCGTCGCGCGTGCGATAGGTATTGAGCGGCCAGCGCGATTCCCAGCTGTTGATCCGCATGGAGAGCTCCCGCGCTTGCGCAATGGCGGCTTCGACTGCCGCGAGCCGTGCATGCGATTGGCGCGTGATCAGTTCGATGCCGGCAGCTTTGAACCGAATTAGCGCATCGGCCATGGCCTCTTTGGCGCCCCGCGAGGCAACCGCCCAGCCGGCGGTCTCGAGCACCCCAAGCCGGCGCGGCTTGCGCGGCGGCAGCGGGCTCGGCGGCCCGAACAGGCCGGGATAGCCCGGATCGCCGCCGGTGCGTGTCGCGATCTCGTAAGCGACTTGCCAGGCGTCCTCCAACGTCACGGCGAGAACGCCGGTCACGCTCTGGCTCAACCCGTCGTAACTTCCGCCGCGATTGAGCGCGCCGACCGAGACCTTGAATCCGATACAGCCGCAATAACTGGCGGGCCGAATGGTCGAGCCGATCACTTGGGTGCCGAGCGCCGTGCTCACCATGCCGGCGGCAACGGCGGCAGCCGAGCCGCTGCTCGATCCGCCCGGGGTGCGGCGCAGGTCATGCGGGTTGCGCGTGCCGCGCGGCTCGGTCGAGGCAAACTCGGTGGTGACAGTCTTTCCAACGATGACCGCCCCGGCCTCGCGTAGGGCGGCGACGCTCGCGCCATCTCGTTCCGAGCGGAAGCCGGCGAACAGCGGTGACCCGTTTTCCGTCGGCATGTCGGCGGTCTCGATGATGTCCTTGATCCCGACCGGCATGCCGTCGATCGGCGAGCGCGGGGCGCCCGCGCGCCAGCGCGCGCTCGATTGGTCGGCGGCCGCGCGTGCCCCCTCGAGGTTGAGATTGACGAAGGCGCCGATCTTGGGTTCGAGCGCGGCGATGTCCGCAAGGCACCGTTCGAGGAAATCGCGCGGCGTGTCGGCGCCGGTCTGAAACCGCTCCGTTGCAGAGAGGTAAGACCTCGGTGACAGCTTCAATTTCTCGTCCGGCGCCAGCATGATGATGCCCTCTCGCTCGCGAACTCTGCAGCCCAGATGAGCGAAGCGAAATCCGGCTGATCCTACGTGCCGCCCCGCATGTCGCTTCGCTGATGCGGGCTAGTTCGTCTCACTTCCGGCTTTCATCGTAGTAGTGGATCTCGTACAGCAAACACCCGCGCTCCGACTTGAACGGCCCGTGGTAGACGCCCGGCGGCCGGCAGGCATAGGTCGGCGCGTCAAAGGATTCGCCGCCTTTGCCCTGCGCGTCGTTGCCGACGATGAGGTCGCCGGAGATCAAATAGACCTCTTCCCAATGGTCGTGCACGAAAGGCGCCGTGGTGTAAACGCCGGGCTCGATGCGCAGAAGCCGGGTGCGGCTGCCCATCTTGCGGGTTTCGTCGAGATCGCTCGCGAGAATTTTCTGCTTGATACCCGCGGGATAGCCTGCCGGCGTGGCCCATCCGGTGTTCATGTCGACCCGGGTGAACTCGAGATGCGGCTTGTTCATGGGCATGGTTGGTGGTCTCCCATCTCAAGACGGGAAGCGTTGGCACGCGATCTTGCGGCCACGGATGAAACTACTCGTCCGGGTTGATATCATTGCCGCCGCCATTTCAACAAGCGCTTCCGCTCAGTCGTGCAATGCAATGCGCTCCCTTGCCCAACTGACAGCTGATCTCGGCCGCGGCGGGAAGAGCCGCGGCCTGGTCGAGCAGTGCTTATCGCGCATCGCGGATCAATCTGGGGAAGGGCAGCGCGTCTTTCTCAAGGTTCATGCTGAGCCAGCGCTCGCAGCAGCTGATTACTACGACCGCCTGCGCGCGCGGGGTTCAGCACCTTCCCCGTTCGCCGGCATTCCGGTCTCGATCAAGGATCTGTTCGACATTACCGGCGACGTGACCACGGCCGGTTCCGTCGTGCTGAAGGATGCGCGGGCGGCCAAGCAGGACGCGCCCGCGGTGGCGCGCTTGCGAGCGGCTGGTTTCATTCCGATCGGGCGTACCAACATGACCGAGTTCGCTTTCTCCGGGCTCGGCATCAATCCGCATTATGATACGCCGCTCAACGCCTACGACAGGCGGGCAGGTCGCATCCCCGGCGGCTCGTCGTCGGGCGCCGCTATCTCGGTCACCGACGGCATGGCCTTCGGCGCGCTCGGCACCGACACCGGTGGCTCATGCCGCATTCCGGCGGCCTTGTGTGGTATCGTCGGATTCAAGCCGACCGCGGTTCGCGTTCCAACGGCAGGAGCCTTTCCGCTTTCCACTTCGCTCGACTCCATTGGACCGCTGGCGGCAACCGTCGCATGCTGCGCCGCGCTCGATGCCGCTCTCGCCGGCGCGCCAATGTCCGATCTTCCGTCGTTCCCGCTCGCCAGCCTGCGAATGGCGCTGCCGCAGACGATGGTGCTCGAGAATGTCGAGCCCACCGTGGCGCGCGCCTTCGAGACCGCTCTCTCCGCGCTGCGCAAAGCAGGCGCGCGGATCGACGATATTGCACTGCGCGAACTCGCAGAGCTGCCGCAGATCAATGCCAAGGGCGGGCTCGCCGCGGCCGAGGCCTACGCGATTCATCGCCAGCTGGTCGCCAAAGCCGGCAAAATGTACGATCCGCGCGTGCTCAGCCGCATTCTGCGCGGACAGGAGCAAGACGCCGCCGATTATATCGATCTCGTCAACGCGCGAGCCAATTTCATCCGTCGCATGGAGGCGATCACGGCGCCCTACGATGCGCTGGTAATGCCGACCGTTCCAGTGACCGCGCCGCGGCTTGCCGATCTTGCCGATCTTGCCGAAGATGCCGCTTATCGCAGCACCAACTTTCTCGTCTTGCGCAATCCGTCGATCGCAAATTTCCTGGACCGCTGCTCGATCTCGATTCCTTGTCACCACGCCGGCGACGCGCCGGTCGGCCTCATGCTGATCGGCGACCACGGTGACGACCGCCGCTTGCTGGCGATCGCCGCCGCCATCGAAGCGGTCGTATCGCCTGGTTTGGCTTAGGCTGGCAGCCTGCGCGAATCCGCTACAATGGCGGTGTCGCAAGCGGTGAGGTTGGATAATGGATTTTTCCTTAAGTCCGGAGCAGCAGCAAATCCGGGACGAGGTCCGCAAGCTCTGCCTCCAATTCGACGACGCGTATTGGCTGGAAAAGGACCGCAGCGGGGAGTTTCCCCACGAGCTGCATGCGGCGCTCGCCGCGGCGGGCTGGCTCGGCATTGCTATGCCGGAAGAGTACGGCGGTGCTGGTCTCGGCATCACCGAAGCGGCGATCATGATGCAAGCCATTGCCGAATCCGGTGCGGCCATGACCGGTGCGTCGGCGGTTCACATCAACATCTTCGGCCTCCAACCGGTCGTCGTGTTCGGGACCGACGAGCAAAAGCGCCGCATGCTGCCGCCGCTGATCGCCGGCCAGGATAAGGCCTGCTTCGCCGTGACCGAGCCCGACGCCGGGCTTGACACGACGGCCATCAAAGTGCGCGCCGAGCGGCGCGGCGAGCATTACGTTCTATCGGGCCAGAAAATCTGGATTTCCACTGCCCAGGTCGCGAACAAGATTCTCATCCTCGCCCGCACCACGCCGCTCGAGACCGTCAAGCGCAGGACCGAGGGGTTGAGCTTGTTCTACACCGACCTTGACCGAACTCGCGCGGCGGTGCGCGTCATCGATAAGATGGGCCGTCACGCGGTCGATTCGAACGAGATATTTTTCGACGGCATGATCGTGCCCGCCGCCGATCGCATCGGCGTGGAGGGCGACGGCTTTCGCTCGATCCTGCACGGGATGAATCCGGAACGAATCCTGATCGCCGCGGAGGCGGTCGGCATCGGGCTCGCGGCGTTGCGCAAAGCCGCGCTCTACGCGCGCGAGCGTGTGGTGTTTCGCCGGCCGATCGGCCAGAATCAGGCGATCGCACACCCACTTGCACGATGCTGGATGGAGCTCGAAGCAGCCAGCCTGATGGTCATGAAGGCGGCGGCCCTCTACGATCGCAACCTGGATTGTGCGGCCGAGGCCAATGCCGCCAAATATCTGGCAGCGGAGGCTGCCTTCCGTGCCTGCGAGACCGCCGTCCTCACCCATGGCGGTATGGGCTATTCCAAGGAATTTCACGTCGAGCGCTATCTGCGGGAGGTCATGATCCCGCGGATTGCGCCGATTACGCCACACATGATCCTCAATTTCATTGCAGAGAAGGTTTTGGGGCTGCCGAAGTCCTATTAGGACACGCGGGCGCCCAGGGGGTTCGGGGTACGTCGATGGCCTTCCTCCGACGGGTCGGAACAGCTGCGACCGCGATTGCTGGGCTCGTGGCCTGGCTGGGCGCATGGCAATCCGGCTGGGCCGCCCCCGCCAGCGGTGCCGGCAAGAAACCGGCCGCTTCGGCTTGCGATCGGCCGGCGTTCCGGGTCGTCGTGGATGTCGGGCACACCGCTGAGTCCCCCGGCGCCATCAGCGCGCGCGGGGTCTACGAATATGGATTCAACCTTCGGCTCGCAACGCTCATCGAGCAGAAATTGCTCCATGCAGGCTTTGCCAAGACGATTTTGCTGGTGACCGATGGGCCGGCCAGGAAGAGCTTGTTCAAGCGCGTGGCGCGCGCCAATGCTGCGTCCGCCGATCTCTTCCTCTCGATTCATCATGACTCGGTGCCGGACTCCTTTCTCGAAGCTTGGGAGTATCAAGGCGAGGAGCATCACTTTAGCGACCGCTTCAAAGGCCACTCCGTCTTCTTCTCGATCGACAATGCCGATCCCGACGGCAGTCTCGAGTTCGGCAAGGTCCTCGGCGAGCAGCTACAATCGCGAGGCCTGCAATACACCCCGCACTACATCGAAAAGTTCATGGGCCACCGGCAAAGACTGCTGGTCGATGCCAAGGTCGGCGTGTACCGCTACGATCAGTTGATCGTGCTGAAGTCGACCCAAATGCCTGCCGTCCTGCTCGAGGCCGGCTCGATCATCAACCGGAACGAGGAATTGGTGATGAGCTCGCCGGAGCGCCAATCGCTCATCGCCACGGCCGTGACGGATGCCGTCGATGGCTTTTGCGCCGTCCGAAAGCCGCGCGGCCCGGATCGCGCCGCTCGTCCGCCGGTCGCTGCCGACAAGCAAACGCTCTCTCCCAATACTGCAGCCCAGCCGGTGAACTCAGCTAAGGCGAGATGACTAGCTAGCGCGCGCAGTACGCGGTTTAAGGAGCGGACCGAGGTTATCGCCCGCGCCGATTCCATTTCGCGCAGACGTGCTCTAGAACGGTCTCCCATACGACCTCGCCGTTGGGAGGCGCTCATGAGTATTCCGAAGCCGGTCTACAACCCGCCATTCAACATCACGCGCGCCAGCCATTCGGTGCTCACCGTCAAGGATTTGGCGGCGAGCCGGCGCTTCTACGTCGATCTCATCGGCTTTATCGTCAGCGACGAGGATAAGGACACGCTCTATCTCCGCGGCGTCGCCGAGGCCTGTCACCACAGCCTCGTGCTCAAGCGCGGGAGCGGCGAACCGCAGGCGGAGCGAGTCGGGATGCGCGTGTTCAGCGAAGAGGATTTGGACAAGGCCAAGGCGTTCTTCGACCGAGCCGGTCTACCGGCGAAATGGGTCGAGGTGCCGCATCAGGGACGCACGCTGCATGTCTCCGACGCAAGCGACGCCCCGGTCGAATTCTGCGCGACCATGGAGGTGAAACCGCGCCTCATCGTCGCCTTCGAGCACCACCGCGGCGCGGTGCCGCAGCGGATCGACCATTTCCAGCTGCTGGTGCCCGACGTGCAGAAGGCGTGCGAATTCTGGATGAGCATGGGCTTCAGGCTCTCCGAATACATCGCGCCCGATGGAACCGAGGATCTGCTCTTCGTGTTCCTGCAGCGCAAGGGCAATCCGCACGACATCGTCTTTGCCCCCGGAGAAGGACCGCGGCTCCATCACGCGGCATTCTCGATCCCGGAATCCTACCACTTCTTCTACGTTTGCGATCTCGCCGCCGAGATGGGCTTTGCCGCCAATGTTGAATTCGGACCCGGCCGCCACGGCCCCGGCCACGCGCTCTTCGTCTACATGCGCGATCCGGATGGACACCGCATCGAATTGTTCAATACCCACTACCAGGTCATGGATATGGAGAACGAGCCGGTGCGCTGGGACGCAAGCCGCGCCATGCAACGCCGCTGGCAGCTGCCGGCACGGCGGCAATGGTTCGTCGAGGCGAGCCGGTTTGCCGGGGTTGCGCCGCGCGAGCCCACGCGCAAAGGCGAGCCGTTGAGTCTGGAAAAATTCATCGCCGCTGGTATGCGGTGAACGAACGATCCCGAGCGACTAGGCACAGCCGCTCGTCCCCGCGAAAGCGGCGACCCAGATCACAAAATTGCAAGCAGGCGGCCCTGGACTCCCGCTTGCGCGGGAATGAGCGGCAGAACCGCGGCCTTCGCTCGAATCACTGTCTTAATAATCCGGCGCTGGCCGCCGCCGCATCCCAGAGCTTGGCGTCTTCTTTGATCATGACGGCGAAATCGGAGGGCGTGTTGGCGATACTCTCGAGCCCGTTCTCGCCCAGCACCTGCTGCACGTCCGTGGAGTTGAGGATGCGCGCGACCTCGTCATGCAAGCGTGCGGTGATAGCGGCCGGCAGGTTCGGCGGCCCGAGCAAACCGATCCAGGTGCGCCCCGGCACGAAACCCGGTATCTCTTCGGTGATGGTGGGTACGTCTGGCAGCTTCCCGTAGCGCTTGGTGTCGAAGACCGTTAACAGGCGCAGTTGCGCGCTCTGGATGTGCGGCAGTGCCGCCGCTAGACTGACGATCGCCGCCGGAACGTGGCCGCCCAAAAGGTCGTTGAGCGCCGGCGTCACTCCCTTGTAAGGAACGTTGAGCATCTCGATGTCGGCGGTCCGGTTGAGGACTTGCCCGTAGAGATGATGCGCAGTGCCGATGCCGCCGCTGGCATAAGATATTTCGTGCGGGTGCTTGCGCACGAGTTCGACGAAGGCCGTGAGCGAAGCCGCCGTGAGGCGGTCGTTGACCACCAGACCGGCCGGGTTGTTGGCGATCGCGGTGATCGGCGTGAAATCCTTTGCGATGTCGAACGAAGCCGTCTTGTTCTGAATGCGGTCGATCGTTTGCGCCAGCGCGATGACAACGCCGATGTTGGTGCCGTCGGGCGCAGCGCGCCTGAGCATGCCCATGCCGATTGCGCCCGACGCGCCGCCCTGATTTTCGACGACAACCGGCTGGCGCAGCCTTTTGCTCAACTTCTGCCCGATCAGCCGTGCGGTAATGTCGCCCGCTGCACCGGGAGGGCTGGGCACGATGATGCGGACCGTGCGCGCTGGAAGCTCCTGCGCGCTTGCGGCGAGCGGCAGCAGCGCGAACGCAGGGAGAAGCAACGCGTACCAGCTCACGTTCCCTCGTTCGGATCCGGGTAGAGCTTGCCGACAATGGCGGTCACGCCTGGTTGCGACCGAACCAGATGATAACGGCCGTCGCGATCGCGCCCCAGCCGCCCCGCCTGCCGCAGTTCGTCCAGCGCGCAGGCGATCTCACGACCATCATCGCTGCCAATTGCCTCGATGATGTCGGCGTAAAACATCGGCGCCGATGCGAGCGCCTGCTCGACCGTTTGAAAGCGAGCAGGCCCACCGAAGACCTTGGCCGCACTTTTCGTCAGCGGAATCTCGCCGTCCCGGCCCAACGGCTTGACGCAGTCGAAACCCGCCTTCGCCCCGGTGCGCCGGCCATTGAGTGAGGGATCCATAGTCATGCCCCGCATTCCCTGAAGGACCATGAGATCCTGATCGGCCTGAAAGCGCGTTCCGAGCGCCCACTCGACCTGCCGATCGTCGTGAATATCGATGTCCTCGTCGAATACGTAGATGTGCTTCAGCCGCATAATTCCGCCGAACAGCGCCGCGATGGCCGCTTTGGCCTCTCCGAGGGCGCGCTGCTTGATCGAGACGCGTAACGTGTTGTCGCCGCCTGACATGGACCGCAGATAGACCGCGACCGGCTCGCGCACCGTCGCCTTGAGGATCTTTATTGCCTCGGCCTCGGTGCGCATTGCACTGATGACGGCACTGTCCGTCTGATCGAGCACGCGCGCGGAGCCGTGCAGGAGCGAGTGGTGCAGCGCGTCCCGGCGCATGGTGATCGCGGTGCAATGAAACACCGGATCCATGTGGATCGCGCCGTAGTAGCCCATATATTCGCCGTAGGGGCCTTCCGGTTCCGCATAGCCGCGCTCGTCGAGATAACCCTCGAGCGTCATCTCCGCATCCGCCGGCACCAGGATATCGTTGGTGAGACTCTTGACCACCGGCGCTGGCTCCCCGCGAAAGGTGGCGATCAATGCCAGCTCGTCACCGCCTTGCCGCGTCGTCGCGGCAAAGAAATCGAGCGGATGCGCACCGACCGTGAAGGTGATCGGCAAGCGTTCGCCGCGTGCAACGCATGCCGTATAAATGCGCTTGAGGTCGGACGGCGCAGTTACGTTCGTTCCGGTCTCGTACCGGTTGCGCAAGCTCAGGCGACGGCAGCCGACATTCCTTCGTCCGGTTGCCGGATCGATCGTGTAATCGATGGCCGAACTGAGATAGCAGCTGCCATCGTAGGCATGTTGCGGATGAAAGGGCAGCTTTGTGAGATCGACGTTTTTGCCCGTGATCTTGACCTCGTGCACGGGCGCTTCGTCGGAATTCACCTCCACGACCGGCTGGGGATTGGCGAGTCGCCTGAAATATTCGTCGTGGAGCTTGTCCTCGCTGACCTCGAACGCGGCAGCCAAGCGCCTTGGGCTACCCGCGGTCTTCGCGACGATCTCCACTTTTTCGGGCCCTGCTCTTTTGAACAGGACCGCCTTGTCGGTCCCTTCGATGATCGCGCTCAGCCGAGTCAACGGCACTGCTTCGGCATGCGTCTCGACCTCATCCATGTCGATGAGCCGCTCAACGAATCGGCGCAGTCGGTACTTGTCCAAATCCACGTTGCGGCTCGGCATCGCTCTGTGCCTTCTATTTGTGGCCCGCCGGCAGCATTTCGCTCGAGGAATTGATCACCGCGTGAATGCTGCGAGCGAACTCGATTGCGCCGGCGACATCCATGTCGAGTGCGGCGCGCGCGTAGTCCTTGCAACCGACGCGGGCCGGCCGCGGCGCGGCCATGATCTGCTTGCACAGCGCCTCGACCGCGCGGTCGAGCTCGGCTTGCGGAACGACCTCGCTGACGATGCCCGCCTCGCGCGCGCGTTGCGGGTCGATGACCGCGGTCGACCAGACCAGATACGTCATCGCCTTGCGCGGCACGCGATCGACCAGCGCCGACATGACCATGGTCGGCATGATGTTGTGGGCCATCTCGGGAACCTGGAACTTGGCGGTGTCGGCGGCGAGCGTGATGTCGCAGACCGCGGCAATGGCGCAGCCGAAACCAAAGGCGCGCCCGTGCACCACGCCGATGACGGGAATTTCGCAGCGGCGGAATGCCCCATAGCAATTGAACACCACGTCGTTGCGACGGCGCAGCTCGAACGCTTCGGGCGGCGGCCCTGGCGGGCGTTTGCCCATGGTCTCGCGGCCGACGCAGAAATCGTCACCGGCGCCGCGCAGAACTACGATCTCCGAGCTCTCAGCGGCACCAAGCAGGAGCTTGGTCAGCTCGACTGCCATTGCGTCCGACGCGGCGTTTCCGATCTGTGGCCGATTGAGCGTGATTTCCAGCACCGGTCCCTTGCGGGCGGTGAGAATTTCGCTGGACATGCATGGTCCTCCCAAAGCCTTTCCGGCAGCGCGGCTGCCGCACGGGAGATATCTCAATAAGCGAGAGCGGTTGGCGATGCCAGCGAAACCGCGCGCGTGGACGCAATCACGAGCCAATGTTAGGGCCTGAGCTTGAACGAGATACCCGCTCGCCTCTACGTTGGCATTTGCCATGCACGCCTCCGACATGCCGGATGGGCCACCCAAAACCGAGCCGGCGCTGCGCGCCATTGCCATGCCGGCCGACGCCAATCCGTACGGCGACATCTTCGGCGGCTGGCTGCTCTCGCAGATGGATCTCGCGGGCGGGGCGGCCGCGAGGCGCCGTGCCAAAGGCCGCACCGTGACGGTAGCGATCACTGCCATGACCTTTCATCGTCCGGTTTTCGTCGGCGACGAGGTGACCTGTTACGCCGAAATCGTCAGGGTCGGCAGAACCTCCATCACGGTAAAGGTCGAGAGCTGGGTGCGCCGCGGCATCGGCGAGGAGCAGATCGCGGTCACCGAGGGCGTTTTCACCTATGTCGCCGTCGGCGAGGATCGCCGCCCATGCCCGGTGCCGCCGGAAGGTTGAACGGACGAACGGAACGTTTACACGGGGTCGAAGCTTGGCAAGGAAGGCATGACTGCGAACAACGAGTCTCGATCAATGCACCAGAAAGTATTCAGCGTGCGCGAAGTCCTGGCCGGAGCGGCGCCGCACAATGCGCCGGTCACGGTTAAAGGTTGGGTGCGCACGCGGCGCGATTCGAAGGCGGGTATTTCATTTGTGCATCTGTCGGACGGCTCCTCGTTCCATCCGCTGCAGGTGGTGGTGCCGAATACGCTGCCGAACTACTCCGACGAGGTTTTGAAACTCACGACTGGGTGCGCGGTGGGGGCGACAGGGACGATCGTGCCCTCACCTGCAAAGGGTCAACCGTTCGAGATGCAGGCGAGCGCGGTCAAAGTAGTCGGGTGGGTCGAGGATCCGGATTCATATCCGATCCAACCGAAGCCGCACTCGCTGGAGTTCCTGCGCGAGATGGCGCATTTGCGGCCGCGGACGAACGTGATCGCCGCGGCGACGCGGGTGCGGCATACGCTGGCGCAGGCGATCCATCACTTCTTCGACGAGAACGGCTTCTTCTGGGTCAATACGCCGATCATCACCGCATCCGATGCAGAGGGTGCGGGCGCGCTGTTCCGGGTATCGACGCTCGATCTTGCAAACCTGCCCCGCACGCCGCACGGGCAGGTGGATTTCGCCAAAGATTTCTTCGGCCGCGAGGCATTCCTGACCGTCTCGGGACAGCTCAACGTGGAGGCGTACTGTCTCGCGCTTACCAAGGTCTACACGTTCGGGCCGACCTTTCGGGCGGAAAACTCCAACACCAGCCGCCACCTCGCCGAGTTCTGGATGATCGAGCCGGAAATCGCCTTCGCCGACCTCTCGGACAATGCGACGCTGGCGGAACGGCTGCTGAAGTTCACCTTCGCAACGCTGCTGAAAGAACGGGAGGAGGATCTCGCCTTTTTCGACGAGCGCATCGAGAAGGGACTGCGCGCCAAACTCGAAGGCATCGTCGGCTCGGAGTTCGTGCGCATGGATTACGGCGAGGCGATCGCGGTGCTCGAGCGTGCGAATGAGAAGTTTGAATTTCCAGTGAGGTGGGGCATGGACCTGCAGTCGGAGCACGAGCGCTATCTCACCGAGAAGCACGCCAAGAAGCCGGTGATCGTGATGAACTACCCGAAAGACATCAAGGCGTTTTACATGCGCGTGAACGATGACGGCAAAACGGTCGCGGCGATGGACGTGCTGGCGCCGGGCATTGGCGAGATCATCGGCGGCAGTCAGCGCGAGGAGCGGCTCGAAGTGCTCGACGCTCGGATGGCGGAGCGCGGCATCGATAAGGAGCACTATGCCTGGTACCGGGATTTGCGCCGCTACGGCACGGTGCCACACGCGGGCTTTGGATTGGGCTTCGAGCGCACGCTTGCCTACATTACCGGGCTCGCCAATGTGCGCGACGCGATCCCGTTCCCGCGAACGCCCGGGAATGCGCGGTATTAACGACCTCGTGGCGCTACGCTCAATCCGGCGACCTGCTTACCCTCGCCGTCAATGATTGAGCCGGAGCAATAACAAGGAGCCATCCATGTCCAAGCTTCGCGTCCATGGGTTCACAATATCCCTCGACGGCTACGGGGCTGGCCCCAATCAGGATCTCGACAACCCGCTCGGCGTCGGCGGGGTCGCGTTGCACGAATGGGCCGTTGCCACCCGTACGTTTCGGCAGATGTTTGGAAGTGGCGGCGGCACGAGTGGCATCGACGATGACTGTGCAGCGCGCGGCTTCACGAACATCGGAGCGTGGATCATGGGCCGCAACATGTTCGGGCCGATCCGAGGACCCTGGCCCGACGACGCCTGGAAGGGGTGGTGGGGCGACAGCCCGCCGTACCACACTCCCGTCTTCGTGCTCACCAACCATCCCCGGACATCGATCACGATGAACGGCGGCACCAGTTTCCACTTCGTCACCGATGGCATTCATGCTGCACTGAAACGCGCCGCCGAAGCCGCGAATGACCAAGATATCCGGCTAGGCGGCGGCGTCGCTACGATCCGGCAATACCTCCGCGCGGGATTGGTCGACGAGATGCACCTCGCCATCTCCCCCATCCTCCTCGGCTCCGGCGAACACCTTCTGGTCGGTATCGACACACTCAAGCTCGGCTATCAGTGCACGGAGTACACTCCCACCAAGAATGCCGCGCACGTCGTGCTCACAAAGCGCAGGTCATGACCGCCGCCGCTTGCGCGGGCAAACCTTCAGTCCGGCGAAAGCGGAGTCCAATTCTGTGTGACTCTCAAACGAAGGATGCATTCGTCTTGCGGAAACACTAGATGCGCGTACTCTCGCTGATTGAAAGTCACTGGGCATCCGTTTCGAGGAGGCAATGCATGGACCGCCGTTGCTTCGTGATCGGCGCCGGCGCGACCGCGCTCGCAGCGCGACCGGCATTCACGCAGGGGGCCTTTCCGTCGCACGCGATTACCATCGTCAACGCGTTCCCGCCCGGTGGCCTCAACGACATCGTGACGCGCCCGCTGGCGACCGCGATGGAACCGATCTTGAAGCGGCCGGTCGTGGTCGAGACCAAGGCTGGCGCCGCGGGCCAGGTCGGCGCGCAGTTCGTCGCCTCCGCCAAGCCCGACGGATATACCTTGCTCTCGCACAACACCGGGATCTCGGGTTATGCCGAGGTGGACAAGCTGTTCGGCCGCCCGGCCAAGGTCACGCGCGCCGACTTCATTCCGCTCGCGCGCGTGGTCGCGGATCCGATGTTGCTTCTCGTCAACGAGGCGCAGCCTTACAAGACGCTCAATGAGTTCATCGCCGGCGCCGAGGCGCATCCGGACACGCTCGTGTTCAGTTCGGGCGGCCTCTATGGCGCCTCCCATCTGCCGCTGGCCTATCTCGAAAAGGCAACCGGCCCGTTGCACCTGCGGCATCTGCCGACCAACGGCGGCGGCCCGGCCATCGTCGCGATTCTTGGCAACAATGCCCAGGTCACGACCCAGTCCGTTTCTGCCTCGCTGCCGCATATCAAAGCGGGGAAGCTGCGCCCGCTCGCCACCTTCGGCGCGACGCGTTCGAAGTCGCTGCCCGATGTGCCGACGCTGAAGGAGCTCGGCTTCGACGTGGAATACTATCTCTGGGTCGGCATATTCGCGCCGAAAGGCACGCTGGACGAGATCGTGACAACATTGCGCGGAGCGATCGACAAGGCGGCGCATTCCGCCGAATTTATCGCCGCGCTCGCCAATGCCGGGCAGGAGCTCGCGTATCTCGACGGTCCCGACTTCCAGACGTTTTGGGACGTGGACGGGCGGCGAACCGACGAGGCGGTGATCTCGATCGGACGGCAAGGATAAACTTCCGGCAATTCTGAAGCGCGGCGTCGGAGCCATTGGCCATGATGACATTGTCCCGCCGGCATGCCCTGTATCTGGCCGCCGCGCTGCCGGCAGCGATGCGCTTGGCGAATGCGCAAGCCTATCCGACGCGCCCGGTGCGGATCATTTCCGGCTTTCCACCGGGTGGCGTGAATGACACCTATGCCCGCCTGATCGGCCAATGGTTGTCGGAGCACCTCGGCCAACAATTCTTCGTGGAAAATCGGCCGGGCGCGGGCGGGAACATCGCCGCGGAGACGCTCGTGCGCGCGGCGCCCGACGGTTATACGCTCCTTCTCGCCACATCGGCTGACGCATGGAACGCGACGCTTTATGACAACCTGAAATTCAACTTCGTCCGCGGTGTCGCGCCGGTCGCGCCGATCTCGCGCGCGCCGGGCGTGCTCGTCGTGCACCCGTCGCTGCCGTCACAATCCATTCCCGAACTGATCACTTACGCCAAGAGCAATCCCGGCAAAATCCCAGTGGCGTCGGCCGGCATCGGCAGCGCGCCGCACATGTATTGGGAACTGTTTCGCAACTTGAGCGGAGTCGACATGCTGCACGTGCCCTATCGCGGCGGCGGGCCCGCGGTCACGGACCTCCTGGCCGGCCAAGTGCAGGTCTACTTCGGCACCAGCGCCTCAACGATCGAATATATCCGAGCGGGCAAGCTGCGGCCCTTGGCCGTGACCACCGCGACGCGCATCGCTGTGTTGCCCGATCTTCCGGCATTGGCCGAATTCCTGCCGGGTTACGAGGCGAGCATTTTCGTTGGAATTGTTGCGCCCCACAACACGCCTGCCGAAATCACCGGCAAGCTCAACCAGGAAATCAATCTCGCCCTGGCCGATGCCAGGATCACGCGGCGCATTGCCGAACTCGGCGACACGCCGCTTTCGCTATCGAGCTCCGAATTCGCCAAGCTGATTGCCGACGAAACCGAGAAGTGGGGGAACGTGATCCGCGCGGCCCATGTCAAGGCGGAATAGGTCGACGCAGTTTCGACCAGAGATCGCGCTACTCACACTGCTGTCGTTCCCGCGCCAGCGACCTATAACCTCACGACGCACGCTGGATGACCAAAATGGCAACGGCTGCGTACGTCCTTCTCGACTTACTGGGCGCCATCGCGCTCGTCGCCATCATCTGGCGTGTCGCCTCCCGGGGCTGTTCGGTCCCTTGCCCAGCCTCGTTGAGCTGGCTGGTCGAATTGGACAGTCCTTTCACCAGAACCAACCGCGCAGCGGTCATCGTCGACAGATTGGCTCTCGAACCGGCCATGGCAGTGCTCGATGTCGGCTGTGGTCCCGGCCGGCTGACGATCCCGATCGCAAGGCAGGTCGGCCCACAGGGCGAAGTCGTGGCCGTGGATATGCAAGCCGGCATGCTGCAGCGCGCTCAAGACAAAGCGCAGGCCGCAAACCTCACCAATATCCAATTTCTCCAAGCCGGCGTGGGGGAGGGGAAGCTGGGCCGCAATCGCTTTGACCGGTCGCTGCTGGTAACGGTGCTCGGCGAAATTCCAGATCGGAAAGCAGCTCTGAGAGAGATTTTCGATGCCTTGAAGCCCGGCGGCATATTGTCCGTGACGGAAGTCATCTTTGATCCGCATTTCCAATCCCGCCGCACGGTCGTGCGACTTGCTCGCTCGGCCGGATTCCGGGAGAAGGCCTGCCACGGCAATCGCATCGCATTCACGTTCAATTTCGAGAAGCCCACAAGCTGACCGCGCACGCCTTTTCCACCGCGCCCGCTGCCGCTAAATTGTGCCGCCATGGACACCCTCGAAATCGCGCTGCGGCTCGGGGCTGCGACGCTCGCCGGCGTCGTGCTCGGCGTCAATCGCGATCTGCACGGCAAGTCGACGGGCGTGCGCACGCTTGGCCTCGTCTGCCTCGGCTCGGCGCTTGCCGTCCTATCGATCCACGCGGTGACCGGCACCGATGCGAGCCGCGTCATCCAGGGCATTGTGACCGGCGTCGGCTTTCTCGGTGCCGGCGTCATTGTCAGAAATGACAGCGGCCATCACGTGCATGGCCTGACGACGGCGGCTTGCGTTTGGGTGACCGCGTGCCTCGGCGCAGCTTGCGCCATCGCCGAATGGCAGATCGTGGTTTTGGGTGTCGCCCTCGTTTTCGTCATTCTGATTTTTGGCGGGCCCTTCGAGAAGGCGATCGACCGGCGATGGCCGGGGGCGAAAACAGCCGATGTCGGGGATAAGCCACCCGACAGAGCACGCGAGCCTGGCGCGGAGATGTAATGGTCAATCCCACTCGTCAGCTTACAAGCAGTCGCCCCCGCTCGCGCGGGGGACGACAGATGTCAGCCAATGGGTTGGATCGGGCGTACTTCAGCGGACCGCGTTGAACCAGCCCGTGGCGTGGCGCTCGGCGGCCGGCAGCACCACGACCTTGGCGCCGACTTTGACCCGGTCGTAGAGGTCGATCACGTCCTCGTTGGCCATGCGGATGCAGCCGGCGGTGGCGCGGCTGCCGATGGTCGAGGGCGCGTTGGTGCCGTGGATGCGGTAGAAGGTTCCGCTGAGATACATGGCGCGCGCGCCAAGCGGATTGGTCGCGCCGCCGGCCATGAAGCGTGGCAGATAGGGCGAGCGGGCGATCATCTCCGGCGGCGGAGTCCAATCCGGCCACTCGGCCTTACGCTCGACGGTTTTGACGCCGGTCCAGGTAAACCCCTCGCGGCCGACGCCGATGCCGTAGCGGATCGCCTTGCCGCCACCGAGAACGTAATAGAGGTACGTGTTCGGGGTATCGACGATGATCGTGCCCGGCGCCTCGTTGGACGGATAGTCGACGGTCACCCGCCGCAGGTCGGCGCGCACCTGGTTACCATTATCGGTCGAGGTGTAGCCGAGCCCGAGCCAGGCGAACGGATTGGCGGATGCTTGCGTGGCAAGCGCGCTCGCGGCAACGACGACGGCTGCGGCGGTCGCAAAACGGCACAATGCGTTCATGATTGCCCCCTTTTTCCCCTTCTGCTGATTAGTCGGCCGAGGGGGCGTCCGGGTTCAACTGGGCCGAAAAAATTTGTCCTGGAGGTCCGCAGCCGCGGCGAATATTGGCCCTGTTTTCAATAAGCTAGGGCAGCTTGCCTGCGATGTCGCTGGATGCCATCTCCTCCAGCCGGCTGGCCAGCTGGTTAAGCTCCCACTCTCGCGCAAGCGCCGCCGCTTTGGCCCAGGCCGGCGTCTGGTCGGCAAGTCGCGGCAACCGCGCCTTGCGGTCCATGGTGGCGATCGATCGAAAAAGCCGCAACCGTTCGGCGTGCGCGGAAAAGCGGCCCGCTTTGAGCGCGTTCTCGAGCGTGGCGTACGCGCGCAAGACCTGAGCTGCTCCCGCGGCGCCCAGACCTGCGATCCCCGGCAGCTTGTCGGAGGGGTCGCCGCGCAGCGCGATGAAATCTGCAACCTGCTCCGGATCGACGCCGTAGCGCGCACGAACCTCGGCCGGACCGATCCGCGCGACCTCGCCCGCGCGCACGGGAAAAAGAATCGTGGTGCTGGCCGAGGCAAGCTGGAAGGTGTCGCGATCCCCGCTGGCGACGAGCGCGGTGCCGCCGCGCCTCTCCTCGGCGGCGACTGCCGCGGCAAGGAAGTCGTCAGCCTCATAGCCGGCGACTTTGGCATTGGCAAAGCCGCACGCCGCGACGAATTGCGGCAAAGCCTCGAGCTGCTCGAGCAACGCGTCGTCGAATTTGCGGCCGCTCTGATAAGCGGGAAACTGCTTGTGCCGATAGGTCGGCGCGTCCAACGTATCCCAACCGACCAGCACCGCGCGCGGCTGCTCCGTGCGGTAGAATTTCAGCAGCATATTGGCAAAGCCGAGGATCGCGCCGGCGGGCCGGCCGCCGCGCCCGAGAATCGTTTTCGGCAAGGCGTGGTAGGCGCGATGGGCGAAAGAATCGCCGTCGATCACCAGTAACGGCTTGCGCGGCGGCGGCGGCTTCCGCTTCCGCGAAGCGGGGGCCGGCTTCGTTGCAGGCCTGGGAAAAGTTCGCCGCGCCTTCGCCTCATCGCGCAGCACGACCCAGGCGGGCGCATGATCGCTCGCGCCCTCGCGCGCGCGAACGGCACGATCGACGCCAGCGTCGATCAGCCGCTCCGCTGCCTGCGCGCTCAGCAGCAGGTGGTCGATGCGCAACCCCGCATCGCGCGCCCACCGATTTCGCATGTAGTCCCAGAACGTGTACATCGGCGCGTCTGGATGCCGTGTTCGGATCGCGTCGACCCAGCCTTGGTCGAGAATGCGCTGAAACAGCGCGCGGCTTTGCGGCTGAAGCAGCGCGTCCTTCGCATAGGACTTGGTCGGATAGATATCGCGATCAGTCGGCACGACATTGTAGTCGCCGGCCAGCACCACCGGGATTCCCGCGCCATAGAGATCC
>Ga0209647_1000253_pt1 | contig 50175 bp, 47 predicted proteins | sample GraSoi_2013_60cm_FD_185827 | JGI IMG/M metagenome (GOLD analysis project Ga0209647, IMG submission 185827) | Grasslands soil microbial communities from the Angelo Coastal Reserve, California, USA - Sample 9_17_2013_60cm (SPAdes) (version 2) | ecosystem: Environmental > Terrestrial > Soil >...
TGTCCTCGATATGGAAGGTGCCGCCCTGCGGCTGGCGGCGCAGCAGCGTGCCGACCACCGTGTCGGTCAGGCCGGCGACCAGCTCGCGGATGCGCGCCGAGGCCGCTCCTTGAGCGCCGTTGACGGCAAGGAAGGCCTTGGTCATCGCCACCGAGACCTTGGAGGGCTCGAAGCCGACTACGGCGCCGTTACGCCGGATCACCTTGTAATCGGTATACACGCCGCGCGCGCTGCCCGTCGTCTGCGACAGGCTGCTGCCAAAACCGGGGGCGACTGCGGTGTTGTCCTGAGCGATCTGCATGTCGGCCTCCCCGTTCCCGTCTATACCCAATATCTAGGGCTGTATTACGTCTTTGTGACTAGCTGTTGTGGGTCAATGTACACACGCGAATTTTTTTTTGCAAGCTCGCCCACTAAATATTGTGCGGGATGTCGCAATCAGCACTACATATAGACGCGTTGCCGCGCCGCAACACCAGGCGTTGGTGCGCAAGACGTTGCGGTGACTAGATGTTGTGGTGAGACAGCGCCGCGAGCAGCCGCGGCCAGTCGAAGCCGGCACCCGGATCGGTCTTGCGGCCGGCTGCGACGTCGCTGTGCGCGGCGATGTCGCGCAGCGGCAGTGCGGCTTGCAAGCCGCGAATCAACTCGACCAGACGCGCGTATTGCGCGTCGGTGAAGAGGTCGTCGTCAGTGCCTTCGAGCTCGACCCCGATCGAGAAGTCGTTGCAGCGTTCGCGGCCGCGCCACGACGAGACGCCGGCGTGCCAGGCGCGCCGCTCGACCGGTACGAACTGCAGCAGCTCGCCGTCGCGGCGAATCAGGAAATGCGACGCGACGCGCAGCTCGGCGATCTCGCGGAAATAGGGATGCGCGGCCGGGTCGAGGCGATTGGTGAACAGCCGCTCGATCGCATCGCCGCCGTATTCGCCCGGCGGCAGGCTGATCGAGTGCACCACGAGCAAGCTGATTTCGGTGCCGGGCGGACGTTCGTCCTGGTTGGGGGATTCGACCCGCCGGTCAGGCCTTGGTGTCATCTTTTATGCCGAGGCGCTGCATCCGGTAGCGCAACTGCCGGAAGGTGATGCCGAGGACCTTGGCGGCTGCGGTGCGGTTGAAGTCGGTCTTGCCGAGCGCCTCGATGATCGCCTTGCGCTCGATATCGTCGAGGTAATCGGGCAGCGCGGAGGTTGCGCTGTCGGCCGCCGCGCCGGCGGCCACCGGGGCGCCCGCAGAGGCGCTGAGGCGCAGATCCTCGACATCAATTTCGCGGCTCGCGGACAATGCGAGCGCTCGCTCCAGGATGTTTTCCAGCTCGCGGATATTGCCGGGAAAGTCGTGGCGCGCGAGCTCCTCGACCGCCTCGGCGGTGAGCCGCGCCGGCGGCACATCCGACTGCCCCGAAAGCCGCTCGAGGATGGCGGCCGCGATGACCGGGATGTCCTCGCGGCACTCGCGTAGCGGCGGCATGGCGAGCTCGATCACGTTGATGCGGTAGAACAGGTCCTGGCGGAAGCGTCCGGCTGCGACCAGCTGGGCGAGCTTCTGGTGCGTGGCGCAGATGATGCGCACATCGACCGGGTCCTCCTGGGTTGCGCCGACCTTGCGCACGCGCTTTTCCTGGATCGCGCGCAGCAGCTTCACCTGCATGGCGAGCGGCAGGTCGGCCACCTCGTCCAGGAACAGCGTGCCGCCGTTCGCCGCCTGGAAAAAGCCTTCGCGGTCATCCGCCGCCCCGGTGAAGGCGCCCTTCTTGTAGCCGAAGAACTCGCTCTCCATCAGGTTCTCGGGAATCGCCCCGCAGTTCACCGGCATGAAGGCGCGCTCGCGGCGCGCGCCGTTCTCATGAATCAGCCGCGCGGCGAGCTCCTTGCCGGTGCCCGACTCCCCCGAGATATAGACCGGCGCCTGGGTGCGGGCGAGCTTGGCGATCATCTCGCGCACCTGCACCAGCGGCGCGCTCTCGCCGAGCAGCCGCCCGTGCAGGTGCTTGTCTCGCGCCGGCGCCTCGCCGCGGTCGGGCAGCGAAAGCGCCGCGCGCACCAGCGCGCGCAGCTGCTCGAGACCGACCGGCTTCGAGACATAGTCGAAGGCGCCGGCCTTGAGCGCGGCCACCGCGTTCTCGGCGCTGCCGTAGGCGGTGATCACCGCCACCGGGACGTCGGCGGCCTGCCCGGCAATGTGGCGCACCAGGTCGAGTCCTTCGCCGTCGGTGAGGCGCATGTCGGTCAGGCAAAGGTCGTAGCGCTCCTGCTTCAGCCGCTCCTTGGCCTCGGCGATGGTGCCGACCGAGGCGACCTCGAGCCCCATGCGCACCAGCGTCAGCTCGAGCAGCTCGCGGATATCGGGCTCGTCGTCGACCACCAGGACGTTGGCGGGGGGGCGCTTCAAGCGGCGCGTGCCTCCCGGCACAGGATGCGAAAGTGCGCCCCGGCCGTGCCGTTGACGTATTCGAGCGTCGCCCGGTTCGCGGCGCAGAGCTCGCGCGCGAGGTACAGGCCGAGCCCGGTGCCCTTCGCTTCGGTGGTGAAGAACGGCTCGAACAGCTGGCCCTGGCGCGCACGCGGCACGCCCGGGCCGTTGTCGATCACGGAGAGCTCGACGCGCCCACCGTAGCCGCGCAGCGCGATGCGCACTGCGCCCACCTCCGGCCCGGCATAGTGCGCCGCGTTGCGCAACAGGTTCCACATCACCTGGCGCAGGTGCTCGCGGTCGAACTCGACCCAGGTATCCGCGGCGGCCTCGACCGCGAAGCGCGGTGCGGCAGCCGATTCGTTGGCGACGAACTCGGCGAGGAACTCGCGCAGCCAGGGATGCAGGCGAATCGGGTCGGCCGACATGCGGTCGCGGCGGTTGAGCTGCAGCACGTCCGAGACCAGGCGCTCCAGGCGCTGCGTGTTGTCCTGGATGATGCGCGTCAGGCGCCCCGGGTCGTCGCCCTTCTGCTCGGCGAGCAGCTCCGAAGCGTGGCTGATCGCGGCAAGCGGATTGCGGATCTCGTGCGCGATGTTCGCGGTCAGCCGGCCGAGCGCCGCGAGCTTGAGCTGCTGGGCCTGCTCCCGGGCGCGCGTCGTGTCCTCGACGAAAAGCACGCTGAAGCCTTCCTCGGTCCCGGTGTCGAGCAGGCGCAGCCCGATGTCGCGGCCGCGCACGGCGAGGTCGGCCGCCGACCCCGCCGCGGCCCCGCCCGCGCGCCAGCTGCGCCAGCGCTCCGAGAACTCGGGCAGCAGCGCCTCGATGTCGGCGCCGAGCAGCTTATCGGCGCGCAACAGCACCGGTGCCTGCGGGTTGTGCTGCACCACGCGCCCCTCGCGGTCGAGCACCAGCACGCCGTCGTGCATGTCCTGCAGCACCAGCTGGTTGACCCGCATCTGCGTCGCGAGCTCGCGCCCGCGCAGCATCGCCAGGCGCTCGTTGGCGGCGACGCGCTGGGCGAGCCAGCCGGTGATGCCGGTCGCCATGAAGCAGCCAATGGCGAGAAGCCCCGGCTGCATGAAGCTGTTGATCGGCGCATCGTGGCCGAGCACCCAGTAGGCCTGGTCGAGGAGCAGCGCGATGGTGGCGAGCGCCGCGTACAGAAAGCTCAGGCGCCGCGGCGCCACGATCGCCGCGCCGATGAGCGAGATCACCAGCATCACGCCAAGGCCGCTGCGCCCGCCGCCGCTTGCGTTCATCAGCAGCGTGATCGCGAACACGTCGGCGCAGGCCTGCAGCGAGAGCTGCACGTTGAAGAGCTCGCGCACTCTGCGCAGCGCCACCTGGAAGCTGATGGCAAGGATCAGGTAGCCGGCGCAGGTGTAGCGGAACAGCCCGAGCGAGTGAGAGCCGAGGTTGAGCGCGTCCTCGTAGATGAACGACAGCGTGAGGAACAGCGCCGCTACCGTCATCCGGTAGAGGTTGAAGTAGCCTAGCGAGATCCAGAACGACTCCGGCGTGCGCTCCGGCGGCGCGAGGAACAGCTCCGGATAGCGCTGCGGCGCCTGCATCAGCGCGCCCCGGGTCCGAGGCGGGCATGCTCCTCGGAGCAATAGAGCACCCCGCCCGCCATGCGCGCCTCGGCGCGCGGCAGCAGCACCGCGCACTGCGCGCAGCGCACCAGTTCATCGCTGCTTTTTTCACTCGGCGCACCGGCTTGCGGCGCACTGGGGCCCAATGCGCGGCGCAGCGCGCGGCGCACCAGCCACACGGCGATGACGATGAGCACGACGAGGACCAGGAGGCGTCCCATGGTCTGGCTATCATAGCCAAGATGAAAATCCTGGTCGCGGTGCCTGGCAATCTGCACACCGTGCGCATGAACCGCTTCGTGCCCGATGCGCTCGCCGCTCTCGGCCACGACACCCGGGTGGTCGACTATTCACCTACGCTGGTGGAAAAGCTGCGGCGCAAGCTCCTGCGGCGCGAGGCCGCCGAAGTGGTGGAAGCACGCCTGCTCGCCGCGGTGGAGGCGCATCGCCCCGACCTGTTTCTCGCGCTGTACGGCGTGAATGTCAGCAAGCGGGTGCTGGCCGAGCTGCGCCGCCGCGGCGCGAAGAGCGTGAACTGGTGGCTGAACGACCCGTTCCAATGGCAGCGCGCGGTACCGCTCCTCGCGCAGTACGACCTCGCCTTCACCAATGCCAAATATTCGGTCGACGCCTACGCGGCGGCCGGCCTGCGCCAGGTCCGCTTCCTGCCGAGCGCCTGCGACTCGTCGGTGCACCGCCCGCTCGAGGGCAGGCCACGCGAATCCACGGTCTCGTTCGCCGGCGACTGGTCGGCGCTGCGCGAGCGCATGGTGGAGAGCCTGGTCATCGCGGGCGTGGATCTGCGTGTGTACGGGCCCTGGCGGCGCAAATTGCGCCGCGCCTCGCCGCTTCGGCGGCGACTGGCGCACGGCTTCTTTTCGCCCGAGCGCATGGTGGAGATCTTCGCGGCCTGCGATGCGACGCTCAACATCCACACCTGGCGCGAGCGCTTCGACTTCGGCCTGAACCCGCGCGTCTTCGAGGCCGGCGCCTGCGGCACGCCGCAGCTGGTCGACCATAAGCGCGAGCTGGACGAGCTCTTCACGCCGGCGCAGCGCGCGGCAATGCTGATCTACCGGACCGACGACGATCTGGTGCGCCTCGCGCGCTCGCTACCCGCGAGGGCTGCCGAGCTCAAGGCGGCCGCGCTCGCCGCCGCGCCGTCGTTTCAGCGCGAGCACTCGTATGACGCCCGGGTTGCTGAGCTCCTGCGGATCGTGGGCGCTTGAACTACCAGAGTGGTCGGGGTGAGAGGATTTGAACCTCCGACACCTGCGTCCCGAACGCAGTACTCTACCAGGCTGAGCTACACCCCGACTTACGATTGGCGCACTACGGAAAAGGCCGCCAATTCTAGCAAAGATCGCTTGAATTCCGACTGCGGCAACGGCGCGAGCGCGGCAACGGCGGCGTCGGCTTCGCGCTGCGCCGCGGCGCGCGCGTAGTCGAGCGCACCGCTGCCGCGGATCGCGTGCAGCACCGCGCCGAAGTCGTCGCGGCCGCCGCCGACGATCGCCCGGCGCACCACCGCCTGCTCGGCCGGCGAACCGGCGCGCAGGGCGTGGATCAGCGGCAGGGTCGGCTTGCCTTCGGCGAGATCGTCGCCCAGGCTCTTGCCGATCGCCGCCTCGTCGCCGGAATAGTCGAGCACGTCGTCGATCAGCTGGAAGGCGGTGCCGACATGAGCGCCGTAGCGCTCGAGCCCGGTCTCGATCGCCGCGGGACTCTTCGCGAGCACCGCGCCCAGGCGCGCCGCCGCCTCGAACAGCTTGGCGGTCTTGCGGCGGATCACTTCAAGGTAGCGGGCCTCGTCGACCTCGGGATCGTGGCTTCCCATCAGCTGCATCACTTCGCCGGCGGCGATGGTGTTGGTGGCTTCCGCCAGCACGCGCATGACGCGCATGTCGTCGACCTCGACCATCATCTGGAAGGCGCGCGAGTAGAGAAAATCGCCGACCAGCACCGAGGCTGCGTTGCCGAACGCGGCATTGGCCGTGCGCATGCCGCGGCGCAGTTGCGATTCGTCGACCACGTCGTCGTGCAAGAGTGTCGCGGTGTGGATGAACTCCACCACCGCGGCGAGCGTCAGGCGCGCCTCGCCGCGGTAGCCAAGCGCGCCGCAGGCGAGGAGCAGCAGCGCCGGCCGCAGGCGCTTGCCGCCTGCGGCGACGATGTACTGGGCCACCTGGCGCACCAGCGCCACATCGGACTCCAGCCGCTCGCCGACCAGCTCGCCGACGCGCCGCATATCGTCCGCGACCGGCGCCAACATGGACACGAAGCTCATGATTCCCTTATAATTGTCGGCTTTTCCGGGTCTCAACACACAACCAATGTACGCAGTCATCAAGTCCGGCGGCAAGCAATATCGGGTCGAGTCTGGCGCAAGCCTTCGCGTCGAAGCGCTCGCCGCCGAGGTCGGCGCCAACGTCTCGTTCGAAGAGGTGCTGCTCGTCGGCGCCGGCGACAGTGTCAAGGTCGGCGCGCCGTTCGTCTCGGGCGCGCTCGTCAAAGCGACGGTGGTCGGACACGGCCGCGGCGACAAGGTGCGCATCTTCAAGCTGCGCCGGCGCAAGCATTACCAGAAATCGCAGGGTCATCGGCAGTCGTACACCGAGGTCCGCATCGACGACATCATCCAAGGTTAGAAGCAAATGGCACACAAAAAAGCAGGCGGCAGTTCGCGCAACGGGCGCGACTCCCAGTCGAAGCGGCTCGGCGTCAAGGTCTACGGCGGCGAGCGCGTCAATGCCGGACAGATCCTGGTGCGCCAGCGCGGCACGCGCGTGCACCCGGGCGCCAACGTCGGCATCGGGCGCGACCACACGCTGTACGCGCGGGTCAACGGACAGGTGCAGTACGCGGTACGCGGCGCGGACAGCAACAACACCGTCAGCGTCCTAGCGGAAAAAGCGCCGGCGTAGCCGGACCCGCCCAAAAACGAAGCCCTATCGCAGCCGATAGGGCTTTTTTATTTACAGCGCATGAAATTCATCGACGAAGCCAAGATCGAGCTGCACGCCGGCAAGGGTGGCGACGGCGCGGCCACTTTCCGGCGCGAGAAGTACATCCCCTACGGCGGGCCGAACGGCGGCGACGGCGGGCTCGGCGGCAGCATCTGGGCGCTCGCCGATCGCAACATCAACACGCTGATCGACTACCGCTTCGAGCGCATCCACCGCGCCGAGCACGGCCGCCGCGGCGCCGGCTCGGACTGCAACGGAAGAGGCGGCGCCGATGTCGAGTTGCGCGTGCCGGTCGGCACCCTGATCCGCGACGCGGAGACCGGCGACCTGGTGGCCGATCTGGCGAAGGATGGCCAGCGCGCGCTGCTCGCGCGCGGCGGCAAAGGCGGCCTTGGCAACGTGCACTTCAAGTCGAGCATCAACCGCGCGCCGCGCCAGTTCACGCGCGGCGAGCCCGGCGAGAGCCGGCGCCTCACCCTCGAGCTGCGAGTGCTCGCCGATGTCGGGCTGCTCGGCATGCCGAACGCCGGCAAGTCGAGCCTGATCCGCGCCGTGTCGAGCGCGCGGCCGAAGGTGGCCGATTACCCGTTCACCACGCTCAATCCGTCGCTCGGCGTGGTGCGCGTGGGCGAGTCGAGCTTCGTGGTCGCCGATATTCCCGGACTGATCGAAGGCGCCTCCGAAGGCGCGGGCCTCGGCCACCAGTTCTTGCGCCATCTCGCGCGCACTCGCCTCCTGCTGCAGCTGGTCGACCTGGCGGACGAAGAGCCGGCAAACGCGGCGCGCACCATTGCCGGCGAGCTGAAAAAATACGACGCGGCGCTGTTTCGCAAGCCGCGCTGGCTGATCTTCAATAAGATCGACGCCGTGAACGACGCCCCGGAGCGCGCCGCGAAGGTGCTGCGACAGCTGCGCTGGAAGCGGCCATGGTTCGCCATCTCGGCGCTGACCGGCGAAGGCTGCCTGGCGCTGACCAAGGCAATCGCGAAAGAGCTTTCCTCCAATGAGCCCGCTCGCAGCCGCTAAGACGCTGGTCGTCAAGGTCGGCTCGTCGCTCGTCACGGCGGCCGGACGCGGGCTGGACGCGGCGGCGATCGCGCTGTGGGCGGAGCAGATCGCGCGCCTCGTCGCCGGCGGCCGGCGCGTGATCCTGGTGTCGAGCGGCGCCATCGCCGAAGGCATGCAGCGCCTCGGCTGGACGCGGCGTCCGCAGACGATGCACGAGCTGCAGGCCGCGGCGGCAGTCGGCCAGATGGGGCTGGTGCAGTGCTACGAGAGCTGCTTTCGCGGCCACGGCCTGCACACAGCGCAGGTGCTGCTGACGCACGCCGACCTCGCCGACCGGCAGCGCTATCTCAACGCGCGCTCGACACTGCGCACGCTGCTCGAGCTCGGCGTCATCCCGGTGATCAACGAGAACGACACCGTGGTCACCGACGAGATCAAGTTCGGCGACAACGACACGCTCGGCGCGCTGGTGACCAACCTGGTCGAGGCCGACGCGCTCATCATCCTCACCGACCAGCAGGGGCTGTTCGACGCCGACCCTCGCGTGGCGGCCGGCGCCAAGCTCGTCGAGGAGGCCGATGCGCTCGATGCGCGCCTCGAAGCGATGGCGGGCGGCACCGGCAGCGCGCTCGCCAAGGGCGGCATGCTCACCAAGGTGCAGGCTGCGCGCCGCGCCGCGCGCAGCGGCGCGCACACGGTGATCGCCGACGGGCGTGAGCGCGACGTGCTGGTGCGCCTCGCCGCCGGCGAGCGCCTGGGCAGCCTGCTCACCGCGAAGACCGTGCCGCTCGCGGCGCGCAAGCAGTGGCTGGCTGACCACCTCACGGTGGCCGCACGCCTGAAGCTGGACGCCGGCGCCGCCCGGGCGCTGAAGAGCGCCGGCAAGAGCCTGCTGCCGGTCGGCGTCACCGAGGTCTCCGGAGAATTCGAGCGCGGCGCGGTGGTCGCCTGCCTCGACCCCGACGGGCGCGAAGTGGCGCGCGGACTGGTGAACTACTCCGCCGCCGAGGCGCGGCGCATCATGCGCCGTCCCTCGAGCGAGATCGAATCGATCCTCGGCTACATGGACGAGCCCGAGCTGATCCACAGGGACAACCTGGTGCTGCTCTAGCGCCCGCTTTCAGGGCGCACGCCGCGCTCCAGCGCGCGCACACCCTCTCGCGCCGAGGCGACCGGCTCCTTTTGCGGGCACAGGAATTCACGGAACAGCGTGATCTGCCGCGGCTGCGCCGCGGTGATCGAGTGCCATCCGCTGAAGGACCGCGCCCAGGTGCCCTCAGTGCCGCCCATGGCGCGGCCGAGGGCAAAAACACGGTGCTCGCCAGTGGCGCAGCGGAAGCCTTCGAAGCTCACATTCTGCGCAGCCGCGCTGCGCGCCACCAGCACGTAGCGCACCACGCCGTCCTTGCCGACGCTGAGCGTCGCGCGATCGACGAAGTAGCGAAAGCCGCCGGGGTCATCGATGCTGAACTCGACCAGGTTGCTGGCTACCGGATACGCCGGCAGCGCCACGCTTTCATCTGCGGCGGGTCGCGCAGCCGGCTCGCGTTGCGCCTGCTCGCGCTCCCAATCGCTCAAGGACCGGTCGGCCGTGGCGCAGCCCGCCAGCAGGAGCAGTAAAACAAACCTCAATCGAGGTCGGCGGCGAGCGCGGCGCGCACTTCGGAGCCGAGCTCGGCGTTGGCGCGGTACGCCGGGTGCTCGACGCCGAGGATCACCTGCGCGCCGGCGCGCAGCGCCTCGCGCATCGGCGCGGAGAATTCGAAGCGCACGAAATGCACCGCGGAGGTCTTCTCGTCATTCTCGCGCTCCAGGTCCTCGTCCGCGATGGCGCCGACACGCTCGCATCCCTCGACCTGCACCCAGACCTGGCGCTCGATGCCCTTCATGCGAGCGAGCATGCGCTTGCGCTCCTCGGCGTCGGGGTATTCGATCAGCATCGTCGCCTTCCAGTTGCTGCCGTCGGGCAGCAGCGGGTTGTAGGCATCGAGCTCGCCCTGGATGCCATCCTCCTCGAAGATGCGCTCGATGCGCAGCATCTCCTGCACCTGGTAGCGGATGGTGAGCTCGTCCTCGAACTGCAGGGTGAGGTGAGCGCCCAGGTGCACCGTGCGGCGCTTCTTGTGCTGCATCACTTTGGCGCGGAACTCGTTGCGCTGGCGCGCGTAAGCCTCGAGCGAAAGCAGCGAGCCGCGCTCGATCGGCGCGCGTTCAGTCCGCAGGGGCATCGAGCGCTTTCTGGAAGCGGTTGGCGTGCGTCTTCGTGCCTTTGAGTGCTTTCATCGGGTCTCGCTACAGTTCGACTTACTTGATGGCGGATTCGATTTCCGAAAAGGTGCGCGCCACCTCGCCGACGCTCGGCACCGCAACGCCCAGCTGGCGCGCGATCTGCGAGATCGAGAAGATACCGCGCACCATGTTGCGCCCGTCGTCGTGTTCCACCACCAGCGCGTGCTGGCGGCCGGCGCGGCGCAGCGTCTCGAGCACGTGGCCGACGCGCGCGCCCTCGACGTCGGCGTAGGCGATGACTTCGACCTGCTCGGCGCCGGTCATGACGTCGCCGACGGTGAGCTCGTCGCGCCGCATGCCGCGGTCGATCGCCGCGCGCATCGGGCGCTCGGAGAGGATGTCGGTCGCGGTGATGACGCCGAGCACGTTCTCGTGGTCGTCGGTGACCAGGAGCAGGCGCACGCCGCGCGTGATCATGAACTGATTGGCGCCCGCGAGCGGCGCCTGCGGGCGGATGGTGGCGGGCGCGACGCGCGTGAGATCGGTCATCACCTGCGCCGCGGGCGACTCGGCGCTGACGCGCGCCGACTGCGGCTGGATCGGGCGCCGGAAGCCGGCGTTCGCACCCAGCTCGCGGATCGGCAGCGGCTGGAAGTCACGCTCCATGGATTCTCTTACGGATGCGCCGCTTCGAGGCGCCGCGCGCGGACGCGGCGGTGGTCGGCCTGCAGATAGCGATGCAGCTCGATCAGCGCCTGGCGGTAGACCTCGCGCTTGAAGTCGATCACGGTCTCGAGCGGGATCCAGTAGTCGTGCCAGCGCCAGGCGTCGAACTCGGGATGGCCGCTCGCGCGCAGGCGGACGTCGCAGTCGCGCCCGGTCATGCGCAGCAGATACCAGATCTGCTTCTGGCCGCGGTACAGGCCCTTGCAATCGCGGCGCATCCACTTCTCGGGTACCTCGTAGCGCAGCCATTCGCGCGTGCGCCCGAGGATGCGCACGTGCTCGCGCTGCAGCCCGATCTCCTCCTCGAGCTCGCGGTACATGGCCTGCAGCGGGGTTTCGCCGTGCTTGATGCCGCCCTGGGGGAACTGCCAGGCGTGCTGATGGACCCGCTTGCCCCAGAACACCTCGTTCCGCGGGTTGGCGAGGATGATGCCGACATTCGGACGGTAGCCTTCCTTGTCGAGCATGGCCTGCACCGCCTACGTTAGAATCCTTATCGATTTTTCCACAGCCCACCGGTAAAGACAATGCTGGTGCGGGCGCATGAAAACCTCGAAGTTTTTTATCGCGACGCAGAAGGAAGTGCCCGCCGAGGCCGAGATCGTGAGCCATCGGCTGATGCTGCGCGCGAGCCTGATCCGCCGCCTCGCCGCGGGCATCTACACCTGGCTGCCGCTCGGCCTGCGCGTGATGCGCAAAGTGGAGGCGGTGGTGCGCGAGGAGATGATCCGCGCCGGCGCCATCGAGCTCCTGATGCCGGTGGTGCAGCCCGCCGAGCTCTGGCAGGAGTCGGGGCGCTGGAAGGAGTACGGGCCCGAACTCCTGCGCTTGAAGGACCGTCACGAGCGCGACTTCGTGATGCAGCCCACCTCCGAGGAAGTGATCACCGATCTTGCGCGCAACGAATTGAAGAGCTACCGCCGGCTGCCGCTGCACTTCTTCCACATCCAGACCAAGTTCCGCGACGAGCGCCGGCCGCGCTTCGGTGTCATGCGCTCGCGCGAGTTCGTCATGAAGGACGGCTATTCTTTCCACGCCGACGTAGCGGATCTGGAGCGCGAGTACCGCAACATGCACGACACCTACACGCGCATCTTCACCCGTCTGGGGCTGAAATTCCGCGCCGTGGCGGCCGACACCGGGGCCATCGGCGGCACCGGCTCGCACGAATTCCACGTGCTCGCCGACTCCGGCGAGGATGCCATCGCCTTCAGCCCGCAGTCGGACTTCGCGGCGAACGTCGAGCTCGCCGAGGCGCTCTCGCCCGGCGCCCGCGCGGCGGCCAAGGAGGCGATGCAGAAGCTGCCGACGCCCGGAAAAACCACCTGCGAGCAGGTAGCCGAGCTCCTTGGCCTACCGCTGCAGCGCACGGTGAAAGCCGTAGCGGTGATGCACGAGCGCGAATTCGTCCTGCTGCTCGTGCGCGGCGACCACCAGCTGAACGAGATCAAGACGCAGAAGCTGATTGGCGCCTTCCGCTTCGCCAGCGAAGCCGAGATCCGCGAGCATCTCCACTGCGCGCCCGGCTACATCGGCCCAGTGGGTGCAAAGGCGAAGGTGATTGCGGATCGCACGGTGGCAGCGATGGCCGATTTCGTCTGCGGCGCGAATCAAGAGGGCTATCACCTCACCGGAGTGAACTGGGGCCGCGACCTCGCGGAGCCCGAGGTGGCCGACATCCGCAACGTGCTGGCGGGCGATCCCAGCCCCGACGGCAAGGGCCAGCTCGAGATCGTGCGCGGCATCGAGGTCGGGCATATTTTCCAGCTGCGCACCAAGTACTCCGAAGCGATGGGCGCGACCTTCCTCGACGAGAAGGGAGCGACGCAACCCTTCGAGATGGGCTGCTACGGCATCGGGGTGACGCGCATCGTTGCCGCGGCCATCGAGCAGAACCACGACGCGCGCGGCATCATTTTTCCGGCGCCGATCGCGCCGTTCGCGGTTTGCATCGTGCCCATCGGCATGCACAAGAGCGCCGCGGTGCGCGAGGCCGCCGAGCGTCTGTACCAGGAGTTGGTGAAAAGCGGCATCGACGTGCTGCTCGACGATCGCGAGGAGCGGCCCGGAGTGCTGTTCGCCGACATGGACCTGATCGGCATTCCGCACCGCGTGGTGCTGGGCGAGCGCGGGCTGGCGGCGGGCAATGCCGAGTACAAGGGGCGGCGCGACGAAAAGCCGGCCGACGTGCCGCTCGGCGAGATCGTGCCGTTCCTGGTCAAAAAGCTCGCTTGAGAAGCCCGCTCTTCATCCTGCTGCTCGTACTGCCATTGACGGTGCTCGCCGGAGCGCAGCAATACGAGCCGCTCGCCGACTCGGTGCGCGCTCGGCTGTCGCGCCTGGTCGCCGACAAGGCGGTGCCGTCGATGGCCTTCCGCTCCTCGAGCGACGCGCAGCGCTGGCTGAACGACATGGATGTGCGCCTCGAGAAGCGCATCCCCGACCGCAAGCAGCGCCTCGAGCTCCTGCGCACGGTGCATTACGAGGCGACGCGCGCGCGGCTCGATCCGCAGCTGGTGCTCGGCGTGATCGAGGTCGAGAGCGGCTTTCGCAAGTACGCGGTGTCGCGCGCCGGCGCGCGCGGCTACATGCAGGTGATGCCCTTCTGGGTAAAGCTGATCGGCCAGCCGAACCACAATCTGTTTCACCTGCGCACCAACCTCGCCTACGGCTGCGCCATCCTGCGTTTCTATCTCGACCTGGAGAAGGGCGACTACTACCGGGCGCTCGGGCGCTATAACGGCTCGCTCGGCCAGCCCGAATATCCGAACCTGGTGCTCGCCGCGTGGCGCGGGCGCTGGAAGTACGATGGACCCACTGCATGATCGGCACGCTGCTCGACAGGCACCCCAAGGTGGCGAACTGGATCTACGGCTTCACGCCGCCCGAGCGCGGCACGGTGGTGCTGGTGCACCGGCGCGTGTACATCGTGCCGACGCAGCTCGGCTACCTGTTCGCCCTGACGCTCCTCATCCTGCTGGTGGGCTCGATCAATTACGCGCTGTCGCTCGGCTTCGCGCTGACCTTCCTGCTCGCGGGGATGGCGCTCGCAGGGATGGTGCATACCGCGCGCAATCTCGCGCGCACGGCGGTGAGCCACGGGCGAGCCGAGCCGGTGTTCGCTGGCGAGGCGGCGCAGTTTCGCCTGTACCTCGACGCGCGCGCCGACTTCGACCGCCCGGCGATCCTCGCGCGGCATCTCGCGTCGCGCGCGCAACTGGTGGTCGATGTGCCGGCCGGCGGCATCGCCGAGGTGGTGCTCGGCGTGCCGGCGGCGCGGCGCGGCTGGCTGGCGCTCGGTCGCGTGATGCTCGAGACGCGCTTTCCGCTCGGCATCTTCCGCGCCTGGAGCTACGTCGAGCCCGACGCCCGCTGCCTGGTCTATCCGCGGCCCGAGCGCTCGCTGCTGCCGCAACCGTCCGCCGAGAGCGCGCGCGGCGTGCTGCGCTCGCCCACGCCCGGCAACGACGATTACTCCGGCCTGCGCGCCTACCAGCTGTCGGATTCGCCGCGCCACGTGGCGTGGAAAGCCGTGGCGCGCAGCGAAGATATGCTCACCAAGCAGTTCACCGGCGAGGCGGCGGCCGAGCTGTGGCTCGACGCGGCGCGCCTTGCGCATCTCGGCGTCGAGCAGCGCCTTTCGCGGCTCGCCGGCTGGGTGCTCCAGGCCGAGCGCTCGGGCGCGCAATACGGCCTGCGCCTTCCCGGCAGCGAGATCCCGCCGGCCCACGGTGAGCTGCACCGCAACGCCTGCCTGCAGGCACTCGCGCTTTACTCCGGGGCATGAAGGCGGCACCACACCCGCTGTCCGCCGAGATGCGCCCGCTCACGTTGCGCGATCTGGGCTGGCTCACCGCGTCGCTGGTGATCGTCATCGCGCCGCATGCGCTGCGCGCGCCGTGGTGGCTGACGCTCCTCACGCTGTGCCTTTACGGCTGGCGCTTCTATTCCACGATCAACCGCGCGCCGCTGCCTTCGCGCTGGCTGGTGATCGCGGTCGCGGGCATCGGCCTGCTCGGCGTGTGGATGGAATACCGCACGCTCTTCGGCCGCCAGGCGGGCGTGATCCTGCTGATGCTGTTCTCGGGGCTGAAGCTGCTCGAGTCGAAGACCCACCGCGACGGCGCGGTGGCCGCCTTTCTCGGCTACTTCCTGATCATCACCAATTTCCTCTACACGCAGTCGATCCCGACCGCGCTGCTCATGTGCGTCGGCGTCTTCATCATCACCGCCACGCTGGTCGGCTTCAGCGCGCCGCAGCGCGCGCTGCGCGCCAACCTGCGCACCACGGGCCTCATGCTGCTGCACGCGGCGCCGGCGGCGCTGGTGCTGTTCGTGCTGTTTCCGCGGGTGCAGGGGCCTCTGTGGGGATTGCCGCAGGACGCCTTCAGCGGCATGACCGGCCTTTCCGAGACCATGAGCCCGGGCAATCTGTCGCAGCTCGCGCTCTCCGATGCGATCGCGTTTCGCGCCGCGTTCGAGGGCGAATCGCCGCCGCAGCCGCTGCGCTACTGGCGCGGACCGGTGCTGTGGGACTTCGACGGGCGCACCTGGTCGACCGGCGTGAGCTTCCTGGTCCCGTTCCGCGAGCCGCAGGGCGGCAGCGCACGCTACCAGTACTCGGTAATCCTGGAAGCGCACAACCGCTACTGGATGTTCGCCCTCGAGACCGCCGCGAGCCTGCCCGAGCGCTCGCGCATGACCTTCGATGGCCAGCTGCTGTCGAATACGCCGGTGCGCAGCCGCCTGCGCTACGAGATGGCCTCGGTGATCACGCCGGAGCGCGAGGCGAGCGAAGGCCGCAGCGCGCTCAGCCGCGCGCTGCGCCTGCCGGAGGAATACAACAAGCGCACCGTTGCCCTCGCCAACAGCTGGCGCGCGGCCGGCGGCCGCGACGTCGACATGCTGAACCGCGGCCTCGATCTGCTGAGGAAAGGGCGCTTTACCTATACGCTCGAGCCGCCGCTGCTCGGGAGCGACTCGGTCGACGAGTTCCTGTTCGATACCAAGGCCGGGTTCTGCGAGCACTTCGCCTCGGCATTCACGGTGCTGATGCGCGCCGCCGGTGTGCCGGCGCGCGTCGTCACCGGCTACCAGGGCGGCGAGTTGAACCCGGTCGATAGCATCATCACCGTGCGCCAGTCCGACGCGCACGCCTGGACCGAGGTGTACATCGCCGGGCGCGGCTGGCTGCGCATCGATCCGACGGCCGCGGCGATGCCGCGGCGCCTCGACGGCGGCCTCGCGCGCGCGCTGCCGCAGGACCAGGCGCTGCCGCTGATGATGCGCCCCGAGATGGAATGGCTGCGCAGCGCGCGCTATCGCTGGGAGGCGGTGGCGCACAAGTGGAACGTCTGGGTGCTGGGCTACAACCCCGAGCGCCAGCGGGACCTCATGTTGTCGCTCGGCATGCGCGACGCCGACTGGCAGAAGCTCACCGCGGTGCTGTTCACCTTCCTCGGCGCGATGACGGTGGCGCTGCTCGTCTGGTCGCTGCGCCGCCTGACGCGTCCGGACCCGGTGCAGAACGCCTGGCAGAAGTTCTGCCGCAAGCTCGCGGCGCGCGGCGTGGTGCGCTCGGCGCACGAAGGACCGCGCGACTATGCCGCGCGCGCGGCGCGCGCGCTGCCTGCGGTGCGCCGCCCGATCCTGCGCATCGCCGCGCTCTACATCGCGCTGCGCTACGGCGCGAACGCCAGCAAGCCTGGCATGGCTCGCTTGAAACGCCTGGTGCGCCAGCTCGAGATCGCGTGAGGCTGGCGCTCGCCTCGCTGCTGGTCGCGCTGGCGGCGCCCGCGTTCGGTCAGGGGTTCGTTGAACGCCCCGAGGTGCAGGCGTTCATCGGCGAGGTGGTCGAGCGCCACGGCTTCGTCGAGGGCGAGCTGAAGAAAGTGTTCTCGCGCGTGCAGCGCGTCGAGCCCGCGCTGCAGTCGATCGTGCCGGTGGAGCGCCCGTCCTGGGACGACTACCGGGCGCAATTCGTAAACGAAAAGCGCGTCAACGGGGGCCTCGCCTTCTGGAAGGCGAACCGCACGGTGCTCAAGCGCGCCGCGCAACGCTACGGCGTGCCGGCGCAATACATCGTCGCCATCATCGGCGTCGAGACCAACTACGGCCGCAACATGGGGCGCTACCGCGTGATCGACGCGCTCGCCACGCTCGCCTTCGACTATCCGCCGCGCGCGCGCTTCTTCCGCGGCGAGCTCGAGCAGTACCTGCTGCTGGCGCGCGAGGCCGGGCTGGATGTCTTCGCGCTGCGCGGCTCGTATGCCGGCGCCATCGGCATCCCGCAGTTCATGCCGACGAGTCTCAGGCGCTACGCGGTCGACTTCAACGGCGACGGCAGGATCGACCTCACCGGCTCGAGCGCCGATGCGGTGGGCAGCGTCGCCAATTTCCTGAAGGAGCACGGCTGGCAGCCGGGCGAGGCGGTGCTCTACCGGGCTAAGCCGTCGCCCGAGGCGCTCGCGCGCTTCGTCGACGGCTCGGTCGAGCCGAAGACCCGGATCGCCGACCTCCTCGCCAGCGGTCTGGAGCTGGACCCCGTTCCGTCGTCGCCAGAGGCGCTCGGCGTGCTGGTCGCGCTGGGCGCCGAGTACCGCGTCGGGCTGCAGAACTTCTACGTCATCACGCGCTATAACCGCAGCGCCCTGTACGCGTCGGCGGTCAACGATCTCGCCGACGCGCTCGCCGAGCGCGCGCCAGTCGCGGGCAAGTAGCTACAGGCCCGGCAGGAATTGCTTCGGATCGAGCGGCCGGCCCGACTTGCGGATCTGGAAGTGGAGCATCGGTTTCTCGGTGTCGCTGGTGCCGATCTCGGCGATCTTCTGGCCGCGCTCGACCAGCTGCTGCTCCTTGACGAGGATCTGGCTGGTATGGGCATAGACCGTCAGGAATTGCTCGCTGTGCTGGATGATGAGCATCTTGCCCAGCCCGCGGATCCCCGAGCCGACGTAGGTGACCTTGCCCTTGGCCGAAGCCACCACCGGATCGCCGACCTTGCCGCCGATGTCGACACCCTTGCCGCGCGTCTGCTCGAAGGCGGCGATCACCTTGCCCTTCGCCGGCCAGACGAACTTCAGCGCATCGGCGTCCACCGCCGCGGCTGGAGGCACGACCGCTGGTGCAGGCTTCCCCGCGGGCGGTGCTTCCAATGGGCGCGACTCGAGCCGCCCGCCGATGTTGGTCCGGCCGATCTGCACGCCGCTTTGCACCCTTGCGTCCTCGGGCTTGACGCGCAGCACCTGCCCGACGCGGATCTTCGTCGGGTCGTCGAGACCGTTCCATTGCGCGAGCTCGCGGTAGTCGACACCGTGCTCCAGCGCGATGCTATAGAGCGTGTCGCCGCGCTTCACTTCGTACTCGGCCTCCGCCAGCGTCCGCGGAGTGGGCGCCGTCGCCTTGGTGACGGGCGGCGCCTGCGGCGCGCCGCCGCGCGCAGTCCGATCGACCACCGGCGCCGCGCCCTGCTGCGAAGCGCAGCCGGCCAGCGCCGACACCACTACCGCCACCAGCGTCCATCTCATGCTTTGCCCGCCTCCATCGGCACAAAGCGCACCGGATCGAGCTCCGACTCTATGAATCCCCGGCCGCTGCGCTCGATCAGCACTAACCGCTGTTCGGTCCGCTTTTCCCCATGTGGGGCCGACAGTGGCAATACCATTCTGCCACCGGGTGCGAGCTGCTGGAGCAGCGCCTCGGGCACGCGCGGCGCCGCGGCCGCTACCACGATCGAATGAAACGGCGCCGCCGGCTCGAGCCCCGCGTAGCCGTCGCCATGCGCAAGGCGCAGGTTGGCAAGGCGCAGGCCGATGAGATTGCGGCGCGCGCGCTCGAGCAGCGCCTTGATGCGCTCGATCGAGTACACCTCGGGAAAAACGTGCGCGAGCACCGCCGCCTGGTAACCGCAGCCGGTACCGACTTCCAGCGCCTTGCCGGGGTTTTTGCCCAGCACGAGCTCGATCATCCGAGCGACCACGAACGGGTGCGAGATCGTCTGCCCGAAGCCGATCGGCAACGCGTCGTCCTCGTAGGCGCGGCTCGCGAGCGCCTCCTCGACGAACAGGTGGCGCGGCACGGCGCCGAGCGCGGCGAGCACGCGCTCGTCGGCGATGCCCTTGGTGCGCAGCCGAGCCACCATGCGCGCACGCGTGCGCGCCGAGGTCATGCCGATGCCGGCGCTGGCGCTCAGCGCTCTAACCATTCGCGCGCGCGCGGCAGTTGCGACGAATGCGTGAGGTCCATGCGCAGCGGCGTCACTGAGACGCGGTGGTTGTCGACGGCGTGGAAATCGGTGCCGGGACCGGCGTCGGCGGCAGCGCCGGCTGGCCCGATCCAGTACGCGCTCTCGCCGCGCGGCGTGGTGAGCTTGATCACGGGCTCGGCCTTGTGACGCTTGCCCAGACGGGTCACCTCGATGCCGCGCAGGTTCTCCGGCGCGACGTCGGGAACATTGACGTTGAGCAGCACCGGCTCGCCGAAAGGCGCGCGCGCGAGCCGCTCCACCAGCTCGAGCGCCACGCCGATGGCGGATTCAAAGTGCTCGCCGACCTTGCTGGTGAGCGACACCGCGACCGAGGGGATGCCGAGCAGGTAGCCTTCGACCGCGGCGGCGACGGTGCCGGAATAGATGGTGTCGTCGCCCATGTTGGCCCCGAGGTTGACCCCCGAGACGATGACGTCGGGAGTGAAGTCGAGCAGTCCGGTGATCGCGATGTGCACGCAATCGGTGGGTGTGCCGTTAACGGAGTAATAGCCGTTCGGCGCACGGCGCACGACCAGCGGACGGTCGAGCGTGAGCGAGTTGGACGCCCCGGAGCGGTCGCGCTCGGGCGCGACCACCGTCACCTCGCCCAGACCAGCCAGCGCCTGCGCGAGCAGCGTGATGCCCGGCGAGAAGTAGCCGTCGTCATTGGAGACGAGAATTTTCACGCGAACGATTCTACAGTCCGTCGTCTAAGCAGCGTGCGCTGGGCCCTGATCCTGCTCATCTGCATCGCGGCACCGGCGCTCGCGCGCCTCGACTATCGCGTCGAGATCGAAGCGCCGCGCGATCTCAAGCGCGTGCTCGAGAAGGGCCTGAACCTCGAGCGCTGGCGCAGCGACCCGGAGATGGATGCCGAACGGCTCAAGCGCCTGGTCGACGAGGCGGTGCGCGAGTCGCGCGAGGCCGCCGCCACCGAGGGCTACTTCTCCGCTCAGGTGAAGGCCGAGATCGATTCCTCCGGCGAGCAGTGGGTGGTGCGCCTGTCGATCGAGCCCGGCGAGCGCACGCGCGTGCACAGCGTCGACCTCCGCTTCACCGGCCCGGCGGCCGATGACCCCGAAGCGCATGCGCTCCTCAAGCGGGTGCGCGAGAACTGGCCGCTGCGCCCGGGCCTGCCCTTTCGCCAGGAGGACTGGGACGCTGCCAAGCGCCTGGCGGTGCGCGATCTCGCCGGCTGGCGTTATGCGGCGGCGCAGATCGCCGACAGCCAGGCCTCGATCGATCCGCAGGCGCAGCGCGCAGCGCTCAGCCTCGAGCTCGCGAGCGGGCCGCCGTTTCGCTTCGGCGAGCTGCATGTCACCGGCACCAAGCGCTACGACGACGAGCTGGTGGAGAACCTGGCGTCGATGCGCCCCGGCGACACCTACGACCGCGAGAAGGTGGTGCTCTACCAGCGCCGGCTGCTGGAATCGGGCTACTTCGCAAGCGTGCAAGCCGAGATCGACGTCCAGCCCGAGCTCGCCGACGCCGCGCCACTGCGCGTTTCGGTGATCGAAGCGCCGAAGCACCATTTCGAGTATGGCATCGGCTACAACACCGATGTCGGCCCGCGCCTGGAGGCGCGCTACACCAACCAGGACGTGCTCGACACCGCCTGGCGCTTCGGCTCGCAGCTCAACCTCGACAAGAAGATTCAAAATTTGCGGCTCGACCTCAACACGCCGCCGCGGCCGGGCGGCGTGTGGAACAACATCTTCACCCGCGCGCGGGGGCAGAACATCCAGAACGAGATCACGCGCGAGCTGGCGGTCGGTGTGTCGCAGAATTACGGCGCGAGCGCCGCGCCCTCGGCGCTGATCGTGTCGGCACACCTCGAGGACCAGCACATCGAGGGCGGGCCGTCCGACACCCGTCACGCGGTGTACTTCGGCGCCCGCAAATCGTTTCGGCGCACCGACGCGCTGGTGTCGCCGCGCGAGGGCTACGTGTTCAGCGTGGAGGTCGGTGGCGCACCGGCCGGTGTCTCCTCCCGCCAGTTCGCGCGCGGCATCGCGAGCGCTTCGCTTTTCATTCCCGTGGGCCGCAGCGGCGACCTTCTGCTGCGCGGCCAGGCCGGCGCGGTGCTTTCGCAGGCGCGCGAAGGCATCCCGAGCACGTTTCTGTTCCGCACCGGCGGCGACCAGACGGTGCGCGGCTACGCCTTCGAGAGCCTCGGCGTGCAGCAGGACGGCGCCATCGTCGGCGGCCGCCGCCTGGTCGTCGGCAGCACCGAGTACACCTTCTGGGTCGGGGAGAACTGGGGCATCGCGGCGTTCGTCGACCTCGGTAATGCCTGGGACAGCGGCGTGCGGCCCAGCCTCGCCGCCGGTTATGGCCTCGGCATGCGCTTTCGCACGCCCATCGGGCCGATCCGCGCCGACCTCGCCTACGGCGAGCAGACCGGCGATATTCGCCTGCACTTCTCCGTGGGGTACGGCTTCTGAAGCGCCTTTTCATCGGGCTTGGCGCGCTCGTTGGATTCGCGCTCCTGGCGCTGGCGGGTGCCATCGTCTGGCTGTTCGCTACCGAGCCGGGCCTGCAGTGGGCGCTCGAGCAGGCCCGCAAGAGGAGCGGCGGCCAGCTCGAGATCGTCGGCGCGCGCGGCACGCTCGCCAGCCTGATCAGCATCGAGCGGCTCACCTACCAGGCCGACGGCACGCGCATCGAGGCGCGCGAGCTCGGCGCGCACGCGCATCTCGCCGCCGCGCTCGGCGGCCGCCTTGTGATCGATCCGCTGCGCACCGCCACGCTGGACATCGAGATCCGCGAAGGCGGCAGCCGCGCCGAGAGCCCGCCGCTGCTGCCCTTCGGCCTGCGCCTGGGCAACGTCGAAGTCGATCGCCTGCGCGTGCTGCGCGCGGAGCAGACCTACAGCTTGCGCCGGGTGCACTTCGACCATGCCTCGATCGGCGGCCCGCTGCCCGCAACCGTGTCGGCCGAGGGGCGCTTCGAGCTCGAGCACGAGCGCTTCCCCTTGAGCGCGACACTCACCCTCGGCGGCACGCTCGAGCGCCTGGAGACCCACCTCGGCCTGCGCCAAGGGGACATCACGGCCGACATCCGCGCCGTGCTGGCGCCATTCCGGCCGCAGCACCTCGTCACGCTCGAAGCGCGTGCCTCGCCGATCGATCTCGCGCGCTTCAGCGACGAGCTGCCGCACGCGGCGCTCGCGCTGGTGCTCAACGCGAAGGGCAACGAGCGCGGCCTCGAGGGCACGGCTGCGCTGACCAACAGCGCTCCCGGCCCGATCGACCAGGGCAAGCTGCCGGTGGCGAGCGTCACGGCACGCGCCACCAGCAAGGACCTGGAGAATGCGAGCCTGCAGGAGCTGCGCATCGTGCTCGCCGGCGGCGGCATGCTCGAAGGCCTTGGCGAGCTCAGCCCCGAAGGTTTTACCGGCACGCTCAAAGCGAGCCGCCTCAACCTGCGCGCGCTGCGCTCGACGCTGCGCGAGACCCACCTCTCGGGCCCGCTCGAGGTCTCGCTGGCGCGCGGGGTGCAGACGGTGCGCGGCACGCTCTCCCAGGAAGGGATGACGGTGAGCGCCGAGGCGGTGCGCCGCGGCGATACGGTCGAGGTGAAGAGCCTGCGTGCCGCGGCGCAAGGCGGCGAGCTGAGCGGCACCGGAACACTGCGCCTCACCGATCCGCTCGCCTTCAGCGCCAAACTGACGCTGGCGCGCTTCGATCCGGCGGCGTTCGGCGATTACCCCGACGGCTCGATCAGCGGCCTGGTCACCGCCGACGGCCATCTCGGCCGCGGGGAACATGAGGTGCCGCGAGTCGACCTGGGATGGTCGCTCAGCAACAGCACGCTGCTCGACGAGCCGCTCGAGACGCACGGCAGCGCGCGCGTCGCCGGCCGCCGCGTGCTGCAGGCCGATGCCGAGGCCAGGCTCGGCACCAGCCACGCCAGCGCGCACGGCGGCTTCGGCACCGCCGGCGACAAGCTGGCATGGACGCTGGACGTGCCGAGCCTCGAGGATTTCGTCGACAGCGTCGCCGGCCGCGTAAGAGCGAGCGGCACGCTCGGCGGCACCTGGGCCGAGCCCGCGGCGGTGATCGCCGCCGAGTTCCAGGAGCTCGAGCTGCCGCACGGCTACAAGATCGCCGGCGCCACCGCCAGCATCTCGGGGACGCTGGCGCGCCACGAAGGACGCCTCACCGTGCGCACCGAGGCCGCCGAGATGCAAGCGCGGCTTCGTGGTGGGCTGACTGCGCCACGCAGCTGGGCGGGCGAGATCGTGTCCCTGGAAGGCGCGGGCAAGGTGGGGTTCACGATGCGCGGCGCAACACCGCTGCGCGTCTCGGGCGAGCGCTTCGAGCTCGGCCGCCTCGAGGCGGCGGTGGGCGACGGGCAGCTCCTGGTGCGCGAATTCGCCTGGTCGAAGGAGCGCCTCGCCTCGAGCGGCGAGTTCGCCAGGCTGCCGGCGCAATGGCTGGTCGCCGCCGCCGGGCTGACGGACAAGCTGCGCTCCACCCTGCTGCTCGATGGCCAGTGGACCATCAGCGCCGCGCCCAATCTCGATGGCAGCCTGCGGCTGCGCCGCGCGGCGGGTGACCTGGTGCTGCTCGACGACCGGCCGATCGAGCTCGGGCTGGAGAGCATCGCACTCGACGCGCGCTTCACCAACGCCGGCGTCGGCGCGAGCCTCGAGCTCGTCTCGCGCTTCGCCACCGGCGCGATCAGGGGGCAGCTCGGCCGCGACCCGGCGGCCGGCGCAATCGGCCTTGGCCCCAATTCGGCGCTGCTGCTTTCGGGACAGATCGAGCTCGCGCGCGCGCGGCTCCTCACGCAGCCGGTGCTGGGCGACGCGCGCTTCGACGGGCGACTGTCCGGCGAGCTCGAGGGCAGCGGCACGCTCGGGGCGCCGGTGATCAGCGGGACGCTGCGCGGCGATGGAATTTCCTTCGAATATCCGCTCTACGGTATTTATCTCAAAAACGGCGAGCTGCGCGCCAAGATCGACGGCGACACGCTGCGCCTCGAGCGGTTCACGATCCAGGCAGGCGACGGCACCTTTTCAGCGAACGGCACGCTGCCATTGCGACTCACCGGCGGAGCCGCGAAGCTTGCCTGGCAGGCGAAGAGTTTAAGCGTGCTCGATCGTCCCGATCTGCGCCTGGTGGTCTCGGGCGAAGGCGAGGCCGGCTTCGACGGCAAGCGGCTGCTGCTCTCCGGCGAGCTGCGCGCCGACCGCGGCAAGCTCGAGCTCGAGCGCGAGCGCGTGCCGAAGCTCGGCGAGGACGTGGTGGTCGCCGGCCAGACGCGCCCGAGCCTCAAGGACAAGAACGCGCTGCCGGTGCACCTCAACATCGATCTCGACCTCGGCTCGAACCTCGAGGTGCACGTGCAGGGGCTGGAAGGCAAGCTCACCGGCCGCGTCACCCTCAGCACCACAAAGGACGGCGAGCTGCGCGCCTATGGGAAGCTGACCACCGTCAACGCCACCTTCTTCGCCTACGGCCAGCGCCTGCAGGTCGATCCCGGGATCCTGATCTTCGACGGTCCGATCGACAACCCGGCGCTGCAGGTCACGGCGTGGCGGCGCAACCAGGCGGTCGAGGCCGGCGTGCAGGTGAGCGGCACGGTGCGCGCGCCGCGCGTGGAGATCGTGTCGCAGCCCGCGGTATCTGAAGGCGAGCGCCTGTCGTGGCTGGTGCTGGGGCGCGCGCCGACCGATGCCACCAAGGCCGACCTCGGCATGCTGCAGGCCGCGGCGGGCGCGCTGCTCGCGCGCGGCGACAGCATGCCGCTCGACCGGCGCATCGCGCGCAGCTTCGGCCTGGACGAGGTCTCGTTCCGCGGCTCGGGCGAAGTGCAGGACCGCGTGCTCGCGCTCGGCAAGCGGCTTTCCGACAAGCTCTACGTCAGCTACGAGCAGGGCCTGGGCACGGTGGCATCGAACCTGGTGAAGCTCGACTACGCGCTATCGCGCCGCTGGTCGCTGCGCGCCGAGACCGGCACCTCGAGCGGCTGGGGACTGTTCTACCGCTTCTCCTGGGACTGAAGCACGCCGGCGCGCAGCCACTCGAGCGCCGACGGCTCGTCGCGGAAGACGCGCACGTTGGCGCCCTGCTGGCGCGCGAGCACCTCGATGTACTCGTGCGCCGCGCGCAGCTCCTCGGTGTCGGCGAGCAGTGCCACGCGCACCTGCGGGTTGGCGGCGATCTGCTTGAAGTGCTCCGAGATGCGGTACTGCTCGACCTTGAAGATCGGGCGCGAGCGGCGCACCCATACCAGTATGCGCGGGCAGCGATGCTTGACCACCTCCGCCGTCGCCAAGCGGATGAACTCCTGCGTCTCGGCCACGCTCTCGCGCCCGACGAGCTCGGCGCGCAAGCAATCCTGGAGCAGCGTGAATTTGTATTGCATCGCGTGTGTTCTTGGCCGCGCATTCTGACATCGCGATGCGTGACACGGTGCGTGAAACCCGCGTCGCCGTTTGCCCGAATCGTGACTTATGTCACGACGGCTGCTGACGAACTCTTCCTGAAGTACCGCGGCCGAAGCGGAAGCGCTTCTCGGCGAGTGCTAGGAGCGCCAGCATCTCGGCCTTCTGCGTCGCTTCCTCGCGGGTGGTGCCGTAGGCGACGAGCTGAGGAAACTCCGGCACCTGCGCGCTCCAGCGCCCGTCCTTCTCCTGCTGGTGCACGATGGAGAAGTGCATCGGCGCTAGCGCGGCGCCGGCCCGCCCTGGCCGGCGACCGATTCCTTCCAGATCACCGTGTCGTCGACCGCGTAGAGCGTGCAGCCGGACTTGGCGACGTTGCTGCACTGCCTGACCGCCACCTCGCGTGCATCCTGCAGGCCGCCGGCGAAGCCGCAGCGGCCGTCGCTGCTCACGGCGTAGGCGCGCGGACCGGGCGATTCGAGGAAGGCGCGGTACAGGCCCTTGCACGAATCGCTCTTGATGTTCGGCACGCGATCGAGCGCGAGCAGCGGCTGGCGTTCCGGGTCGGCCGAGTCGAGGCGTGTGAACGCCACGCCGTGACGCGCGAGGAAGCTCTCGACGGTGGGCAGCCAGTAGCGCACGCCGAGCGTGTCGCCGAAGAGATAGTGGCCGTCCTTGCCGAAGGCGGGCTGCAGCGCGTACTCGGCGCCTGCGCCGCTGGCGTTGAAGCGGTCGTACCAGCCGCGCGATACCTTCGGGCTGAAGAAGAGATCGTTCTCGGCGTAGTGGAACAGCACCGGCACGCGAACGCTCTTGCCGATGGTGTCGAAGATGCGCGCCACCGGCTCGATCGCGCAGGGCACGCCGGGATTCACTTCCGGATCGCCGCCGCGTCCCGCGGCGAACGCGAGCACCGCGGTCAGGCCTTGCGGCGCACGCGCGGCGGTGACCAGCGCCACCATGCCGCCCGCCGACTGGCCGGCGAGCATCATGCGGTTGCCGTCGACGTAGGGTAGCGCGCGCGCATAGTCGTACGCCGCCATCACGTCGTCGGCGGCGTTCTGCTCGGCGTTTCTGTAATCGGGGTTGCTGCACGAGCCCGGATCCTCGGCCATGTCGCCGCCGGTGGTGCCGAAGCCGCGACGCAGCGGCATCACCACGACATAGCCGCGCCGCGCAAACACCGCCGCCGCATTGATCAGGAGATCCGAGGATTCGCGCGCCCGCTCGCGCGCCGAGGCGGAGACGCCGTGATTGAGAATCACCGCGCCGAAAGGTCCCTGCGCCTCGGGTCTGAGGATGGTTGCCGCGATGGTCCGGCCGTTCTGCGCCGGGATGCGCACGCGCTCTTCGATGAGCCGCGGGCCGTACGAGTGGTCTTCCTGCGCCTGCACCGCCCCCGCGGTCAGGCTTGCGGCGAGCGCGCCGATCAGCGCTATCGCCCGCATGATTCCCCTTCCTCGCATCGCTTCGCCCTCCCTCGTTGAACTCGCTACAACCGCTACGAACTGTAGCGAGGATTACGACAAGGGGGAAGACTGAAAATAGGGAAGGTTGTAGTTGCCCTCCATGTCGGGAGCCCCCGACGCGGCGCTCGCGTCTCTTTTATATCAAGCAGATACGCGCGCTCACGGCCCGGCTAAGCGCGGCGGGCACTACACCCGTTCATCGACACGACGTGCGGTGCAAAAAATATATGTCGGGACGACTCCACTGGTTGAAATCACCACATGGCGCGCAGCTTCGAGGCCACGTCTACCGCGGGAATTTCGTCCCAGACACGCTCTTCTAGGCATGCCATCACCGCCTTGGTGAGGAAGCGACTCTTCGCGCCGTAGACATGGCGATCGCCCATGCGCGATTGCTGCGTGACGTAGTACTTGAGCGGCGCGATGAGGTCGAGCTCGCTCTTCGCACGCGTCAGCGCCACGTAGAGCAGGCGCTTCTCCTCCTCGATCAGCGCCGCGCTGCCGGTGCTGAACTCCGATGGAAAGCTGCCATCGGCCACGTTCAACACGTACACCGCGTCCCACTCCTGGCCTTTCGCCGAATGCACCGTCGAGAGGATCAGGTAGTCCTCGTCGAGATGCGGATCGCCCGAGAGGTCGCCCGTCGCTGCCGGCGGATCGAGCGCCAGCTCGCTCAGGAATGTTTCCCGGCTTCTGAAGTTAGTCGCAATGCGGTCCAGCTGCGCGAGATCCGCGGCGCGCACCTGCGCCTGCGAGTCGCCTTTGTCATATATCCGCTCGAGATGCGGCTCGTACCATTCTCGGACGCGCGCCACCTGCCCCGCCCACGGCGCTTCGGGCTCTGTCAAAGACATCAACAGTTGGGCCAGGGCAGCGTCCAATGGGGCGAGCGACGCCCAGCCGGAAATCTCGAAGCGCGTGAACGCCTGCTGCGCGGTCGCCGGCCCGACGCCGGGCAGGAGCTGCAGTGCTCGAAACGCGGCGATGCGGTTCTTCGGGTTATCGGCCCAGCGCAGCACCGCCAATAAATCCTTCACGTGCGCGGCCTCCAGGAATTTGAGGCCGCCGTACTTCACGTACGGGATATTGCGACGCACGAGCTCGAGCTCCAGCACGTCGCTGTGGTGCGAGCTGCGGAAGAGCACCGCCTGGCGTTTGAGCGCGATCGCCTTTTCCCGGTTTTGTAAGACCTGAGTGACGACATAGTTGGCCTGCGCCGCATCGTCGGCCACCGTCACATAGCGCGGCTTGGCGCCCGGGCCTTTGATCGAGCGCAGCTGCTTGCCGATGAGCGCGTTGGCGGCATCGAGGATCGGCTGCGTCGAGCGATAGTTCTCTTCCAGGTCGATGGTCGCGGCCTGGTATTGGGTAGCGAAGGAGCGGATGTTCTCGACGGTGGCGGCGCGGAAGGAATAGATCGCCTGCGCGTCGTCGCCGACCACGGTGAGGCCTTTGCCGTCGGGCCGCAGGCGCGCGAGGATCTCGGCCTGCAGCACATTGGTGTCCTGGTACTCGTCGACCAGCAGGTGGTCGAAATCGCCGCCGAGCTCGCGCGCGAAGCGCTCGTCGCCGAGCATCGCGTGCCAGTAGAGCAAGAGATCGTCGTAGTCGAGCGCCTGGTTGGCGAGCTTGCGTTCGACATAGGCGCGGTAGAGGCGCGTGAGCTCGGCCTCCCATTCCGCGCACCACGGGAAATGGCCTTCGAGCGTCTCGCGCAGCGCGCCTTGCGTGTTGACGCGATGCGAGTAGATCGCGAGGCAGGTGTCCTTGCGCGGAAAGCGGCGCTCGGCCTTGGAAAACCCGAGCTCATGGCGCGCCACGTCCATCAGATCGGCCGCGTCGCCGCGGTCGAGCACGCTGAAATTCGGCTGCAGCCCGACGCGTGTGCAATGGCGGCGGATCAGCCGGTTCGCCATCGAGTGGAAGGTGCCTGACCACGGCAGGCGAACCTGCATCGCCAGCTCGCCGACGATGCGCTGCGCGCGCCGCGTCATCTCGATCGCCGCGCGGCGCGAGAACGTGAGCAGCAGGATGCGCTGCGGGTTCGCGCCCTCGAGGATCAGATGCGCCACGCGGTGCGCGAGCGTGTTGGTCTTGCCGGTGCCGGCGCCGGCGAGGATCAGCAGCGGCCCGGCGCCATGGCACGCCGCCGCGCGCTGCGCGCGGTTCAGCTTTTTGAACTTGTCGACGACCTCCACGGACGCCGACTATACTGTATATCCGTCCAGTTCCGGAAATTCGGGGCCAGGGTCGTAATTTTTCGAACGGCAGGACGGTCGGGAAAAAGCCGACGCCGGAATAATTACGACCCTGGCCCCGAATTACGGTCTGCTACGCTTCGCTTCCCCGATGAGGATCCCCGAAAATCTGCGCGGCATGCGCCGCGGCATCGAGAAGGAGAGCCTGCGCGTGCGGCCCGACGGCACGCTGGCGCAGACGCCGCATTCGCCGGCGCTTGGCGCGGCGCTGACGCATCCGCACATCACGACCGATTTCTCGGAATCGCAGCTCGAGCTCATCACCGGGGTGCTGCCGAGCGTCGAGACCTGCCTCGAGGAGCTGACGTACATCCACCAGGTGGTCTATCGCCACATCGGCGACGAGGTGCTGTGGTGCGCCAGCATGCCGTGCAACCTGCCGGCCGATCACCTGATCCCGATCGGCCGCTACGGGATTTCCAACGTCGGCAGGGCAAAGACGGTCTATCGCCTCGGCCTCGCCCACCGCTACGGCCGGCGCATGCAGGCGATCTCCGGCATCCACTACAACTTCTCGCTGCCGGGCGTCACCGACGAGCAGTACTTCGGCCTGATCCGCAACTTCCGCCGGCACTCATGGCTGCTGCTCTATCTCTTCGGCGCTTCGCCTGCGGTGTGCTCGAGCTTCGTCGCCGGCCGCGACCACGAGCTCGCGCAGCTCGCCCCGGGGACGCACTACGCGCCCTACGCGACGTCGTTGCGCATGGGGCGCCTGGGCTACCAAAGCGACGCGCAGGCGTCGCTCTGCGTGAGCTACAACAACCTGAAGGACTACACCGCGTCGCTCTATGGCGCGCTCACGAAGCCCTATCCGCCATACGAGAAGATCGGCATTCGGGAGGGCGACGATTACCACCAGCTCAACACCACGCTGCTGCAGATCGAGAACGAGTTCTACAGCACCATCCGCCCGAAGCGCCGCATCAAGCGCGGCGAGCGGCCGCTGCACGCGCTGCGCGAGAGGGGCGTGGAATACGTCGAGGTGAGGCTGATGGATCTGGATCCGTTCTGCCCGATCGGCATCACGCCGCAGACCTGCCGCTTCCTGGACATCTTTCTCCTGCAGTGCCTGCTCGCGGACAGCCCGCCCGACACGCCGCGGGAGATCGCCGAAGTCGGCCGCAACCAGCAGACCGTGGCGCTGCGCGGCCGCGAGCCGGGACTGGCCCTGGAGCGAAACGGCCGCCGCGCGCATCTTTTCGACTGGGCGAAGGAAGTGATGGCGCAGTGCGAGCCGATCGCCGCCGCGATCGACGCGCAGATGGACGGCGCCGCCTACCGCGACGCCTTCAACGCCATGCAGAAGATCGTCGCGGACGCGGAGCTGGCGCCTTCGGCGCGCGTGCTACATGCCCTCGCCCGCAACCACCAGAACTCCTTCGTGCGCTTCGCGCTGATCGAATCGATGCTGCATAAAGCGACCATCCAGCACCTCGAGCTGCCGCGCGAGGTGCGCGAGCGCTTCTCGCGCTTCGCGCTGGAATCGCTGCAGGCGCAGCGCGACCTCGAGGCCGCCGACGAGATCGACTTCGAGACCTTCCGCCAGCGCTACCTCGCGCCCGATCTACTGAGGGTCTGAATTCGGGGCCAGGGTCGGGCAGGGTCGCAATTCAACTCAGCTTGACGAAGCCGTCAAGCCGCTGAAGGGCTGTCTTACCTACGAGTCCCCAATGCGCTCTTCCTCCACAAGACGCATCTGTGTCGCCTTCTCCCCAATCAATGTGAATACTTCATCCACCGCTAGGCCTTTCGGTAGCTGGTGGGCGATGAACAGAATCGTTGCGACGCCCTTCAACTTGTTCACCGTCTGGGCAAAGCGCTCGGCGGTTTGCGAATCGAGGCTGCTTGTCGCTTCATCGAATACCAGAACACGCGGCCGCTTGAGCATGGCGCGAGCAATGGCGAGGCGTTGCTTCTGGCCGCCCGAAAGGCCGACGCCGTGCTCGCCGATCTCCGAGTTGTAACCTTTGGGAAGCTTTTCGATCATGTCGTGGATCTCAGCGATCTTGCAGGCCTGGACAACATCGTCGAATGAAGCGTTCGGATTGGCGGCTAGCAAGTTCTCGTAGATCGTTCCCGAGAACAGCACCGTTTCCTGAGGCACAACACCGAAAAGCGCGCGCAGCTCGTTGGCGGCGAAATGGCGGATGTCGCGACCATCGATGGTGATGCTACCGTCGTCGGGCTGATAGAAGCCAAGTAGTAGCTTGGCGAGCGTGCTCTTCCCGCAGCCCGAAGGCCCCGTGAGAACAGTGAGCTTGCCGGGTTTCAGCGCCAAGCTGAGGTGCCTATATAGGAAGGGGTGCTCGAGCGAGTAGCGGAAGGAGAGATCGTCTACGCGGATCTCGCATTTACCTTCCATTGCTCGCGCCGGGATCAGCGAATAGGGCTCGACCGGGGCGTCCATGATGTCGCCTAAGCGTTTGACCGCGATCGATGCCTGCTGGAACTCCTGCCATAGGCTGGCAAGGCGCAGCATCGGCTGCGACATGCGGCCGGCGAACATCTGGAAGGCTACGAGCATGCCGATGGTGAATCCATCGTTCTGCATCACGAGCAACGCGCCTGCGCAGAGAATCGCTAGCGTCATTGCCTGCTCGAGCGCGTTGGCGATGGTGTTGTAGATATTCGACACCTGCCGCGTGTCGAAGCCAGACGCCAGGTACTGCGCGAGCATCTCGTCGTAGCGACCTTCGAGGCGAGGTTCCATCTGCAGGGATTTGACTGTCTCGATGCCGGCGACGTACTCCGTAAGGAATGCCTGATTGCGCGCGCCGAGCAGGAATTGTTTGTTGATCCGAGCGCGCAGCATTGGCGTGACGCCGATGGACAGGCCCGCGATCAGGCCGAGCATGCCGAGCGCGATCAGGGTGAGCTGCCAGCTGTAGACAAACATCACCGCCACGAAGATCAGCAGGAAAGGAAAGTCGAGAATGAGCGACACAGCCGCTCCAGCCATGAATTCACGTACCGTCTCTACCGCCCGGACGCGCGCGATCAGCACTCCTGTAGGTCGATGCTCGAAATAACGCAGGTGAAGACGCAGGATGTGCCGTAGCACCTGGCTGCCGAGCACGGCATCGACGCGGTTTCCGGTGTGGAGCACCAAGTACTGCCGCAGGTAACTCATACCAGCGTTGAAGAGCAGAAACATCGCGAGGCCAACCGCGATGGCGATGAGCGTGCTACTCGTCTGATGGACCACGACCTTGTCAATGATGACTTGGGTGAAGAGCGGCGTCGTGAGCGCAATAAGTTGGATGAAAAGCGAAGCAAGCAGCACATCGCGCCAGATGCGCTTGTGCTTTAACAGCTCGTGCCAGAACCAGCGGAAACCAAACGCGGCGGGCCCATCTGCCACTTCCTCCGGCTGGGTGCGCTGCACGAGAAGTACCCGAGGCTCGAAGCGCTCGACTTCGGTCACTGCGCAGGTCTGTGGGGCTTGGTTGCCCACTTCGAAGTACAAAAACCGCGTGCCGTCTGACTTGACGATGATGGCGGGTCGCGGTGCATCGCCTTTCAGGAAAGCGACGCACGGAAAGCTGGGTTTGGTCAGGTCGCTCTGGCCAGTGCGAAAGCCAAGGGACTGTAACGCTTCAAGCGACTGCTGCTCGGAATGTGGCGCTGGATAGCGTTGGATGAGCAGCGCCGGATCGAACGGCAGCCGATTGATCTGGCATAGGCTGCCGATCAACCAGACGAAATCCGGCCGGGATAACGTCCTTGCGTTCACTCGCTCCCCGCGTCTTCAGACGACTTCGCGTGAACTGCCGAGAGAAAACACTAGCCGACTTGCGACGAAAACCCCATCGGTGAAAACCTTATGGTTGTGCGCAAGGGCACCTCGGCACAGCAAAAGGTCGAGCGTTATCCAATCAACTGGCCGGCGTTTTATCCGAATGTCCGAGATTGGGATCGCCTAAGCGCGAGAGCGAGCGCGCACGCTCGCTGGGCCCGAATAATTACGACCCTGACCCCGAATTATGGGGAGATGCGGATGGCGACCTGCTCGTAGCGCGTGCCGTCCTTCTCGACGACGAGAAGGCGCACGGGGATGTGGTTGCGCGCGCTGGCGAGCCAGAGCTCGGCGCGCTCGCGGTCTTCGCCCTGGCGCGTCGCTTTGACGGCGTCGAATTCGCCGGCGGGTGTCTTGACGCGCTCGCTTCCCTGGATCTTGTAGGTGTGGCGCGAGAGGCCTTTGCCGTCGGCGATGGTGTAGCTCACGGTGTCGGCTTTGCCGGGCACGAGGCTCAGCGCGAAGAGGAATGAAAGGCGGTCCTGCGCATTCGGCGGCAGCGGCTCGCTCGCCTTGTTGCCCTTGTACTGCATGGTGAGGGTCTTCGCTTTCCAATCGAACCAGGCGCGCGCGGTGTCGCGGCCCGAGCGCTCGTCGACGAATTCGCGCGGCCTTAGCGTGTCTCGCTCAATCGTGCCCCGGCTCACGCGCCGCGCTTGGCCCATCAGCGCATAGAGGCCCTTGCCCTTCCAGATCTCGGTGAGCTGGTAATTGCCGCCGGAGTATTCCAGCTTCTCCGTCACCTCGGCCATGTGTGAGCCATTGCGGGTGAGCGAAAACGTCAACTCGATGTTCGGCGGCGCTTCTGCCCGAACCAGGCCGGCGAAGCTAATCAGGAGCAAAAATAAGTTGCGCATCGTTTCCTTTAACTCGCACCACCCCGTTCTGGATCACGAGCTTGTCGTCCAGGAACCAGCGCGCGGCGCGAGGGTAGATCACGTGCTCCTGGCGCAGGACGCGGGCGGCGAGCGCGGCGGCGTCTTCGCCCGGGCGGACCGGGATGGCGGCCTGGATGACGATCGGGCCGCTGTCGAGCTCGGCGGTGACGACATGCACGGTGCAGCCGTGCAGCTTCACGCCGGCATCGAGCGCGCGCTCATGCGTGTCGAGGCCGGGGAACGCGGGCAAGAGCGAGGGATGGATGTTCAGCAGCCGGTCGCGGTAGTGCTCGACGAAGCCCGGCGTCAGCACGCGCATGAAGCCGGCAAGGGCGACGAGGCGCGGCTTGAAGCGATCGATCTCGCGCGCTAGCGCGCTGTCGAAGGCATCGCGATTGGCAAACGCGGCGTGCTCGACGACGGCGGTTGCGATTTTGCGTGAGCGCGCGAATTCGAGGCCGGCGGCATCGGCGCGGTTGCTGATCACCGCCGCGACCGGCAGCCCGGCCTCGACGAGCGCCTGCATGTTGCTGCCGCGGCCGGAAATCAGGACGACCAGCAACTAGTACACCCGTGCGGCGCGATAGCCGTCCTGCCCGAGCAGCGCGAGCACGCCCTTCTCGCCGTAGAGGTGCAGCGCGCCCACGGCGACGAATGCGTCGCCGCGGCGCAGCTCGCGCTGCATACGGAAAGCCATCACTACGCTGCGATCGTGCAGCACGCGCTTGGTCATCACCGCCTGGTGCGCCGCCACTTCGGGATAGCGCGCGATGAAGGCCTCGCGCAGCCGCCAGATCGCGGCGAGGTCGCGCTCGAGATAGGCGTCCATAGTCCGGTTCGCGAGCTCGATGAGCTCGGCGCGGTGCGCGAGACTGTGCTTGAGGAGCGCGACCTGCGATGCCATCGGGCATTCGTCGAAGGTGAAGATCTGTTCCTCCACGCCTTCGATCTGCGCCACCGCCATGCGCCGCTCGCGCGCCCGCTGCAGCAGCTGCGCTTCGAGCGTAGTGACGCTGTCGCCGCGCGCCGCGCGCAGGTTGATGAGCGCGCCCCAAGGCTTGAGCTTGGCTACGAACTCGCGCGACAGCCCGATCGGCGCAAGCTCCTCGAGCACGCGCGCGAAGTCGTCCGCGCCGATCTGGTCCTCGAGCGTCTGCCGGTCGAGGAACAGCGCCGCCTCGATGAAGCGCTCGCGCGTATACGCGTCCGGCAGGAATTCGAGCATCAGGCTGCGCGAGCGCTCGAAGCTGCCGCCCACGCTCGCCGGCAGCTCGGCGAGACGCGCATCGGCATCGTGGATCGTGCCGTAGACGTGGCTCGGGGCATTGCCCTTCCTGCTCACGCGCCACAGCACGCCGTGCTCGAAGCGCTCGCTCGCCGCCCGGGCGGGAGCCGCCGCCGCGGCCAGCGCGGCGAGCAGGAAGACGCGGCGCTTCACTTCTTCGGGCCGATCATGGCCTCCGGCCGCACCCAGCGATCGAAGTCCTGCGCGCTGACGTGGCCGAGCGCGAGCGCCGCTTCGCGCAATGTGGTGCCCTCGTGGTGCGCCTTCTTCGCGATCTCGGCGGCGCGGTCATAACCGATGTGCGGCGCGAGCGCCGTCACGAGCATCAGCGAGCGGCTGAGCAGCTCGCCGATGCGCGCCGCGTCGGGCTCGATGCCGCGCGCGCAGTGCTCTTCGAAGGAGCGGCAGCCGTCGGCCAGCAGCCGGGCGCTCTGCAGGAAGGCGTGGATGATGAGCGGCTTGAAGACGTTGAGCTCGAGATGGCCGGAGGCGCCGCCGACATTGACGCCGACGTCGTTCGCCATCACCTGTGCGCAGAGCATCGTCAGCGCCTCGGCCTGCGTCGGGTTGACCTTGCCCGGCATGATCGAGCTGCCCGGCTCGTTCTCGGGGATGCGCAGCTCGGCAAGCCCCGAGCGCGGACCCGAGGCGAGCAGGCGCACGTCGTTGGCGATCTTGAAGAGCGAGGTCGCCAGGGTCTTCAGCGCGCCGTGCGCGAACACCAGCGCCTCGTGTCCGGCAAGCGCGGCGAACTTGTTGGGCGCCTCGCTGAATGCAATTTTCATTTCCTGTGAAAGCACCGCGCAGACGCGGCGCGCGAATTCCGGATGCGTGTTGAGCCCGGTGCCCACCGCCGTGCCGCCAATGGCGAGGCGGCGAAGGCCGGGCAGCGCCGAGCGCAGCGCGGCCTCGGACTGCTCGAGCTGATCGACATAGCCGGAGAACTCCTGGCCGAGGGTGAGCGGCGTCGCGTCCTGCAGGTGGGTGCGGCCGATCTTCACGATGGCCTGGAAGGCGCGGCTCTTGGCCTCGAGCGTTTTGCGCAGCGTCTCGGCCGCGGCGATCGCCTCGTCGACCGCCGGGGCCGCCGCGACGTGCATCGCGGTGGGGAAGACGTCGTTCGACGACTGGCCCATGTTGACGTCGTCGTTGGGATGCACCAGGCGCTTCTGTCCGCGCTCGCCGCCCAAAAGCTCGGAGGCGCGGTTGGCCAGCACCTCGTTCACGTTCATGTTGGTTTGCGTGCCGGAGCCGGTCTGCCAGACCACCAGCGGGAATTCCTCGTCGTGCTTGCCGGCGAGGACCTCGTCGGCGGCACGCTGGATCGCCTGCGCCTTGCTTGCATCGAGCAAACCGAGCTCGGCGTTTACCGCGGCGGCGGCCTTCTTGATGCGGGCCAGCGCGTAGATGACGGGAAGCGGCATGCGCTCGCCCGAGATGCGGAAGAAGCGCCGGCTGCGCTCGGTCTGCGCGCCCCACAGCCGCGCCGCCGGGACCTCGATCGGCCCGAAGCTGTCTTTCTCGATGCGGATGGCGGCCATCCCGGCCGCTATGTTAAGGGCGAACGGCGGGCAGGTCGAAGAGCAGCACTTCGGCGCCCTCGCCCGCCGTGAGCTCGAGCGCGCGCTCGTCGGTCTTGAGCGCGTCGCCCGCCGAGAGGCGCTGGCCGTTGACGCTGATGGCGCCGCGCGCGACATGCACGTACGCCATGCGGCCGGCGCCGAGCTCGTGGCGCGCCTGCTCCGCGCCGTCGAACAGGCCGGCATAGACGCGCGCGTCCTGGTGCATGCGCACCGAGCCCTCGGCGCCGTCGGGCGAGGCGATGAGGCGCAGGCGGCCGCGCTTGTCCGCGGCGGTGAAATGCTTCTGCTCGTACTCCGGTGCGATGCCGCGCTCCTGCGGCTCGATCCAGATCTGCAGGAAGTGCGTGGTGCCGCTCTTGTCGTGGTTGAACTCGCTGTGCTGCACGCCGCGTCCGGCGCTCATGCGCTGCACGTCGCCCGGCACGATGGTCGAACCGTTGCCCATCGAGTCCTGGTGCGCGAGCGCGCCTTCGAGCACGTAGCTGATGATCTCCATGTCGCGGTGGCCGTGCGTGCCGAAGCCGGCGCCCGCCTGGACGCGATCCTCGTTGATCACGCGCAGCGGGCCGTAGCCCATGTGCCGCGGGTCCTGATAGTCGGCGAAAGAAAAGCTGTGGAACGAGCGCAGCCAGCCGTGATCGGCGTAGCCGCGCTCGCGGCCTCGCCGCAGCTCGTTCATTTCTGCTGCTGGCTCGCCTGAGGCTGGCCTGCCTGCTGCTGGCTCGCGACCTCGGCGTGCACCTTGGCCATGTCGAGCGCCTTCGCCTGGGTGATGACCTGCTCGAGCGCGTTGCCGGGCAGCGCGCCGGCCTGCTGAAAGAGGATCACTTTCTCGCGGAACACGATCAGCGTGGGGATGGAGCGGATGCCGAACGAGCCGGCGAGCTCCGGCTGTGCGTCGGTGTCCACTTTGGCGAACACGACGTCGGGATGGGCCTCGGCGGCCTTCTCGTAGACCGGCGCGAAGCCTTTGCAAGGGCCGCACCACTCGGCCCAGAAGTCGATGATCACCATCGGGTTGTCGTTGACGGTCTTCTCGAAGTTCTCCTGGGTGAGCTCGACGGTGGCCACGGCGCGTTCCTTCAAAAAGGGGGGAGTGTACTCTAGACAATCATGACCACCGGGCGGTTCGCGCCGTCGCCCACGGGGCCGCTGCACATGGGCTCGCTGATTGCTGCGGCGGCGAGCTGGCTCGATGCGCGCGCGGCGCGCGGGCGCTGGCTGCTGCGCATCGAGGACATCGACGTGCCGCGCTCGGTCGCGGGCGCCGCGGCCGAAATCCTGCGCACGCTCGAGCGACTCGGACTGTGGTGGGACGGCGAGGTGGTCTACCAGAGCCAGCGCAGCGCGCTCTACCGCGCGGCGCTCGAGCGGCTGCGCGGCCAGACCTACTGGTGCAGTTGCACGCGGCGCGAGGTCGCCGACTCTTCGCTCGGGCTGGCAGCCGACGGTGCGCACATCTATCCGGGCATTTGCCGTGCGGGCAGCGCTCGGGAAGGACGCGCGCTGCGCGTGCGCACCGGCACCGAAGAGATCGGCTTCGTCGATCGCCTGCTGGGTGCGCAATCGCAGGTGCTCGAGCGCGACATCGGCGATTTCGTGCTCTATCGCGCCGACGGACTGTTCGCCTACCAGCTCGCCGTGGTGGTCGATGATGCCGCGCAGGGCATCACCGATATCGTGCGCGGCGCCGATCTTCTCGACTCGACGCCGCGCCAGATCCATCTGCAGCAGCTGCTCGGCTTGCCCACGCCGCGTTACCTGCACGTGCCCGTTGCTCTGAATGCCGAGGGTGAAAAGCTCGCCAAGCAAACCGGCGCGGGTGCGGTCGCCGCCACCTGGCACACGTTGCAGAAAGCGCTGCGCTTCCTCGGCCAGCCCGCAGCCGACAGCCTCGACGAGGCGGTGCACAACTGGAACCCGGCGCTTATTTCACCGCACCGCGCCCAGGCGTTACCACCGTAGCGAGCGACGCAAGCACCAGGCCGAGCGCGGCGAACTCGGTCGCGCTCGGGCGCTCGCCGAGAAACACGATTCCGCTAAGCACCGCCACCACCGGAATGATCAGGATGCTGAGCGAGAACACCGTGACAGAGACCGAAGTGGCGAGCTTGATCCACGCCCAGTGCGCGAAGGCAAAGGCGATGAGGACGTTATACGCGGTGCCGATGAGCGCCCCGGTGCCGAGGTGCGCGAGCGCGCGCAGGTCCTCGAAGAGCGCAGCGCCGAGGAAGATCGGCACGCCGCCGATCAGCATGATCCACGCGGTATAAGGACCGGGCGGCATGGCGATCGGGTACCTTTTCTGCAGCACCGCGCCGAGCGCCCAGCTCGCCGCCGCGCCGAGGACGAGCAGCGTGCCGAGTGGCGCTCCGCCGATCGCGCTGTAGCCTTCACCGATCAGGAGTGCGAGGCCGGCGAGCCCGATCACCAGGCCGAGCGTCTTTCCGATCGTGAGCCGCTCGCCGAGCAGCCACACCGAGAGCGGAATGGAGAGCACCGGCATCGTGTACGCGAGGATCGAGGCGCGGCCCGACGCAATCATCGCCAGGCCGAAGGCGACCAGCATGTTCCAGCCGGTGATGTTGAGAAGCGCAAGCATGATGAGGCGCCGCCACTGTCCGCGCGGCAGCGGGATGCGCTGGCCGCCCAGGCGCAGCACCAGGAACAGCACCGCCGAGCCAAGCCCCAGGCACAGCGAGCGGAAAGTCCACGGCGGCACCTCGGCCAGCGCGAGCTTCATCGCCGTCCAGTTGAAGCCCCAGGCGAGGGTCAGCCCGCCGAGCAGCCACCATAGACGTGCTGGCAGGTGGTCGGCCGACTCCTTCAAGGGCGGACGCGGATCGGGAACGCCTTCATCCCGCGCAGCACCATGGAATCCATCCACTGCGCGCGTCCGGGCGCGGGCTCGATGTGGCGCCACCGCCCAAGCACCGCCGGCAGCGCAACTTGTCCTTCAAGGCGCGCCAGCGGAAAGCCGAGGCAGATGTGCGCGCCGAAACCGAAGGTGAGATGCGGCACGCCGTGGCGCGCGAGATCGACGCGGTCCGGCTCCTGGTACGCGCGCGGGTCGCGATTCGCTGCATTCATCATCAGGAAGACGCGCTCACCCGGCTTGAATTCCCGGCCATGGAAGGCCTGCGGCTCCTGCACGATGCGCACCTGCGCGCCGATCGGGCCGTCGTAGCGCAGCAACTCTTCCACCGCGGCCGGCGCAAGCGCCGGGTTAGCGCGCAGCTTGTGCAGCTCCTGCGGAAAGCGCAGCAGCGCCGCGAGGCCGTTCGCTATGTGGTGCGTGGTGGTCTCGTGCCCGGCGAAGAGCAGCAGCACGCAGGTGGCGACGAGCTCGTCCTCCGAGAGCCGGTCGCCGTCCTCCTCGAGGTGCACCAGCTCGGAGAGCAGGTCGCGCTGCGGCTCGGCGCGGCGCGCGGCGATCAGGCCGCGGAAAAGGTCGGCCATCTCGTGCGTCGCAGCCTCGGCGCGCGTGTACTTGGCCGGCGTGTCGCGCGCGCTGCCGATGAAGAGCGCCATCTCGTCGGACAGGCGCTTGAGCCGCTCGAGCTCGCCACGCGGCGCCCCGAGCATGTCCATGATGACCAGCGCCGGCAACGGTCCTGCGAACTCGGCGATGAAGTCGAAGCTCTCGCGCTCGCCGATGCGCTCGAGCAGCCAGGCCGTCAGCGCCTCGACGTTCGGACGCAGCGCATGCATGGAGCGCACGTGAAACACGCGGCTCGCCAGCCGCCGCAGCCGCGTGTGCTCCGGCGGGTCGCGGAACACCATCCACAAAGTGAAGATGCGGATCAGCTCCGCCATGCGCGCTGCCTCCGCCGAGGGCAGCGCGGCGAAGAACGGCCGCAGCCGGTCCGACGACATCCGGCTGTCCAGACACACGCGCTTTACGTCGTCGTAACGGGTGAGCACCCAGGCCTTCAATTCCTGGCTCCAGTGCGCCGGATCCTCGTCCTGCAGCCGCCGGTAGAGCGGGAACGGATCGGTGAGCACGGCAGGATCGCTTGGGCGGTACGCGAGAGTCATCCGAATCAGTGTAAGGGAGCCCTAACTTTCGGCCGACGCGCGCACCAGATTGAGGCTTCCTTGCCGGGGCAGGCGGTAGTCCGTTGTGCGACACACCAATCCGTTCTGCTCCTACAGACTATGTGCTTGACTTTCGACATGATCGGCCTAGAATGCAAATTGCTGCATCGCAACAAAGCAGCCCCTAAACCAGATTTCAGACCTCGACCAGGAGCTCGTAATGTACGTAACCCCGGAACAGATCCAAACTGCCCAAAAGGGCAACGTAGAAACGCTCCTCGCCGTAGCGAATGCCCAGTTCGCCGCGTTCGAGAAGCTGGCGAACATCAACGCAAGTGCGGTCAAGACCGCCTTTGAAGACTCGATCGCCAACACCCGCGCGCTGCTCGGCGCCAAGGACGTCCAGGAATTCGTGACGCTGCAGAATTCCTTCGCCCAGCCCGCCATCGAGAAGGCCATCGCCTACTCCAAGAGCGTGTACGAAGTCGCGACCGAAGCCAACTCCGAGTTCACGCGCGTGGCCGAGCGCCGCGTTGCCGAGTGGAACGAGAACTTCGTGAGCCTGCTCGACAAGGTGTCGAAGAACGCGCCCGCCGGCTCCGATGTCGCCGTCGCCGCGGTCAAGTCGATGCTCGCCGCCGCGAACTCGGCCTACGACAACATGAACAAGGTCGCGAAGCAGGCGACCGAGATCGCCGAAGCCAACGTCGCGGCCGCGACCGAGACGGTAAAGGGCCTGGCGAAAGCAAAAAAAGTCGCCTAAGCGCCAAAACGGGCCATCACGCCCGATCTAGCGCGAAGCCGAAAAAGGCTGCCGCGAAAGCGGTGGTCCGCAAGAAAAAGAAGTCGAAGAAGTAATTCGAGAGAGCCCCGGGATACCCCGGGGCTTTTTCATTTGTAGGGGAAGCCTGCCGCGCGCACCTCGCCGCGCAACGCCTCCATCGCAGTGCCGACCTGCGCCGGATCGCCGCGCACGCCAAGCTCGACATGAATGCGCGATCCATCTGCGCCCATCGATGGCAGGCTGAACACCTTGACGCCCTTGAACTCGCGCTCGATCGCTTGCATCGCCGGGATGAGCTGGCTTTCGCCGGCCTCGAACACCAAGATCGACGCCTCGGTCCATTTCTGCGAATCAAAGCGCTCGCGGTAGCGGGTATCGAGCAGCCACTCGACCATCGGCCAGGCCATCTGTGGAAAGCCCGGCACGAAGTGGTGATCGGCGAGCGAGAAACCCGGGATGCGATTCACCGGGTTCGGAATGATCGCGGCGCCTTGCGGAAATTCCCCCATCTGCAGGCGCTGCGGCGTCACCTCCTGGCCCGGAAAGCGCGCGCGAATTTCGCGTTCGGCCTCAGGGTGCAGCGCCAGCGGGACGCCGAGCGCAGCGGCTGCGCACTGCCGCGTGTGGTCGTCCGGCGTGGCACCGATGCCGCCAAAGCTGAACACCACGTCGGTGGAAGCGAAGCTTCGCTTGAGTGCCTCGGCGAGCCGCGCCGGATCATCGCCGAGGTAATGCGCCCAGCCCAGCCGCAAGCCACGCTGCGCGAGCGCGCCGATCAGGAACCGGAGGTGCTTATCCTCGCGCTTCCCGACCAGCAGCTCGTCACCGATGATGAACGCCCCGAACACCCGGGGATTCTATGCAGCTTTTTTAGCCCAGTGCTCCAGTTCTTCGAGGCCGCCGATGTGCTGCCCATTGATGAACACCTGCGGCACGGTGCCGCGTCCGGTGATCGCGCCGACAACGCGCGAGCGATCGCTGTGGTCGAGCCGTACCTCGCCGTACTGGTAGCCGAGGTCCTTCAGCAGCTTCTTCGCTTTCGCGCAGTAGCCGCAGCCTTCGCGCGTGAGAAGCGCCACCTGGTCGGGCTTCTTCGCCTTGGGGTTGATGTACCGGAGCATGGTGTCGGCGTCGGACACTTCGAAGGGGTCGCCGGGCTTCTCGGGCTCGACGAACATCTTCTCGATCACGCCGTCCTTGACCAGCATCGAGTAGCGCCACGAGCGCTTGCCGAAGCCGAGCTCGGTCTTGTCGACCAGCAGGCCCATCTTCTCCGTGAACTCGCCGTTGCCATCGGGCAGTAGGAGCAGGTTGCCGCACTCCTGCGTACGCGCCCACTCGTTCATCACGAAGGCGTCGTTCACCGAGAGGCACACGATCCGGTCGACGCCGTTGGCGAAAAACGCCGGTGCGAGCTCGTTGTAGCGCGGCACGTGGGTCGAGGAGCAGGTAGGCGTGAACGCCCCGGGCAGCGAGAACACGACCACGGTCTTGCCCTTGAAGACGTCGTCAGTGGTGAGCGGCTTCCAGTCGGTCTCGTTGCGGGCGCGGAACGTAACTTGCGGGACGCGCTGTCCTTCGCGGTTCGATAGCACGGCTTCTCCGATGCAAAAGGGAATGACCCAGTCTGGGGCCACCCGTTCCCCCGATCCAATGGTTTGTTTGCATGCGCCCGATAGGGGCGCGTTATGTCGAGGGGCGTTCCGCGGCGAGGGCGCCCAGCAGGTAGTGGATGAACGCGAGGCCGAACACGACCGGCGCAAAGAACCCGAGGATGGGTACGTAGGCGGCTAGCGCCAGTAATACGCCCATTGAGTACAGCGCACCGCGCCGCTCGCGGAAGATGCGCGCCATCTCGTGAGCGTCGGCATGCTCGGCGAGCGCGTCATAGCGCAGCAGGCGCTGATTGACCCAGCCGAGGACTGCCAGCGGGATCACGGGCCATAGCAGCGGAAACAGCCACAGCGGCAACGTGACCAGGCCGAGCAGCAGCATGCCGAGGAAGGCGATCAGGCTGTTCCAGCCGGTGCCGGCGATGCCGCCGCCACGGCGCCGCTCGAGCGAGGGATAGGAGCGCTGGGCGACGTAATTCACCATCTGCTGCATGCCGAAGAGGCTCAGGATGAAAAGCGCCGTGAGATACACCAGCGGCACGAACAGCAGAAACAGCAGCACGTTCGCTGCCACCAGGGTCGCAGCGCCCAGGTCGAGGTGCGTCCAGGCGAGCGCGTAGTCGAGCCCCTGCTGCAGCCATTGCGCGACGCGAAGCGCGAGCCGCGCCCACAGGACGAGCGCCACGCTGCCCCAGAGCGCGAGCGCTACCAGCATCGGCCAGAGCATCAGCCACAGCATGCGCGGATGCAGCACGTTGGCCATCGCGTACAAGAGCGAGCGCGTGATGCTCATCGGCGCACACGCTGCCAGAGTTTCGCCAGCCGCTTCGCGGACACCGGCACCGGCGTGCGCAGCTCCTGCGCAAAGAGCGAGACCCGCAGCTCCTCGAGCAGCCAGCCGAACTGGTCGAGCTCCGGGCTCACGGCACCGTTGCGGATGTGGGCGACGAGCTCGCGCCGAAACGGCTGGTCGAGCGCAGCAACCTCCGCGGCGAGGCGCTGGTCGCGCTGCGGATCTGTGCGCAGCTTCTCCAGGCGCAGCGCTGCCGCCTTGAGATAGCGCGGCAGGTGCTGCAGCCGCTCCCAAGGCGTGCGCGCGAGCCAGCCCGTCGCAAGCAGGCGCGCGATCTGCTGTTTCACTTCGTCGCTTTCCCGGGGAAATGTCTTCGCCATCCCCGCGAGCTTTTTCTCCAGCGCGGCGCGCTCGGCCTGGATCTGCGCCGCGGAGCGCGCAATCTCCTGCGCGATGAGCGTGAAGCGGCTGCGGCCCTCGTCGACACGGCGCGCAAAATCGGCCGGCGTCATCGGCAAGGACTCGGCCAGGAATACCCGCTCCATCGCCGCGCGGATGACGTCGGCCGCCAACGGCGCGAGCGCGGCATCCTTGGCGAACGCGCGCTCGAGATCGCGCACGCGGTCGCGGAACGCGATCGCGAGCAACCGCCGCACGCCGCCGGCATGCGCCTCGCGCGCCTTCTCCGGCGATTCGAACACCTGCAAGGTGACCGCGTCGCCGGCGTCGACCAGCGCCGGATAGCCCACCAGCGTGTGTCCGCCGCGCGCGATTTCCATGATCTCGGGCAGCTCGCCCATCGTCCAGCCGGTGTAGCGCGTGCCTTCGTCGAGCGGCGCTTCCTGCTGCAGCACGGCCTTGGCCTCGCCGCCGAGCGCGCGCTTGATCTCGGCAAGGTCACGGTCCATCGCCCGCTGGCGCCCGGTTTCGTCCACCACGCGGAAATTCATGCGCAGGTGCGGCGGCACCGAGTCCGGACGAAAGGCGTCGAGCGGCACGTCGAGGTTGAACTGCGCACGGATGTAGCGCGCCAGCGCCGTCGCCAGCGGCGTGTCCGAGGGCGCGACGGCGTCGCAGAACGCGGCCACGAATTCGTCGAGCGGCCCGAGCTTGTGCCGCAGGCGCTGCGGAATCGCCTTGGCGAGCACGCGCAGCTTTTCCTTCAGCAGCCCGGGCACCAGCCATTCGGTGCGCGCCACCGGCACCTGATTCAGCAGCGCCAGCGGCACCGTCAGCGTCACGCCGTCGCGCGGCGAGCCCGGCTCGAAGTGATACTCGAGGGGAAACCGATTCGGGCCGAGCTCCAGCTGCGGCGGAAAATTCTCGGTCGTGACGCCGGCGGCCTCATGGCGCATCAGGTCTTCGCGCGAGAGATTCAACAATCGGCGGTGCTCGCGCTCGGCGTGCACGCGCCACTGCTCGAAGGCGCTGGCGGTGTAAACGTGCGCGGGAACACGCTGGTCGTAGAAGGCGTGGATCAGCTCCTCGTCGACCAGGATGTCCGGGCGGCGCGACTTGTGCTCGAGCCGCTCGATCTCGGCAACCAGGCGGCGGTTGTGCGCGAGAAAGGGCGCTCGCGTCTCGAGTGCGCCGTGCACCAGCGCCTCGCGGATGAAGATCTGGCGCGCGCCCTGCGGGTCGAGCGGGCCATAGCTCACGCGCCGATTCGCGTAGACGGGCAATCCGTAGAGCGAGCCGCGCTCGAGCGCCATGACCTCGCCGCGGCGCGCGTCCCATTGCGGGTCATGGCGCTCGCGCCTGATGAGATGGGCGCCGATCTCTTCCAGCCATCTCGGCTCGATCGCCGCCACGGTGCGCGCAAACAGGCGCGTCGTCTCCACCAGCTCGCCCGCCGCCACCCAGCGGCCCGCCTTCTTTGCCCACGAGCCGGGATGGATCCAGAACTTGATGCCGCGCGCGCCGGTATAGCTATTGCCTTCCTGTTCGTCGCGCATGCCGACATTGCCCAGCAAGCCTGCGGTCAAAGCGCGGTGGATGGCGCGATAGCCCTCGGGCCGCTCCGGGTTAACGGACGATTCGGGCCAGTCGAGCTCGCGCAGCGTGCGCGCGAGCTGCGCGGTGACGTCGCGCCATTCGCGCATGCGCGGAACGGACAGGAAGTTCTCCCGGCAGGCCTTTTCCATCTTGTGCTCGAACAGCTTGGCCAGGTTCAGGAAGGCGAGAAAATCTGAGCGCTCATGCGCGAAGCGCGCGTGGCGCTCGTCCGCGGCCGCCGCCTTGTCGAGCGGGCGCTCGCGCGGATCCTGCACCGAGAGCGCGCCGGCGATGAGCATGACCTGGTCGAGGCAGCGCTCCTCGCGCGCCGCGACCAGCATGCGGCCGATGCGCGGATCGAGCGGCAGCCGCGCCAGCTCTTTTCCAACGTCCGTCAATTCCAGGGAGTCATCGACGGCGCCGAGCTCCACAAGCAGCGCATAGCCGTCGGCGATGGCGCGCGCACTCGGCGGATCGAGGAACGGGAAATCGGCCACCTCGCCGAACCCCAGGTTCTTCGCGCGCAGGATCACCGAAGCGAGCGAGGAGCGCAGCAGCTCCGGGTCGGTGAAGGCCGGGCGCTTGGCGAAGTCGTCCTCGGAGTACAGGCGAATGCAGACGCCATTCGCCACGCGCCCGCAACGCCCGGCGCGCTGCTTGGCCGCCGCCTGCGAGATCGGCTCGACGCGCAGCATCTCGACCTTGTTGCGGTAGCTGTAGCGCTTGACGCGCGCATCGCCGGTGTCGACGACGTAGCGGATGCGCGGCACGGTGAGCGAGGTCTCGGCGACGTTGGTGGCAAGCACCACGCGGCGCGCCCCCGCGGGCTTGAACACCCGGTCCTGCTCGGCGCTCGTGAGGCGCGCGTACAGCGGCAGCAGCTCTACATTGCGCGGCCCGCGCCGGCGCAGCGTGTCGGCGGCGTCGCGGATCTCGCGCTCACCCGGGAGAAACACCAGCACGTCGCCGGGTCCCTCGCGGCAGAGCTCGTCGACCGCCTCGGCGAGCGCGGCTTCCTCCTCGTCGCGCGTGGTGTCCTCGGAGTCGCCGCCCACCGGCCGATAGCGCATCTCGACCGGATAGAGGCGGCCGGAGACCTCGATCACCGGCGCGCCGTCGAAGTGGCGCGAGAAGCGCTCGGCGTCGATGGTCGCGGAGGTGACCACCACGCGCAGCTCCGGACGCCGCGCGACCAGGCGCTTCATGTAGCCCAGCAGGAAGTCGATGTTCAGGCTGCGCTCGTGCGCCTCGTCGAGGATGATCGAGTCGTACTCACGCAGCTCGCGGTCGCCCTGCGTCTCGGCGAGCAGGATGCCGTCGGTCATCAGCTTGATGGCGGTGCGGCTGCCGACCTGGTCGTGGAAGCGCACCTTGCAGCCCACCACGCCACCCAGCTCGGTGCCGAGCTCTTCGGCGATGCGCGCCGCGACCGAGCGAGCAGCGATGCGCCGCGGCTGGGTATGGCCGATGCGACCGCTTTTGCCACGACCCATCTCGAGCAGCATTTTCGGCAGCTGCGTGGTCTTGCCAGAGCCGGTCTCGCCGCAGACGATCAGCACCGGGTGGCGTTCGACGGCAGCCTGGATCTCCTCTCGCCGCGCATTGATCGGCAAGCCTTCGTCGAATCGGATGCGGCTCATCGGCGCGCATCCTAACCGTCGAACGGCTTACCTTTTCTCGTTACACCGCGGATAGGAGCGGTGGCGGTCTACGTATTCCTGCAAGAGCTCGAGCTCGCGCTGCTTTGGGTCCTGCGACAGCTCCCAGCCGTAATGCGTGGCCTCCTGCGTGCAGGAACCGCGCTCGCCCTTTTGGTGCGCGAGCAGGTCGGCCTTGATGCTGCGGCCGCGGTCGGGCGCCGAGCCGATGAAGAGCAGGGTGTCGCCGCGCCACAGCACGTAGACCCCGCCCCATTCGTCGGGCGAGTTCTCGATGGCAGCCGGCGTGAACGGCCACTTCGGGCTCCGCACAGGCATACGGCCGCGCGGATGCAACCGTCGTGCCGCAGCGTCGACGCTGAAAAGCGGCAGTTCGCCGTGTAAGGACGTCTCAACCTTGTAAGGATGGGGCTAGCGCTGGGCGGACAGCAGGCGCTCGACGTAGCGCGCGACGAGATCTACCTCGAGGTTCACCCGACTGTCTGCGGCGAGGCGCTTGAGCGTGGTGACGCTGAGGGTGTGCGGGATCAGCATGGCATCGAAGACGTCGCCATCGACACCGTTCACGGTGAGGCTAACGCCATCGACACAGATCGAGCCTTTACGCGCAACAAAGCGCTCAATCTCGCGCGGCACGCGGATGCGCAGGACGCCGTCGGCAAAACTCAGGACCTCGCCCACCCCGTCGACATGGCCGGTGACCAGATGGCCGCCGAGCGGCGCCCCGAGCGCGAGCGATTTCTCGAGGTTCACGCTGCCGCCGGCGCGGTCGAGCCCGGCGGTGACCCTGCGTGTTTCCGCCGAGACATCAGCGGTGAACCCGCTGTGCGTAAGCGCCGTGACCGTGAGGCAAACCCCCTGGACGCAAATCGAGTCGCCGACGGCGACGCCGGCCAGATCGAGACCGCCGCAATCGATTTCCAGGGGGGCGAGGCGCACGATCTTGCCCACCGCCTGCACAATCCCCGTGAACATGGCGCGGAGGGTAGCGCAAAAGCGCGGTCTAACCCCGCATCGACCCCTTAATGCCCGGCGACGAACCTATGCCAAAGCCTGCCCAGCTCGCGATCCAGCTCGAGCGCCCACGCCGAGAGCAGCGCGATGAACGTGCCCACCGCGATGGCATTGACCGCGGCGAGGTGATGGCCCTCGAAGCCGAGGACGAAAGGCGAGGCGGCGACCCAGAGTCCGCCGCCGAGATTCAGCCATTCGGTGCTCAGGTGATCGAAGCTGAAGCCGAAGTGCGCGGTGAGCGCGAGCAGGATGCCGCAGATGGCCGCGTTGGCGGTGGCGACGTCGTGCGCCGCATAGTCGGCCAGCCAGGGCGAAACGGCGAGCCACAGGCCAAGCGCGAAGCTTGCCCAGTCCTGCCAGCGCTGCGTCTCGGGTCGCATTATGCTTCGACACCTGCAAGCTATCGGCCGTTCGGGCAGAGCTGTAGCGGTTCATCGAGCGCGACGTAGAGATGCCACGACAAGTCGAACTGATCGGCGCGGCCTGGGGACTGGGCGGTCCCGAGCCGGGCTGTGCGGAAGCGCCGGCGGTACTCATCCCGCTGCTGGTCGAGCAATTGCAGCGCTGCGGCGTGCCGGTGCGCGCCGGGCCGATCCTTTCTCCTTCGTTCACCGAGCGGCGCAAGCAGTTCGCCGTGAGCAAGCTTTGCGGGCTGCTCGCTTCGGCGGTCGCCGAGTCGCTGCGCCGCGGCCGCCTGCCTTGCGTGCTCGGCGGCGATCACAGCTGTGCCGGCGGTACCTGGACCGGCGTAGCGCGCGCCACCGAGGGCGAGCTCGGCCTGGTCTGGGTCGACGCGCATATGGACGCCCATACGCCGCGCACCAGCCACACCGGGCGCCTGCATGGCATGCCGCTCGCGTGGCTGCTCGGGCAGGACGACGACCCGCTTTACGGCCTCGCCACCGGCGTGATCGACCCGCGCCATGTCGCGCTCATCGGCGTGCGCAGCTTCGAGCCGGAGGAGCGCGAGCGGCTCGAGCGCCTGGGCGTGCGCGTCATCTATATGGACGAGATCCGCAGCCGCGGCATCGCCGCGGTGCTCGACGAGGCGCTCGCCATCGCCACACGCGGCACCGCCGCGTTCGGCGTCAGCATCGATCTCGATGTCGTCTCCCCCGATGAGGCGCCGGGCGTGGGCACGCCGGTGCCCGACGGCGTCGCCGGCGCCGAGCTGACCAAGGCGCTGGAGCGCATCGGCGGGCGTCCCGACCTCGTCGCAGTCGAGCTGGTGGAGTACAGCCCGCGGCTCGATCCCAGCCGCCGAACCGCGCGCGTGGCGGTCGAGATCCTGAGAGCCGCGCTATGTGGCGACAGCGGCGGCAGCGGGGCGCGCCAGCAGGCGCAGGTCGTCGCCTAGCCGCTCGAGCGAGACCACGCGCAGGCGCAGCCGCTCGCCGAGCGAGCCCGCGAGCGGCAGATCGAGCATGCCCTGCGCC
>Ga0209647_1000254_pt1 | contig 50142 bp, 48 predicted proteins | sample GraSoi_2013_60cm_FD_185827 | JGI IMG/M metagenome (GOLD analysis project Ga0209647, IMG submission 185827) | Grasslands soil microbial communities from the Angelo Coastal Reserve, California, USA - Sample 9_17_2013_60cm (SPAdes) (version 2) | ecosystem: Environmental > Terrestrial > Soil >...
AACGCGGGGAGGATGCGATGGAACCGGAAGAACTGATCGACGACGGCCTGGACTTCGTAGACGAGGAGCAGTTCGAGGCGGAAGACTGGGACGAGGAAGCGCTCGGCCTGGACGGCGCCGACCTCGACGCCGACTCGATCGCCCGGGAAATTGGCGTCCGTCCCTGACTTCCGGGACGCTTTAGCAGGCAGATCTCGCCGCCGCGGCTGTGAATTCGGAGAGCCCGAACTAGTTCGGGCTCCGTCCCCGATCTTTCAGGGCGAAGCCGGGTATCGGTTGGGAGAAGCCCTTCAGGGTGAGCTCGCCCACCGGCGCGAACTCGAAGACGCCGTCGAGCACCGCCATGGTCTTGCGGTCGGCAAGGATCTGGCCGGCCTTGGCTTCGGCGCAAAGGCGCGCCGCGAGGTTGGTGACGTTGCCGATCGCGGCGTAGTCCCAGCGCCCCTCGAAACCGATGGCGCCGAGTGTGGCGTAGCCCTGCGCGATGCCGACGCCGAGGCCGAGGTCGAAGCCGCTCCTCTTTCTCCAGTGCGCGGCGATCGGCCCGAAGCAATCCATCATGGCGAGCGCGGCGCGCATCGCGTGCTCGGCGGGACGTTCGATCGGCACCGGGTCGTTGAAGAACACCATCACCGCGTCGCCGGCGAAGCGCTCGAGCGTGCCCTGGTGCTCGAGCACCAGCTTGCCGAGCGCGCCGTGATAGGCGCGCAGCAGCTCCATCACCTCCTCGGGCTCGGCGTTGTCGGTGAAGGCAGTGAAGCCGCGCAGGTCGAAGAACTCGACGGTGATCTCGCGGCGGTGGGTCTTGAGCACGTCTTCGCCCTTGCCGGCGGCGATGGCCTCGGCAAGCTGAGGGGAGAAGAAGCTCTTGAGGCGCGCGAGGCGCTCGTCCTGCAGTCCCTTGATGCGTAGCAGCGACTTCACGCGCGCGAAGAGCTCTGGCTGGTTGACCGGCTTCGACAGAAAGTCGTCGGCGCCCGCTTCGATGCCCTTGATGCGCTCCTGGTGCGGGTCGAGCGAGGTGCACATCACGACCGGAAGGAGCGCGGTCGCGGGGTTGTCGCGGATCTTGCGGCAGACCTCGTAGCCGTTGAGCCCAGGCATCATTACGTCGAGCAGCACGAGGTCCGGCGGGTACTTCGCGATACTTTCCAGTGCCAGCTCGCCGTTGACGGCGGTGGTGACTTCGTAACCCTTCGCCATCAGAAGATCGCCCAGCAGCTTGACGTTCTGCGGCGTGTCGTCGACGACCAGGATCTTCTGCGCCATTTATTTCTTCGCTCCTTCGACCAGGCGCTTCACCGTCTCGACGAACTCCTTCAGGTTGATCGGCTTGCCGATGAAGGCATCGAAGCCGGCGGCGGTGATCTGGCTGCGATCGGTCGGCGTGACCGACGCCGTGAGCGCCACGACCGGGATGCGCGCAGTTTTCGGATCGGCGCGCAGCTGCTTGAACGCCTCGATGCCGTTGATGCCGGGAAGCTGGATGTCCATCAGCACGAGATCCGGCGTTTCGTCTTTCGCGAGCTTCACGCCCTCCTCGCCGGTGACCGCCTCCAGGGTCTTGTAGCCCTTGTTCTGCAGCACATCGCGCGCGAGCTTCATGTTCTTGTCGTTGTCTTCGATGATGAGGACTTTTTTCATGAGCTGCCTTTATTGCCGGATCGGTAGGGTGACGGTGAAAGTGGAACCTTTGCCGGGGTGGCTTGCGAGCGTGATCTCGCCGCCATGCAGCTCGACGAAGCGCTTGGTGAGCGCAAGGCCGAGCCCGGTGCCCTCGGCCTTGCGCGTGTAGTCGCGCCCGACCTGCTTGAACTCCTCGAACACCGCGCCGTGGTCCTCCTGCGCGATGCCGATGCCGGTGTCCTTGACCGCGATGGCGACGCAGGTCGTGTCGAGCTTCGCGCTCACGTCGACACGGCCGCCGTCGGGGGTGAACTTCACCGCGTTCGAAAGCAGGTTGAGCAGGATCTGCTTGAACTTGCGCTCGTCGGCGTGGAACTCGCCGAGCCGCTGATCGACGTCCAGCCCAAGGTGGATGCTGTGGCGCTGCGCGCGCTCGCGGATCAGCGTCATCGCGTTGGAGATGGCGGTGGGTAGATGGAACGAAGACACCTCCAGGTCCATGCGCCCGGCCTCGATCTTCGACAGATCGAGGATGTCGTTGATCAGCGAGAGCAGGTGGCGCCCGGACTCGTGGATGTCCTTGAGATAGTCGGCCTGCTTCTCGTTCACCTCGCCGAACATGCGCTCGATCAGCACCTCGGAGAAACCGATGATCGCGTTGAGCGGCGTGCGCAGCTCGTGCGACATGTTGGCGAGGAACTCCGACTTGTGCTTGTTGGCGACCTCGAGCTGGGCGCTCTTCTCCTGGATTTCCTTGAAGAGCCGCACGTTCTCGATCGCGATCGCGGCCTGGTCGGCGAAGGTGTTGGCGAGCGCGATCTGCTTCTCGCTGAACGGCCGCACTTCGGTGCGCCGCAGGAACATCGTGCCGAACGGCTTGCCTTCGCGCATCAGCGGCACCGCGAGCATGCTGTGGTGCTGGCCGAACTTCTGTGCACGCTCCCAGCTCACCGGGTAGAGGTCGCGCGCGTGCTCGACGTCCTCGACATGCATCGCCTTGCCCTCGGCGATGGCGCGGCCCGTGATCGTGCCGGGCTGGTATGCCATGGTCTCAGTGCCCTGCAACGCGGCGGGACCGCTGAATGCCGTGCGCCGCATGACGCCGCCTTCCAGCACGTAGATCGCGGTCGCGGTTGCATCGCAAAGGCGTGTCGCGCGCTCCGCGACCGAATCGAGCACCGGTTTCACGTCGCTCGGCGTGCTCGAGATAACACGCAACACTTCGGAGATTGCGGTTTGCTGGTCGAGCGTCTGCGTTAACTCGGCAGTGCGCTCCTCGACCTTGCGCTCGAGGCCGGCGTACGACTCGCGCAGTTGCGCGGTCATGCGGTTGAACTGGTCGGCGAGCGACTCGAGCTCGTCGCCGGTCTTCATCTGGATCTGGGTCTCGAGGTCGCCGGCGCCGATGCGCTGCGCGCCTTCCTGCAGCACGCTGATCGGTCGCGCCATGCTGCGCGCGAGCCACACGGCGGCGAGCACGGAGAACAGCAGGCCCGCGACCAGCAGCGCCACCGTGCGCAGCACCGTCGCATCGAGCGCCTGGTAGACCTCGGTTACCGGCTGCTCGATGAACACTTTCCAGCCGAGCGGTGTGGGCTTGGTTCCCTGGATCTGCATGTCGCGCGCCGGCTCGATCGGCGCGTACGCCGTCAGCACGCTTGCGCCGCCGAGATCCTTCGCCAGCATCGCCAGTGCATCTTCGGAGTCCGGCTTGAGCGCGATCTTGACCTGCTCGAGGCCGGCCATGTCGGTCTTGCGCAGCACCAGACCGATATCCGGATCGGCGACCAGGTGCCCGGAGCTGTCGATCACGTAGGCCTTGCCCTTCTGGCCGACCTTGATGCGCGTGATCACGTCCCAGATGAACTTGAGGTTCACTTCCGCCACCGTGACCGCGCCCGCTTCGCCGCCCGAGCGCACGGCGATCGACATGTAGGGCTCGGTCTCCTTGCGGAAGTACACCGGCCCATACCAGGTCTGTCCGGGGCGCGCGTTCTTGAACGCCGGCTCCTGCGACCAGTCGCGATCGGTGCCGGCCTCGTCCATCTTCAGGCGCGACACCGAAAGCTGCTCGCGTCCTTTCGCATCGATCTGCGTGATGTCGGTGACCGCGTGCACCACGCGCAGCAGCTTCAGGAACTCGATGCGCCGCTGCTCGAGGCCTTCGACGCCGAGCTGCGGCAGCGCCGCGTAGGCGAGCTGCTGCTCGATCTGCAGCACGAACTGCTCGATGCGCGCGGCGGCCGACAGCGCCTTCTCGTGCTGCAGGCTTGCCAGCGCAACCTTGTTTTCCTGATAGGAGAAGTAGAGCCCGATGCCGCCTGAAATCAGCAGCGCGCCGCACACCAGCGCGAGGATCAGCATGAAATAACGACGGAACAGCCTGCCGCGCTGTACCCGCGTGAGATCCGCGTGCTGCTCCTTGATGGCTTCTACGGGCTTCAGCGAGCCCTCCCCTTGCGGCCCACTTTATCACCGGAAAGCGCCTCCGAAAGAGCTCGGCAGGGACTGACCGATGGCGCCGCAGTGGAAGGGTTTACAACGGGCTCAAACGCCCCGGGGCCTACGGGCCCTGCGCGCCGTCGTCCCAGTGGCAGGGCTCGCAGGCCGCCGCCGTCTGCACCGGCGCAGGGATGGCGATGGAAGGATCCGGTTGCGCCAGCGAGACGGCGACGGCCGCGAGCAGGATGAAGGTCGGCAGGAGCAGCGCGAGGAACAGCAGGTGCTCGGTGATGCCGGTCACCGGCGGCAGGAAGAAATCGGTCTTGTCCATGGTGCCTCCCAAGCTTTCTCGGCGAGTAGGCTAGGCGCTACAGCCTTTCCGGTCAGCGAACTACAGCGGCGCCCGCGAGTGACAAATTCACATTCGATTGACAAGGCGTGCAAAATGTCGCCATGAAGGACCGCTCCGCCGAGGTACTGCCGCAGCCCCTGCTCGACGCGATCGCCAAGGGGGCGACGGTGCGGGCGTTTCCCAAGAACGCGATCATCGTCAGCGAGGGCGACGAGACCGACTCGCTCTATGTGATGCTCGCCGGGCGCGCCCGCGTCTATGTCTCCAACGCGCAGGGCCGCGAGGTGCAGCTCAACACGATCGGCGCCGGCGAGTACTTCGGCGAGGTGACGCTCGACGGCGGTCCGCGCTCCGCTTCGGTGATGGCGGTCGACGAATGCCGCTGCGCGGTGGTCAAGGGCAGCGAGCTGCTGTCCATCGTCGAGCAGCAGCCGCAGTTCGCGCTTCACATGGTGCGCAAGCTCGCGAGCCGGGTGCGCGACCTCACCGAGAACGTGCGCAGCCTCGCGCTGATGGACGTCTACGGCCGCGTCGCGCGCCTGCTGCTCGAGCTCGCCGAGGAGCGCGACGGCCGCCTGGTGGTCGGCGAGGCGCTCACGCACAAGGACATCGCTTCGCGCGTCGGCGCCTCGCGCGAGATGATCAGCCGCATCTTTTCCGATCTCACCGCGGGCGGCTACGTCGGCAAGGAGAATGGCCGCCTGGTGATCATGCGCAAGCCGCCGCCACGGTGGTAACAAGCGTGGTGAATTAATCACAGCCGGGCGGCGCATCAGTTACTAGGGAAACACCGGCCAGTGCGCGTAGCTTGAGCGCCATGGACCGCCTCGAAGACCTGCTTCGCCGCATACGCGATCCGCGCGAGTGCTACGAACTCCTCCTCGCCGCGCCAGGCGCAGACGCTGGCAGCGTCGCCAGTCAGCTCGCAGCGGTCCTTTCTTCTTTACCTGCCGTGCATCGTGAGCTGGGCGAAGCGACCAGCTGCCCGGCCGCGGTTGCGGAGCTGGTGCGCCGCGTCGGCGTGCTCGAGCTCCTGCTCCTCAACCTCGCACGTCAACCCAAAGGGGAGTCGGTCCATGGAACTGGTGCTCGGGGCGCTCGTGGTCGTCGTTCAGCTCGCGCTGGCGGGCTTCCTGACCTGGGGGGGATGGCTCTGCTTTAGGGAGTGGCTTCGAGGCGAGCGGCTTGCTGCGCCGGGGCGCGCCGCGCGTCGCGAGCCGAAGGCGGAAGGTTTCGAGCGGGTAGCTTCTCTGGTGCTGCTCGCTCTCTTGTGCACCACGATCGCGGGGCTGGCGTAGCCTAGTCGCTGACCGCCCGCAGCCGGAAGGCGGCGACGGGCTGCGCAAAGCCCCGCAGATTGAGCGGGCCGATGGGATCGGTATCGGCCATGTGCGCGCTGGCGGTCTCGGTCTGCGCATCCAGGATGATCTCCCCGGCGCGCGCAGCGCCGCACAGGCGTGCGGCCAGGTTCGGCACGTTGCCGATCGCGGCATACTCCCAACGCTGCTCGAAGCCGATCACGCCGAGGGTCGCCTCGCCCTGCGCGATGCCGATGCCCAGGCCCACCTCGTGGCCCAGCTTCTTCCACGCTTCCGAGATCGGCGTGAACGCCTGCTGCAGGGCGAGCGCCATGCGTAGCGCGCGCTCGGCGGGGCGATCGATGGGCAGCGGATCGCTGAAGAAGATCATGACGCCGTCGCCCGCGAAGTGCTCGAGCGTGCCGCCGTATTCGTCGACCGTGCGGCCGAGCGTAGCGTGATAGGCGCGTAGCAGCTCCATCACCTCGTCGGGATCGGCGCGGTCGGTAAACGCGGTAAAGCCGCGCAGGTCGAGGAACACCGCGGTGATCTCGCGCCGGTGCGGCTCGAGCAGCCCTTCGCCGCCGGCGACGATGGCTTCGGCCACCGGCTTGGAGAAGAAGCGCTTGAGGCGCGACAGGCGCTCGAGCTGCGCCACCTGGTCGCGCACGCGCTCGGCGAGCTTGGCGTTCACGTCCTTCAGCTCATCCTGCAGCGCCTTCACGCGCAGCAGCGATCGCACGCGCGCGAACAGCTCTTCCCAGTTCACCGGCTTCGAGAGGAAGTCGTCGGCGCCGGCTTCGAGCCCCTTGATGCGCTCGCTCTGCGCGTCGAGCGAGGTGACCAGGATCACCGGCAGCAGCGCGGTCTCCGGCGCCGAGCGCAGCCGACGGCACAGATCGTAGCCATCGACGCCCGGCATCAGGATGTCGGAGACCACCAGGTCGGGATGCATCTCGCGCACCTGCTCGAGCGCCTGCTGTCCATCGAGCGCGATGTACACGGAGTAGCCGCGCGCCTTGAGCACGCCTGCCATCATTTCGGCATTCGAGCGCTGGTCATCGACCACGAGGATGCGCGCGGTCATCTAGAACACGATCACGCCGCGGGCGTTCTTACCGGCCGCCAGGTCGGCGAACGCCTGCGGCGCCTCGCCCACCTTGTAGCGGTGCGTGATCAGCTCGTCGAGCTTGAGCTGCCCCTTGAGATAGAGCGCGAGCATGCGCGGAAAGTCGACGCGCGGCACGCACGAGCCGAAATAGCTGCCGGTGAGCGTCTTCTCCTCGAAGGGCAGCGTCATGCTGCGCACCGCGGTGGTGTCGCTCGGCTTCGCGACGCCGACCACCACCGCGAGGCCGCCGCGCCGGATCGCGCGGAATGCCGTGGCCGCGAGCTCGCCCGAGCCGACGCATTCGAACGCGTAGTCGGGACCGCCGCCGGTGAGCTTCTTCAGCGCCTTGACCGGGTCTTCTTTGCCAAGAAGAACATCCGTGGCGCCGAACTTCCGCGCCATGGCGAGCTTGGGCTCGAGCGTATCGATGGCGATGATGCGCTCGGCGCCGGCGATGCGCGCGCCCTGGATCACCGACAGGCCGACGCCGCCGCAGCCGAATACCGCGACGCTCGACCCGGGCGCCACCTTGGCGGTGTTGAACACCGCGCCGACACCAGTCGTCACGCCGCAGCCGACCAGCGCGGCGCACTCGAATGGGATCTTTGGGTCCACCTTGATGAGATTTTCGGCCGAGACGGTAGCGTACTCGGCCATCGCGCCGCAGCCCGAGAAGATATTGAGCGGCTCGCCCTTCGCGTCGCGCACGCGCGGCGTGCCCTCGAGCGGCGTGGTGAGCGCCTTCCCCTGCTCGAGGCAGAGCACCGGCCGTCCCGAGACGCAGAAGCGGCATTTGCCGCACATGTAGATGAAGGAAAAGACGACGTGGTCGCCTTTGGCGAAGTCGCCCACGCCCTCCCCCACCTCCTCGACCACGCCCGCGCCTTCATGGCCGAGCACCAGGGGCAGCGGCAGCGCGATGGTGCCGGTAATCGCCGACAGGTCGGAATGGCAGACGCCGCAGGCGCCCAGGCGCACCAATACCTCGCCGCGCTTGGGGCCGTCGACGTTGATTTCTTCGACCTGGACCGGCTTGTTGTGCTCGCGGCAGAGGACTGCCTTGGCCTTGCGTGACATCGCTGCGCAAGTATAGCCGGATAAAATATTCGTCCTTCCCGGAGACATCCCATGTTGCTGAAAGACAAACTGTTCATCGGCGGCCAATGGCTCGCACCGTCATCGGGCAGCGCATCGATCGACGTGCACAACGCCGGCAACGGCGAGGTCATGGGACGCATTCCCGCCGCGGGCGAGAAGGACGTCGATGCCGCGGTGCGCGCCGCGCGCGCCGCGTTCGAGGGCTGGGCCAGCACACCGGCGGCGACGCGCGCCGACTACCTGCAGAAGATTTCCGACGGCCTGAAGGCACGCGCCGACGAGCTCGCCAGGACCATCGCGCAGGAGGTCGGCATGCCGCTCAAGCTCTCCGGCCGCATCCAGGCCGGGCTGCCGATCGCCAACTTCGCCAACTACGCAAGACTGCTGCGCGAGTTCGAGTGGGAAAAGCGCGTCGGCAATTCGCTGGTGGTGCGCGAGCCGGTCGGCGTGGTCGCGGCGATCACGCCCTGGAACTATCCGCTGCACCAGATCACGCTGAAGCTCGCGCCGGCGCTCGGCGCCGGCTGCACCGTGGTGCTCAAGCCCTCGGAAGTGGCGCCGTTCAACGCTTTCATATTGGCCGAAGTCATCGAGCAGTCCGGTCTCCCCAAGGGTGTATTCAATCTCGTCACCGGCTACGGCCAGAGCGCGGGCGAGGCGCTGGTAAAGCATCCGGGCGTCGACATGATCTCGTTCACCGGCTCGACGCGCGCCGGCAAGAGAATTTCCGAGCTGGCCGCGCAGGGCGTGAAGCGCGTCGCGCTCGAGCTCGGCGGTAAGAGCGCCTCGGTGATCCTGGACGATGCCGATCTCGCAAGCGCGGTGAAGAGCACCGTGAACGGCTGCTATCTCAATTCGGGGCAGACCTGCACCGCGCTCACGCGCATGCTGGTGCCCGCGGCCAAGTATGAGGAGGCAGCAAAAATCGCTGCAGAGGTAGCGAAAGGCTTCACCGTCGGCGATCCGATGGCCGAGACGACCCGGCTCGGCCCGCTCAGCTCGCAGGCGCAGCTCGAGCGCGTTCGCACGTATATCAAGAAAGGCATGGCGGAAGGCGCCGAGCTGGTCGCCGGCGGCGCCGAGGCGCCCGAGGGCGTGCCGCCGGGCGGCTATTACGTGCGGCCGACGGTCTTTGGCAAGGTGAAGAACAGCATGACCATCGCGCAGGAGGAAATCTTCGGCCCGGTGCTCGCCATCATTCCCTACGGCAGCGAGGACGAGGCGGTCAGCATCGCCAACGACAGCGTCTACGGCCTGGCCGGCGCGGTGTGGTCGAAGGACGAGGCGCGCGCGCAGCGCGTGGCGCGGCGCATCCGCGCCGGCCAGATCGACATCAACGGCGGCGCCTTCAACATGAACGCGCCGTTCGGCGGCTTCAAGCAGTCGGGCCACGGCCGCGAGGCAGGCCTTTATGGCCTTGAAGAGTTCCTCGAGTACAAGTCGCTCCAGCTGAAAGGCTAGATGCGGCGTTTTGAGCGGCGGCTGAGGCTGGCGACCGGCCTCATCGTCGCCTGCTTTGTCGTCGGGCACTTTTTGAATCACTCGCTCGGCGTGGTGTCGATCGACGCCATGGATCGGGTGCGCGTGGTGCTCGCGGCATGGTGGCGCAGCGCGCCTGGCACGGTGCTGCTCTACGGCTCGCTCATCACGCATTTCGCGCTGGCGCTGGTGTCGCTCTACCGGCGCACCACGCTGCGCATGCCGGTGTGGGAGGCGGCGCAGCTGGTGCTCGGCCTGGCCGTGCCGCCGCTGCTCATCGCGCACATCGTCGGCACGCGGTTCAACTGGCTGCTGCTCGAGCACCACATCAGCTACGAGCGCATTGTCGGCGTGCTCTGGTCGGATTCGTACACCGCGATGCGCCAGTCGGTGCTGCTGATCATCGTCTGGACGCACTTCTGCTTCGGCATCCACTACTGGCTGCGGCTGCAGCGCTGGTATGCGGCGGCGCAGCCGGCGCTGTTCGCCGCGGCGCTCCTCATCCCGGCGATGGCGCTCGCCGGCTTCGCGGCCGCCGGCAACGAGATCTGGCCGCGCATCGAGGGCGCCGGCGGCACGCAGGTTTACTACCCCGAGATCGGCCGCATGAGCGCGCCGGACCGCGCGCGGCTGGCCGAGTGGCGCGAGGGCTTCGAGCTCGCGTTCTGGGCGCTGCTCGCGGCGACGCTGCTCGCGCGCTGGTTCCGCACGCGCCTCGGCGGCACCTACCAGCTGCGCCATGCCTCGGGGCGCGTGATTACTGCGCCGATCGGCCGCAGCATCCTGGAGGCGGTGCGCGACGCCGGGCTGCCGCATGCGTCCGTGTGCGGCGGCCGCGCGCGCTGCACCACCTGCCGCGTGCGCATCAGCGAAGGCCTCGGTGCGCTCGCGCCGCCGGAGCGGCACGAGGCGCTGGCGCTCGCGCGCATCGAGGCGCCGCCGAACGTGCGCCTCGCCTGCCAGACGCGGCCGCGGCACGACGTCGCGGTGATCCCGCTGCTTCCGGCCGGCGCGGATGCGGCCAGCGCGCGCCGCCCGGGCGCGGCACGCGAGCGCGAGCGGCCGATCGTGTCGATGTTCGTCGACCTGCGCGGCTCGACGCGCATCGCCGAGTCGCGCCTGCCCTACGACGTGGTGTTCATCATGAATCAGTTTTTCGCCGAGATGTACGAGGCGCTGCGCGCCACCAGCGGCTACTACGCGCAGTTCCGCGGCGACGGCCTGCTCGCGCTCTATGGCCTGGAGAGCGACCTGCCCGAGGCCTGCCGCCAGGCGATGCGCGGCGCCGCCGAGATGCAGCGCCGGGTGGAAATCCTGTCGCGCAGCCTGTCGGCCGACCTTGCCGAGCCGCTCAAGATCGGCATCGGCGCGCATGCCGGCGTCGCCATCGTCGGCACCATGGGTCCGCCGGAAGCGCCGATCTACTCCGCGATCGGCGACAACGTCAACATCGCGGCGCGCTTCGAGGGCATGACCAAGGCGTACAGCTGCGTGATGGTGGTATCGGCCGACACCCTCGCGCACGCCGGCCTCGATCCGCGCGGCGCTCCGGTCCATCGCGTCAAGGTGCGCGGCCGCAGCGAGCGCGTGACGGTCTATGCCGTCGCCGATCCCCGCAGCCTGTTTACTGCTTGATTAGCGCGCGCCCTGGCCGCTGCGGGTGCGCGTGAGCTGGGTGGTGGTGCTGGCGAGGCGCGAAGCGAGGATCTTGATGAGCTCGATCGCCGCGTCGGGGTTCTCGCGGATGATCTTCATGAAGAGCTCCTTCGAGATCTTCAGCGTCTCGAGCTTGGTGAGCGCCTTGGCGGTGGCGGTGCGCGGCACCTCGCCGACGATGGCGATCTCGCCCAGCAGGTCGTTCTTGCCCATGTTGTTGATGATGATCGGGCCCGAGGGCGTGGGCACCGAGATCTCGACCGTGCCGTCGATGATGATGTAGGCCGAGTCGCCGACGTCGCCGGCGTTGAAGATCACCTGCCCGGTGTCGTAGGTGAGCCGCTCGGCGGAGAAGCACAGGAGCTTCTGCATCGCCGGCTGGATCTTGCTGAAGATCGGGAACTGACGAATCAGCTCCACTTCCTGCTCGAGGCTCATGCCTGCTCTCCGTTAATGCTCATGCGGCGATCAGAAGCTTGTGCAGCGGGCCGCCGTTCGACTTGAGATCGGCAAAGGCGCCCTTCTCGGTGAGCTTGCCGCGCTCCATCACCAGGACGACGTTGAAGAGCTCGGCGAGATCCGGGCGCTGCAGCACCCAGACCACGCCGCAGCCCTTGCGCTCGGCCAGGATGCCGTCGAGCACGCGCTGCTGCGAGGTTGGATCGAGCGGCGCCACCGCCTGGTCGACCACCAGCAGCGCCGGCCGCTTGAGGAGGGCGCGCACCAGCGCGATTTTCTGCCGGTCGGCGATCGGCAGGCGCGCGCCGCCGACGCCGACGTGGTAGTCCAGGCCGATGGTGACCACCAGCGGCCGCAGGCCGAGCTCGTCGAGCAGCTCGCGCACCAGCGCGGTGATGCGCGTGCTGGCCTCGGCCTGCCCGGTGACGATCTTGCCGAACAGGATGTTGTCCTGCAGCGTCGCCGCGCTGTTGTAGCGCGCGGCATCGAAGAACTCGACCGCGCGCTCAAGCTCCGCGGGCAGGCTGGCGGCGAAGTGGCGGCGCGCCTCGATCACGCGCGCCTCGAAGCTCTCGTCGATCAGGCCCAGGCGATGCCGGGTGGCGATCAGCTTGAAGGGCAGCGAGACCAGCGCGCGCCGCTCGGTCTCGTCGAGCTCCTTCAGCCCGACCTCGTTCACGCGCTGCAGGATCGCCTCGAACTGCGGCAGGTCGTCCTGGCGGATGAAGCTGTACTGCGCGAAGAACTCGTGGCCCGGCGGCAGGCCGCTGAACAGCTCGACCATCGTCTCGGCGACCTTGTGGCCGGTGCGCAGCAGCAGCTCGTACAGCCCGGTGTCGTGCAGCACCTGGCGCACGTAGGCGTTGTCGGCGAGGTTGTCGATGTCGAAGGTCTTGCCGACCGGCGTGCCGAACAGCAGGTTCTCGGCCAGCGTGGCGTTGCGGTTGTACTTGTCGACGTCGAAGCGCTCGACCCAGTCGTGGATGCCGAGCGACTCCAGCCGCTCGCGCATGCGCGCGCGCGCATGCAGCACGCGCTCGGTGAGCGCCGGGTTGCGCCGGGTGTCGGCGGCGCTGCGCAAGCCGAGCTCGAAGATGCTCTCCTCGAGATCCACCACCGCCAGCAGCTCGACGATGCGCCCGTCCATCTCCTGCGGACTCGAGACGCCGGCGGCGGCGTAGTCGACCCAGTCGGCATTGATGTCGAGCGTGCTGTTGCCGGTGCGCGCCGCTTCCCTGAGCTGCGCCTCGCGCTCGCGCTTGAGCTCCTCGGTGTAGCTCGCCTCCCGTACCGGGCGGTGCTTCAGGCCGTAGAGCAGGTTGTCGCGCACCGTCACCGGGAAGAGGTACGCCGGCGAGCCGACGTAGCCGAGCGCGCGTCCGGTGACTGCTTCGGGCGCGCGCGTGATATTCACGCCGCCCATCTCGATGGTGCCGTGGGTCGGCGGCACCAGGCGCGCCAGCATCTGCGCGAGCTCGCTCGCGCCGCCCGCCTGGCGGCCGACGATCGCGACATGGTCCTTGAGCGAGCATTCGAACGAGACATCGTCGACCATGCGCACGCCGGTATCGTCGGCGAGCGAGATGCCGGCCGCCTTGAGGCGTCCTTCGCGCGGCAGCTCGGGCGCATCGAGGGGCGCCTGCAGCTCCGGCGGCGCGACTTCCTCCGCGGTGAACTGCTCGACCACCTGGCCGTACTTGATCTCGACATCCATGCGCTGCTGATCCCAGTCGATCAGCTCTTTGACCGGCGCCGGCAGATCCTTGTACGCCGCGATCACGGCGACCAGCGCGCCGATGTCCAGCCTGCCCACGATGACCAGGTAGCCGCCCACGGTGTAGAACAGGAACGGCGTGACCTGCGACAGGAAGTTGTTCAGGAACTTCACCATGAACTTGCGCTGGTAGAGCTCGAAGCGGATGCGGAAGATCCGGCCCAGCCGGGCGGAAATCTCGGCACGCTCGTAGTTCGAGGTGTCGTGCGCGTGGATCTCGGCCGCGCCCTCGACGCACTCGGCGATGCGCCCCGCCAGCGCACGCGCCGTCAGCTGGCGCTCGCGCCCGAGCACCAGCAGGCGCTTCCTCAGCTTCGGGATGATGACCGCCTGCACCGCGACCACGCCGAGCGCGATCAGGCCGAGCGCCCAGTGCTGGTAGATGATGAAAACCATCGCGGTGAGCGCCTGGCCGCCGAGGAACAGGGGCGTGATCAGCGCCTCGCCGATGAAGCCGCCGAGCGGCTCGACCTCGTCCTTGATCATGGTCGCCATCTCGGCGGGCTTGACGCGCCGGAAGCGGATCAGCGGAAAGCGCAGGATGTAATCGAACAGCGCGAAGCGCAGCCGCCGCAGCATGCGCTCGCCCATCCAGCCCTTCATGGTGTTGATCTGGAACTTGAGCCAGCCGTTCAGCACGATCAGGCCGAGGAACAGGCCCGACAGCACGAACAGATAGGGGATGCGCTCGAGATCGAAGCCGAGGAAATGCTTCACCGAGTCGACGCCCGGGAAGCTCACGCCCTGGATCGCCTGGTTGATGATGGTCTTCGGCAGGTCGAGCGAGAGGTAGTAGACCACCATCGACGCGACCACCAGCGGCACGATCAGGAGCTGATCGCGCTTGCTGTACCTGATGATGAAGCCGAAGAGGTTGCGTTCCAGTGGAAAATCCCCTGCTACCATTCTAGAACATGGGGGATAAGGCACCCTTCACCGTTCGCTTCTGGGGCGTGCGCGGCTCGATCGCCTGCTCGGGGCCGCGCACCGCGCGCTACGGCGGCAACACCTCGTCGCTCGAAGTGCGCTGCGGCGATCAGATCTTGCTGTTCGACGCAGGCACCGGCATCCGCTATCTCGGCAAGACGCTCGAGGGCGCGCGCCTCGAGGGCGATATCTACTTTACGCACACACATTTTGACCATGTGTGCGGGCTGCCCTTCTTCGGGCCGCTGTTTCAGCCGCAGAACAAGTTCCGCCTGTGGGCCGGGCATCTGCGCGGCGCCATGACACTCAAGCGCGTGCTCGCGGAGTTCATGATGTCGCCGCTGTTCCCGGTGCCGCCCGAAGTGTTCCGCGCGACGCTCGAATACCGCGACTTCAACGCCGGCGAGACACTACAGGTGGGCAACGGCGTCACGCTGCGCACCGCGGCGCTCAACCATCCCGATGGCGCGACCGGCTATCGCGTCGAGTATCAGGGCCGCAGCTTCTGCTATGTCACCGACACCGAGCACGTGCCCGGCAGCCTCGACCGCACCGTGCTCGGCCTCATCGCGCAGGCCGACCTGGTGGTGTACGACAGCATGTACACCGACGACGAATACCGCCGCTACGTCGGCTGGGGCCATTCGACCTGGCAGGAAGGCATTCGCCTGTGCAAGCAGGCGGGCGTCAAGCGCATGGTGGTGTTCCACCACGATCCGGATCACGACGACGAGATGCTCGACGGCATCGCGCGCGAGGTCGGCCGGCTCCTGCCCGGCTCGGTAGTCGCGCACGAAGGCCTCGTGCTGGAGCCGTGAACCTGTTGGCCGGCATCGAATCGTATTCGGCCGAGCTGGAAGCGATTGGAAAGCAAGCACCGCCCGCGCCGCGCTGGAACCAGGACTGGTTTCCGCGCCTCGACGCCGCCGCCGCCTACGCGATGGTGCGCGCGCTCGAGCCGCAGCGCATCGTCGAGGTAGGCTCGGGACACTCGACGCGCTTCCTCGCGCGCGCCGTCGCCGACGCCCGGCTCGACACGCGCATCACCGCGATCGACCCCGCGCCGCGCGCCAGCCTCGCAGGGCTGAAGGTGCGCTGGCTGAAGCACCGCGTGCAGGACGCTGAGCCCTCCCTTTTCGATGACCTGGAAGAGCGCGACATCCTGTTCATCGACTCCAGCCACCAGCTCAAGCCCGGCAGCGATGTCGAGTTCCTGCTGCAAAAAGCGCTGCCGCGCCTTGCAAAAGGCGTGCGCGTGCATTTCCACGATATTTTCCTGCCCGATCCTTACCCGCTCGCCTGGGCATGGCGCCGCTATAACGAGCAGCAGGCCGTCGCGCCGCTGATCGGCAACGGCTACGCCGTGGAGTTTTCCAGCCACCAGGTGCGCCAGATGAACGGCGTGCTGGCGCGGCTGCCGCTGAAGGCGGGCGCGATCGAGTCGAGCCTGTGGCTGACCAAGCTATAGACGTCCAGCCGATCGTCGAATGGCTCGACGCGGGCGCCCCGCCCACGCAGCGGCCGCAGGACGTGTTGCAGCACTTGTGCCGGCGGCTGCTAGAGCTCGGCATGTCGCTCCACCGGGTCGCGGTATTCGTGCGCACGCTGCATCCCAATGTCGCCGGCCGCGGCTTCATCTGGACCGAGCGCAGCAACCTGGTCGAGATCACCTCGGCGCCCATCGGCATCGAGATCACCGACCAGTACCTGAAAAGCCCGATACGCGTGGTGTATACGCAGCACATCGAGATCCGGCGGCGCATCGGCGAGCCGGGCGCGGCGCTCGACTTCCCGATTCTCGAGGAGCTCGCCGCCGAAGGCGTTACCGACTTCCTCGCGCTGCCGGTGCGCTTCATCAATGGCGATGTCCATGCCGCGAGCTTCGCCACCCGGCGGCCAGGCGGCTTCACCGACGCGCAGGTCGAGGCGTTGCGGCGCATCATGCCGCCCTTCTCGCGCGTCGCCGAGATCTACTCATGGCGGCGCGTCGCCCACAATATCCTCGACGCGTACCTCGGCGAGCAGACCGGCGAGAAGGTGCTCGCCGGCCACATCCGCCGGGGAGACGGCGAGGACATCCACGCGGTGATCTGGTTCTGCGACCTGCGCGACTCCACGCCACTCGCCGACTCGATGAGCCGCGCCGACTTCCTGCGCCTGCTCAACGAGTTCTTCGAATGCATCCTCGGACCGGTGCTCGAGCAGAAGGGCGAGGTGCTGCGCTTCATCGGCGACGCCGCGCTCGCGATCTTCCCGGTCCCGAACGGTGACCGCCAGGAGCGCGCGGAGGCCTCCCGCCGGGCCGTGGAGGCGGCAGGGCAGGCGATCGAGCGGATGGCGGCCTTGAACGCGAAGCGCGACCGGCCGCTTGGCTTTGGCATCGGGCTGCACCTTGGGCATGTCCTGTACGGCAACATTGGCACACCGACGCGCATCGAGTTCACCGTGATCGGCGCGGCGGCCAACGAGGCGGCTCGCATCGAGAGCCTGTGCAAGACGCTGGAGGTGCCCCTGCTCCTTTCCGAGCCGGTGGCGCGGCACGTCCCCGGCTGCACCAGCCTGGGCCGGCACCGCCTTCGGGGCGTCGGCGAGCCCATCGAGCTTTTCACGTGGACTGCAAAGCCCCCGCCTCCTGACTAGAAAAATTTTCAGCATGACGCGGGAAGGGTCGTCGCACTTACGCGCCATTTAGGTGTAAATTCCCCGCACCTCCAGCATGGCGATTCCGAGTCCTGTGCGCGACGAAGCAGCAACCGAAGCGCCGGTGCGTTCCTCCTCCTCCCTCCTCGAGCTGCTTTCCGACTGGTATTGGGAGCAGGACGCCGAATTCCGCTTTACCGTCGTCTCGAGCAGGCGTCCGGACAAGTCCGGCGACCCGTTTCCCTACGTCGGGCGCAAGCACTGGGACCAGCCGGCGCTCAACCTCACCGATGCCGACTGGGAGCGCCACCGCGCGCAGCTCCAATGGCACCAGCCGTTTCGCGATTTCGAGGTGCAGCACGCCACCGAGGACGGCCGCGTCGTCTGGGTCTCGCTATCCGGCGAGCCCCTGTTCGACGACAGCGGCGTCTTCACCGGCTATCGCGGCATCGGCCGCGACATCAGCGAGCAGAAGCGCAGCGAGGAGCTGCGCCAGCTCGAGCATTCGATCGCGCGCAGCCTGGCCCATGCGCAGACCACCGCCGAAGGCCTGCGCGCGGCGCTGCGCATCATCTGCGACGTCGAGGGCTGGGACTCCGGGCGCTGCTACCGCGTCGACGAGGCGACCGGAGACGTGACCTACGCGCAGGGCTGGTTCACGCGCGAGTCCGAGATCGAGCAGCTGTTGCGCGGCTCGCGCGTGCTGTGGGAAGCGGGCCGGCCGGTATGGTCGACCGACCTGCCGCGGCCCGCGGGCACGGTAGCGCGCCCGACCGGCAAAGGCGGCCGCTTCGCCACCTTTGCGCTTCCCGTGGTCTCGCAAAGCCGCACCATCGCCATGCTGACGTTCTCGGGCCACACCACGCGCGAGCCCGACCAGAGCTTCGTCGATGCGGCGCCGGCGATCGGCAGCCTGTTCGGCCAGTTCCTGCAGAGGAAGGACGCCGAGGATGCGCTGCGCGAGAGCGAAGCGCGTTTTCGCAGCCTGACGCAGCTCTCGAGCGACTTCTTCTGGGAGTGCGACCCGCAGCACCGGATGTCGAGCCTGGTGCACGGGCCGAGCACTTCCGCGGCCACCGTCGCCTACGGCCTGGTCGGCAAGACGCCGTGGGAGATTCCCTCGATCCGGCCCGACGACGCCGGATGGCAGGCGCACCGCGCCAGCCTCGAGAGCCGGCTGCCGTTCCGCGACTTCGAGATCGCGCGGCCGCTGGCGGACGGCGGCACGCGCTTCTTCGCCATCAGCGGCCAGCCGCGCTACGACGCGCAGGGCGCCTTCCTCGGCTACCGCGGCGTCGGGCGCGACGTCACCGAGATCGCGCTCGCGCGCGAGCGCATCGCCTCGCTCGCCTACAGCGACCCGCTCACCGGGCTCGCCAACCGCGTCAGCCTCGCGCCGGCGCTCGACCAGGCGATCGAGCGCTGCAAGCGCCACGGCGCGAAGATCGCCGGCGTGTTCGTCGACCTCGACGGCTTCAAGCAGATCAACGACCGGCACGGCCACGCCGCCGGCGACGCGTTCCTGGTCGAAGTGGCGCAGCGGCTGCGGCGCCATGTGCGCGCGAGCGACCTGGTGGCGCGCCTGGGCGGCGACGAATTCTTCGTCATGCTCGAGGGCGTGCAGGACATGGTCGGCGTCGAGCGCGTGGTGGTGAAGCTGGTCGATGCGCTGCGCAAGCCCTACACCGGCATCGGCGAGGCGCAGCGGCGCATCTCGGCGACGCTCGGCGTCAGCCTGTTCCCCGACGACGCGCCGGATGCATCGACCCTGATCCAGCACGCCGACGAGGCGATGTACACCGCCAAGCAGGCCGGCAAGAACGCCTACTGCCTCTACTCGACCGGCCGCAAGCCCGCGCCCATGCCGCCCGGCGACGCCGCCGATGCGGCGATTCGATCCGCCGATCCGTTCACGGGAGCAGCGCGCCCGGAGTAGTCAGTGGTCCTTGACGATGTGCTCGAGGCGCTTGAGGAAGTCGAGCTCCATCAGCGGCTTGACGATGTAGTCGTTGGCGCCGATCTCTCTCGCGCGCGCGGCGTCGCGATCGCGCGAGAAGCTGGTCACCATGATCACCGGCAGCAGGCGCATGCGCGCATCGCCGCGGATGCGCCGCAGCACCTCGAAGCCGTCGATCTTCGGCAGCATGATGTCGAGCAGCACCAGCGTGGGCAGCGGATCCTTGCCGAGGATCGCGAGCGCGGCGGCGCCATCGCCGGCGTGCTGCACGCTGTAGCCGGCGCGCTCGAGCCAGTGCGTGGTGAGATTGACGAGGTCGGCGTCGTCCTCGACGATCAGGACGCGGCTCACCGGTACATGATCTTCTTGGTGACCGAGGCGATCAGCATGCCGAAGGTGCCGATGCCGGCGGCGGCGCACACCACCGAGATGAGCCGCGCGAGCGGCGAGTGTGGCGCGAGGTCGCCGTAGCCCACGGTGAGATAGGTGATGCCGCTGAAATAGACGTGCTCCCAGAACGTCTTGTCGGGCAGCGGGTCGAGCCAGTGCAGCAGGCTGCCGAAGAGCACGATATTGACCGTCATGACCACGGCGAGGCGCCACGGCTTCTCGCCATAACCCCAGAACCAGTCCTGCAGCATCGAGCCGATCCAGCGCGCCCAGGCGCGGTCACGGAAGTAGCCCAGGCGTTCGTAGGTCTTTTCGAGGTAAGTCAGCTCGCCCGCATCGGCGAAGTTGCCCATCGACATGGCGTTCAGCTTCAGGCCGCGGCACAGGCGCACCATGGCGCGCGGCGTGGCGTCGGCGCGGAACTTGATGTTGTCGCGGCCGATCTCGCAGTTCTTGAACGAGGCGAAGTCGACGCGCGATTCTGCGATCACCGCTTGCGAGAAATCGCAGGACTCGAAGCGCGAGTTGACCAGATCGCATTTCTCGAACTGCGCGCGGCGCAGGTAACAATCGATGAAGCTCACCTGGGAGAGGTTGCAGCCGGCGAAGCGCGCGTTCTTGAAGCCGACGTCGCGGAACACCGCCCAGCGCAGGTTGACGTTGCGCAGGTAGGCCTTGTCGATCTGCGTCTGCTCGATGCGCAGCCCGCGCAGGTCGAGGTAGGTAGTGCCGGCGTGCTCGACGGTCGGCAGGTCGTAGTTGATTGGACGCGACTCGAGAAAGGCGACCGCGGCGGCGGTCGCTTCCGGCGTCCAGCGCGCCCGCAGATCGGCAACGCGATCCTCGGCGATGGCATCCCGGTTCATGAATCCCCCTTGGGGGCGACGCTATGCTGCTAATGCGATCGCGTCAAGGCGCGACTTAGGTGCGTGCGGTGCTCGAGTAGGGATCGGCCGCGTCGCGCAGGCCGTCGCCGAAGAAGTTGAACGCCAGCACCACGATGAACACCGGCACCACCGAGAGCATCAGCCAGGGATAGAGCGCGACCACGTTGATGTTCTGCGCTTCATTGAGCAGCACGCCCCAGCTGGTGACGGGCGGCCGCAGGCCCAGGCCAAGGAACGACAGCGCGGTCTCGCCGAGGATCATCGCCGGCACCGAGAGCGTCGCCGAAGCGATCAGGTGACTCGCAAAAGAAGGTAAAAGGTGGCGGCCGATGACGCGCGCCGGGCTCGCGCCCATCAGGACGGCGGCGGTGGCGAAGTCCTCCTCCCTTAAGGCCAGCAGCTTGGAGCGCACCGCGCGCGCAAGGCCCGGCCAGTCGAGCAGTCCCAGGATGATGGTGATGCCGAAGTAGACCAGGATCGGGCTCCAGTTCACCGGCAGCGCTGCCGAGAGCGCCATCCAGAGCGGCAGCTCCGGGAAGGAGCGCACCATCTCGATGAAGCGCTGGATCACGGTGTCGATCCAGCCGCCGTAGTAGCCCGAGATGCCGCCGAGCGTCAGGCCGATCAGGAAGCTGACCGCGATGCCGAACAGGCCGACGGTGAGCGAGATGCGCGTGCCGTAGACGATCCTGGAAAAGAGATCGCGCCCGAGGCGATCGGTGCCGAGCACGTAGAGCGTGCCGCCTTCGGCCGGGCAGACGAAATGGAAGCGGCCCTCGATCAGCTGCCAGAACTTGTAATCGTCGCCCATGCAGAGGAAGCGCAGGCGGTAGATCTTCTCCGGGTCGTCGCTGTAGTCGCGCCTCAACTTCTCGAGGTCGAGCTGCATGCGATAGCCGTAGACGAACGGGCCGACCAGGCGCCCTTCGTGGAAGAAATGCACGCGCTGCGGCGGCGCATAGATGTGGTTGGTGTCGCGCGTCTGCAGGTTGTAGGGCGCGATCAGCTCGCTCACCAGGATCGAGAGGTAGAACGCGGCGAGCACGATGCCGGCGGCGAGCGCGATGCGATGGCGCCGGAACTTCCACCACATGATCTGCCACTGCGAGGCGCGGTAGAAGCGCTCCTGCTCCGGCGTCAGCGTCTCGGTGGCATACGGATCCCAAGGCTCGCGGGAAACATAGTGCTCTACCGTCACTTGGCGACGCCGCCCGTCAGGCGAATGCGCGGGTCGAGCGCGGCGAGCAGCACGTCCGAGACGAACATGCCGATCACGGTAAGCAGCGACAGGAACATCAGGAACGAGCCCGCGAGGTACTGGTCCTGGCTGCGCAGCGCTTCGAGCAGCATCGGGCCCGAGGTCTGCAGCGACAGCACCACCGCGACGATCGCCGATCCGGAGATGACGCTCGGCAGCAGGTTGCCGATGTCGGCAATGAACGGATTGAGCGACATGCGCAGCGGGTACTTCACCAGCAGGCGAAACGGCGGCATGCCCTTGGCGCGCGCCGTGGTGACGTACTGCTTCTGCAGCTCATCGAGCAGGTTGGCGCGCAGGCGCCGGATCATCGCCGCGGTGCCCGAGGTGCCGATCACGATCACCGGGATCCACAGGTGCGAGAGCACCGAGCGCGCTTTCGCCCAGGTCCAGGGCTCGCCGAGGAACTCCGGATCCATGATGCCGCCGATCGACAGACCGAACTTGATGTTGGCGAAGTACATCAGCACCAGCGCGAACAGGAAGTTCGGGGTCGCGAGCCCGATGTAGCCCAGGAAGGTGAGGCCGTGATCGCCCCAGCTGTACTGGCGCGTCGCGGCATACACGCCGATCGGGAAGGCGACCGCCCAGGTGAACAGGATCACCGAGAAGTTGAGGATGAACGACAGAAGGAGGCGATCGCCCACCACTTCCTTCACCGGCAGGTCGTGCTCGAAGGACCAGCCCAGATCGCCTTGCAGCAGTCCGGAGAATCCACGCTCTGTCGGCCACAGGCCCACCCAGACTGCGTACTGCTCCAAAAACGGCTTGTCGAGCCCGTACTGCTTGCGCAGGAAGTCGACCTTCTCGAGCGCCGCCTTGTCGCCCTGGCTCTGCAGCTCGGCGATCTGGTTGGAGAGGAAGTCCCCCGGCGGCAGCTTGATGATGGTGAAGGTGATGAAGCTGATCACCAGCAGCGTCGGGATCATGATCAGCATGCGCTGGAGCGTGTAGCGCAGCATTACTTGAAGTAGAACGTCTCGGGCCGATAAATGCCGAAGAACGCGCCCGGGTCCCAGTTGTAGAAGCCCTGCACCGGCAGGTTCATCAGCTTGTCGCGCGCCACCACCGGCTGCGGCACGCCGGCGATGACGCCGATCACGTACTGCTGCTGCACGTGCAGCTCGAGCATCTGGTGCCAGACGCGCGCGCGCTCCTCGCTCGACGCCGAGCCCGCCCAGGCCTTGTAGAGCGCGGCGAGCTGTTGCACCTCGGCGATATCGGGCGCCTCGCCGGTCTTGCCGGCGGTCTCGTAGTACTGGCCGAACTTCGGCCATTGCAGCTGCAGCTGGCTGGTCGGCGCGAGCTCGTCGGGCGCGGTGTCGGCGGTCGGCAGGCCGTTCTCGAGCCCGCTCCACACCGACATGACGGTCTCGCCGGCAAAGATGCGGTTGCGCAGCGCCTCGCGCTGCGAAGGCTTGCTGAACAGCTTGATGCCGATCTCGCGCCAGGTCTCGCGGATCAGCTCGAGGACGTCGGTCTGCTCGCTCGACTCGCCGGCGGTCTCGACGATGATCTCGAGCGGCCGGCCATCGGGCATGCGGCGCACGTGGTCGGCGCCGCGCTTGAGCCCCATCTCGTCGAGCAGCTGGTTGGCGCGCTTGCGGTCGTAGCTCGCCCATTCGGTGCGGTACTCGGGACGGTAGAGCGGGCTCGCCTCGAGCACGGTGTTGTTCGATTCGATCGCCAGCCCGAAGTACAGCACCTGGTTGACCAGCGAGCGGTCGATGCCGAGCGACAGCGCGCGCCGGAAGCGCACGTCGCGCAACAGCTGCCGCCACCCCGGATCGTTCGCGTTCAAGTTTGGAAACAGCGCGAAATGCGCCCCGCGCGCCGCGCGCCACAGGAGCGTGCGGTAGCTGTTCACCTTCTCGCCCTGCTTGAGGAAGGTGTAGTTGTTGAAGTTGAGGTCGCGCGCCTGCAGGTCGGCGTCGCCGGCGCCGGTCTTGGCCGGAATCAGCTTCGGGTCGGCGATCGCGAGCACCAGGCGATCGATATAGGGCAGCTGGCGGCCGCGCTGGTCGACGCGGTGGAAGTAGGCATTGCGCACGGCGACGAAGCGGTCGGCCGGCGCACGCGTGGTGTTGGCCCAGGGCTGCAGCGTCGGCAGGTCGGGATTGTCGCCCTCGTAGAGGTTGTCCAGGCGGTTGTGCACCGCCGACCAGCGCCGCTTCGCCGTGCCCTCCTTCTCTTCGCGCTGCACCTTGGCGGAGTATTTCTTGTGGAACTGCCTGAGGTAGTGCGCCGGCCGGAAGATGAACAGCGGCGAGGCGCCCGCCATGCGCGGCAGGAAATGCGGGTTGGGCTTCGACCAGCTGTAGCGCACCAGGGTCTCGCCCAGGATCTCGAACTTCGCCGGCTCGCCGTCGACCAGGAGGTCGCGCGGCGGACCCGACGGGCTGAGCTCCTTGTTATTGGCGACGTCCTCCCAGTAGTAGCGGAAGTCTTCCGTGGTGAAAGGATGGCCGTCGGACCAGCGGTGGCCCTTGCGCAGCTGCATGGTGAAGATGCGCCCCTCCTTTACGTCGATCGACTCCAGGAGATCGGCAACGATGTTGAGGTGCCGGTCGTAGCCGACGAGGCGCGCATAGCCGTAGATGGTGAAGAGCCGTGTGTCGCGACTGCGGCCGGCGAGCGTGTTGAGCGTGCCGCCATAGTGTCCGACGCTGGTACCGCCTTCGCCGAGCGGCACGACCAGCGGCTTTTGCGGCAGGCGCTTGTCGACCGGCGGCAGCTTGCCCGCCTTCACCTGGTCGACCAGCACCGGCGGCTCGACGTACGCCCACGCCGTGCCGGCGAACAGGAAAACGAGAGCCAGCAGCCTCATGCGCGCGCCCGCACCAGGTGATCGTCGCCCACGCTGACCAGCCCTGGCACGGCGCCGTTCGCGATGCGGAACGCTCCCGGCCAGGCCGACGGATCGGAGGCCTTGCCTTGCATCAGCGCGTCGAAATCGAGCTTGTGCTCGAGGTTCGGGTCGGGCACCGCCGCGAGCAGCGCCCTGGTGTAGGGATGCTGCGGGTTGCGGAACAGCTCGGCCGCGGGCGCGAGCTCGACCAGGCGCCCGGCGCACATCACCGCGATGCGGTCGGCGAGATAGTTCACCACCGCGAGATTGTGCGAGATGAAGATGTACGTGAGGTTGAGCGCCTTGCGCAGATCGAGCAGCAGGTTCAGCACCTGCGCCTGCACCGAAACATCCAGCGCCGATACCGGCTCGTCCAGCAGCAGCAGCTCCGGTCCCAGCGCCAGCGCCCGCGCGATGCCGATCCTCTGGCGCTGGCCGCCCGAGAAGCTGTGCGGATAGCGGCGCAGGAAGCGCACGTCGAGCCCGACCAGCGCCATCATCTCCTTCACCCGCTGGAAGCGCTCGTCGTCGTCGCCGATCTTGTGGATGATCAGCGGCTCGCTCACGATGTCGTACGCCGTCATGCGCGGATTGAGCGAGCTGAACGGGTCCTGGAACACGAACTGCACCTTGCGCCGGTAGGCGAACAGCTCGGCGCCCTTCAGGCGCAGCACGTCCTTCGGCACGCCGCGGTCGTTGTAGACGATCGAGCCGGCGTCGGGCGTGATCGAGCGCAGGATCATGCGCGCGGTAGTGGTCTTGCCGCAGCCCGATTCGCCGACCAGGCCAAGGCATTCGCCGGTGGCGACGCCGAAGCTGACGTCGTCGACCGCGGCGACCAGCTCTTCCTCGCGCCTGCGCATGAAGCTGCGCTTGCGCACGCTGAAGCGCTTGGTGAGATGCTGCACCTGGAGCAGCGTCCCCTCGTGGGCCGGGGTGTAGTTGTCACGCGTTGCAATCAGGTGCTCGTCGGTCACCAGCACCTCGCGGATCGGCGTCAGCCGCTCGCCCGGCGCCATGTTGAAGCGCGGTACCGCGCGCATCAGCGCCTGCAGGTAGGGATGGCGCGGATCGCGGAAGATTTCCTGGATGCGGCCCGCCTCCATGACGCGGCCGCGATACATCACCACCACTTCGGCCGCCATGTTGGCCACCACGCCGAGGTCGTGCGTGATGAGCAGCACCGCCATGCCGAGCTCGCGCTGAAGGTTGCCGATCAACTGGAGGATTTGCGCCTGGATCGTGACGTCGAGCGCGGTGGTGGGCTCGTCGGCGATCACCAGCGCCGGCCGGCAGATGAGCGCCATCGCGATCATCGCGCGCTGGCGCAGCCCGCCCGAGAGCTCGAAGGGATAGGTGCGCTCGGCTTTCACCGGGTCGGGAAAGCCGACCAGGCGCAGCGTCTCGATCACCGCGGCGCGACGCTCGGCGCGCCCGAGGCCTTCGCGATGCAGCGCCAGCGTCTCGCCGACCTGGTCGCCGATGGGGTGCAGCGGCGAGAGCGCCGTCATCGGCTCCTGGAAGATGATCGAGATGCGTGCGCCGCGAATCTGCCGCATCGGCTCGCCGCGCGGATCGAGCCGCGACAGGTCGACCACCGAGCCCGGCAGCTTGGGATCGCGGAACAGGATCTCGCCCGACTCGATGCGCGCGATGCGCGGCAGGATGCCCATGATGGTCTGCGCCACGACCGACTTGCCCGAGCCCGATTCGCCGACCAGCGCCACCGTGCCGCCTTCGGGCACGCGAAACGACACGCCGTCGACCGCCTTGACCACACCGGCGTCGACGTCGAGGTAGACCTTCAGGTCGCGAATGGAAAGCAGATCTGCCACTTCTCCCCCAGCGAAGCCGCGGAAGTATAAGGGGAGGTTATCAAGACAGCGAAGGAAAAAGCCCCTTCGCTTCGGCCCAGCGCACGCCGCTCCTGCGCGTACGCTCGAACAGCTGCTCGAGGAATAACCACGTTGCGGCGTCGTGCAACTCGTGATGCGTCAGCCATCCGGTAGGCTCGCCCGCATCCACGCTGCCATTGCGCCGCGCGGCGAGATGCTTCACTGCAGCGCGCAATGCCGCCGCCTCGCCCATGAAGCGGCGGCTCTGCCAGTCGATGATGTCGACGTGCGTGTTGACCTCTGTGACGCCATTTTCGCCGGCCTGCCGCGGACCATAGCCGCTGATGCCCTGCAGCCCGCTCTCGGGCAGACGCCGTATCAGCGAGCGTTTGAAACGATTCCACGGCGGCGCGAGCACCGGCAGGAACGACGCGCCGGCGAGCCGCGCCAGCCGCTCGCGCGCCGCAGCTAGGCGCGCAATGGCCTCCACCTCGGGTTCCGCGAGCGGAAATTCGCTCTTCTTCTCGGCTGCCGCCGCGCGATTGCGATGGTCGGTGCCGTGCATCAGCACGCTCGCGCCCAGCGCTTCGAACAGCTCGGGCTTCGCGCCCAGCGGAATCACCGCGAGCGCCAGGGGCACGCCGCTCGCCTTCGAGAGCTGCAACAACTGCCGTACCGCAGCCGAGGGCGCAGTGGCGTCGTCATCACGCCACCAGAAATCCACCGTGCGGCCGGTGTCTTTCCACCGGGCGAGCTCTTCTTCGAGCATCTGCCAACTCATCGCTTCGACCCCCTGATAAGGGGGTCATGAGCCGAAGGCGCAGTGGGGGGTTTTCGGTTTTCCGAAAAATCAAACCCCCCGCACATAGCATTCACGCGAGCCATTCTCGCAGCAGCTCGGCGCTGCGCCGGCCGCCATCGAGATCGACCAGGTCGGCTGCCGGCTGCGGCGCGCGCGCGGCGCGGTTCACGGCCTCCGCCAAGCCCTCCACCGTCAGGACGGATTCGTCCAGCATCACCACGGCGCCGCGCTCGGCGAGCAGTTGCGCGCGCAAGGTCTGCTCCGACTCGCCGCCGCCGGCGAAAGGCACCAGCACTGCGCGCACGCGCGCCTTCAGGGTTTCGGCGACCGTGTTGTAGCCGGCCTGGCTGATGGACAGCGCGCAGTTGGCGAGCAGCGCGGGGAAATCTTCGCGGCTGCGCTCGAGGACGATGCCCGGCGCCGCCAGCCTGCCGAGCGCGCGAAAGTCGGCTTCGCTGCAATTGACGCCCGCGAGCACGCGCCAGGTGGCGCCGCGCAGCAGCGTGTGCTCGCGCGCGAGCATCGCTGTTTCGAGCAAGCGCCTGCCGACGGCGCCGCCGCCCGCGGAAACCAGGACTTCAGTGCCGCCGCCGCTGGCAGGCATGGCTTCGTCCACCACGTAGCCGGTGTAGTGCAGGCGCTCGGCGAGGCGGGACGCGGCGCCGAACGTGCGCTCGAAGCTGGCAAGGCGCGGATCGCCATGCACCAGGATGCGGTCGAAGAGACGCGCGGCAAGCGCCGCGCTCTCGGCTTCGCGCTCGGGACGGCTCTGCAGCAGGTCGCGCACCGAGCAGACCGCGAGCGGGCGCGGCACAAGGCGCTGCGCATCCTCGAGCAGCGGCATCAGCTCGAAGCGCATCTGGCGCCGGCCGAACGGGAACAGCTCGACCAGCAGCGCTTGCGCGCGTGAAGCGCGCCACGCGTCGAGCAGCGCGGCGGCGCGGCGCCGCTTCCAGGCCTCGTCGATCGGCCGGCCGTTCTCGTCGAGCAGCGTCTTGAAGCTGATATCCGCGGCGCTCGCCGGCGGCAGCTGCACGTCCACCTCGATGCCATGCACCGGCACGCCGCCGCTCACCAGCGTGACGGCGAAACCATCGGCCGAGAGCGCGCGCGCGAGCGTCGCGGCGCGCTTGAGGTGGCCGATGCCGAGAAGATGCTGCACGTAGAAAAAAACGTTCACCGGAGGTTCAGCTGCTCAATGGCGGGCGTGCCGTCGCGGCCGAGCCGGAACAGCTGCACCGCGGCCCAGTCGAGCTTCGCCGGCGGCTTGCCGACCAGGTCCCAGCCGGCGGCGGCGGCAAAGATCGCGCGGATCACGCCGCGATGGGTAACCGCCAATGTTGCTCCCTCCAGGCCGGACATCCAACCCTGGACGCGAGCGAGCACCTCGCGCGGGCTCTCGCCGCCCGGCGGGCGGAAATCCCAGCCGCGCGCCTCGTTCTCCTGCATCGCCGCGCCAAGCGCGCGGCGCAGCTCGGCGAGCCGCCGTCCTTCCCATTCGCCCCAGCTCATCTCGGCAATGCGCGGCTCGCGCTCGGCGCGCGGCGCGCCGAGCAGCGCGGCGGTCTCGACGCACCTTGCGAGCGGGCTGGTGACTATGCCCATGTTGCTGCAGATTTTCGGTAGCTGGAAGCCATGCAGCGCGGCGCGGCCGGCGTCGCTCAAGGGCACGTCGGAGCCGCCCTGGATGCGTCCCTCGGCGCTCCAGGCGGTATCGCCATGGCGCAGCAGCGCAAGCAGCACGATCAGAGCGCGGCGAGCGCGGCGCCGAGGCGTGCCGAGGCGCGCTCGAGGCTGCGCTCGGCGGCGACATAGCGGGCTGCTTCAGTGCCGAGCGCGCGGCGGCGCGCGCTGTCGGCGAGCAGCTCGCGCAGCGCCTCGGCAAAGGCGCCCTCATCGCCGTAGCGCACCAGGATCCCGGTGCGGCCATCGAGCACCACGTCCGGCACGCCGCGCGTATTGCAGGACACCACCGGCACTCCTGCCGCCTGCGCTTCGAGCAGCGCCATGCCGTAGGCCTCGTTCACCGCCGGCCACGCAAACACATCGCTCGCCGCGAGCAACTCGGCGACGCGCCGGTGGCGCAGCGCGCCGAGAAAGCAGGCGCGCCGATCGAACATCCTTTCGACCTCGGCGCGCGCCGCGCCGTCGCCCGCCACTAGGAGCTGCCACGGCAAATCATCCAGGCGCTCCATAGCCTTCGCGAGCACACGGTAGGAGGAGAGCTTGTCCCCCGCGCGCATCATCGCGACCACTGCGATCCACGATGCCTGCGGGTCGAGCTGCTGCTCCTTGGCGAGCTCTGCGCGCAACGCATCGCGCCTGACGATCGCTTCTCGATAGGGCGCGGTGTCGAGGAAGGGCGGCAGGTGCAGGATGCGCTCCTTCTCCACGAGCTGCTCCAGCCCCGGGATGTCGTCGCGCGAGGGACACAGTACCAGCGCGGCTTTGCGGATCGCGGCCGCGGTGCCTTCATGGCCCACCTTCCACTGTCCATAAGCGCGCTTCGCCGCATAGGAGGCCTCGGCGATCACGTAAGGAACGCCAAGCGCCGCGCTCACCGCCGGCCCGAGCCAGTCGGGCGCCTTGTAATAGAGATGATAGGTAAACCAGAGCTCGGGACGGTCGGCCGCGGGCGCGGCGCGCCAATCGTCGGCGAGCTGCGCGGCGTAGGCCTCGCCCTGCGAGCGCAGCGCGCGCTGGCGCGCCTCGTCGCCGTCGCCGTCGTAGCTGCGGAAAGTCGATGCCACCTGGACGCGGTGGCCCGCGGCGGCCAGCGCATCCATCAGCAGGCCAGCTACGCGCCGATCGCCGGAGGGCGTGCCGTGGGTAGGCGACTTAAGCGGTGCGTAGAACGCGATCCGCATGCGGCGCGAGCCCGAACTTCACGGCGAGCCGCTCGAAATTGGCTTCCAGGGCGAACACCGCGCACACGCGCGCCTGGCCGGCGTCGCCGAGCGTCCGGCGGCGCGCCGGGTCGGCAATCAGCGCGGCGAGCGCGGCGCCGAAGGTGCTCGGGTCCTGCTCTTCGACCAGCACGCCAGTGACACCGTCGCGGATCAGCTCGGGAATCCCGCAAACCCGAGTCCCGACGCACGCCACGCCCTGGCTTTGCGCCTCGGCGAGCACGTTCGGCAGGCCATCGCGATCGCCGTCACGCGCGATGCGGCAGGCGAGCGCGAAGAGATCGGCCTTGCGGTACTCGAGCAGCAATTCCTCGTGCGCCAGCGCGCCGCGCCACGTGATGCGCTCGGCGATGCCGAGCGCACGCGCGCGCCTTTGCATCTTCCGCTTCAGCGGACCGCCGCCGACATGCACCAGCCGCCAGTGCAGGTGCGCCGGCACGCGCGACAGCGCATCGAGCAGCACGTCGGTGCCTTTCTTCTCCACCAGGCGGGCGACGCTGAGGATCGTCACCGGGTGGTGCGCATCGCTGCCGTCGTTCGCGCCGCGTACCACGCGATGCGGCGCAAATCGCTGCAGGTCGATGCCGTGGTAGACCAGCTCGACGCGTCCTTCGGGCGCAAGCGAGGCGAGATGGTCGCGATTGGTGCGCGTACAGGTGACCAGCCAGTCGCAGGCGGCGAGCTTCTCGCGCTTTTCCCATTCCGGCGTGGTCCAGATGTCCTTGGCGTGCGCCGAGCCGCTCCAGGGCAGCGCGCGCAGCGTCGCGGCATAGCGGGTGACCGACGCGGGCGTATGCAGGAAGTGGGCATGCAGGCGCTGCACGTCGCCCGGCAGCTCGGCGGCCAGCACCAGCGCCTGGCCGAAGCGGCGCACGCGATTGGGCGTCGGGTCGCGGCGCAGATCGCGCAGCCACTGCGCGCGCGCCTCCGCGTAGGCCGGTAGTTTGCGGACCGCCCACCATGCTCGCAACACGCGCAGCGGTTGGCGCCAGAGATACTCGGGCAGGTAATGCACCGCTCCCCGGATCTCGCGATGCACCGGGTGCAGCCGGTCGTCGGTCGGCCGGCGCAGCGACACGATCAGGATCTCGAGGCCGCGGCGCTCGAGCGCCGCGATCTCCTGGGCGATGAACGCCTCGGAGAGTCGCGGATAGCCCTTCAGAACGAAAGCGACGCGCAAACTCAGCCGCGCAGCGAGCCGATTCGCGAGACGTTGCTGGCGGGCACCGCCGCCTCTTCGCCGCGCTCGATCCACGGCGCGACCAGCCGCGAGACGTTGGTCAGGCCTTCGAGCAATCCGGGCACCACGACATCGGAGGGCCGGTTCTGCCGCGGCAGCGCGCGCAGCGCCGCCGCCATCACCGCCGGATCGTAGCTGCCGTCGTCGGACAGCATGCTGACCAGGCCCATCTCGGCAGCGCGCGAGGCGCGGATGTGCTGCTCGAGGCGCGGCGCGGTACGCGGCACGATCAGCGCGCGCTTGTTGAACGAGATCGCTTCGCAGAAGGTGTTGTAGCCGCCCATCGCCACCACGCCCGCGGCGCGATCCACCAGCGTCTCGAGCTGGCCGTGGAAGGTGATGGCATCGACGCGCTTCAGCTTGGCCGCGCGGTCCATGAATTCCGCCTGGCGCTCGCCCTGCATGAACGGCCCGAGCACCAGCAATGCCGGATACGGCAGCAGCGGATCGTGCTCGTAGGCGCGCAGCACCCAGTCGATCAGCCCCTCGCCGTCGCCGCCGCCGCCGGTGGTCACCAGCAGGAACGGCCGGTTCGCGATTTCCGGCAGGCGCGCGGGCGTGCCGTGCACCGGAACTTCGCGATGCAGGTAGCCGGTATAGACCATCTTCTGCCGCACGCGCGGCGGCACCGCGATGCCCTCGAGCGGATCGCAGATCTGCGGCAGGCCGTAGACCCAGATCTCGTCGTAGAGCTCGCGCAGCGCCGGCATCGCTTTCTTGCGCTGCCATTCCGGCTCGAGCAGGCGCGGCTCGTCCATCACGTCGCGCAAGCCGAGCACCAGGCGCGTGCCGCGGCGCTTGAGGGACTTCAGCGTCGGCAGCACCTCGCCGCGCAGGCCGACCGGCTCCTTGTCGACGATGAAGATGTCCGGGTCGAAGATCTCGGCGGTGTGCTGGATGATGGAGGCGCGCATCGACAGCGTCTCGGCGATGTCGATGTGCAGGTTGAGCGGCGTGTACTCGCCGTTGCGCAGCTTGATCACGCCGGGCACGCGCACGAAATCCACGCGCGAACGGAAGTCGAAGCTGCCGATGATCGGCGAGCCCGACAGGATCAGGACCGAGAGCTGCTTGTAGCGCTCGACCAGCGCGTGCGCGATCGCGCGGCAGCGGCGCAGATGGCCGAGGCCGAACGTGTCATGACTGTAAATGAGTATGCGGCCATCCTTGCGCTGCGCTCGCATACGGCCCCTCCCCCTTTTGGTGCGTTTATTTTGGTCTCAAATTCCCTGCCGGGCAAGACAGGCCTTGCAGGCCCCGCAGGGCTGCCAGTGTTCCCCGTCTTGTCCGACCCGGCGGACCGGCCGGCGGCACGACCAGGTGAGCGCCACGAGCTCCGCCGGCAGAGCCGCCGCCAGCTGCTGCTTGGTCGAATGGTAGACCGGATAAATCCACTGCACCTCGGGCTCGCCGAGCTTGCGCGCGCGGTAGCAGTCGTAGAGCGTGTCGAACACGCGGCGCTGGCGCGCCGAGCGATTCTCGATGTCGGTGTCGCGCGCGAGCGCGGCCACGGCGATGCGGTTGCAGCGCGGCGTATCGATCGCCACCTGGCAGGCGACGAACGCGATGCACAGGTAGTCGATCGGAATCGCCTCGAGCGCCGCGAAATCCAGCCCCGACTCCGAATAGCGGAACGGCCGGTACCGCTCGCGGCACCAGGCGACGATGCGCTCGACCGCCGCCTGCTCGGCCCCGGCGCGCGCCTCACGGTTCGCCATGCGGATGTGATGCACGCGCAGCTCGTCGTCGGTCTCGGCGAGCAGCTTCACCAGCATCGCGGTGCTGTCGAGCCCTCCCGAGAACATGACGAGCGTAGTCATAGGTGCAGACGTTAAAGCAGCGAAAATTCTATTAGCATTGACTGCTTTCTTTATGGTTCTATTCCCTTCGTGAATGTCAGGCAGCTCCTCGAGCTCGGCGGGCGCACGGCGCTCGTCACCGGCGGCTCGCGCGGGCTGGGACTGCAGATCGCCGAAGCCCTCGGCGAGATGGGCGCGAAGATCGCGATCACGGCGCGCAAGCAAAACGAGCTCGATGACGCGGTTTCCCACCTGAAAAAAATAGGCGTGAATGCGACGGCCTATGTCTGCGACATCGGCAAGCGCGAAGCGATTGCGCCGATGGCCGACGCGGTGCTCGAGAAATTCGGCAGAGTCGACATCCTGGTCAACAATGCCGGCGCCACCTGGGGCGCGCCGGCCGAAGAGCATCCGCTCGAGGCCTGGGACAAGCTGGTCAACGTCAACCTCACCGGCGTGTTCGTGCTGACGCAGTACATCGGCAGGAAATCGATGCTCCCGGCGCGCTGGGGTCGCGTGATCAACGTCGCCTCGATCGCCGGTCTGATGGGACAGGATCCGCGCATCGTGCGCACCATCGCCTACAACGCGACCAAGGGCGGGCTGGTGAACTTCACCCGCGCGCTCGCCGCCGAGTGGGGCAGCCACGGTATCACGGTGAACGCGATCTGCCCGGGATTTTTTCCCTCCAGGATGACCCAGGCGACGCTCGACACGACCGGCGAGCTGATCCGCGACTGGACCCCGACCAAGCGCCTGGGCAACGACGAGGATCTGAAAGGCCTCGCGGTGCTGCTCGCCTCCGAAGGCTCGCGCCATATCACCGGCCAGGCCATCGCCGTCGACGGCGGCGCCACGGTGATATGAAGGATTCTCTGCAGTACGCGCGCGACTACCAGAAGCGCATTCCGTTCCTCTCGCATCTCAAGATCCTCACCGAGACGCTGGACAAGGGCAGCGCGCGCCTGTCGCTGCCGGTCGAGCCGCACCTGACCAACAGCCTCGGCAAGGTGCACGGCGGCGTCATCATGTCGCTGCTCGACGTGGCGCTGTGCACCGCGGCACGCACGCTGCATCCCGAGTCGGTCGGCGTGATCACCATCAACATGAGCACCTCGTTCATCGGCGCGGGCGACGGTGCCAGGCTGCTCGCCGATGCGCGCGTGATGAAAGACGGCCGCAGCCTGAGCTTCGTCGAGGCCGAGGCGAAGAACGAGGACGGCACGCTGGTCGCCAAAGCGGTCGCGACCGTGCGCGTGCTGCTGAAGGAGAAATCATGAAAAAACCACGGCAGCTCGCCACGCGCGGCATCCATCACCTCGCGCTCAATACCGAAGACATGCGCGCGACGGTCGATTTCTATACCCAGGTGGTCGGCATGCCGCTGGTGCACGCGATGAAGGTGCCGCCGGGGCTCGGCACCGGGCCCGGCAACCGCGGCAACCCGCCCTACGAGCACATCCGGCACTACTTCTTCGACATGGGCAACGATTCGCTGCTCGCGTTCTTCGAGATTCCGCGCGGCGCGCAGCCCAAGGTCAAGCGCGACGCCATCGGCGGCATGCAGCACGTGGCCTTCGCCGCGACGCCGAAAAATTTCAGCGCGTTGCAAAAACGCCTGCGCGCGGCCAATGTCGCCTACGACGGGCCGATCGACATCCTGCCCGGCCTGGTGTCGATCTATTTCATCGACCCGAACGGCATCCGCCTCGAGGCCTGCTGCCAGCCGGCGGCGCGCGACAAGCCGCGCGTCATCGGCTCGGTGAAGCAGAAGCGCGGCGAGGCGCGCCCCGAGCTCGAGAGCATCGAGCCGCAGTGGGCCGCGGCGACCATCGCCGCGGGAGGCTTCACATGAGCGCCAATCCGCAGGCCGCGCCGCAGCCGGCCGGCCCGGACGAGACCATCGTGCTGCGCGGTACCTTCGTCGACAACGGCAAGCTGGTGCCGATGGGCCACGGCTGGAGCTGGATCGCCAGCGCGTGGTCGATCTTCGCCCGCGCCGCGGGCCTGTGGATCGGCATGACCATCGTGCTGTCGGTCATCTTTTCCGTGCTGATGCTGTGCGCCCTCTACGGCGTATTTCCGTTCGTCGCCATGGTGGTCCTGACGCTGCTGTTCCCGATCTTCACCGCCGGGCTGATGCTCGCGAGCCGCACCATCGACCAGGGCGGCGACCCGCAATTCAAGCAGCTGTTCGCGGGCTTCCGGCACCGGCTCGGCGCCTTGCTGACGATCGGCGCCGTCTACCTGGTCGCCAATGTGCTCATCACGCTGGCGGTATTCGCCTTGCTGGGTGTCGATCCGTCCGCCATCGACGTGAACGCCACCCCGGAAGAGATGATGCTGGCGGTGGCGAAGCTCACCATCGCCGGATTGCTGGTCGTCGCGCTACTGCTGCCGTTCGTGATGGCGATCTGGTTTGCGCCCGCGCTGGTCGCGTTCCACGAGATGGGGCCGCTGCGAGCGATGCAGCAGAGTTTCCTCGGTTGCCTCAAGAACATCCTGCCGTTCCTGCTCTATGGCGTGATCATGCTGGTCGCCGCGGCAGTGGCTTCCGTGCCGGTCGGGCTTGGCTGGCTGATCCTCGCGCCGGTGATGGCGGCGTCGGTCTACACCGGCTACCGCGACATCTACTTCAGCGAATCGTCGGGATAAATGAGCAGGCGCCGGCCGGACCACAGCCAGGCGAGGCCGGCCGCCTGCACCAGCCACAGCGCCGAGAGCGCGTAGCAGTAGCCGCGCGGGTCATAGCCCGTGGCGGTGGGCGGAAAAAGATTCAGCACCGCGCCGGTTGCCCACTGGCCGGCGAAAATGCCGAGGAAGGTGAAGGTGTTGAGCGCGGTGTTGACGCGCCCGGCCATCTCGCGCGGATAGCGGCGCGTGGCGATGGAATGCGCGAGCGTCGCGCCGGTGCCGAAGAAGACGAACCCCGCCCAGATCGCCACCGCCGCCGTGGTGACGCCGGCGGCGAGCAAGGCCAGCATCGCGAGCGAGGCGCCCACGCCCGCGGCGAACAGCGGCAGCTGCGAGCGCCCGCTTCGCGCACGGGCATCGGCCAGCCGCCCGAAGAAGAAGTAGCCGGCGATCAGCGCCACCGAGACCCAGGCTAGGCCGCGCGCCGCCGCGGCAGCGTCGTAGCCCGCGACATCGCGCAGCCAGGCGGTGAGCCAGAGCGTGAAGAGCGAGACCACCGCGCACTGGTTCGCGCCGATGGCGATGGCGACGCGCCAGAAGGCGGCATCGCGGGCGATCTGCGCAAGACCGGCGAGCTGCGCCCGCAGCGGCGCCGGCGCGCTCTTGCGCGCATGCTCCGGCACCCAGAGCGCGAACAGCGCGCTGAGCGCGAGCGTCGCGCCGGCGAGGCCGAGGAAGATCTGCCGCCAGTCGAAATGGCCGAGCGCCGCTTCGAGCGGCGACGAGGCGCTGATCGCGCCGAGCCCGCCCATCGAGTAGGCGAGCGCGATCATGGTCGCCGTGCGCTCGGGCGGAAACCAGAGCACGAACGCCTGGATCATGCCCATCAGGCAGGCCGACACGCCCAGGCCGATGAGCGCGCGCGCGAGCACCAGCGTCTCGAACGATTGCGCGCGCGCAAACGCCACGCCGCCCGCGGCCGCGAGCACCAGCAGCGCGCCGTTCACCCGCCGCGGCCCGAAGCGGTCGAGCAGCAGGCCGAGCGGAATCTGGAACAGGCCGAAGGAAAAGAAATAGACGCCGGTGAGAAATCCGAGGTCGGTCGCGCTCAGGCCGAACTCTTGCGCGAGCGTCGGCCCCAGCACGGCATTTACTGCCCGGAACACATAGGACAGGTAGTAACCGGCCAGGAACGGCAGGACGATCTTGAGAAAAGGGGTCAGACCCCTTTCCTTTATTTGGGCGCTTCCAGCCCGCCGATGAGAAAGCGATTCCAGGTCGGGCTGATGATGATCTCGTTCACGCAGACGCGCGGCGGCAGGCTGGCGATGAAGCACAGCGTGCGGCCGAGATCTTCGGGCTGCAGCATCTTCGCGCGCACCTCGGGCGAGGGCGGCACCGGCCGCTTCTCCAGGATCGGCGTCGCCGCCTCGCCCGGCAGCACCGAGGTGGCGCGGATGCCGTTGGTGCACTCCTCGATGTTGAGCTGCTCGGTGAGCGCGACCACCGCGCGCTTGGTGGCGCCGTAGCCCGGCCCGCCGAGCGCATTGGCATAGCGCCCGAACCACGACGAGACGTTGATGATCAGGCCGTCCTTGCGCTTGCGCATCCCCGGCAGCACCGCCTGGATGCAATAGAACATCCCCGAGAGATTGATGCGCACGATCTCGTCCCAGCCCTCGTTGCTCACATCGCGGAAGTTGCGCTTGGGCAGATTGATGCCGGCGCTGTTCACCAGGATGTCGACGCGCCCGTGGCGCTTCTGGATCTCGGCGGCAGTCTTCGCCACCGCGGCCTTGTCGCCGACATCGCAGGCGAGCGCCTCGGCCTTCACCTTTTTCAACGCGTCCTTGAGCGTCTTCTCGCTGCGCCCGGAAATCACCACCCTGGCACCGGCCTTTGCCAGCTCCACGGCGGCGGCGAGGCCGATGCCCGAGCCGCCGCCGGTGATCCAGGCGACTTTATCGTCGAGCATATTGCTGCGAGCCGAAGAGAACCTCCTTCTGCTCCTTGCTCATCTCGCCCGCGCGTCGGGCGTCCTTCAGCACGTCCAGCGCCTTCTTCACTGCCGGGCGCTCGGCGATGCGATCGCGCCAGCGCTTCACCTGCGGATACTCGTCGATGTTGACGCCCTGGCGCTCCGGCGCGCGCAGCCACGGCATGGTGGCCATGTCCGCGATGCTGTATTCGTCGCACGCCAGCCACTCGCTCTTGGCGAGCTGCCGGTCGAGCACGCCATAGAGGCGATTGGCCTCGTTCTTGTAGCGGTTCATCGCGTACTCGATCTTCTCGGGCGCATAGCCGAGGAAGTGGTGCGCCTGCCCGAGCATCGGGCCGACGTGCCCCATCTGCGTCATCACCCACTGCATCACCTGCCAGCGTTTGCGCAGATCCTTCGGCAGGAATTTGCCGCTCTTGGACGCCAGGTAGAACAGCATCGCGCCCGACTCGGCGAGCGCGAACGGCTTGCCGCCGGGGCCGTCCTGGTCGACCATGGCCGGCATCTTGTTGTTCGGCGAGATGGCGAGGAAGTCGGGCTTGAACTGGTCGCCCTTGCCGATATCGATCGGATGCACGCGATACTCGAGGCCCGTCTCCTCGAGCATGATGTGGATCTTGTGCCCATTGGGCGTGGGCCAGGTATACAAGTCGATCATCGGCGCCGATTCCTTTGCGGTCTGCGTAGAGGAGCGCGATCATGCCTCAGGCGAGCAGGCGCAGCAATACGCCTGAGCGGTACCGTTTCAAAGGGGGGAGTGATGCACGATCAGGCCACCGTGGCCTTCAAGTTCAACGGCCGTGCCGGCGAGTATTTCGCCATCTGGATCGTCAACCTCTGCCTGTCGGTGATCACGCTCGGCATCTACTCGGCGTGGGCCAAAGTGCGCCGCAAGCGCTATTTCTACGGCAACACGCTGCTCAACGACTCGGCCTTCGAGTACCTGGCCAATCCCTGGGCGATCCTCAAGGGACGCCTGATCGTCGTCGCGGCGTTCCTGGTGTACAGCGTCTCGAACCAGGTCAACCCGCTGATCGGGCTCGCGCTGGTGCTCGCGTTTTTGCTCGTCATGCCGTGGGTGGTGGTGAAGGCGCTGCGCTTCAACGCGAGGAACACGGCGCACCGCAACGTGCGCTTCGGCTTCACCGGCGGCTACGGCCGCCTGCTGGTTGCCGTGGGGCTGCCGGCGCTCGCTGCCATCGTCACCCTCGGCATCGCCTTTCCCTATTTCCTCTACCGCAAAGACAAGTTCATCGTCGAGAACACCGCGTACGGCGCGGCGCGCTTCGGCTTCCATGCGAGCGCCGGCAATTACTACTGGGCATCGTTCAAAGTTTTCCTCGTGGGCCTGGGCTTTCTGATCGGCTCGGTGATCACCTTCGGCATCGGCGCGTTGCCGCTCTACCTCCTCGCGCGTTCTTACGCGATCGCGACGATGGCGCGGCTGCGCTGGGCCAATACCAGCCTGTCGGAGATCCGTTTTGCCTGCGCGTGGAGCGCGGGCGGACTGTTCGGCCTGTACTTCGTGAATATCCTCGCCGTGATGGGCAGCTTCGGGCTGCTCGTGCCGTGGACCGCGATCCGCACGGCGAAATATCAGCTGGAGCATCTTTCCCTCGGGCCGGCGAGCGCGATGAGCGGCTTCGTTGCCGCCAGCCAGGAGGAGGTCAGTGCGCTCGGCGACGAGGTGGGCGACATGGTCGGATTCGATTTCGGTTTGTGAGCACCGCTGCAGTCCATTACGACGGCAAGACTTCGCAGCGCACTGCGGTCGAGCTCTATTCGGAGGGCGCCACCCTCCGGGTGCTTGGCTCGGGCATCGACCGGACGTGGCCCTGGAGCGAGGTGCGCGTCTCCTCGCGCGTTGGCAATACCGCGCGGCACCTCTATCTGCCCGATGGCTCGCAATGCGAGACGGCGGACAACGACGCCATCGATGCCTGGCTCGCGGCGCGGCACGGCGCCGACCGATTCTCGGTGCATCGCATCGAGCGTCGCCTGCGCTATGCGCTGGCGGCTCTCGCGCTGACTGCCGTCGCGGTCTGGCTGGGCTTCGCCTACGGCATCCCGGCGCTCGCCAAGCAGGTGGCTTTCCGCCTGCCGGCGAGCACCGAACGGCTGATCGGCGCGGACGCGCTGCGCGCGCTCGACCAGACGCTGCTCGGGCCGAGCGCGCTGCCGCCCGAGCGGGCCGCCGAGCTGCAGAAGCTGTTTGCCGGCGTGACCGCGGATCTCGCAAGTCACTACCGGCTGGAGCTGCGCGCGGGGCGGCGGCTTGGCGCGAACGCGCTCGCGCTGCCTTCGGGAATCATCGTGCTGACCGATGAGCTGGTGAAACTCGCCGATGACGACCGGCAGATCCTCGCGGTGCTGGCTCACGAGCTCGGCCACATGCGGCAACGCCATGCGCTTCGCTCGGTGCTGCAGAATTCAACCGCCGCAGTGCTGTTCGCAATGGCGGTCGGCGACCTGAGCTCGGTGACCTCGTTCGCTGCCGCGTTGCCCACCCTGCTGCTGCAGGCAAAATACTCGCGCGAGTTCGAGGCCGAGGCTGACGAGTTCGCCTTGGATTACCTGGCGAAGAAAGGCATCCCGCCCGACGCGTTCTCGTCACTGCTGGAGCGCTTGGAACGCGGCGAGGGCAGCACGGCGGGACTCGATTATTTCTCGACGCATCCCGCGACCCGGGAGCGCGTCGAGCGCGCGCGCGCTAAGCGCTGAGCTTCACCAGCTGCTTGCCGAAGTTCTTGCCGCTGAGAAGATCCATCAGCCCACGCGGCGCGTTCTCCAGGCCCTGCACCACCGACTCGCGGTATTTCAGCCTGCCCTCGGCGACATAGCCGCCGAGCGCCTTCAGCGCCTCGCCGTAGCGCTCCTTCCAGTCGAACACGATCATCCCCTGCACCTTGAGCCGGTTGACCAGCACGGCACGCAGATTCTTCAGCTTGTACGGCTCGGTCGAGCTGTAATCCGAAATCAAGCCGCAGACGACGATGCGGCCGAAGAGATTCATGCGCGTGAGCAGGAGATCGAGGATCTCGCCGCCAACGTTGTCGAAGTACACGTCGACGCCCTTCGGGCACGCTTCCTTCAGCTCCTCGCGCAGGCGCCCCGCCTTGTAGTCGATGCAGGCGTCGAAGCCGAGCTGGTTGCGCACGTAGTCGCACTTTTCGCGTCCGCCGGCGATGCCGACGGCACGGCAGCCCCACAGCTTCGCTAGCTGGCCGACGACACTGCCCACCGCGCCTGACGCGGCGGAGACAACCACCGTATCTCCGGCTTTCGCCTGCCCGATCTCCTTCAAGCCGAAGTACGCGGTGATGCCCGGCATGCCGACGATGCCGAGGTAACAGCTAAGGGGTGCTCGCGTCTCGTCCACCTTGGTGACTTCTTTTACGGAACCATAAAGCTGCCAGCCGAGCTGCGTCAGCACCTTGTCGCCCGGCTTGAATTGCGGGTGGCGCGATTCGATCACCTCGCCCACGGTCTGCCCGCACATGACTTCGCCGATATCGACGCCCTTGGCGTAGCTTTTCGCCTCGCTCATGCGGCCGCGCATGTACGGGTCGAGCGACAGCCAGAGATTTTTCACCAGTACTTCGCCCTCGCCGGGCCTGGGGAGCGGCGACTCCTCGATGCGGAAATTGCTCTCGGCCACCGCGCCGACCGGCCGGCTCGCGAGCAGCACGCGCCGGTTGTTCATAGCGCGGCGAAGCGCGCGAGGTGATGGTCGACGTCGCCGAATTCGCGCGACAGCGTCGTCAGCCGCCGGAAGGCGTGGCTCACCTTGAGCTCCTCGCTCATTCCCATGCCGCCGTGCAGCTGCACCGCCTCCTGGCTGATGTGGCGCGCCGCGTCCCCGATCTTGATCTTGGCCGCCGAGATCGATCTTGCATCGCCACCTGCGTCTGCTCGGCTGCAGGCGAGGCAGGCCATCGAGCGCGCCTGCTCGAGCGAGATGAACATGTCGACCATGCGGTGCTGCAGCGCCTGGAAGGTGCCGATCGGCACGCCGAACTGCTTGCGCGTCTTCAGGTACTCGAGCGTGGTGTCGCAGGCGAATTTCATCGCGCCGACCGCCTCGGCACAGGCGAGCGCCGCGCCGAAGTCGATCGCTTCCTCGAGCGCGGCGCGACCGCCGCCGATCGGCTCGGCCTCTGCGCCGCGCAGCATCACGTCGGCGGCGAGGCGCTGGTCCATGGTGCGGTAGGCCTGCAGATCCACCTTGCCGATATCGACCAGGAACAGCCCGATCGCGCCCTCACTGCGTGCGCTCACCACCAGCCGCTCGGCAAGCGGCGCGCCGATCACCGCGCTCTTCTCGCCCTCGATCTTCCACTTCGCGCCGTCGCGGCTGGCACTCGCACGGATCGCATCGAGCGAATAGCGCGCGCCTTTCTCGGTATGCGCAAGCGCAAGCCTGGTGCGTCCCTCGACCACACCGGAAAGAAGCGCGGGAAGCAGCGCCTCTTTCTGCGCCGCCGAGGCGCCGCGCTCGATGAGGCGCGTGGCGAGCACCAGGGGCAGGTACGGCTCGACCACCAGCGCTTCGCCGAAGGCATCCATCACGCCCATCAGATCGACCGCGCCGCCGCCGAAGCCGCCGTGCTCGGCCGACACCGGCAAGCCGGTGAGCCCGATTTGCGCGAACTGCGCCCAGGCCTCCGCGCTCCAGCCATGCCCGGCGACGATGTTCTTGCGCGCCTCGAAGTCGTAGCTCTTCGCCAGGTAGCGCCGTACGGAGTCGGCGAGGAGCTGCTGCTCTTCGTTGTAGTCGAAGTTCATAGACCCAACGTCATCTTGGCGATGATGTTGCGCTGGATCTCGTTCGAGCCGGCGTAGATGGTGGTCTTGCGCATGCTCAAGTAACGCTTGCGCACCGCGTCGCTCAGCGGGTCGGATGCGGTGGGATCGGTGGCGTCCATCATCAGCTCGGTCAGGCCCTGCTGGATCTCGGTGCCCTTGATCTTCAGCATCGAGACGTCGGCGCCGGGCGGCTGGCCGGTGCGCCGCATGCGATCGAGGAAGCGCAGGTTGGTGATCTCGAGCGCGGCGAGCTCGACCTCGATGCGCGACAGCCGGTCGCGCCAGCGCTGGTCCTGCATCATCGGCGGGGCGCAGGTCGAGGCGTAATCCTTGAGGCGTGCGAGCTGGCGCTTCGATTCGCCGATGCGCCCGGTGTTCATGCGCTCGTAGCCGAGCAGGTACTTGGCGACGGTCCAGCCCTTGCCTTCCTGGTGCACCAGGTTTTCGATCGGTACTTCCACGTCGTCGAAGAACACCTCGTTCACTTCGTGCGCGCCGTCCATCAGCATGAGCGGCCGCACGGTGATCCCGGGCGTCTTCATGTCCATCAGCAGAAACGAGATCCCCTCCTGGCGCTTCGGCGTCGCCACATCGGTGCGCACCAGGCAGAAGATCCAGTCGGCATAGTGCGCGAGCGTGGTCCAGATCTTCTGGCCGTTCACCACATAGTGGTCGCCTTGCCGCAGCGCCTTGGTTTTCAGCGAGGCGAGATCGCTGCCGGAGCCGGGCTCCGAATAGCCCTGGCACCAGAAATCGTCGCCGTTATAGATGCGCGGCAGGAAGCGCTTCTTCTGCGCGTCGCTAGCGAATTGCAGCAAGACCGGCCCGCACATCGAGAGGCCGAACGGAATCAGCATCGGGCTGCCGGCGAAGCCGAGCTCTTCCTCGAAGATGTAGCGCTGCACCACGTTCCAGCCGGTGCCGCCCCATTCTTTCGGCCAGGCCGGCGCGATCCAGCCTTTGGCTGCGAGGATGCGGTGCCAGCGCAGCATTTCTTCTTTCGAGAGGTGCGCGTAGTTCTCGACTTTGTCCCGCAGCTCCTGCGGCAGGTTGGCGCGCAGCCATGAGCGGACCTCGTCGCGGAAAGCGAGCTCTTCGGCCGAGTAGTTGAGATCCATGGCGGGCTGCTGAGGAGCGAAGAGTCTAACCCAGCGCAGCGTTTGAAACAGGCCTAAAGGAGGCTCACACCGCCATCGGCGACGATCACCTGTCCGGTGATGAAAGCCGCCGCGTCGGACGCCAGGAACACCGCGATGCCACCGATGTCGCGCGGCTCGCCGAGCCGGCGCAGCGGCGTCGCGTCGATGCGCTCGGCGCGCCGCTTTTCATCCTCCCAGAGCGCACGGGCGAAATCGGTCTTCACCAGCCCCGGCGCGATCGCGTTCACGCGCACGTTCCTCGCTCCCCATTCGGCCGCGAGATTGCGCACCAGGTGATGCGCCGCCGCCTTGGAGACGCCGTAAGCGCCAATCACGGTGTTGGCGAGCAGCCCACCGATCGATCCCACCAGCGTAAGACTGCCGCCGCCTCTCTGCGCCATGCCGGGCAGCGTCATGGCCGCGAGCCAGAGCGTGCTCTTCACGTTGTTGCCGATGATCTTGTCGAAGGCGTCGTCCGGGATGCCGGTGAGCGGCCCGTAATACGGATTGGATGCCGCGTTCGCCACGACAATGTCGATGCGCTGCCACCTGGCGAGCGTGGCGTCGACCAGCGCCTGCAAATCCTCCTTGCGCGAGACATTGCACGGCATCGCCATCGCTTCTGCGCCGTTCGACAGCAACTCCTTGAGCGCCGCGTCGCAGGCTTCGGCCTTGCGGCTCGAGATCGCGACCTTGGCGCCGGCGCGCGCCAGCTCCTCGGCGATCGATTTGCCGATGCCGCGAGTCGAGCCCGTCACCAGCGCCACCTTGCCGCTCAAGTCGAAAAGAGAGCGCGTCATTTCACTATGTGAAATATAGTATGACTAAGTTGACACAAAGCTGCTGCTGGTCAGAATAGCGAAACGCGAAACATCCGGCTTTAACTCCCAAGAAATCAAACAGGAAGGACATCGAATCCCTATGGGCGCTCCAGAACCCGCGGCACCGCTCGCGCAACCCGCGAGCACTTTCAGCTACGAGCACGAAGGCGATCGCCAGTTTGCCACCACGCTGGCGCGCGGGCTGGAAGTGCTGCGCTGCTTCACGCCGCTCGAGCCACTGCTCGGCAACAAAGAGATCTCGGTGCGCACGGGGCTGCCGAAGCCCACGGTCTCGCGCCTCACCTACACGCTGACCAAGCTCGGCTACCTCCGGCACAACATGCGCCTGGGCAAGTACCAGCTCGGCTCGGCGGTGCTCTCGATCGGCTATCCGCTGCTCGCCTCGATGAACGTGCGGCAGGTGGCGCGGCCGCTGATGAAGGAGCTCGCCGACTATTGCAACGGCTCGGTGTCGATGGGCGTGCGCGATCGCCTGAACATGGTGTACGTCGAGTCGTGCCGCAGCGGCAACGGCATCACCACGCTGCCCGACATCGGCACCTCGGTGCCGATCTCGCATTCGGTGATCGGCCGCGCCTTCCTCGCCGCCTGCACGCCGCCGGAGCGCGAAGCGGTGCTGAACCAGATGAAGGTGAAGGAGCCCGAATCGCACCGCAAATACCGCACCTCGATCGACAAATCGCTCGACGACATCCGGGCGCGCGGCTTCTGCGCCGCCTCCGGCGAACTGCGCCGCGAGGTGCACGCGGTGGGCGTGCCGATGCGCCGCACGGTCGACGGCGAGATCGTCTCCTTCAACTGCATCGTGCCGGCGTTCATGGTGAAGAAGGGCCAGCTCGAGGACGACCTCGGGCCGCGCCTGGTAGCCATGGTGCGCAACATCGAGGCCTCCCTCGGGCTGCACTGAGCGGCTAGCATCGGCGCAACGCCGATGAGGGAGTTGCTCAGGTACTTCCAGGAGCTCGACGCCGAGGTGCGGGCCGCCTCGATCACGGCGTTGCGCATCGCGCTGATCCTGGCCCTGGCGTGGGCGTTGCAGGCGCTCGCCGCGCGCCTGATCCGCCTGTTTCGCCGCTACATGCAGCGCAAGAGCCCGAGCCTCGACGAGCAGGCGCGCATCGAGACGCTGGCGCGCGTGTTCCGCAATGGCGCCGCGGTGATCATCGTGCTGGTCGCCGGCATGCTGGTGCTCGGCGAGCTCGGCATCTCCATCGCTCCGATCCTCGCCACCGCCGGCGTGGCCGGCGTGGCGCTCGGCTTCGGCGCGCAAAGCCTGATCAAGGACTACTTCAACGGCTTTTTCCTGCTGCTCGACGATCAGATCCGCGAGGGCGACGTGGTCGAGGTCGCGGGCAAGAGCGGCCTGGTCGAGGAGGTGACGCTGCGCTACGTTCGGCTGCGCGACTTCGACGGCCATGTGCACTTCGTGCCCAACGGCGAGATCAAGGTGGTGAGCAACCGCACGCGCAGCTTCGCCTACGCCGCGGTCGACATCGGCGTCGGCTACGGCGTCGACATCGACCAGGCGCTCGCCCTGATGCGCGAAGCCGGGCAGGCGATGCGCGCCGACGCCAAGTGGCAAGCGAGGCTCGCCGACGACATCGAGATCCTCGGCGTCGAGCGCCTCGACAACTCGGCGGTCGTGCTGCGCTGCCGGCTCAAGGTGGTACCAGCGATCGAGCAGTGGAACGTAAAGCGCGAGTTCCTCAAGCGGGTGAAGCTCGCCTTCGATGCGCGCGGCATCGAGATGCCCTTCCCGCAGCTCACGGTGCACGTCGCTAAGGACGCCGGCCGGCCTTAGCCAGGATGGCGTGAATGCGGCGCACGCCATCGGTGAGCGCCGCGGGGCCCGGCTGCAGGATCTCCGAGGACTTGATCTCGTGAAGCTGGTTTTGCTTCACGGCCGAGATTCGGTCCCAGCCGGGACGCGCGGCGACGCGCTCGGGCCTGAATTTCTTGCCGCACCAGGAGCCGATGATGACGTCGGGATTGCGCCTTGCGACCTCGCCGGGATCGGCGATCGTGCGCCCGGATGCGGCCTGCGATAGAGAGAGCTCCGAGAAGACATCTTCGCCGCCGGCGATCTCGATCAGCTCGCTCACCCAGCGGATGGCGCTGATCATCGGCTGGTCCCACTCCTCGAAGTAGACCTTCGGCCGCTTTCCCAGCCGCGCGGCCGCGCCGCGCACCTCGGCCAGATTGGCTTCCAGCTGCGAAACCAGCTGCGCGCCGCGCTCGGCCGCGCCGACCATCGACGAGAGCACCAGCACCATCGACAGGATCTCGTCCACCGAGCGCTGGTTGAAGAGCACGACGTTGAGCCCCGCCTTCGCCAGATCGCGTGCGATGTCGGCCTGCAGGTCCGAGAAGCCCAGGACCAGGTCGGGTTTCAGCTGGAAAATCTTCTCGTTCTGGGCGCTGAGAAATGCCGACACGCGCGGTTTTTCGCGCCGTGCGCGCGGCGGGCGCACCGTGTAGCCGGAGATGCCGACGATACGACGCTCCTCGCCGAGCAGGTAGAGCGTTTCGGTGGTCTCTTCGGTGAGGCAGACGATGCGCTCGGGATAGCGCGCGGGCATTGGGTATTATCAAACCATGGGCCCGCTCGCCGGCATCAAAGTGCTCGAATTCGAGGCGATCGGCCCGGCGCCATTTGCCGGCATGCTGCTCGCCGACATGGGCGCCGATGTGCTGCTCGTCGACCGGCCCGGCGCGAGCGGCCTCGGCATCCGGCAGGAGCGCTCCTACGACGTGATGTCGCGCGGCAAGCGCTCGGTGACGCTGGATCTCAAATCACCCGGCGGGGTGGAAGCCGCGCTCGCGCTCGTGGCGCGCGCCGACGCGCTGATCGAAGGCTTCCGTCCCGGCGTGATGGAGCGCCTCGGCCTCGGCCCGGAGGTGGCTCTCCAGAGAAATCAGAAACTGGTGTACGGCCGGATGACCGGCTGGGGCCAGGGCGGACCGCTCGCGCCGCGCGCCGGGCACGACATCAACTACATCGCGCTCGCCGGCGTGCTCAACGCGTTCGGCCGCAAGGGCGAGGCGCCGGTGCCGCCGTTGAATCTGGTCGGCGATTTCGGCGGCGGCGGCATGCTGCTCGGCTTCGGCGTGGTCTGCGGCCTGCTGGAAGCCCAGCGCTCGGGCCGCGGCCAGGTGATCGACGCCGCGATGGTCGACGGCGCGGCGCTGCTCGCCGGCATGTTCCAGGGCCTGCTCGCGGCAAACCAGTGGAGCGAGGAGCGCGGCACCAACATCCTCGACACCGGCGCGCCGTGGTACGACGTCTATCAGACCGCGGACCGCAAGTACGTGGCGATCGGCGCGATCGAGGACAAGTTCTTCGCCGAGCTCGGCTCGCGCCTCAAGCTGCTCGACCTGCCGGCGCAGCACGACCGCTCGCGCTGGCCGGAAATGCGGCGGCGCTTTGCCGACACTTTCAAATCGAAAACCCGGGACGAATGGTGCCGCATCTTCGAGGGCTCGGACGCCTGCTTTGCGCCGGTGCTCTCCTGGTCCGAGGCGCGCAAGGATCGCCACACGGTGGCGCGTTCCGCCTATGTGAAAGTGGCCGACGTGGAGCAGCCCGCGCCAGCGCCGCGCTTTTCGCGCACCCGGACCGCTGTGCCACAGACACCGCCTGAGCGCGGCGAGGGCGGGCGTCAGGCGCTGGCCGACTGGGGCTTCGATGGCTCCGAGATGAAGCGGCTAGAATCACTCGGCCTCGGAATGAAGGAATAAAAATGCTCGGTCGCCTGATGCCCCGCGAGGGCAAGTTCTTCGATCTGTTCAACGCCCACGCCGAGCGCATCGTCGAGGGCAGCCGCGAGCTGGCGTCGATGATCGGCACCTTCGATCAGCTCGACGCGCACGCGCAGCGCATCGACGCCGCCGAGCGCGCCGCCGACAAGATCACGCACGAGTGCATTTCGCTCCTGCACAAGACCTTCATCACGCCCTTCGACCGCGACCAGATCCACCAGCTGATCACCAGGATGGACGACATCCTGGACCTGATCCAGGACGTGGCGGAGTCGATCGCCCTCTACGACCTGCGCAGCGTGACGCCGGAGGCGAAGCAGCTGGCCGAGATTTGCCAGTCCTCCTGCGACCGGGTCAAGGCGACAGTGGCGCTGCTCACCAACGTCAAGAGCTCGGCGGCGATCCTCAAGCTGTGCGAGGAGATCGACCGGCTCGAGTCCGACGCCGACCGCGTCATGCGCTCGGCGATGTCGAAGCTGTTCCGCGAGGAGAACGACCTGAAGCAGGTGATGAAGCTGCGCGTGATCTACGACCTGCTCGAGTCGATCACCGATCGCTGTGAGGACGTGGCGAACATCATCGAGGGCATAGTCCTAGAGAATTCTTGATGGAAGGTCAGCTCAGCCTAGGAATCCTGCTCGGGCTGATCCTCGTCGCGCTGGCGTTCGATTTCATGAACGGCTTCCACGATGCGGCGAACTCGATCGCCACGGTGGTCTCGACGCGCGTGCTCAAGCCCTACCAGGCGGTGCTGGTGGCGGCGGCGTTCAACTTCGTCGCAGTGTTCGTGTTCCACCTGAGCGTGGCGACCACCGTCGGCAAGGGCATCATCGATCAGGGGATCGTCGACCACCTGCTGGTGCTGGGCGCGCTCACCGGTGCGATCTCCTGGAACATCCTGACCTGGTGGTATGGCATCCCGTCGTCGTCATCGCACGCGCTGATCGGCGGCCTGGTCGGCGCGGCAGTCGCCAAGGGCGGGAGCTGGGCATTGATTCCCGCCGGCATCCTCAAGACCGTGGCGTTCATCTTCATCTCGCCGATCGTCGGCATGCTATTCGGCGCGCTCCTGATGCTGGCGGTGTCCTGGATTTTCGTGCGCAGCACGCCATCGAAGGTGGACCGCTGGTTCCGGCGGCTGCAGCTCATCTCGTCGTCGCTCTACAGCCTGGGCCACGGCGGCAACGATGCGCAGAAGACCATCGGCATCATCTGGATGCTGCTGATCGGCGCCGGCTACCTCGGCGCCAGGGACCCGGTGCCGATCTGGGTGGTGGTCGCCTGCTACGTGACGATCGCGCTCGGCACTGCGTTCGGCGGCTGGCGCATCGTGAAGACGATGGGGCAGCGCATCACCAAGCTGCGCCCGGTGGGCGGCTTCTGTGCCGAGACCGGCGGCGCCGCAATGCTGTTTTTTGCCACGGCGCTCGGCATCCCGGTGTCCACCACACACACCATCACTGGCGCCATCGTCGGCGTCGGCGTGGCGCAGAACGTGTCGGCGGTGCGCTGGGGCATCGCGGGCAACATCGTCTGGGCCTGGGTGCTGACGATCCCGTGCTCGGCGTTCATCGCCGGCCTGGCGTGGTGGATCGCGCACGCCACCCTCAGTCGTTAGTGCGCGTGCTTGCCCGCGTCCGTCAGGCGGCCGACCTGTAGCTCGGTTTTCACTTCCCCCGCGCGCTCGAAGCGCAGCGTCAGCGGAATCTTGTCGCCTTCCTTGAACGGCGCCTTGATGTTCACCAGCATGAGGTGCGCGCCGCCGGGCTTGAGCTCGAAGCTGCCGCGCGCCGGAATCTCGTAGCCCAGGACCTCACGCATGCGAAAGATGTCGCCGTCTTTTACCGTGACATGCGTTTCGGCCCTTTCCGCCGCCGGCGAGCTCGCTGCCACGAGCCTGTCGGGCGTCGCGGCAGCATTGCGGATGGTCATGTAAGCAGCGGCGATCTTCGCGCCCGGCGGCGTGGCGCGTGCCCAGCCGTTCTCGATCTGGATCTGCGCGACGGCCGGCGTCGCCGCAAATATTGCGAATAGCAGCAGGAATCTCATTTGGCGCGCTCGCGTTCCTGCAGCTCGCGCCACAGGATCTTGCCGGTCGCCGTCTTCGGCAGCTGCTCGACGAACTGCACCAGGCGCGGCACCTTGAACGCCGCCATGCGGCTGCGCGCCCACTCGATCA
>Ga0209647_1000256_pt1 | contig 49782 bp, 42 predicted proteins | sample GraSoi_2013_60cm_FD_185827 | JGI IMG/M metagenome (GOLD analysis project Ga0209647, IMG submission 185827) | Grasslands soil microbial communities from the Angelo Coastal Reserve, California, USA - Sample 9_17_2013_60cm (SPAdes) (version 2) | ecosystem: Environmental > Terrestrial > Soil >...
ACCAGCACGCCGGAGGACTTCACGTTGGGCTCGCCATCCCTGGTGAAATCGGCTGCGACGACTTTCGCGGGGTGCGTTTTCGCGGGCTTGTCCGCGGCGGCGACACCGAGCGAGAGGACGGCCGAAATGAGTGCGGCGAGGAGACGGGTCACAGGGGCCTAGAAGCCAAGAGGGCAGGCTGAACCATAGCAAACAACCCCCGTTCGTGACAAGATCTCAAGATTACAAAGTAAATATTTGATTTTCATGGCCCATTCCGGTCCAAAAACCCCGCATCCGGACACTTTGGCGGTCCACGCCGGCCAATCGCCCGATCCCGCGACCGGCGCGAGGGCCGTCCCGATCTACCAAACGGCTTCATTCGTCTTTCCGGATACAGACACCGCCGCGGCGCTCTTCAACATGGAGACGCCCGGCCATGTGTACTCCCGCCTTTCGAATCCCACAGTGGCGGTTTTCGAGGAGCGCATGGCCGCTTTGGAGGGGGGCGCGGGGGCGATCGCCACCGCCAGCGGCCAAGCGGCGCTGCACCTCGCGATCGTCACCCTCATGGGCCAGGGCGGGCACCTGGTCGCCTCCTCGAGCCTTTACGGCGGTTCCCACAACTTGCTCGCCTACACGATGCCGCGCTTCGGCATCACCACGACCTTCGTTCCCTCGCGCGACCCGAAGGCGTGGCGGGCGGCGGTGCGCCCCGAAACGCGACTCCTTTTCGGCGAGACCGTCGGCAATCCTTCGGTGGACGTCCTCGACCTCCCGACGATCGCGGCACTCGCCCGCGAGCACCGCATTCCATTCCTGGTCGACGCGACGGTCACCACCCCGGCGCTCGGACGTTCGCTCGACGAAGGCGCCGACCTGGTGATGCATTCGGCCACGAAGTACCTCTCGGGGCACGGCATCGTCATCGGCGGCGTCCTCATCGACGGCGGGCGCTTCGATTGGGTCGGCTCGGGCAAGTTTCCGACGCTCACCGAGCCCTACGAAGGCTTCCACGGCATGGTGTTCGCGGAGGAATCGACCGCCACCGCCTTCCTGCTGCGCGCGCGCCGTGAGGGGTTGCGAGACTTCGGCGCGTGCATGGCGCCGATGACCGCATTCCATATCCTGCAAGGACTCGAGACGCTGCCGCTCAGGATGGCGCGCCACGTCGAGAACGCGGCGAAGGTCGCGGCCTTCCTCGCTTCCCAACCCGCGGTCGAGCGCGTGCACCATCCCGACCTCGCCTCGCATCCCGAGCACGCGCTGGCCCGCCGCCTCTATCCGCGCGGCTGCAGCGCGATCCTCTCCTTCGAGCTCAAGGGCGCTCGCGACGCCGGGCGGCGATTCATCGAGGCGCTCACGCTCTTCTCGCACCTCGCCAACATCGGCGACGCCAAGTCGCTGGTGATCCATCCCGCGACGACGACGCACTTCCGCATGGATGACGCGGCGCTCGCCGCGGCGGGCATCACGTCCGGAACGGTGCGGCTTTCGATCGGTCTCGAGCATCCCGACGACCTGCTCGAGGATCTCGCGCGCGGGCTGCGCGCGGCGATGAAGTGACGCAATTTCATGAAAATGACCCAATTCATAGTCCAGGGCTATCCCGCCTACGCCTACACGGGCGGGCGACCGTTCGATCCAGGGCTGCCCACGGTCGTGTTCGTCCACGGCGCGGCCTTCGACCACAGCGTGTGGCAATGGCAGTCGCGCTACCTCGCACACCACGGCCGCTCGGTGCTGGCGGTCGACCTGCCCGCGCATGGACGCAGCCCCGGCGCGCTACGCGAATCGATCGAACAATGGGCCGAGTGGCTCGCGGCGTTCATCGATGCGGCGGGGCTCGCGAAGCCCGCGCTCGTCGGCCACAGCATGGGCTCGCTGATCGTGCTTGCCACAGCGCTCGCGGACCCACGACGCATCTCGCGCCTCGCGCTGGTGGGCACCGCCGCGCCGATGCCGGTGAATGACGCGTTCATCGAAGCCGCGCGCGACGATCCCGCGGCCGGGCTGCGCATGGAGGCGGTCTGGGGCCATGCGCGCAACGTGCAGCTCGCCTCGAGCGCCGTTCCCGGCTCGTCGCTGCTCGATGCCACCGGGCGGCTCAACCAGCGCGCGAAGTCCGGCGCGCTCCTTGCCGCGCTCAAAGCGTGCAGCGCCTATTCAGCGCCGCTCGAAAAGGTCCGCGCGCTCGAACTGCCGGTGCTGGTGGTGGCCGGCAAGCGCGACCAGATGACGCAGTTCAAGGCCGGGAAGGGACTCGCGGCCGAGATTCCCGGCGCGAAGTTCGCCGCGCTCGACGCGGGCCACTCGATGATGAGCGAGGCGCCGCGCGAGTTGCTGAGAGTGCTGCGGGAGTTCCTGCTCTAGGAAACCGGCTGGGGTGCCGGCGAGGCTGAGGCCTGCGCCTCGTGCGCCTTCTCTTCCTGCTGCAAGCGCCACATCTCGGCGAATCGCCCGTTGGCGGCGATCAATTCACGGAACGTGCCGCGTTCGACGATCGCACCGTGGTCGAGGACCAGGATCTGGTCGGCGTCGATGATGGTGGAGAGGCGGTGGGCGATCACCAGCGTCGTGCGGTTGCGCGAGATCTCCAGGAGCTCGGCCTGTATGGATTTCTCGGTATGCGAATCGAGCGCCGACGTCGCCTCGTCGAACACCATGATGGGCGGATTCTTCAGGAGCGTGCGCGCGATCGACACGCGCTGCTTTTCGCCTCCGGAAAGCTTCAGGCCGCGTTCGCCGACGGTGGTTTCCCAATGTTCGGGGAGGCGCGCGATGAAATCGGCGATGTGCGCCACGCGCGCGGCGTTCTCGATCTCCGCGCGCGTCGCATCGGGCCGCCCGTAGGCGACGTTGTAGTAGATGGTGTCGTTGAAGAGCACCGTGTCCTGCGGCACGACGCCGAGCATGGCCCGCACGCTCGCCTGCTGCACGTCGCGCAGGTCCTGGCCGTCGATGGTGATGCGCCCGCCGTTCACGTCGTAGAAGCGGAAGAGGAGCCGCGCCAGCGTCGACTTGCCCGAGCCGCTCGGGCCGACCACCGCGACCTTGCGTCCCGCCGGCACCTCGAAGCTCACGTCCTTCAGGATCTCGCGCCTGCCGTCGTAGCTGAAGTCGACGTGCTCGAAACGGATCGCCGCGCCCGAGATCGCGAGCGGCCGCGCGCCGGGCTTGTCCTCGACCTCGCGATTCTCCGACAGCAGGCGGAACATCTTTTCCATGTCGACCAGCGCCTGCTTGATCTCGCGGTACATCACGCCGAGGAAATTGAGCGGGATGTAGAGCTGGATGAGGAGCGCGTTCACCATCACCAGGTCCCCGAGGGTGAGCGTTCGCGCCACGATTCCCTCGGAGGCGCGCCACATGAGCAGCGACACCGCGAGCGCGATGACACCCGCCTGCGCCGCGTTGAGCAGGCCGAGCGAGGTCTCGCTGGTCACGACCGCGTGCTCGTAGCGGCGCAGGTTCTCGTCGTAGCGCCCCGCTTCGTAGCGCTCGTTGCCGAAATACTTGACCGTCTCGTAGTTCAGGAGGGAATCGATCGCCTTGGTGTTGGCCTTCGAGTCCATCTCGTTCATCTGCCGCCGGTGGGCGGTGCGCCACTCCGAAATGAGGAACGTGAGGCCGACATAGAGCAGGATCGCCGCCACAGTGATGACGCCGAACCATACGTCGAACTTCACGATCAGGAATCCGGTCACGAGCGCCATCTCGAGGAGCGTCGGCAGCACGCTGAAGACCATGAACGAGAGCAGCGTCGAGATGCCGCGCGTGCCGCGCTCGATATCGCGCGTGAGCCCGCCCGTCTGGCGCTCGAGGTGGAAGCGCAGCGACAACGCGTGCAAGTGGTGGAAGACTTCGAGCGCGATGCGCCGCATGGCGCGCTGCGCCACCTTCACGAACACGATGTCGCGCAGCTCGTTGAAGACCGTGCTCGAGAGGCGCAGCAGCCCGTAGGTGAGCAGGAGCGTGACCGGCACCGCGAGAATCGCCTTGTCGCCCGACAGGCCGTCGACGATGCCCTTCATCACCAGGGGCACCGAGATGTTGGCGAGCTTCGCGGTGACGAGGAACGCGAGGGCCAGCAGCACGCGGCCGCGGAACTCCCACAGGTAGGGCAGGAGCCGGCGCACGACGCTCAGGTCGCTGCGCGCGATGGACGGCGCGGCAGGCGGGACCTTGGGGGTGGGATTGGCGGCGGCGATCGGTTGCGCGCCCGAGGTGGTGTTCATGCCTTCGGTATAGTAGCAGCCGCCTTCACGGCTTCCTCACATGCCTCGCTTCGCGGCCAACCTCGGCTATCTCTTCACGGAGCACGACTTCCTCGATCGCTTCGCGGCCGCGCGCCGCGCCGGATTCGCGGCGGTCGAATTCGCCGCGCCCTACGCTTATCCGCCCGAGGAAATCGCGATGCGCCTGATCGACAACGGGCTCGCGTGCATCCTCATCAACCTGCCGATGGGCGATCGCAGCAAGGGCGACTTCGGCATCGCCTGCCGCCCCGGGCGCGAAGCGGAGTTTCGCGAGAGCATCGATCGCGGCATCAGCTACGCGCGTGCGCTCGGCGTGCCCAAGGTGAACTGCATCTCCGGCACCATCGCCGCAGGTGAGGACCCGGCGCGCCTTCGCGACACCCTTGTATCCAACCTGCGGGTCGCGGCGCGCGAATTCAAGTCCGCCGGGCTCGACCTGGTCCTCGAGCCCATCAACACCACCGACGTTCCCGGCTTCTTCGTGCCGCGCTGCGGCGAGGCGGTCGATGTGATCCGCGCCGTCGGCGCCGACAACTTCGGCCTGCAATGCGACCTCTACCACGCCGCGATGATGGGCGAGGACCCCGCCGCCACCTTCGAGAGCTTCTTCGCCGACGTGCGCCACGTGCAGTTCGCCGATGCACCCGGACGCGGCGAGCCGGGTACAGGGAAGATCGATTTCCCGGCAATGTTCGCTCTCATCGACCGCCTCGGCTACGACGGATGGGTGTCGGCCGAGTATCGCCCGTCGCGCCCCACGGCCGAGACCGTACACACGTACCTTCACGCGGCATAGTCCATCCGGAGGGGGTGGGCGGACCGCCCCTTCACGCTGGGGCCAAACGCCGCCGATAGCCTGTAGCCATCCTTAAAGGAGATGGCCATGGGACCGAGGGTTTCCCGTCTGTTACTGCCCGCATTGGCTGCGCTCGCGCTCGCATCGCCGGCGCTCGCCTCGGTGGTGCCGTCGAGCATCCAGCTCGATGCCAAGGCGCCCGCCGATCCCTCCTACGACAGGCTGGTCGACGCCGCCAACGCGGTGGTCGCCGTGAAAGTAAAGGCGCTGCCGAACGCGCGCAGCAACGAGACGCTGGGCGCCGAGCGCACCGGCTCGGGCGTCGTGATCGACAACGGTCTCGTCCTCACCATCGGATACCTGATTCTCGAGGCCGACACGGTGGAGGTCGTCGATTCGCGCGGCAAGACGGTGCTAGCAAGCGTGGTCGCGTACGACCATGCCAGTGGATTCGGCCTGTTGAAGCCGGTCGCGCGGCTCGCCGCCAAGCCCATTCGCTTCGGCAGCTCCGCGCCGCTGGCGCAACTCGACCGCCTCCTGATCGTGAGCGGCGGCTCCGACGACCCCATCTCGCTCACCGTGGTCGTGTCGCGGCGCCAGTTCGCGGGTTACTGGGAATACCTCATCGACGGCGCCATCTTCACCGCGCCGCCGCGCCTCGATCACAGCGGGGCGGCGCTCATCAATTCCAAAGGCGAGCTGGTGGGCATCGGCTCGCTCTTCATGCAGGACACGCTCGCCACCCCCGGCGAGCAGCTTCCCGGAAACATGTTCGTGCCGGTGGACCTGCTCAAGACCGCACTCGACGAGATGGTGAAGAACGGCGCGCAGAAGGCGAGCCGGCGCCCGTGGATCGGCGTCAACTCGCTCGAGGAGGACGGCCGCGTCAAGGTGATGCAGGTGAACGAGGAAAGCCCCGCGGACCGCGCCGGCATCGTCGCCGGCGACATCATCCTCTCGGTGAACGGACAGCCGGTCGAGTCCCTCGAGCACTTCTACGGCACGCTCTGGGGGCATGGCGCGAAACCCGGAAGCGACATCCACCTCACAGTGCTCCACGGGCCGAAGTCGAAGGAAGTCACCGTCCGTTCCATCGATCGCATGGAGTTCATGCGACGTAAACCGGGCATCTGATCGCCGAGGACTCCCGCCCCGGCGCAAGGCCGGGGCGCGGCGCGAATTCCGCCGCGTGAAGCCGCCCGAGGAGGTGGCGGGCGCGGAATAGAATGGAGCGCATGGATGAGCTCCTCGTGGTCGACTCCGCCACCCGCCTCGACGCTCACGCCCGCGGCAAGGTGGCGGTTTGCGGATCGCACGGGGGCCTCTACGCGGCGTGGCTCGTCGCGCGCGCCGGCATTCGCGCGGTGATCCTCAACGACGCGGGCATCGGCCGGCACTCCGCCGGCGTTGCCGGAGTCGCGTGGCTCGGGGGACTGGGCATCGCGGCGTGCGCCATCGACTATCGCAGCGCGCGCATCGCCGACGGCGCCGACATGCTCGCCTCGGGCCGCGTGTCGGTGGTGAACGATGTCGCCGCCATCGGTGGCTGCCTCCCGGGCCAGACGTGCCGCCAGGCGGCGAATTGCCTGCTCGAGAAGGCGCACGAATTCGCTGGTGACGTTCCCGAGATCGGCGAGACCCGCATTCGCATCGCCAATACCGGCCATCGCGAGGCCTGGGCGCTCGACTCTGTGGCCCTCGCTCGCCTGGAGGATCGACGCGCGATCGTGGTGACGGGCTCTCATGGCGCGCTGCTTGGCGGGCAACCCAACGACGGAGTGCTCGCGATCGACGCCTTCGCCGCGTTCTTCAACGACGCGGGCGGCGGCAAGGACGGCGCGGGCTATTCGCGCCTGGCCGACCTCGACCGACGCGCGATCGCCGCGGCCACGGTATCGCACAACAGCGCGCGCATCGGCGACGGCCGGTCGACCTACGACACCGGCGTGATCTCGCGCGTGAACGAAACCGGCAAGCGCCTGGAGCTGCGCGAGGGGCTCAGCGCCCGCGAGGCGGTGGCAAGGCTGCTCGGCTTGGGATGACTAAGGCTTTGGAACCACAGATGAACACAGATGAACACAGATAAAACCTTCGATGGTGGGCGGTCGCGCACATGCACAACGAGGCTCGATTTGGGCAGGAACCACCATGCCTCGAAAACCATCCGTGTTCATCTGTGTTCATCTGTGGTTCCAAAGCCTTTCCATCGCGTCACTCTCAATCGCCCGCTTTGATCTTGTTTTTCTGAACGACGTCGGCCCAGCGCTTGATCTCGGTCCGCAGGAAGCGGTCGAGCTCCTCGGGACCGCCGCCGACGATATCCATGCCCTGGTCGGTGAGCTTCTGCGCCACCGCCGGATCCTTGAGCGCCTTCGCAAGCTCCTCGTGCATGCGGCGCACGATCGTCGCAGGCGTCCCTGCGGGAGCGATCACGCCCCACCACGCGAGCGCCGCGAATCCTGGAACGCCCTGCTCGGCGACAGTGCCGACGCCGGGCATCTGCGGCGAAGGCTTCGCGGAGGTGACCGCGAGCGCGCGCACCTTGCCGCCCTTCACGTGCGGGTTCACGAGGAACACGGTGCCGATGGCGAGCGGCACCTGGCCGCCGATGGCGTCGGTCATCAGCGGGCCGCCGCCGCGATAGGGGATGTGCGTGAACTCGACGCCCTGCAGGGTCGCGATCTGCGCCATGGCGAGGTGGCCCAGGCTTCCGGTGCCGATCGAGCCGAAGGCGACCGGCTGCTTCTTCGCCGCCGCGAGCACCTCGCGGAAATCCTTGTACGGCTGCGACGTGTGCGCCACGATCGCCATGGGCGAGGTTCCGATCAGCATCACCGGCGCCAGGTCCTTGAGCGTGTCGAACGGCAGGTTGATCAGGGACGGATTCACCGCGTGGGTGTCGAAGACGACGCCGAAGGTGTAGCCGTCGGGCGGCGAGGTCGCCACGACCTGCGTGCCGATCGAGCCTGAGGCGCCGCCGCGGTTATCGACGATGAACTGCTGGCCGAGCTGTGTAGTGAGCTGCGCGGCGAAGATTCGCGCCACCTGGTCGACCGACCCGCCCGGCGGAAACACCGAGATGATCTTCACGGGTTTGTTGGGCCAGGGTGCCTGCGCCTGGACGGCGAGGGTAGCGGCAGCGAGCAGCGCCGCCGCGATAATACTGCGCGTATTCATGGGTCCCTCCCGAAGTCGCGGAATGCTAGCATGGTGTCATGAAGCGCCTGGCCTTCCTCGGCCTCTTGGCCGCTCTGTTCTCGGCCTGCGGCGCGCTTGCGGCGGCACCCAGCGCCGCCCCGCCGCCTCCACCGCCCATCGACAGCACCGCCTACCAGCAGCTGCTCGACGCGGCCAACGCCGTCGTCGGCGTGCGCATGAAAGCGCTTGCCAATGCGCGCAGCAGCCGCACGCTCGGCGACGAGCGCGCCGGCAGCGGCGTGCTCATCGCGCCCGGCAATCTCGTTCTCACCATCGGGTATCTGATCCTCGAGGCCGACTCGGTCGAGATCGTCACCAGCCGCGGGCGCACGATGCCCGCGACGGTCGCCGCCTACGACCACGCCACCGGGTTCGGGCTGCTGCGCCCGGTCGGGCCGCTCGACGTGAAGCCGATCCGTCTCGGCGCCTCGAGCGGCGTCGAGCAACTCGACCGCATGATGATCGCCGCGGGCGGGGGCGACGAAAGCGTATCGGTGGCGACGGTGGTGTCGCGCCGCCAGTTCGCCGGCTACTGGGAATACATGATCGAGGGGGCGATCTTCACCTCGCCGCCGCGTCCCGACCACAGCGGCGCCGCGCTCATCAATCGCAACGGCGAGCTGGTGGGCATCGGATCGCTCTTCGTGATGGACGCGATGACGCCCGGCGAGCGGCTGCCCGGCAACATGTTCGTTCCCATCGACCTCCTGAAGCCGGTATTGGACGAGCTGGTCGCGACCGGCCGGCAGAAGGGCGGCATGCGCCCGTGGCTCGGCATGAGCTCCCTCGAGGAGGATGGGCGCATCAAGGTGTTGCGAGTGACCGAGGGCGGCCCGGCGGATGCCGCGGGCATCGTGCCGGGCGACATCATCCTCTCGTTGAGCGGGCAGAAGGTCGAGAAACTCGATGATTTCTACAAGCGGCTATGGTCCGCGGGCGCACCGGGCGTGGAGGTGACGCTCAAGGTGCTGCATGGGAGCGACATTCGCGACGTGCGCGTGCGCTCCATCGACCGGCTCGATTTCGTCAGGAAGAAGCCGACGATCTGAGCGTCGCCACGGCGACGCGGTGATCGTCGCCCCCGCGAAGGCGGGGGCCCAATCCCCTACCTCCCGAAGCGCGCTTTCGCGTCGTTCAGGCAACGGTCCTTCGCGTCTCCGGAGAACTTGTCGCACTTCTCCTTGGCCACCGCGTAGTCGGCGTCGCGCTTGTCCTCGGCGGCGTCCTTGCGCGCATCCGCGGACTTCTCTCCCGCCGCCCGGCCGGCTTTCGCGACCTTCATGTTCGCCTTGGCGTCCGCCTTCGCGCGCGTTTCCGCGGCCTTGGCTTGCTTCACGCAGACGGACTTGTCGTTGCCGGCCTTGTCGTCGCACTTCTCCTTCGCAACGGCATAGTCGGCCTCGGCCTTCGCGGCCGCCACGTCGTAGCGGTTCTTCTCGGTCGGCTTGTAGTCGGCCTCGAGCTGCGCCTTCGCGACCTTCTCGCGACCCTTGGCTTCGGCGACGCAGATGTCCTTGGCGTTGCCGGCGAGCGATCCGCAGTTCGCCTTGGCCGCCTTGTAGTCCGCCGCGACGCGGTCCTTGCCGGCCTTGTACTCGTCCTTGGAAATGCTTGCGAACGCGGCACCGCTACACGCGAGCGCAACCGCGACGACTCCCACCCGGTATGACAGCTTCATGCGAAGTCCTCCACAATGACAAGATATGCGTTGGACCCGCGAACCTGCGCGGAAGTTGTCTGAATCGGAAGTAGGACTGGGATTACTTCGCGAAGGACTGCCCGCCGCCGTAGCTCGAGAGCGCAACGAGCTTGCCGCCCTTCTTCACCTTCACGGCGCAATACTTGACCTCCGCGATCTTGCCGAAGGGATCGAGCGCCGCGTTGGTGAGCAGGTTGGCGGCGGCCTCGTAGAAGGCGAACGGGATGAAGATCGCGCCGCGCGGCGTGCCGTCGTCGGCGCGCGCCATGAGCGCGATCTCGCCGCGCCGCGAAGCCACCGTCACCACGTCGCCGGCCTTCGCCCCCATCGCGTCGAGGTCGAGCGGATGCAGCGAGGCTACCGCCTGCGGCTCGAGCGCGTCGAGGACTGAAGCGCGCCGCGTCATCGATCCCGTGTGCCAGTGCTCGAGCTGGCGCCCGGTGATGAGCACGAACGGATACTCGGCGTCGGGGCGCTCGTTGGCGGGAATGAGATCCGCGGGAACGAACTTGCCGCGCCCGTCTTTCGTGGGGAACTTGTCGGTGAACACCACGGGCTGTCCCGGATCGTCCTCGGTGCGGCACGGATAGGTGACCGATGACTGTTCCTCGAGCCGCTCCCACGAAATGCCGCCGATCGAGTTCATCGCCTGGCGCATCTCTTCGTATACCTCCGCGACGCCGCTCTCCGGACCCGCGTACTTCCAGCCGCAACCGAGACGGTTGGCGAGCTGTTGGATGATCCACAGGTCCTGGCGCGCGTCGCCCGGCATGTCGAGCGCGCGCCGGCCGAGCTGCACCATGCGGTCGGTGTTCGTGACCGTGCCGGTCTTTTCCGGCCACGCGGAGGCCGGCAGGATCACGTCGGCGAGATACGCGGTCTCGGTGAGGAAGATGTCCTGCACCACGAGATGCTCCAATTTCGCGAGGCCTGCGCGCGCGTGGTGGGCGTTGGGGTCCGACATCGCGGGGTTCTCACCCATGATGTACATGCCCTTGATCTTGTCGTCGAACGCGGCGTCCATGATCTCGACCACCGTGAGCCCCGGCTTCCTGTCGAGCGTGCGGCCCCAGAACTTCTCGAAGCGCGCGATCGCCTCGGGGTTGTCCACGCGCTGATAGTCGGGGTACATCATCGGGATGAGGCCCGCATCCGACGCTCCCTGCACGTTGTTCTGGCCGCGCAACGGGTGCAGCCCCGTGCCCGGGCGCCCGATCTGGCCGGTCATGAGCGTGAGCGCGATGAGGCAGCGAGCGTTGTCGGTGCCGTGCACGTGCTGCGAGATGCCCATTCCCCACATGATGATCGAGGCCTTCGAGGTGGCGTAGGCGCGCGCGACCTCGCGAATGGTCTCGGCGGGAATGCCGCAGATCGGCGCCATCGCCTCGGGGCTGAAGCCCTTGGCGTTCTCCTTGAGCGCCTCGAAGCCGGTGGTGCGCTGGCGCACGAACTCCGCGTCGACGAGGTTCTCCTCGAGGATCGTGTGGATCATCGCGTTGAGCAGCGCCACGTCGGTGTCGGCGGTGAACTGCAGGTAGCGCCATGCGTGGCGAGCCAGGTCGTTGCCGCGCGGATCGGCAAGGATCAGCTTCGCGCCGCGCTCGACGGCGTTCTTCATCCACGTGGCCGCCACCGGATGGTTCGAGGTGGGATTCGCGCCGATGAGGAAGATGACTTCCGCATACGCGACGTCCGAGACCTGGTTCGACACCGCGCCCGAGCCGATGCCTTCGAGCAGCGCCACGACCGACGAGGCGTGGCACAACCGCGTGCAGTGGTCGACGTTGTTGGTGCCGAAGCCGATGCGCACCAGCTTCTGGAAGAGGTAGGCCTCCTCGTTCGAGCCCTTGGCGCTGCCGAAGCCGGCGAGCGCCGAAGGGCCGTCGCGATCGCGGATGGTGCCCAACCCCTTGGCGGCGACCTCGAGCGCCTCCTCCCACGTGGCCTCGCGGAAGACATCGCGCCAGCGCGTGGGATCCATCTTGAAATCCTCGCTCTTCGCCACGCCCTTCTTGCGGATGAGGGGCTGCGTGAGCCGCTGGGGATGCTTCACGTAGTCGAACCCGAAGCGTCCCTTCACGCACAGGCGCTCGTGGTTCGACGGGCCGTCGCGGCCCTCGACGCGCACGATGGCGTTGTCCTTCACGTGGTAGGTGAGCTGGCAGCCGACGCCGCAATAGGGGCACACCGAGTCGACCTTCTTGTCGGCGATCACTTGATAGGCATTCTTCGCCGGCGCGAGCGCTCCCGTCGGGCACGCCTGCACGCATTCGCCGCACGCCACGCAAGTGCTTTCGCCCATCGGGTCGTCGAAGTCGAACACGATCTTCGATTCGCCGCCTCGGAACGCATAGCCGATGACGTCGTTCACCTGCTCTTCGCGGCAGGCGCGCACGCAGCGCGTGCACTGGATGCACGCGTCGAGGTTGACCGACATTGCCGGATGCGAGACATCAGCCGCGGGCTGCTCGCGCGGCGCGAAGCGCGAGCGCGTGACGCCGAGCTCACCCGCCCATTGGAAGAGCTCATTGGCGCCGGGCTTGAGGTCCACTTTCGGCACGTCCGCCATCAACAGCTCGAGCACCATCTTCTGCGAGTGCACGGCGCGCTGCGAGGTGCTCTCGACCTCCATGCCCTTTGCGGGCGAGCGGCAACACGACGCTGCCAGCACGCGTTCGCCCTTGATCTCGACCATGCACGCGCGGCAGTTGCCGTCGGGGCGATAGCCTTCCTTGTAGCAAAGGTGCGGGATGTCGACGCCGTGTCGCTTGGCGGCCTGGATGATGGTCTCGCCGGCGTGCGCCGAGATGGTGTCGCCGTTCAGCTTGAACTCGATGACCTCGGCCTTGCCGACCGGCTCGTTCATCTTCATGTCAGATCTCGCCCGGGAAATGCTTGGCGACGCAGCGGATCGGGTTCGGTGCCGCCTGGCCGAGGCCGCAGATGGAGGCGTCGGCCATCGCGACCGACAACTCTTCGAGCAGATCCCGGTCCCACTTCTTCGCTTCCATCAGCTGCGCGGCCTTCGCGGTGCCGACGCGGCAGGGCGTGCACTGGCCGCACGACTCGTGCTCGAAGAAGCGCATCAGGTTCAGCGCGGCGTCGCGCGCCTTGTCGTGCTGCGAGAGCACGATCACCGCCGCCGAACCGATGAAGCAGCCGTGCGGCTGCAGCGTATCGAAGTCGAGCGCGATGTCACCCATCGATGCGGGCAGGATGCCGCCAGAGGCGCCGCCGGGAAGGTAGGCGTAGAGCTCGTGGCCGTCCTGCATGCCGCCGCAGTATTCAACGATCAGCTCCTTCACCGTGATGCCCGCCGGAGCGAGGTGCACGCCGGGCTTCTTCACGCGCCCCGAGACGGAGAACGAGCGCAGCCCTTTGCGGTCGTGGCGACCGTGTTTCGAGAACCATTGCGGCCCCTGCTCGATCAGGTCGCGCACCCAGAGCAGCGTCTCCATGTTGTGCTCGAGCGTAGGGCGGCCGAATAGGCCGACTTGCGCGACGTAAGGCGGGCGCAGCCGCGGCATGCCGCGCTTGCCCTCGATCGATTCGATCATCGCGGATTCTTCGCCGCAGATGTAGGCGCCCGCGCCGCGGCGCAGGTGGATGCGCGGAAGTTTCGCCGGTGGGCTCGCCCGCAACGCCGCGAGCTCGCGCTCGAGCATCTCGCGGCAGGCGTGATACTCGTCGCGCAGGTAGACGTAGATGTCGTCAATGCCGACCGCCCACGCGGCGATCAGCATGCCCTCGACGAAGCGATGCGGGTCGCGCTCGAGGTAGTGCCGGTCCTTGAACGTCCCGGGCTCGCCCTCGTCGATGTTGACCGCCATGATCCGAGGTCCTGCCTCGGCTCTGACAATTCGCCACTTGCGGCCCGCCGGGAAGCCGGCGCCGCCGAGGCCGCGCAGCCCCGCGTCCTCCATCACCTTGATGACGGATTCGACATCGCGCTTGCCCTCGAGGCATTCGACCCAGGTCTTGTAGCCGCCCTGCTTCACGTAATCGGCCAACGTGTGCGGATGCAACGCCGGCGCGCGCGTCTTGCCATCGGCGACAACCTTGGCAATCTCCTTCGCGTCGGCGTGGCCGAAGGCGTTGTGACCCACGCACACCGCCGGCGCCTCGGCGCAGCGCCCGATGCAGGGGGCCGCGATCACGCGCACCTTCGGTCCGAGCAGGGCCGGAAGCTTTTCGAGCAGATTGCCCGCGCCCGCCATCGCGCACGAAAGCGTGTCGCACACCCGCACGGTCAGCGCCGCGGGCGCGCTTTCGCCTTCCTTCACGACGTCGAAGTGATGGTAGAACGTCGCGACCTCGTAGACCTCGGCCATCGCGAGCTTCATCGCCTCCGCAAGTGCATTGAGGTGCGCGGCCGAGATGGAGCCGAAGCGGTCCTGGATGCGATGCAGGTTCTCGATCAGGTACTCGCGCTCGCGCGGAGCGCCTTCGAGCAGGCGCGCGATCTCCTCGCGCGCGACCGGGTCGACCGGACGCCCCTTGGGCGTGGGCCGCGCGCGACGGATCTTCGAGACGGGGATGGCGACTTCGGTCATGGTGCGAAGCGTCCGCAAATCACGATATTAGAGTACCCAAGTCGCCGCAGGTTTGGGCTTGACCCGGGTCAAGCCAGGGGGATCTCGAGCGTATGCCAGAATGCCCCGCATGTGCCGCGCCCTGCTCTACCTCGGGGAACCGGTCCTCCTCGACAACCTGCTCTTCCAGCCCGACTCGGCGCTGGTGCGCCAGAGCTACATGCCGAAGATGCTGCACATGCTCAATCTCGCGGGCTTCGGCATGCGCGCCTGGTCGCCGGCGTCGCACGACCCGCAAACGCCCTTCGCCTACGCCTCGGATTCGCTGCCGGTGTTCGACCGCAACCTCAAGAACCTCGCCGCCAAGGTGGCCGCGGGCTGCGTTCTCGCTCACGTGCGCGGCGTCGCCTACAGCACCCAGGTCGAGATCTCGCTGCAGAATGTGCATCCCTTCCAGTTTCCCGGCATTCCGCTCACGCTCGCGCACAACGGCGACCTCGCGCGCTTCGCCGAGATGCGCGCCGGCCTCGCGCGCCACGTGCGTCCCGAGCTCGCTCGCGCGATCCGCGGCACCACCGACAGCGAATGGATTTACGCGCTGGTGCTCTCGCAGCTCGAGGAGCCGCACGTCACTCCCACTGGCCCCGCGCTGGTGGCGGCGATCCAGCACGCGCTCGCGATCCTGCGCGAGGAACGCGTGCGTCTCGGCATCGACACGTCATCGTCGGTCAATCTCTTCATCACCGACGGCCGCCAGGTCGCGGCAGTGCGCTACTGCTTCGACTTCGGGCGCTACTCCACGGCCGACGCCGCGCGGCTGCACGAGGCGAACCTCGGTTTCCTGAGTCTCTGGTACACCGTCGGCCACGACTACGGCCTGCACGAGGGCGAGTGGAAGATGACCGGCGGGGCGGACCATTCGGATTCCATCCTCATCGCTTCCGAGCCGCTCACGCGTGACGTCGCCTCGTGGGTGGAAGTCCCCGAGTACAGCATCCTGCACGGCGAGATCCGTGGCGGGCGTCCCGCCGTGAGCCTGCACAACCTCGACTAGCTGGGCGCAAAATGCCCACTCCAAAGGCGCATGCTCGGCTCCGTCAACCCATCGCAGCCGACGTGCGTTACGACGTACGCCCTCCTCCACGACATTCGGGCCGAATCATGAATCCCTGGGCCGCCGGAGCCTCAAAGTCCCCCGGGCTTTGCCTGGCCGCCTTCCTGGCCGTCGGAGCCTGTAGCTCGATTCCGGAAAGACCGGCGGGTTTGCCCGGTGGGTTGCGCTCCCTCTCCCCTGCCGATGAGATCAAGGTCGTCGACCGGATGACCTGGGGCGTGAATGGGGTCACCGCACGCGCCGTGTCGGAACAAGGGCTGGCGCGTTATCTCGCGGGCCAGCTTCAACCCCCGGACGGCGACCCTCTACCCGCGGAGATCTCCTCCCGCATCGCCTCGCTCTCGATTTCGCAGAAGCCCGCCGCGGACCTCGCCATGGAGGTGGAGCAGCAGCGCCGGGATGCGGACACGATCGGCGACGATGCGGCCAAGAAGTCCGCGCAGGCGGCCTACCAGCAACGCCTCACGGCGCTCGCGCGGGAGGCGGCGGCTCGCTCCCTGATGCGAGCGCTCTATTCGCGCGACCAGCTCAAGGAGCAGATGACGTGGCTCTGGATGAACCACTTCAACGTGCATCAGTACAAGGCGAACCTGCGCGTGCTGATGGCCGATTACGAGGAGCGCGCCATCCACCCGCACGCCCTTGGACGCTTCCGCGACCTGGTGGGCGCCACGCTGCGCCACCCCGCGATGATCCGCTACCTCGACAACGAGCAGAACGCCGCGGGCCGCCTGAACGAGAACTACGCCCGCGAGCTGCTCGAGCTGCACACGCTCGGCGTCGACGGCGGCTACACGCAGCGCGACGTGCAGGAGCTCGCGCGCGTGCTTACCGGCGTCGGCGTGAACCTCACCGGCAAGGCTCCGAACGTGCGCGCCGAGCTGCGCGGCCAGTACGTGCGCGACGGCCTTTTCGAATTCAACCCGGTGCGCCACGATTACGGAACCAAGACGATCCTCGGCCACTCGATTCGCGGGCGTGGGATCGCGGAGGTCGATGAAGTGCTCGACCTGCTCTGCCGGCATCCCTCCACGGCGCGCTTCGTGAGCCGCAAGATCGCCGCGTTCTTCGTGGCCGACAACCCGCCTCCGGCACTGGTGTCGCGCATGGCTCACACCTTCGGCGCCACCGACGGCGACATCGCCGCCGTGCTTCGCACCATGACCGATTCGCCGGAATTCGCAGCCTCGCTCGGCAGCAAGTTCAAGGATCCGGTGCACTACGTCGTCTCGGCGGTGCGTCTCGCGTACGACGACAAGCCCATCCTCAACGCCAATCCGATGATCGGGTGGCTTAACCGGCTGGGCGAGGCCCACTACAACCGCCAGACTCCGGATGGCTATCCCCTCACCGAGGCCGCTTGGTCGAGCTCGGGACAGATGGCGACGCGATTCGAGATCGCGCGCGCGATCGGCAGCGGCGCGGCCGGCCTCTTCAAATCCGAGGGCGAGAACGCCGTCGAGCGGCCCGCATTCCCGCGCCTCGCCAACGCGCTGTACTACCGGTCGCTCGAGGGGTCGCTCGGCCCCGGCACGCGAGCGGCGCTCGACAAGGCGACGTCGCCGCAGGAGTGGAACGTGTTCCTGCTTTCGTCGCCCGACTTCATGTATCGCTAAAACGGAGGGCCCCATGGACCGCCGTACATTGTTGAAGGCCGCGGCGCTCGGGCCGGTCGCGCTGCTCCGCGCCGGCAGCCTCTTCGCCGCGCCGGCGTCCGGCGCGAAGCTCCTCATCGTCTTCCTGCGCGGCGGCTACGACGCCGCCAACGTGCTGGTGCCGGTGTCGAGCCCGTTCTATTACGAATCGCGGCCCAACATCGCGGTGGCGAAGCCGGGAAGCGATGCGAATGCGGCGATCACCCTCGACGCGGACTGGGGACTGCATCCGGCCCTTGCCGCTTCGATCCTGCCGCTCTACGAACGCAAGCAGGTCGCGTTCGTGCCCTTCGCCGGGACGGAGGATCTCTCGCGCAGCCATTTCGAGACGCAGGATTCCATCGAGCTTGGGCAGCCCCTGGGCGCGCACCGCGATTTCCAGTCGGGATTCCTCAATCGCCTGGTGGGGGCGATGTCCGACCACCGCGGCATGTCCTTCACCGACCAGCTGCCGCTCATCTTCCGCGGCGACATGGAGGTGCCCAACATGGCGATGCGCAGCCTCGCCCGGCCCGGGGTCGACGCGCGCCAGAGCGAGATCATCCGTGAGATGTATCGCGGCACCCGGCTCGAGTCGCGCGTGAACGAGGGCTTCAGCGTGCGCGACGCCGTGATGCAGGACATGGCGGGCGAGATGGAGGCGGCTAGCCGCAATGCCATCACCACCAAGGGCTTCGAGCTCGAGGCGCGGCGCATCGCGAAGCTCATGGCCGAGCGCTATGACGTCGGCTTCATCGACGTCGGCGGATGGGATACGCACGTGGGCGAGGGCGGCGCCTCGGGATATCTGCCCACACGCCTCGAGGAACTGGGCCGCGGCCTCGCGGGATTCGCCGACGCGATGGGCGCCGCCTGGAGCGATACGGTGGTCGTGGTGATCAGCGAATTCGGCCGCACTTTCAGGGAAAACGGCAACCGCGGCACCGACCACGGTCACGGCACGGTCTACTGGGCGTTGGGCGGAGGCATTCGCGGCGGGCGCATCGCCGGAGAGCAAGTGCGCGTCGAGCGCGCCACGTTGCTGCAGGACCGCGACTATCCGGTGCTCAACGAGTACCGGGCCGTCCTCGCCGGGCTGGCATCGCGCATGTTCGGGTTCGACGACGCGCGGCTGCAGGCGGTTTTTCCCGGCGTGAAGCCGCGCGACCTCCAGCTGATCTAGGCCGGCGCCGCTGTCGTCAGCTGGCCGTGATAGGCGGCCTCCAGCTCGGCACTCTCCCGCCGGGACGCGTCGAGCTTCGCCTGGCTGATGAGGCGCGTGAGCGAGCGGTTGGTCCTCGCGATCGAGGCGAGCAAGCTCGCCTGGACCGCGTGGCGCAGGCGCGCGGAGGCGCCCGTCGAGCCGAAATAGAGGTCGCGGAACACTTGCGCGGAAAACTCGAGCAGGACCGCGCCCTCGCGCGCGAACGCGTGGGACGAGTGCGCGCGCTCGGCGAGCACGCTCAGGAAGCCGACGAGCTGGCCCGGCCCGAGCACCGCCATGCGCCGCTCGCAATCGCCCTCGGCCGCGACGATCTCGACGGCGCCGCGCACCACGATGAAGGCGGAGCGCGCCTCGCCGCCCGCGGTGAAGAGCGCTTGCCCGCGCGCGACCTCGAGGTAGGACGCCGATGCGATCGCCTCGTCGATCTCGTCTGCGGAGAAATGCTGGAACACCGGCAGCCGCGGCAGGAAGCCGCCGGCATCGAATGGCGCCTTGCGCGCACGCGCAATGCGCGCCAAGGGATCGGAGCCCTCGGGCACTCGTCGCGCCGCCCGGTCCTCCGGCGCGGGAGCCGCGATCAGCTTCGAGTTGAGCGCCGCGAGCTTCTGCGCGAGGATCATCGTGACGGCGTGTTGCAACCTCACGGCCACGGCACCGCGCTGCGAGACTACCGCGCGGAAGTCTTCGTGGGCGATGAACCAGCCGTCGACGTCGGAGGCCGCGCGCACGGTCGCCGTGCAGGTGCCGAGCTCGATCAGGGCCATCTCGCCGAACACGCTTCCCGCTCCCAGCCGCGCGACCGTGAGGCTCTCGCCGCCGGGAAGGGTCACTACCGCCTCGACGTCGCCCGTGCGCAGCACGTAGGCGCCGCGTGCCGGGTCGGCATGGCGCACGAGCGTCGCGCCGGAAACGAAGGAGACGGGCGTGGCTACGGACAGAAGCAACTCACGCGCTTCCGCATCGAGGCCCTGAAGGAAAGACGCCGGTGACGAGCTCACCGGGCCAGTCTACTGCGGCGCCGCGAGCAGCGCCTGGATGCGGCTTTCGAAGGTCGCGAGGGGCTGCGCGCCGACCACGCGCGTGCCCTCGACCGAGTCGCCCTTGCTGCGCCCGATGACGAAGGTGGGCGTGCCACTGACGCCCAGCGCATTCGCCTCCGCGATGTCGGCCTGCACGGCCTTCTCGATGCGCGCATCCGAGATGCAATCCAGCATGCGCTTCACGTCGAGCTTCAGGTCCTTGCTGAGACGTGCCATCGTTTCCGGGTTGAGGGGATTTGTGATCAGCGCGTGGCGCATCTCCCAGAAGCGGCCCTGCTCGCCGGCGCACCGGGCGACCTTGGCCGCGGGATGCGCCTGCGGATGGAACGGCAGCGGATAGTCGCGGCTCACATAGCGCACCTTGCCGGTGTCGATGTACTTGCGCTTGATCTCCTCGAACGACGCCGAGTGGAACTGCCGGCAGAACGGGCATTCGAGGTCGGTGAACTCGACCATCGTCACCGGAGCGTCGGATTTGCCCAGCACCGGGGAGTTGCCGAGGAGCAACTCAACGGGAGCGTCGGGAGCAGGCGCCTGGGCCTGGGATGGCGCCTGCGGGGCGGCGCGCTCGAGGAGCGCCCGGATGTTGCGCAGCTCCTGGAGGATCGCGTCGGCCTGCTGCGAGCTGATGCCCTCCGCCCCGACTGCGGCGGGAGCGCCCGCCGCCAGCACGAAGAGGAGGACTAGGAGGCGCGTCATAGCACTGACTTTAGGAGCTTGCCCATCTCGGCGGGATTGCGCGTCACCTTGATGCCGCAGGATTCCATCACCGAGAGCTTCTCCTGCGCCGTGCCCTTGCCGCCGGAGATGATCGCGCCCGCGTGGCCCATGCGCTTGCCCGGTGGCGCGGTGAGGCCGGCGATGAATCCCACCACCGGCTTCTTCATGTTGTCCTTCACCCAGTAGGCCGCGGTCTCCTCGTCGCCGCCGCCGATCTCGCCGATCATGATCACGGCGTCGGTGTTCGGGTCGTCGTTGAACATCCTCAGCACGTCGATGTGCTTCAACCCGTTCACCGGGTCGCCGCCGATGCCGACCGCCGAGGATTGCCCGAGGCCGAGCGCGGTCACCTGGCCGACCGCCTCGTAGGTGAGCGTGCCCGAGCGCGACACGATGCCGATCCGCCCCGGGCGGTGGATGTGCCCCGGCATGATGCCGATCTTGATTTCCTCGGGCGTAATCGTGCCGGGACAGTTGGGCCCGAGCAGGATGGTCTTCCGTCCCCTCATCTTCGCGCGCGTCTTGACCATGTCGCGCACCGGGATGCCCTCGGTGATGCAGATCACGAGGTCGAGATCGGCCTCGACCGCCTCGTCGATCGCCGCGGCGGCGAAGGGCGGCGGCACGTAGATCACCGAGACGGTGGCGCCGGTCTTCGCGCGCGCCTCCTTCACGGTGCCGAAGATCGGGATGCCCTCGAAGTCCTCGCCCGCCTTCTTCGGATTCACGCCGGCGACGAAGCAGTTCCTGCCGTTCGCGTACTCGCGGCACATCTTGGTGTGGAACTGGCCGGTCTTGCCGGTGATGCCCTGCGTGACGACCTTGGTGTTCTTGTTGATCAGGATGGACATGGCGGTCTTCAGGCGGGGACGGGGGACTTGCCCTTGGCGGCGGCGACGACTTTCTGCGCGGCGTCACCCATGTCGTTGCCGGAGATGATCGGCAGGCCGGAATCGGCGAGGATCTTCTTGCCGAGGTCGACGTTGGTGCCCTCGAGGCGCACCACCAGCGGTACTTTGAGCCCCACCTGCCTGGCCGCCGCGACCACGCCCGCGGCGATGACGTCGCACTTCATGATGCCGCCGAAGATGTTGACGAGAATCGCCTTGAGCTTCGGATTGCGAAGCATGATCTTGAAGGCCTCGGTGACCTTCTCGGTCGTCGCACCCCCTCCCACGTCGAGGAAGTTCGCGGGACTGCCGCCGTAGAGCTTGATCACGTCCATGGTCGCCATCGCGAGCCCGGCGCCATTGACCAGGCAGCCGATGTCGCCGTCGAGCTGGATGTAGTTCAAATCGAACTTCGACGCCTCGACCTCGGCGGGATCTTCCTCGTCCAAATCTCGCATAGCGACAATATCAGGATGGCGGAAAAGCGCGTTGTCGTCGAAGTTGAGCTTGGCGTCGAGCGCCACGACACGGCCATCGCCGGTGACGATGAGCGGATTGACCTCGACTAGCGAGCAATCGCTCTCGTCGAAGCACTTGTAGAGCGCCTTGAAGAGGTTGCTCGCCTGGCCCACGAGCGCGTCGGGCACGCCGATCTTGCGCGCGATGTCCGCGGCATCCGCGTCGGCGAGGCCCGAGAATGGATCGATCGCCACGCGGTGGATCTTCTCCGGGGTCTTCGCGGCGACCTCCTCGATGTCCATGCCGCCTTCGCTCGAGGCCATCAGCACCACGCGCTGCTGCGCGCGGTCGACCACCATCGCGACGTAGAGCTCCTTCTTGATGTCGGCGCCCTCCTCGATGAGGAGGCGGTGCACCACCCGCCCCTGCGGGCCCGTCTGGTGGGTCTTGAGCGTCATGCCGAGCATCTTCGCGGCGAGCTCGCGGACCTCGCCGATGGAGCGGGCGAGCTTCACGCCGCCGCCCTTGCCGCGGCCGCCGGCGTGGATCTGCGCCTTCACCACCCACACGGGGCCGCGCAGCGATTCGGCCGCCGCGACCGCGTCGTCGACGGAAAAGGCGGGCGCGCCGCGCGGGGTGGCCACGCCGTACTTGCGGAAGATTTCCTTGCCCTGGTATTCGTGGATGTTCATGGTGGGATGGTCAGTGGTGGTCGCCTTCGCCGACGGCCTCGATCTTCTCGCTGCCGCGATACCACTTCGGATAATACTTCGCCACCGCCGGCTTGGTCGCGTCAAGGGCGTGGCAACCATCGATGTGTGGCGGGCGGGCCTCGGGATCCTGCAGGCGCTGGCCGGCCATCGTCTGGTAGGCGCCGGTGGCGATCGCCGCGGCGAGCTCGGTGATATGCGTGCAGCCGCGCACGCCGCCGAAGAGCTCCTTCACGCGTTGCTGGTAGCCGGGGCGGATCGCGAGGCCGACCAGCGCGCGGTAGGCGGGCACGATCTTGTCGCAGTGCTCGATGTAGGGCATCGCGTCCATCGCCGCCGCGGCGTCCACGATGGTGAGCGTGCGGTCGACCGTGATGCGCAGCCACATTCCGTGGATCGGCTGGTCAGCGGGGCGAACGCCCGCGGCGAGCTTGAAGTCGTACGGCTTGGTGTCCACGAGGTGGGCCTCGACGTCGTAGAGGCCGTCGCCGCGCTTGTAGCCGCGAATCTCGATCGTGCGGCGGTGCAGGAGCTCGCGCGCCGTCGTGGGCTCGAGGCCCGGCATCGGGTTCAGGCCGCGACCGCGCCGATCTTGCGCGCCTCGCGGATCGCGCCGGCAAGCTCCGCCCCGGTCTGGTAGCGCGTCTCGAAGTCCTTGGCGAGCGCCTTGTCGATGATCGGCACCACCCACTCGGGTAGCGCCGGGTTGTAGTCGCGGATCGCCGGGTGCGGGTTGTTGGCGATGGCGAACATGAGCTGCGTCATCGACTCGCCCTCGAACGGCAGGCGCCCGGAGAGCATCTGGTAGAGCGTGACGCCGAGCGAGAAGAGGTCGGAGCGCCCGTCGATCTTCTTGCCCACGAGCTGCTCGGGGGACATGTACGACGGCGTGCCAAGCACCATGCCGGTCTTGGTCTTGGACGAGTCGGTGATGCGCGCGATGCCGAAGTCGGTGACCTTGGGCGTGTCGCTCTCCGGCTCGTACATGATGTTGGCCGGCTTGATGTCGCGGTGCACCACGCCCATCGAGTGCGCGTAGCTCAGCGCATCGGCCACGCGCTCGACGATCGAGAGCACCTTGTCGGGCGGCAGCAGGTTGGGCATCTTGGTGTATTGCACCAGGTCCTTGCCCTTGAGGTATTCCATGGCGATGTAGCACAAGTCATGCTCCTCGCCCGCGTCAAAGATGGTGACGATGTTGGGGTGGTTCAGGCGCCCGGCGGTCTCGGCCTCGCGGAAGAAGCGCTCCTTGGCGTCCTGCAGCTCGTCGGCCTCGAATTCGGCCGAAAGCGCCATCGTCTTGATCGCGACCACGCGGCCGATCTTCGGGTCCTTGCCGCCGTAGACCACGCCCATCGCGCCCTTGCCGAGCTCCTTCTCGACCTGGTAGCGGCCGAGCATCGGCTTTTCCTGCGCCCCGCCCTGCAGCACCATCGTGCTCGCGTTGGTGCGCGCCTGCGCCGAGCCGCCGAGGATGATCGTCTCCGACAGGTTCTTCGCGCGGTTCATGCGCTCTTCGATGTCGCGGAACTTCGGGTTGAAGGTCGCCATGTAGCGGAAGCAGCTTTCCGCCTTGTTGAATTGCCGCCGGCGCTCGAAGTCGAGCGCGAGGCTGTAGATGTTCTCCATCACCTCCTCGTTGAGCGGCGCCTTGCGGAACTTGTCGAACGCCATGTCGAGCTGGCCCTGCTGCTGGAAGGCGAGGCCCAGCATGCGGTTCGATTCCGCGCTCGCGACGTCGGCCATCTCCTTGCCGCGCTCGGTGACGAGGTAGCGCTTGGTGGTGAGCGCCGCGTGCCCGACGACGAGCAGCGTCGCGGGGAGCATGAGCTGGATCCACAGGCCCGCGCCGATCATGAGTCCGAGGTGCGCGGCGAAGAGGGCCACCAGCAGCCCTGCGGTGAGCATCGCGCCCTTGCCGGCAGTGAGCTTCGGCAGCAGCAGGATGATGTAGAGGGCGATCGCGAGGTAGGCGACGAGCGTGGCGAAGGCGCCCCACGTGGGCGCGACGAAGAAGTGCTCCTGCAGGATCGAGGAGACCGAGTGCGCGAGCGTGGTTACCGGGTTCATCTGCGCCGAGATCGGCGTCACCTGGTTCGCACCCACGCCGGCCGCTGTCGCGCCGATCAGCACGATCTTGTCGGCGTACTTGGAGGCCGGGATGCCGTTGTCCTTGTAGACGTCGAAGAAGGAGTCGATCGCGAACGCGGGCTGGCCATTGCCGCGATCCTTGTAGAAATACGTGTACATCTGCCCGGCGTCGTCGGTGCGGATGGTCTTGCCGCCGACCGACACGCTCTCGCCCAGCGCGACCTTGACGTCCTTCGAGGTGAGGTTGAGGCTCTTCGCGGCGATCATCAGCGCGAGCGACGGGTATTGCTGCCCGTAGTAGTCGATCACCAGCGGCTCGAAGCGCGTGGCGCCGTCCTCGTCGAGCGAAGTGTTGAGGTGCCCGATGCCGGCGGCGACGGCGCCTACCTGCTCGATCGGCACCAGGGCGTCGATGCCGTAGAGCAGCTGGCCGCCGCTTCCCGCCACGCCGCCGATGGTGTTCTTGCTCACGTACTCCGGCAGCGAGTTGCTGGGCTTGCCCTGCGGCGGCGCATAGCCGGTCTGCGCGAAAACCATCGGCAATAAGACGCTGCCCGCCTTCTTCACGCTCTCGGCGAGGCGCGCGTCGCTGTTGAGCGTCGTGGAGGCCTCGGCGAGGAGCTTGCCGATCTCGGCGACTTCGGGGGGCGGCGTGGCGGCGGCGAGGGCCGCGGCGGCGGCGCGCGCCGCGGGCGTCTGGTTGCCGATCGGGGCCACCCCGGCGATGTCCTGTCCGGGCGCCTGCGGCGGATAGGCCTTGTGGTACATGTCGAGCATCTTCTCGACATAGGCGAGGCCGGGATCCTTCTGCGGCTCGAAGAAGAGCGAGGTGTTGCCGATGACCTTCACCTTCGCGCCCGCGAGCCTGTCGATCAGCTTCGCCTGCACCTCGCGAGGCCACGGCCAGCGGCCGATGTTGGCGATCGACTGCTCGTCGATCGCGATCACGGCGATCTTGTCGCTCGGCACCTTGGAGGTGGACTTGACGCCCAGGTCGTAGGCCCAGCGCTCGAGGCCGGGAATGAATCCCGAAGTGCGCGCAAACCCGAACAGGACGATGGCGATCACCAGGCCGAAAAACCAATCGGCCTTCCAGAAAGCGGTCTTCATTGAATCTCCCTGTCCCGGTCGCCCACGAACAGGCGCTGGGAACTGTGGCTATGACCCCATATTACATGGGGATTTGGGCGCCATCACGCGCCAATATCGACCTCGACGCCGACGCCCCGCTCGCGCGCCATGCGCGCGAGCTGCGCCGCGATCACGAGGTCCTGCATCGCCATTCCCTGGGACTCGAAGAGGGTGATCTGATCCGGCGTAGTCCGACCGGCACGGGTGCCCGCGATCACTTCGCCCAGCTCGACCAGAGCGCCGGCGTGCAGGCGCCCCTTTTCCAGGGCGGGGAGGAGGTCTCCGGCCTCCTTCATGGCGCTCGGGCGCGAATCCACCACGACCGGCCGGCTGCGAAGCACCGTGGTCTCGTCGATCTCCCGGCGCAGCAGCGAGTTGGACCCCGCCGCGTTGACGTGCGTGCCCGGCGCGAGCCATTCGCCGTCGAAGACGGGCGTGGCGGACGTGGTGATGGTGACCACGATGTCGCTCCCGCGAACCGCGTCCTCGGGCGAGGCCGCGGCGACCACGTCGAGCGAGAGCCTGGCGCGCATGCGCTCGCAGAACTTCGCCACCTTCGCCGGATCGCGCGAATACACCTTCACGCGCTCCAGCCGGCGCACCGCGGCGAGCGCCTCGAGCTGGCCGCGCGCCTGCCACCCGGAGCCGAAGATCCCGGCCACCCTCGCGTCGGGGCGCGAGAGCCATTTCGCCGCCACGCCGCCCGCGGCGCCGGTGCGCATCATGCCCAGCAGGTTCGCCTCCACGATCGCATCGAGGTTGCCGCGCTCGGCGTCGAAGGCGTAGACGAGGAAGCGCACGCCCTCCTTGCTCGACGTGTAGGCCTTGTATCCGAGGACGTTCGCCGAGGGCACGGCGCCCTGCAGGATGTGCAGCGCCGCCCTGGGCAGGCGCGTGCGCTCGCGCGGGACATCGATGGCCTGCCCGCTGGAGTACTCGCGGTGGACGCGTTCGACGAGCTCGAGCGTGAGCGGCATCGTGAGGAGCTGCTCGACGTCCTTTTCCTTCAGCAGGATAGCCATGGTTTGGGCGGTGGCAAGCGCGCCAATTCGCATTGGCGTCGATTCGCGGAAGCGCCAATTCTATAGAATCGCGCCATGAGGTCCGCCGCGCTGGCACTCGTCGCCTTCCTCCTCGCGCCCGTCGCGTCGGCGCAGGCGCCCGCGCCATCGCCGGCCGCGAAGCCGCAGCGCCTGGCACTCGTGATCGGCAACGGCGCCTACAAGGATGGGGCGCTGCCCAACCCGATCAACGATGCCGCCGACATGGCCAAGGCGCTCGAGTCGAGCGGCTTCAAGGTGATCCGCCGCGAGAACGCGACGCTCAAGGAGATGCACCTGGCGCTGCGCGAGTTCGGCGACGGGCTTGGGCGCCAATCGACGGGCCTCGTCTATTTCGCGGGCCATGGCATGCAGGTGCGCGGGCGCAACTATCTCATCCCGGTCGACGCCGACATCGCGCGCGAGGACGAGGTCGCCTTCGCCGCGCTCGACCTCGGCGCCGTGATGGACAAGCTCGACTCGGCGAAGAACCCGGTCAACTTCGTGATCCTCGACGCCTGCCGCAACAACCCGTTCGGCAATCGGTTGCAGGCCACGGCGAAGGGCCTCGCGCAAGTGGACGCGCCGCCGGGAACGCTGATCGCATTCGCGACCGCGCCCGGATCGACCGCCGCCGACGGCGCCGGGCGCAACGGCCTTTATACGCAGCATCTCGTGCAGCAGATCGGCAGGCCGGGCGCCGCGGTGGAGGAAGTCTTCAAGGCGGTACGCGCCGCGGTACGCGCCGAGTCGAAGAACCTGCAGGTGCCGTGGGAAAGCACTTCGCTCGAGAGCGCCTTCGCTTTCCGCGCGGCGCCTGCACTACCGCCCGTCGCCGCGCTGCCAGTGAAGGCGACGCCAATCTCGGCGACGCGCGCGATTGCCCCCATCGGCGCACCCCCCGCGTTCGCCAAGGGCGACTCGTGGACCTACCGGATGGTGAACGAGCTCGACCAGAGCGTGCAGGAGTTTCGTTACCGGATCATCGAGATCCGTGACGAGGAAATCCACTACTCGAATGGCAACGTGAGCGACCTCGTCGGCAACAACATGCGCATCATGCGCGCCGGCGGCAAGGCCGAGGTGTTCCAGCCCTCGACGCAGTTCTACGTCTTCCCGCTCAAGGTCGGCGCCACCTGGGACCTGAAGAGCTTCCAGGAGCTCGGCGAGCGCAAGTTCGACCTGAAGATCCAGATCAGGGTGATCGGCGAAGAGGAGGTCGAGGTGCCCGCGGGCAAGATGCGCGCGCTCAAGATCGAGCGCGTCACGCACTGGAAGGAACGCAACAAGGACAATGCCGGGCTCAACACCTGGGTCTACTGGTACAACTCGGGCGCGAAGCGCTACGTGCGCGGCGAGCAGTCGAACGTCACTACCGCGGGCAAAGTCCTCCTGCGCGAGCGCTGGGAGCTCGCGTCATTCGAGGTGCATTAGGGGAACGCCGGCACCGTCGGCTCGCTGCCGCGATCGACCGCTTGCGGATGCACCCGGGCGATGATCGTGCGCACCTCGTCGAAGCGCGCCGCGGGGATGTCTAGCATCAGGAGGATCTTGCCCTCCTGGATCTCCGGGTCGAACGCCCTGAGGCGCGAGTTGGGCACCTGCAAGCCCACCATGCTCGCGACCCACGTGCCGAATATCGCGCCCACCACCGCGGCGATGAGGACCGCGACCAACTCGATCGACGCGCCGCCGGGCGGGTATTGGACCAGCAGGAAGCCGACCAGCACGCCGACGATGCCGCCGATCACCATGCCGGTGAAGGCGCCATGGACCGCGTCGGTCTTCTGCAGGTAGGAGGCTTCGTGCAGCTCACCCAGGTCGGTGCCGCGCCGCGCGAGGAAGTGCATGTGGCGGTCTTCGATGCGCGCTAGGAGCAGCTCGTCGGCCAGCTTGCGGGCGCTCGCCACGTCGGGGAGCGTGACGTACATGCGCAGTCTCATGGGACCTCCTTCGTCGACGCAGGAAGGGATTTACAACCCCCTGAGACCGCCCCGAGGCCGCGAAGTGCCCTTCAAGGAATCAGACGTGGTCGCGAAGCGCCGTCAAGGGATCAAGACAGTCGACCCCGTCGTCTTGCGCCCTTCGAGGTCGCGGTGGGCCTGGGCGGCGTCCTTGAGCGCGTAGCTCTGGCGCGGGGCGACCTTGATGCGCCCGGCGAGCACGTGATCGAACAGCTCCTTCGCCGCGGCGACCAGCTCCTCGCGCTTGGCGGCGTAGCCCATCAGCGTGGGGCGCGTGACGTAGAGCGAGCCCTTGGCCGAGAGCAGCCCCGTGTTGAGCGCGTCGACGGGCCCGGACGAATTGCCGAAGAGCGCGAGCAGGCCGCGGCCCTGCAGGCAGTCGAGCGACTTGAGGAAGGTGTCCTTGCCGACGGAATCGTAGACCACCGGCACTTTCTTCCCGCCGGTGATCTCGTTCACCCGCGCGACGAAATCTTCCTTCGTGTATATGATCGTATGCGCCGCGCCATGGTCGCGCGCGAGCTTGGCCTTCTCCTCCGAGCTCACGGTGCCAATCAAGTTGATGCCGAGCGCGCGCGCCCACTGGCAGGCGATGAGGCCCACGCCCCCCGCAGCGGCGTGCCAGAGGATGGTCTCGCCCGCCTTGGGCACGACGTGCAGGCGCCGCAGCAGGTACTGCACCGTGAGCCCCTGCAGCATCATGCTCGCCGCCTGCTCGAAGGTGACGCCTTCGGGAATCCTGACCAACCGGTCGGCGGGATGGTTCTTCACCTCCGCATAGGCGCCGATCGGTCCGTTGCAGTACGCGACGCGGTCGCCCGCCTTGAATTCGGAGACTCCGGCACCCACGGATTCGACCACGCCCGCGGCTTCCAGGCCGATGCCCGAAGGCAGCGGCATGGGATAGAGGCCCGTGCGGTGGTAGGTGTCGATGTAGTTGAGGCCGACCGCCTTGTGATGGACCTGCGCTTCGCCCGCCGGGGGCGGCGCGACATCGACGCTCTCCCACTGCAGGACTTCGGGACCGCCGGTCTTGTTGAAACGGATTGCGTGCGCCATCGACATTCCCTCGCTCGAATTTCGATCATTGTACCGATGGCCGGTCACCCCCCGGGGGCGCTTTGCCCGCCGCGCATCGGAATATCATTGCGGTATTTTCCGGCCACAAGCCACCCCATGGACCGCCAGTCACCCCTGCGCCTGCACGTGCCCGAACCCACCGGGCGACCGGGCCGACACACCGACTTCTCGTATCTGCACGTCTCGCCGGCGGGAGCGATCCGCCGTCCGCCGCTGGACACTTCCGGGCAGGAGACCGCCGACCTCTGCTATGGCCTGATCCGCGTCCTGGACGACGACGGCAAGGCGGTGGGACCGTGGAACCCGGGAGTCGATGCCGATTTCCTCAAGAAGGGCCTGCGCGCGATGGTGCGCACGCGCGTGTTCGATGCGCGCATGCAGACCGCCCAGCGCCAGAAGAAGACCTCGTTCTACATCCAGAGCCTCGGCGAGGAAGCGATCGGGAGCGCGCACGCCATGGCGCTCATGCCCGGCGACATGAACTTCCCGACGTACCGGCAGCAGAGCCTGCTTCTCGCTCTCGACGAGCCGCCGATGGTCGAGATGATCTGCCAGCTCCTCTCGAACGAGCGCGACCCCCTCAAGGGGCGCCAGCTCCCGGTGATGTACTCATACAAACGCCTGGGCTTCTTCTCCGTCTCGGGCAATCTCGCCACCCAGTTCATCCAGGCCGTGGGCTGGGCGATGGCCTCGGCGATCAAGGGCGACACGCGCATCGCGAGCGGCTGGATCGGCGACGGCTCCACGGCCGAGGCCGACTTCCACACGGCGCTCACCTTCGCGCACGTCTACCGCGCGCCGGTGATCCTCAATGTCGTCAACAACCAGTGGGCGATCTCGTCCTTCCAGACGCTCGCGGGCGGCGAGGGGACCACGTTCGCGGCGCGGGGCATGGGCTGCGGCATCGCGTCGCTGCGCGTGGACGGCAACGACTTCCTCGCGGTGTACTCGGCCTCACGCTGGGCGGCCGAACGCGCGCGCGGCAACCTCGGGCCCACGCTGATCGAGTGGGTCACATACCGGGCGGGCGCTCACTCCACTTCCGACGATCCGTCGAAATACCGTCCCGCCGACGACTGGGAGCATTTCCCGCTGGGCGATCCGATCGCGCGGCTGAAGAAGCACCTCATCGTCTCGGGCCTTTGGTCCGAGGAGGATCACGCGCGGATGCAGAAGGAATTGGAGGCCGAGGTGATCGCCGCGCAGAAGGAGGCCGAGAGCTACGGCTCGCTCGCCGACGGGCATCTCTTCAGCGACAGCACGATGTTCGACGACGTCTACCAGGACGTCCCGGAGCACCTGCGCCGCCAGCGTCGCCAGCTCGGAGTCTGACCATGGCGCAGATGACGATGATCCAGGCGCTGCGCTCGGCTATGGATGTCATGCTCGAGCGCAATCCGGACGTGGTGGTGTTCGGCGAGGATGTGGGCTACTTCGGCGGCGTATTCCGCTGCACCGAAGGCCTGCAGGCCAAGTACGGAAGATCGCGCGTCTTCGACACGCCGATTTCCGAAGGCGGCATCGTGGGCGTCGCGGTCGGCATGGGCGCGTATGGCCTGAGGCCCGTGGCCGAGATCCAGTTCGCCGATTACTTCTATCCCGCTTCCGACCAGCTCGTATCCGAGGCGGCGCGGCTGCGCTATCGCTCGGCCGGCGACTTCACGGCGCCGATCACCGTGCGCATGCCTTGTGGCGGTGGCATCTATGGCGGGCAGACGCACAGCCAGAGCCCGGAGGCCTTGTTCACGCACGTCTGCGGGCTGCGCACCGTACTGCCGTCGAATCCCTACGACGCCAAGGGGCTGCTGATCTCGTCGATCGAGAACGACGACCCGGTGATCTTCCTCGAGCCCAAGCGCCTCTACAACGGGCCTTTCGACGGGCATCACGACCGGCCCGTCGTGCCGTGGTCGAAGCATCCGCTGGGCGAGGTCCCCGAGGGCTACTACACCGTGCCGCTGGAGTCCGCGAAGGTCTTCCGAACGGGCAAGGACCTCACCGTGATCGCGTACGGAACGATGGTGTTCGTCTCGGAGGCGGCGGCGAAGGAAAGTGGCATCGACGCCGAGATCATCGACTTGAGGAGCATCTGGCCGCTCGACCTCGAGACCCTCGTCACCTCGGTGAAGAAGACGGGGCGGTGCGTCGTGGTGCACGAGGCAACCCGGACCAGCGGCTTCGGCGCGGAGCTCGTGGCCCTCGTGCAGGAGCACTGCTTCCACCACCTGGAGGCGCCGATCGAGCGCGTCACCGGCTGGGACACCCCTTATCCGCACGCGCAGGAGTGGGCGTACTTTCCCGGCCCCAAGCGCATTGCGGAGGCGTTCCAGCGCGTGTTGGAGCCGTAGGACGATGGGCGCCTACGTCATCAGGATGCCGGACATCGGCGAGGGCATCGCCGAGGTCGAGCTGGTCGCCTGGCACGTGAAGCCGGGCGACGTCGTGGCCGACGAGCAGATCCTCGCCGACGTCATGACCGACAAGGCGAGCGTCGAGATCCCTTCGCACGTCGCGGGCAAGGTCGTGTCGATCACCGGCAAGCCCGGCGACACGCTCGCCGTGGGCTCCGAGATCATCCGTCTCGAGGTCGAAGGCAAGGGCAACGTGGCCGACGATGCGCCGGCACCGGAAGCGCCTGCGGAACGCGCGACAAAGGCAGCTGCGATCAGGGAAGCGCCACGCGTGGTGCCCCAACGCCCCGCGAAGGAAGAGCGGCCCCGCGCGAAGGAAGAGCCGCGCCCCGCGAAGGAAGAGCCGCGCCCCGCGAGCTTCTCGACCACGCCTGACAAGCCGCTCGCCGCGCCCGCCGTGCGGCGACGTGCGAAGGAGCTCGGCATCGATTTGTCCACGCTGCAGGGCTCGGGGCCGGACGGCCGGATTACGAGCGAGGATCTCGAGGCCGTCGAGCGCCAGCCCCGCGCCGGATCGATCAACGCCCCGTTGCGATTCACCCTCCCGCCGGGCGGCAGGCTCGCGCAAGGCCTCGAACGCAACGACGAGGAGGCCGTGCCGGTGATCGGCCTGCGCCGCAAGATCGCCGAGAAGATGCAGGAGTCGAAGCGGCGCATCCCTCACTTCACCTACGTCGAGGAAGTCGACGTCACGGCACTCGAGGCCCTGCGCGCACGGCTCAACGCCCGCTGGAAGTCCGAACGCGGACACCTGACCCTGCTTCCGTTCCTCATGCGCGCGATCGTGCAGTCGGTTCCCGGCTTTCCGGAGATCAACGCCCGCTATGACGACGACGCCGGAACCTTGACGCGCTATGGCGCCGTGCACATCGGCATCGCGACGCAGACTCCCGGCGGCCTCATGGTTCCGGTGGTGCGGCATGCCGAGACGCGCGACCTGTGGTCGTGCGCGGCGGAGGTCGCGCGCCTGGCCGGGGCCGCGCGCAGCGGCGAAGCGAAGCGCGAGGAGCTCCTGGGCTCCACCCTCACCATCACGAGCCTCGGGCCCCTGGGCGGCATCGTCACCACGCCCGTGATCAACTACCCGGAGGTCGCCATCGTCGGCGTCAATCGCGTGGTCGAGCGGCCCGTGATCCGCGACGGGGCGGTCGTGCCGCGGCTCATCATGAACCTGTCCTCGTCGTTCGACCACCGCATCGTGGACGGCCTGCGCGCCGCCTCGTTCGTGCAGGCGCTGCGCGGCTACCTCGAGGATCCGGCGACCCTCTTCATCGACTGAAGGGGGGTTAGCTCCCTAGGAGGGTGCCCGCTCCCACGCCGGCGGCCTTCGCCCACTCCGCCGCGGAAATCTTCTTGGTGTCCTCGGCCTTGACCTTCGCGACCTCGATCTGGCCGCCCTGCGCGGTGACGCGCATCGACTCCGCGCCGATGTCGGTGATCTCGCCGACCTTGCCCTTCACCGCTCCGAAGGTGCGCACGCGGTGCTTGCGCGAGCCGAAGAGTTGCAGCTTCTTGCCGCCGATCGCGGTCCATGCGCCCGGCGCCGGATCAGCGCCGCGAATGGTGTCGTGGATGGCGTCGACGTGGTTCGCCCAGTTCACCTTCGCCTCGTTGGCGCGGAACCATCCCTCGTAGGAGGCGCGCGACTCGTCCTGCACGGTTTCCTTGTGCTTGCCGGCGACCACCAGGTCCGCGGCCTCGAGCATCGCCTTCACGCCCATCGGGAAGAGCCGGTCGAAGTAGACGGTGCCGAGCGTGTCGTTTTCCGAGATCTCGGTCTCCTTCTGCAGGATCACGGGGCCTTCGTCGAGGCCGTCGGTGGGCCGGAAGATCGTGAGGCCAGTCTTCTTCTCGCCGCGCGCGATCGGCCAGTTGATCGACGACGGTCCGCGAAACTTGGGAAGCAATGATGGGTGGTACTGGATGGTGCCGTGCTTCGGGATCTTCACGAATTCCTGCGGCGCGAACTGCAGCACGAAGGCCATGATGCCGATGTCGGCGTCGAGGGCCTTCATCGCCTCGGCCGCTTCGGGACCCTTGAGCGACGGGAACTGGAACAGCTTGAGGCCCTTCTCCTGCGCGGCGACTTTCATCGGATCGGCCTTCGCGCCCTCCTTCTCCGGCGCGACGAATACGCCCGCGACCGAATCGCCGCGCGCGAGGAACGCCTCGAGAACGGCCTTGCCGAAGTCCTGCTGTCCGATGATGGCGATTTTCATGCGGCTTTCTTGGGCGGGGCGGAAAAGGCGCCGGCACCCTTGAGGGAATCGATTTTCGGCTGGTCGTAGCCGAGGACGCTCTTCAGGACCTCCTCGGTGTGCTCGCCGAGGGTGGGGCTGCGCTTGATGAGCGCCGGCGAGGCCGAGAGCTTGATCGGCATGCCGACGTTGAACCACTTGCCGCGCTGCGGATGGTCGAGTTCGACCCACATCTCGCGCCCCTTGATGTGCTCGTCGGTCGCGAGGTCCTGCGTCGACATGATCGGGCCACACGGGACATCGAGTGGATTGAGGATCGCCATCAGCTCGCGCTTGGTGTATTTCTCGGCGAACTTGTTGAGCAGGGTCCAGACGAGCTGCTGGTTCTTGCGCCGCTCGGCGATGCTCGCCACGCGCGGATCGTTGGCGAGGTCGGGCACGCCGACGTCGGGCCCGATGCGGTTGGCGAGCGCGACCCACACCGCTTCCTGCACGACGACGTAGAGCCAGTCGTTGGCGCCGTGCGGCTTGCAGTGGACGGCGTTGCCGAGCTGGCCGCCGCCCGAGTCGTTGCCCGCGCGCGGCACGTCGCCCATGCCCTGGTAGGTCGGCACGGAGTACTCGGCGAGCGACTGGCGTGCGAGGCGCTGGTGGTCGCGGAACTTCACGCGGCAGAGGTTCATGACCCCGTCCATCATCGCGACCTCGACGTACTGTCCCTCACCGGTGCGGTTGGCCTGGTTCAACGCGGCGAGGAGCCCGATCGCCAGGTGCAGGCCGGTGCCGGAGTCGCCGATCTGCGCGCCCGTCACGAAGGGAGGGCCGTCGGGAACGCCGGTGGTGCTCATGGCTCCGCCCATCGCCTGCGCGACGTTCTCGTAGGCCTTGAAGTCGGCGTACGGGCCGCTCGAGCCGAAGCCCTTGATCGATCCCATCACGATCTTCGGGTTGATCTCGTGGATCTTCTCCCACGTGAAGCCGAGGCGGTCGAGCACGCCGGGGCCGAAGTTCTCCATGACGATGTCGCACTTCTTCAGCAAGTCGACGAAGACCGTCTTGCCCTCGGCGCTCTTCATGTTGACGACGATCGAGCGCTTGTTGCAGTTGAGCATCGTGAAGTAGAGCGAGTCGGCGTTGGGCACGTCGCGCAGCTGCCCGCGCGTCGCGTCGCCCTGCGGCGGCTCGAACTTGATCACGTCCGCGCCCATCCACGCGAGCAGCTGCGAGCACGTCGGCCCCGCCTGCACGTGGGTCATGTCGAGGATGCGAATTCCCTTGAGCGCTTCCATTCAGGTCTCCTCGCTACTTCTTTTTCGCACTTGGGTTGAGACTGGTGATGCGGCCGCTCTCGGTGCCCGCGGTCTCGTCGATCACGGCATTGATGAGCGTGGGCTTGCGCGAGCGGATGGCCTCTTCCATGGCCTTGCGCAGCTCCGCGGGCGTCGTGGCGTTGGCCCCGACGCCGCCGAAGGCCTCGATCAGCTTGTCGTAGCGCGCACCCTTGACGAACACGGTGGGCGCCACATCGGGGCCGCCGGTCGGATTGACGTCGGTGCCGCGATAGATGCCGTTGTTGTTGAGGACCACTACGCAGACCGGCAGGTTGTAGCGGCAGATGGTCTCGATTTCCATCCCGGAGAAGCCGAAGGCGCTGTCGCCCTCGATCGCGATCACCTGCTCGCGGCTCACCACCGCGGCGGCGACGGCGAATCCCATGCCGATGCCCATCACGCCCCAGGTGCCAACGTCCAGGCGCTTGCGCGGCTTGTACATGTCGACGATGCTCCGCGTGAAGTCGAGCGCGTTGGCGCCTTCGTTGACCAGCATGGCGTCGGGGTTCGCCTTGACGATGTCGCGCACCACGTTGAGCGCGCTGTGGAAATTCATCGGCACCGGATCCTTCGCCAGCGTCTCGGCCATCTTGGCGATGTTCTTGTTCTTGCGCTCGGCGACGGCGGCAAGCCACTCGGCCGGCGGCTTGGGCCAATTCGATCCCAGCCCGGCAAGCATCGCGGCCACGCACGAGCCGATGTCGCCCACCACGGGAGCGTCGATGCGCACGTTGCTGTCCATCTCCTGCGGCGAGATGTCGACCTGGATGAAGCGCTGGGCGCCCCAGTCCTTGTGCTCCTTGCCGCCCCAGGTCTTGCCCTTGCCGTGCGAGAGCAGCCAGTTGAGGCGCGCGCCGACCAGGATGACCACGTCGGCTTCGGGCAGCACGTAGGAACGCGCCGCGGAAGCGCACTGCTCGTGCGTGTCGGGCAACAGGCCCTTCGCCATGGCCATCGGCAGGTACGGAACGCCGGTCTTCTCGACGAATGCGCGGATGTCGGCATCGGCTTGCGCGTATGCGGCGCCCTTGCCCAGCACGATCAGCGGTTTCTTCGCGCCCTTGAGCAGGTCGATGGCGCGCTTGACGGCGTCCGCGCCGGGAATCTGCTTCGGCGCCGGATCGACGACTTTGATGAGCGACTTCCTGCCGGCCTCCGCCTCCATCGCTTGCGCGAAGAGCTTCGCGGGAAGGTCGAGGTAGACGCCGCCCGGGCGCCCGGAGAGCGCGGCGCGGATGGCGCGCGCGACTCCCACGCCGATGTCCTCGGCGTGCAGCACGCGAAACGCCGCCTTGCACAGGGGCTTGGCGATGGCGAGCTGGTCCATCTCCTCGTAATCGCCCTGTTGAAGATCCACGATCTCGCGCTCGCTCGAGCCGCTGATGAGGATCATCGGAAAGCAATTGGTGGTCGCGTTGGCGAGCGCGGTGAGGCCGTTGAGGAACCCGGGCGCCGACACCGTGAGGCAGATGCCCGGCTTTTGCGTGATGAAGCCCGCGATGGCGGCGGCGTTGCCGGCGTTCTGCTCGTGGCGGAAGGAGATCACGCGCATGCCCGCGGCCTGCGCCTTGCGCGTGAGGTCCGTGATCGGGATGCCGGGCAGGCCGAAGATCGTGTCGATGCCGTTCGCCTTGAGGGCATCGATGACCAGGTGGAAGCCGTCGGTCGTCTCCGGCGACGGCGCGTTGGCGACGCTCTGGCCGCTACCCGCGCCGGGCGTGGCCGGCCCGGGAGGGGCGTTGACGTGAGTGACGGTAGCCATGGCGTGTCCTCTTCGAAATGCCCGCGCTCGCCGGTGCTGCGGGAGTGGCGGGGAATGGGGCCTAACTGGTGATCAGGTCTACAATGTTAGGAAAAGGGCCCGAATTACCACCTTGATACGGGTCAATTTTCGGGCTTTCAGCGCTCCAATGACCCTCCTTGCGAACCATCCGCAACGCTCCGAGATCCGGGAGCGGCTGCTGCAGAACATCGTGCTGCGCCGGCTCGCGCCGGAGGCCTTCGACGAGCTCGAGGGACAGCTCGCGATCGTCGACTACCGCAAGGGCGACGTGCTGCTCTCGCAGGGGGCCCACGACATGGAGCAGTACTTCGTGCTCGACGGCATCCTCAAGCGCGTGGTCGCGAGCCCCGAGGGCAAGGAGATGATCCTGCGCTTCGCCAAGGAAGACGACATGGACACGAGCTACGCGGCCTGGAAGCTGCGCACGCCCGCGCCCTACTCGATCCGCGCAGTGACCAAGGCGCGCGTCGCCAAGCTGGCGCTGCCGCAGTGGGCGCTCTTCCTCGAGCGCCATCCGAGCCTCAAGGAGGACTTCGAGTACGAGGTGATGTTCCTGATGAGCGAGGTGATGGCGCACACGATCACCCTCCACCTCCTCGACGCGCCGGGGCGAGTCCACCGCTTCGTCCGCAAGCACGGGCCGCTGGCCGAGCGCGTGCCGAAGAAGGAGCTCGCCTCCTACCTCAACCTCTCCGCCGAGACGCTCTCGCGCCTGAAGCACGCCGGGAAGATCTGATCAGCCCGAAGGAAGCCCGCGGCGCCCGCGCAGCAATTCGAGCGCCTTGGAAATCAGCGGCCAGAACAGGAGCAGGAACGCGAGGCTGGTGATGGACCCGACCAGGGAATTGGAGAAGAGGATGCGCATGTCGCCCTGCGAGGCCAGCATCGACTGCCGGAAGGCATCCTCGGCGCGATCGCCGAGGACGAGAGCCAGCACCAACGGCGCGAGCGGATAGTCGAGCTTCTTGAAGACGTAGCCCATGATGCCGAAGACGCACATCAGCCACACGTCGAACATCGAGCTGTGCACCGTGTACGCGCCAATGGCGCAGATCACCATGATGACGGGCGCGATGATGGAAAAGGGGATGCGCAGGATCGCGGCAAAGAGCGGCACGCAGGTGAGCACCACGATGAGCCCTGCGATGTTGCCCAGGTACATGCTGGCGATGAGGCCCCACACGAAGTCGGGCTTTTCCGCGAAGAGCATCGGCCCGGGCTGCAGCCCCCAGATGAGCAGCCCGCCGAGCAGCACCGCCGCGGTGGGAGAGCCGGGCACGCCCAGCGTGAGCATCGGCAGCAGCGCGCTGGTCCCCGCGGCATGCGCCGCGGTCTCCGGGGCGACCACGCCTTCGACCATCCCGGTGCCGAACTTGTCGCCATCCCGGGACATCTTCTTCGCGATGCCGTAGCTCATGAAGGACGCCGGCGTCGCGCCGCCGGGGACGATGCCCATGAAGCAACCGACCGCGGCGCTGCGAATCGAGGTCTTCCAGTACTTCGGCAGCTCCTTCCAGGTGTCGATCACCACGCGCATGTCGAGCTTGGCGTTGGCGCCCTTGAACTCGAGCCCCTCCTCGATGGTGAGCAGGATCTCGCCGATGCCGAACAACCCGATCACCGCGATCAGGAAGTCGAAGCCCTTGAGCAGCTCGGTGAAGCCGAAGGTCATGCGCAGTTGCCCGGTCACGGTGTCGAGCCCCACGGCGGCGAGGGCGAAGCCCATCATCATCGACATGATGGTCTTGAATGGCGAGCCCTTCGACATGCCGACGAAGGCGCAGAAGGTCAGCAGGTAGACCGAGAAGTATTCGGGGGGACCGAAGCGCAGGGCGAACCGGGCGATCACGGGCGAGAGGAAGGTGATGAGCAGGACTCCCACCAGCGCGCCGACGAACGACGAGGTGAACGCGGCGGTGAGCGCGGTGCCCGCGCGGCCCTTCTGTCCCAGCGGATAGCCGTCGAATGTCGTCGCCACCGACCATGGCTCGCCGGGGATGTTGAACAGGATCGACGTGATGGCGCCGCCGAACAACGCTCCCCAGTAGATGCACGAGAGCATGATGATCGCCGAGGTCGGGTTCATCGAGAACGTGAGCGGCAGCAGGATCGCCACGCCGTTCGCGCCGCCCAGCCCCGGCAGCACGCCGATGATCACCCCGAGGATGATGCCGACCATCATCAGGCCCAGGTTGAAGGGCGTGAGGGCGACCGAGAACCCCTGCATCAGTGAATGGATCTCTGCCATGCGGTCGCGTCAGTTGAGGCCGAGGGCCGCCTCGAGCGGCCCCTTGGGTAGCGGCACCTTGAACCAGATCTCGAACATCAGGAAGAACGCCACGTTGACGCCGACGCTCACCGACACGAACTTGATCCACGAGTATTTGCCGAGCCACCACATGAACAGCGCGATGTAGATCGCCGAGGCGACGTAGATTCCGAGCCAGTGGATGACCGCGACGTAGACCAGGGTCGGCAGCATCACCAGCGTGACCATTTTCAGCTGGCCGCGAAGAACGAAGGGGTTGTTCGCCGCGGCGACGAATGCCTGGCCGAGCGTGATCAGGCTGCAGACGATGATGATGAGGCCGATGTAGAACGGAAAATACCCGGCCTGGGGACCGTCGGAGCCCCACGTCGATCCGAGCCTGTGGCTGTCCCACGAGACCACGGAACCGAACACCAGGAACAGCGCCGCCACTGCGATCTCCATGGCCTTGACGCTGACCGCGGGCTTGTCCTGCGACTCGTCCATTACTTGCCGCCCGCCAGGAAGCCCGCTTCTTTCATCAGGTTGTAATGGCGTTGCTCTTCCTTCGCCACCCAGCTCTTGTACTCGTCGCCGCTCAGGGCGGTTTGATTGAAGGCGCCCTTCTCCATGAACTCCTTCCATTCGGGAAGCTCGCGGACCTTCTTGAGCATTGCGACGTAGAAATCCACCTGGTCCTTGGTCACGCCACCCGGCATGAAGATGCCGCGCAGCATCTGGTATTCGACATCCAGCCCCATCTTCTTGCAGGTCGGGATGTCGCCCCATGCCATGTCCTTGGTCACCTTGTTCGGGTAGGGCATCGGCTGGGCGTCGAACACGCACAGCGGGCGGACGTGGCCGCCGCGCCATTGCTCGACCGCCTCGATCGGGTTGTTCACCGTGGAATCGACGTGCTTGCCGGCGAGCTGCACGGCGATCTCGCCACCGCCCTTGTAGGGGATATACGTGAACTTGGCGCCGGTCTGCTTCTCGACGGCGACGGTGATGATCTGGTCTTCCTGCTTCGAACCCGTCCCGCCCATCTTGAACTTGTTGGGCCCCGCCTGCTTGACCGCGTCGATGTAATCCTTGGGCGTCTTGTAGGGCGTCTCCGCGTTGACCCACAGGACGAACTGGTCGAGCGCCATCATCTGGACCGGCGTGAGGTCCTTCCAGCTGAACGGCACTCCCGTCGCCAACGGCGTAGTGAACAGGTTGGAAAGCGTGATGACGATCTTGTGGGGGTCGCCGTTGGAGCCCTTCACGTCGAGGAAACCCTCCGCGCCCGCGCCGCCGCTCTTGTTCTCGACCACCATGGGCTGCTTCATCAGGTTGTGCTTGGTGACCATTCCCTGGATGAAGCGCGCCATCTGGTCGGCACCTCCGCCGGGACCGGCCGGCACGACGAACGTGACCGTCTTGGTCGGTTCCCATGCGAGCGCCGGGGTGAGCGCCGTGAGAACGACGCCTGCGAACGCAGCCAGCCGATTACGTGTGTTCATGCCTGTCTCCTCGAGTTGTGGGGATTGCCCTTCCTCGGAACTCTTGTTGCCTCGCGTGCCATGAACAGCGCGCGGGCGCCGACCGTTCCTAGCCGGCGGTGTCCGTGCTCCTGGGCGTATTCGCGTTTCCGTGCTCCGATTTCATGCGACCCTCCTCGGCCTCCTTCAGGCTGCGACCCGCCAGGATGCGGCCCACGACCACGACGAATGCCGCGCCGATCGCGCCCGCGACATATTTCGTCTCGGGCGGGAAACCTTTCGTAAAGCTTTCGATGGCGCCGTCCTCCCAGCCCATCTCGCCGGCGACGAGACCGAGCAGGGCCGCGCCGATGGTGATGATGACCGGCCAGCGCTCCATCACCTTCACGAGCAGCGTCGCGCCGAAGATGACGAGCGGGATCGAGATCGCGAGGCCGATGATCATCAGGCCCCAGTGCCCGCCGGCCGCCGCGGCGACCGCGATCACGTTGTCCAGGCTCATGATCAGGTCGGCGACGAGGATGGTGCGGATCGCGATCCAGAGGTTGTCGCTCGCCGTGATGTCCGGATCCTCGTCCTCGGGCACCAGGAGCTTCGCGCCGATCCACAGCAGCAGCACGCCGCCCACGAGCTTGAGGTAAGGCAGCGACAGCAGCGCAACTGCGAAGAGCGTGAGGATGATCCGCAGGACGATCGCGGCACCGGAGCCCCAGAAGATCGCCTGCTTCTGCTGGCGCCCGTGCAGCGAGCGCGCCGCGAGCGCGATGACCACGGCGTTGTCCCCCGAAAGCACGATGTTCACCCCGATGATCTTGAGGAGCGCGGTCCAGAACTCGGGATCGAGGAACGTCATTGAGGGGCGGGCGCGGGGGAGAGACTATAATTTTATCCGCGAACGGTAGTCAGCGGCGGTGCGAATGGCCTTGACTTGCATCAAGACGATGGCGGCGGTCCTGCTTGCGGCGGCGTTGGCGCAGGCGCCCGCGCGCGCGCAGACCGGAAGCGACGCCGACTTGCTCGCCGCCCGCGACGCGGCGCAGCGCGGCCAGTGGAAGGCGCTCGAGGCGCTGCGCCCGCGCCTCACGGGCCACCCGCTCGAGGCCTATCCGGGCTACTGGCTGCTCGCCGGAACCCTCGATCGCGCCGATCCGGCCGAGATCGCGGCGTTCCTCGCGCGCTACGCCGATTCGCCCCTTGCCGAGAGCCTGCGGCGGGAATGGCTGCGCACTCTCGGATCGAGCGCTTCCTGGGATCTTTTCCGCGCCGAATATCCCAAACTTCTCGGCGAAGAGGTCGAGATCACCTGCTACTCGTTCCAGGAGCGACTCGCGCGCGCCGATCCCGAGGTGACGGCCGAGGCCCGCGCGCTTTTCGTCTCCGGCCGCGAAGGGGCGGCGACCTGCGACCCGGTCTTTGCCTCGCTCGTGGCCGCGAAGTCAGTGTCCGAGCCCGAAGTCTGGGACCGTCTGCGGCGACTGCTCGCCACGGGGGCGGTCAAGGACGCCAAGCGCGCCAACGCGCTGCTGGGCGCGCGCGTCGCGCTCGCCGACAAGGCCATCGACCGCGCGAATGCCGACCCGGCGCGCTTCCTCGCGCAGGAGAAGGCGGCGCGCGCCTCCCGCGCTGACCAAGAGCTCGCGATCTTCGCGGTCGAGCGCCTGGCGCGCAGCAAGCCCGAAGAGGCGGCCGAGCGCCTGGCGCCCCTCGCCACTCGCCTCGGCCCGGAAGCAACGCGCCAGACGTGGGGCCAGGTCGCGTGGCAGGGCGCGATGGCGCACCATCCCAAGGCGCTCGAGTGGTATGCGCTCGCCGGCGCCACGCCGCTCACCGACTCCCAGGTCGCCTGGAGGGCGCGCGCGGCCCTGCGCGCGGGCGACTGGAAGGCCGTGCTCGCCGCGATCGACGCCCTGTCGAGCGCAGAGGCGCGCGAGCCCGCGTGGCGCTATTGGAAGGCGCGCGCGCTGCACCAGCTCGGTCCCTCCGAGACGGCGGACAACCTGCTGCGCTCGCTCACCGCGCATCCGGGCTTCTATGGCCTGCTTGCCGCCGAAGAGGTCGGCGTGCCGATCGCTCCCGAATGGAACGGCTGGAAGCCGGCGCAGGCCGACCTCGACCGTGTCGCCGCCCACGCGGGGATCCAACGGGCGCTGGCACTCTATCGACTCGGCCTCGCGCCCGAGGCGCTGCGCGAGTGGCTCTGGGCGATTCGCGGTTACGGCGACCGCGACCTGCTCGCCGCAGCCGAGCTCGCCCGGCAGGCCAACGTGCCCGATCGCGCGATCAACACTGCCGACCGCACTCTGCAGCTGCACGACCTTTCGCAGCGCTTCCCCACGCCCCACCGCGAAGCGCTCGAGGCGGCCGCGCGGCAATGGGATCTCGACGAGGCGATGCTCTACGCGATCATTCGCCAGGAGAGTCGCTTCGCGCCCGAGGCGCGCTCGCCCATGGGTGCGATGGGCCTGATGCAGGTGATGCCTTCCACGGCGCGCTGGATCGCGCGCCAGATCCAGGTGCAGCCGTTCCGCCCGCAGATGCTGGCGAGTCCCGACCTCAACGTGCGCATGGGAACCTACTATTACCGGCGCGTCCTCACCGCGCTCGGCGAGCCGCTGCTCGCGACGGCCGCCTACAACGCCGGCCCGGGCCGCGCGAGCCGCTGGCGCGACGAGCGCGCGCTCGAAGGCGCGATCTACGCCGAGACCATTCCCTTCGGGGAAACGCGCGATTACGTGAAAAAGGTCTTCACCAACGCCTGGTTCTACCGCCATCGACTGACGGGCAAGAGCATCTCGCTGCACGAGATGCTCGGCACGGTGCGCGGCCGCTCGGCGGATCCGCTCGGCACGCCGATCGCGACCTACATCCCCTGACATGGACATCGCCAGCGTCTGCATCCTCGGCGGCAGCGGGTTCGTAGGAGCCGCGATCGCCGAGCAGGCGTGCGCTCGCGGCTACCGCGTTCGCGTGGTGACGCGCAACACGATGAAAACCAGGCCGCTCCTGGTGCTGCCCACGCTCGAGGTGATGGTCGCCGATCCCAACGACGAGGCTGCCCTCGCGCGCTGCCTCGAGGACATGGATGCGGTCGTGAATCTGGTGGGGATCCTGCATCCCGGCGGCCGGACGACATTCGAAGCAGCGCACGTCGACCTGCCGCGCAAGCTGGTGCAGGCCTGCCGTTCCGCCGGCGTACGCCGCCTGCTGCACATGAGCGCCCTCGGCGCTTCCGCATCGGGCCCGAGCGAATACCTGCGCTCCAAGGCCGGCGGCGAGGCGGCGGTAGGCGGCGCGCCCGACGACCTGAGCCATACCATCTTCCGTCCGTCGGTGATCTTCGGCGAGCACGATCGCTTCCTCAACCTCTTCGCGCAGCTCGCGCGCTTCTTTCCGGTGATTCCGCTCGCACACGCCAAGGCGCGTTTCCAGCCGATCTGGGTCGAGGACGTCGCGCGCTGCTGCGTCGCCGCGCTCGAGGACCCGCGCACGTTCGGGCAGGTATACGAGCTGGGCGGTCCGCGCGCCTATGCGCTCGAGGACCTGGTGCGATTCGTGTGCGAGACGCTCGACGTGCGCCGTTCGATCGTGGCGCTACCCGACGGGCTCGCGCAGCTGCAGGCGCTCGTCTTCGAGCGCCTGCCGGGCAAGCTCATCACTCGCGACAACCTGCGCTCGATGAGCGTCGACAGCGTCTGCGCCGGCCCTTTCCCGGCGGTATTCGGCTTCGTTCCCGCAGGCCTCGAGGTGATCGCGCCGACCTACCTGGCGGCGCACGGGTCGCGCTACGATCGCTATCGCCATAACGCAGCAAGGTGATCCCAATGGCCGGCCTCGCCCTCGTGATCGGAAACATGAACTACTCGTCGTGGTCGATGCGGCCATGGGTGCTCATGAAGCAGCTGGGCATCGAGTTCGAGCAACGCAAGCTCCGCTTCCACTCGCCCGAATGGGACGCCGAGATCGATCGCTGGTCGCCTTCGCGACTGGTGCCGGTCCTGTGGAAGGGCGAGCAGTCGGTCTGGGACACGCTTGCGATCATGGAGACGCTGCACGAGTGGTATCCGCAAAAGGGCGTGTGGCCACGCGATTCGCAGGCGCGCGCCTACGCCCGATCCATCGCCGCCGAGATGCACTCGGGTTTCCGCGACCTCAGGGCCAGCATGCCGATGAACATTCGCTCTTCCCATCCCGGCAAGGGCATGAAGCCCGAGGTCCAGGCGAACATCGATCGCATCGAGCGGCTGTGGGCGCAGTCGCGCGAGCGCTTCGGCGCAGGCGGGCCGTACCTGTGCGGTGAATTTTCCGCCGCGGATGCCATGTACGCGCCCGTGGTGATGCGCTTTCGCACCTATGCGGTGAAGATCGCCCCGGTTTCGCAGCGCTACTGCGACGCGATGCTCGCCGCCCCGGGCGTGCGCGCCTGGATCGAGGCGGCGCTCGAGGAGAAGGAGTTCGTGGCCGACGACGAGCCGTACGCCGCTTCGCCGACGGCTTGATGAAGACCTACCTGGTCGGCGGCTCGGTTCGCGACCAGCTGCTAGGCCTGCCGGACCAGGACCGCGACCACGTCGTGGTCGGTTCCGATGCCGAGGAGATGGCGAAGCAGGGGTTTCGTCCGGTGGGCGCGGATTTCCCGGTGTTCCTGCATCCCGAGACGCACGAGGAGTACGCCCTCGCACGCACCGAGCGCAAGACCGCGCCCGGCTACAAGGGATTCGTCTTCCACGCCGACCGCGGCGTGAGCCTCGAGGACGACCTGCGACGGCGCGACCTCACGATCAACGCGATGGCGCGCGGCGAGGACGGCACGCTCATCGATCCCTTCAACGGCGAGCGCGACCTGCGCGCCGGCATCCTGCGCCACGTAAGCGATTCGTTCGCCGAGGACCCGGTGCGGATCCTGCGCGTCGCGCGCTTTGCCGCGCGCTTCGGCTTCACGGTCGCGCCCGAGACCATGGCCCTGATGCGCCGCATGGTCGAGGCGGGCGAAGCCGACGCGTTGGTCGCCGAGCGCGTCTGGCAGGAGATAGCCCGCGGGCTCATGGAGAAATCGCCGTCGCGAATGGTCGCGGTGCTGCGCGAGTGCGGAGCGCTGGCGCGAATTCTTGCCGAGCTCGACCGCTCCTTCTCGCATCCCGACGCGCCTGACCGCCTCGCCGCGCGCCTCGACTGCGCGGCCGGCCGCGGCTACGCCCTCCCCGTGCGCTTCGCGCTCCTCGTCCTGGACCTCGGAGTCGAGCACGCGGGCGAGCTCTGCGCGAGGCTGAACGCTCCCAACGATTGCCGCGAGGCCGCGCGCCTCGCGATCTGCGAGCGCGAGCAGGTCGTGCTCGCGGACCTCGACGCCGAGTCGACGCTGGCACTGCTCGAGCGCGCCGACGCCTTCCGCCGTCCCGATCGCCTCGAGCGCTTGCTCGAGGTCGCCGCGTGCGATCACCCACGTGCGTCCATGGACACCATGCGCGGGCGTTGGCAGTGGGCACTCGAGGCCGCCCGCAGCGTCGATTCGGCAGCCATCGCCAAGCGGAGCCAGGGCGACATCGGCGGCGACATACGGCGCGCGCGGCTTGCGGCGATCGCCTCACTGCAGCCGGCCACCGGGAACTAGCAAAAAAAAGCCCCCGGCTCGCGCCGAGGGCTGATCCACCTGGAAAGCTGCGGCCCGGTCGAACGGGCCTTCGTACGGTATTAGCGCTTCTTCGACTTGGCCTTGGACGTGGCGGCCTTCACGGTCGCGACGTTCTGCTCGACGGTCTTCTCGACCGTGTCGTAGATCTGCTTGTTGATCGCGGCGGCGTTGTTGTAGGCGCTCTGCGCGGCGGCAATCGCGGTCTTCACGTTGTCGACGACGGACTCGGAGCCCGCGGGCGCGTACTTGAACGCTTCTTCGAGGGCGGCGACGGCGGCGCGGTTGTACTCGGCAGCCTGCTTCTCGAACACTTTCTTGACTTCCGCGCTGGTCTCGGCGGCGGTTTCGTAGGCGGTGCGCGAGTAGCTGTAGGCGCGCTTCACCACCGGCTCGAGGGCCGCGGAATTGATCGCGAAGACTTCATTGACGTCCTTCGCGCCGGCGAGCGATTGCGCGTGCGCGGTCGCTTGCTCGATGCTCTCGCGGGCGGCGCCCAGGCCGAGCTCAGCGAAACGCTCGACGTTGGCGAGGGAGAGTTGGGCGAAATAGGTGATCTGGTTGAGCGCGGCCTCGTTGGCGGCGGTCAGTTGGTCGATTTTCAGCATGGCGTGGTCCTCGGTTGGTCTGTGGGGGACGGTGCTTTTTGCTGCACCGCACAATGAGCATTCTAGGCCGTTTACGAGCGAAGTCAAGAAATAGTTGGTGCAGCGCAGCATAACCCCGTGGCATACTCGAAAGCCGCGGCCGATCAAGCACTTGAAGCAAAAAGGGCCGCCGCGGCGGCCCCTTTCGCGCTTCCGGAAAGGCCTAGCGGATGGTGATTCCCCGCTCCTTGAGGTAGCGGATCGAGCCCGGATGGAAGGGGATCGGCGAGGCTCCGGAATCCTGGTTCGCGAGCTCGAGGAAGGATGCGTCCTTGTGCACCTTCACCAGCTCCTCCTTCTTCTCGAAGAGGACCTTGGTGATCTGGTAGACCAGGTTCTCATCGGCCTTCTCGGGCACGACCAGGAGGTTCCAGACGTCGACGTTGGTGGTGTCGCGGGTGGCGCCGGGATAGGCGTTGGCGAGGATCCTGTTCTTCACGTAGATCGGGCCGTATTTCTTGCGCAGGTTCTCGGCCCCGTCGCCGTGGTCGATGAGCTTGATGGTCTTTCCGGGAGTCGCGGCGAGGTCGGTGATCGACGGCGTGGGCACGCCACCCACCCAGAAGAGCGCGTCGATCTTGCCGTCCTTGATCGCCGAGACGCTCTCGGCGACGGAAAGCCGCTCGCGGGTCATGTCCTTGTTGGGGTCGAGCCCGTAGGCTTCGATAAGGCGCATCGCCATGACTTCCGTGCCGCTCACCGGCGCGCCGGTGGAGATGCGCTTGCCCTTGAGGTCGGCGAACTTGTTGATGCCGGTTCCCTCGACGGTCACCACGTGCATGCGGTTGGGATAGAAAACGGCGAGCGTGCGAAGCGGCACCTTGGCGTCCTTGAACTTTTCCAGGCCGTTCTGCGCGTCCCACGCGGCATCGGCCATCGTGAAGGCGATCTCGGACTTGCCGCTGCCGATGAGCTGCAGGTTGGCGATCGACCCCGCGGTGACCTCGGCAGTCGCCTCCACGCCCGGCACGTACTTCGACAGCAACGCGGCGAGTCCGCCGCCGAGGGGGTAGTAGACGCCTCCGGTGCCGCCGGTACCGATCGAAAGCCGGACCTTCTTGTCCTGCGCGCCTGCCGTGGCGAGCCCGCAGGCCGCCACGGCTGCGACCAAAGCCGCGATCCAACTCTTCATGGGGTGCTCCTCACGTTGTAGTCGGGCGATTCTACTGCGCCGCCGGAAGGTAGAATCGTCCCGGTCTGCGCGTCCAAGACTCCCCCACACAGGATCCATCCCCCATGGCACAGGTCATCGGCATTCCCACGGAGGTCTATCCCGGAGAGAAACGCGTCGCGACGGTGCCCGACGTCATCCCGAAGCTCGTGAAGCTCGGCTTCGGTGTCATCGTCCAATCGGGCGCGGGCGAGGCGGCGGCGATCGGCGACGAGGCCTATGTCACGGCGGGCGCCAAGGTGGTTCCCGATGCGGCGGCGGTGTGGTCCGGGGCCGACATCATCTTCAAGGTCCGCGCGCCCAGCCGCGAGGAAGTGCAAGGCATGCGCGAAGGCCGGATCCTCGTGAGCTTCATCTGGCCGGCGCAGAATCCGGAGCTGCTGCAGAGCCTCGCGGCGAAGAAGGCCACGGTGCTCGCGATGGACAGCGTGCCGCGCATCTCGCGGGCCCAGAAGCTCGACGCGCTCTCGTCGATGGCCAACATCGGCGGCTATCGCGCGGTGATCGAGGCGGCGCATCAATTCGGCCGCTTCTTCACCGGCCAGATCACGGCGGCCGGCAAGGTTCCACCGGCGAAGGTGTTCGTCATCGGCGCCGGGGTCGCCGGCCTCGCGGCGATCGGCGCCGCTTCCGGCCTGGGCGCGATCGTGCGCGCGAACGATACCCGGCCCGAAGTCGCCGACCAGATCAAGTCCCTCGGAGGTGAATACGTGCCGGTCGACTACGTCGAGGAAGGCACCGGCGTCGGCGGCTACGCCAAGGTGATGAGCGAGGGGTTCCAGAAGGCGCAGCGCGAGACCTTCGCGAAGCAGGCGAAGGAAGTCGACATCATCATCACGACGGCGCTCATCCCTGGCAAGCCCGCGCCCAAGCTGATCACTGCCGAGATGGTGCGGTCGATGAAGCCGGGCAGCGTCATCGTCGACATGGCCGCGGAGCAAGGCGGCAACTGCGAATTGACCGAGCCGGGCAAGGTCGTGACCAAGCACGGCGTCATCATCATCGGGTACACGGATTTGCCGAGCCGGCTCGCGACGCAGGCCAGCACGCTCTACGCGACCAATCTCTTCCGCCTCTCCGAGGACCTGTGCAAGGCGAAGGACGGCGTCTACGACGTCGACATGGAAGACGAAGTCATTCGCGGCACCACCGTCGTCAAGGAAGGCGCCGTCACCTGGCCACCGCCGGCGCCGAAGCTCTCCGCGGCGCCGCCGGCCAAGGCCGCTGCCGCCGCGGTCGTCGTGAAGAAGGGGCACGGGCACGGCAGCGGCGAACCGATGGCGGCAGGCACCCTCGCGATCATGTTCGCCTCGGCCGCGGCC
>Ga0209647_1000259_pt1 | contig 49634 bp, 57 predicted proteins | sample GraSoi_2013_60cm_FD_185827 | JGI IMG/M metagenome (GOLD analysis project Ga0209647, IMG submission 185827) | Grasslands soil microbial communities from the Angelo Coastal Reserve, California, USA - Sample 9_17_2013_60cm (SPAdes) (version 2) | ecosystem: Environmental > Terrestrial > Soil >...
CAGAGCTCGACCGAGCGGTTGCGCTCGCTGCCATCCTTCCTGCGCTACTACAACCGGCGTCGTCCGCACAGCTCTTTGGGAGACCGGCCGCCGATCAGCCGTGTTCACAACGTCTGTGGGTAGGACACCTAGACCCTATGGCCGGCCATAGGGTCTAGCTCACCGCTTCGATTGCCCGTTCGGCCTGGGCGAGGCTGGGGCCGTCCTGGAGCGTGCGCGTGCCGCCGGGACCGCTGACGATCATCGCCTGTCCGGCGCGGATGCCGAGCTTCATCCCCAGGTCTTCGTAGCCCGCGAGCGTCGTTGCGATCGCCCCGCCGGCGCCCCCCTTGCTATCGAGGTACTGCTGCCATTCGAGCACTTCCAGCTCGCCGATCGAGCCCGCCAGCGAGGCCATGAACTCGTTGTCGATCCCGAACCGCTCCGCCTCAGCCTGGTTGCGGAAGAAGAGGTAGGTGTACTGCCAGCCATAGCCCTGCTGCGCCGCCGCCTCGGCGCCGAAGAAGCCGAGCTCGAGCGGATTCTCGGCGACCGAGTAATGGCGCATCAGCAGCTTGACCGCGCCCGGCCGCACGTAGCCTTCGACCAGCCCTGGGATCGTGTCGAGGAAATCGGCGCGGCAGTTCCCGCACTGGAGGTCGTTGAAGACCTGGATCGCGACCTTCGCATCGCTGGAGCCAAGCCGGTCGCCTTCTTGCGGGATGCCGCCAAAGAGCTCCTGAGCATCGGCGATGCCTTCAACGCTGACCACTTCACGGCCCGCTTGCCTGGTTGAGATCTGGACCACCGCGTAACCGAGCGCGGTCAGAGCGAGGCCGAGCGCGAGGATCACCCAGAGTCGGCCGCGCCGGGGAATCGGAGTGGCGGCGACTTCGGACACCGCTGCATTATCGCGACCCGACGCTCGAGAACCCGATCTCCGCAAAAAGCAGCCGGACCCGGTTGACATGTCCGGCTGCTGGGGTAAAACTGGAAATACCCGATTTCAACTACCTGGGAGGTCCGCCGTGGGCAATCATCTCACCCCGTCCGAGCTTGCCGATGAGTTGCGCATGAAACGGCAGGAGGTGATCGGCAAATGCGTCGAGATGCACGTCCCGATCTTCCACGGCCGTATCGACAAGTCGCTCTTCCAGACGTCGCTTCGGCAGACCTCCGAACACTCACAACGACGGGGCGCTGCGGCCGCATAACCCTGCGGTAACCGTCCACTAGACTCCCCGCCGTGGAGGAGCGGGGAACCAAATCGGCCACGCTCGCGGACCTGCTTCCGCGCGCCGCGCAGCGCTACGGCAACGCCCCCGCGATCCAGTTCAAGGACGGCGAGGTGTGGGTCAAGCGCAGCTTCGCCGAGGTCGAGGAAACTGTCCGCGAACTGGCCCTCGGCCTGGTCGACCTCGGCGTCGGCAAGGGCGACAAGGTCTCGATCCTCGCCAATACCCGCCCAGAGTGGACCTACTTCGACTTCGCCGCCCTCTCGATCGGCGCCACGGTCGTCCCGATCTACCAGACCAACTCACCGGAGGAGTGCCAGTACGTGCTGGAGAACTCCGACGCCAAAGTCGTCGTGGTCGAGGACGACGAACAGCTGGAGAAGATCCGCGCCGTGCGCGGCCAGTTGCCGCTGCTCGAGCACGTCGTGCGGATGACCGGGGCCAGCGATGACGCGATTTCGCTCAGTGACCTGGCATCGCGGGGCGCCGGCCGCGACGCCGCGGAATGGGAGCGGCACTGGCAGGGTGTCGCCCCCGAGGACGTCTGCACTTTCATCTACACGTCAGGGACGACCGGCCCGCCGAAGGGTTGCGTGATCACGCACGGCAACTACCGCGCGATGCTCAACATGGTCAATGAGACCAGCGTGATCGAGGGCGAAGACGTCACCTACCTCTACCTTCCCCTCGCCCACTCCTTCGCCCTGCTGATCCAGCTCGGCAGCTTCGACCTCGGCGCGACGATCGCCTACTGGGAGCGCGATCCGCTGAAGATCATGCCCAATCTGGCCGAACTGAAACCCACCTACTTCCCCTCGGTCCCGCGGATCTTCGAGAAGATCTACACCCTCGCGACCAGCAGCATGGAAAAAGATGGTGGCCTCAAAAAGGCGATCTTCGACTGGTCGATCCGGGTCGGCGGCAAAATGCGCGAGGCTGAACGGGCCGGCCGTAAGCCGGGCTTCCTGCTGCGCAAGCAGTACGAATTCGCCGACAAGCAGGTCCTCTCGAAAATTCGCGGCCTGTTTGGCGGCAAGTTGCGTCTCGCCGTCTCCGGAGCGGCCCCGATCAGCCCAGACATCTTGCGCTTCTTTGATGCCGCGGGTGTGCTGGTGCTGGAGGGGTGGGGGATGACCGAGACCTCTACCGCGGCGACGATCTCCTCGCCCGAAGACTTCAAGATCGGCACGATCGGCAAACCATTCCCGGGCTGTGAGATAAGGATCGCCGACGACGGCGAGATCCTGGTCAAGGGCCCCAACGTCTTTCAGGGCTACTACAAGAACGAGGCGGCAACCCGGGAGACGATCGTCAACGGCTGGCTCCACACCGGTGACCTCGGCTCGATCGACGAAGACGGCTTCATCACGATCACTGGGCGCAAAAAGGACATCATCATCACCGCCGGCGGTAAGAACATCACCCCGGCCAACCTCGAGAACGAAATCAAGCAGCACCCCCTGGTCTCGCAGTGCGTGGTGGTCGGCGACCGCCGGCCCTACCTGGTAGCGCTGGTCACCCTCGACCCCGAAGAAGCGGCCGCCTACGCCAGGGAGCATGGGCTGGCCGAGGATCCCGCCAAGCTCGCCGTCAACCGCGACGTGCGGGAGGCGATCGAGGCGCACCTGGCCAAAGTCAACGAGAAATTCGCCCGGGTCGAGCAGGTCAAGAAGATCGCGATCCTGCCCCATGACCTCTCGCAGGAAAACGGCGAGCTGACCCCGACCCTGAAGGTCAAGCGGGCCGTCGTCGCCGACAAGCACGAGCGCGAGATCGAGCAGCTCTACGCAGGCTGAGGGGTCGCGGCGAGCAGCCGGCCCCGGGTCCGGTCTAAGAGGCTTCGCCGGGAAGCAGCGCGGCGGTGGTCTGCTCGAGCACACGACGCCAAGCGGAGGCCTGCTCCGGCTCCTCTTCGGAAGCGCGCTCGACGGCGCGGCGGACGCGGCGCTCGGAGATCTCGAGCCCATGACGTTCGGCGATCTCCTTGTAGCGATCGTAATCCTGGGCGAGGGTGGCGGTGACCGACTCAAAGCCGTGGCGGGCGATCCGCAGGCGGCGCGAGTAGTCCATGATCGGCGTCCCGAACATCAGCTCGTCGTTGGGCTCGGGCTCGATCAGGATGATGTCGACGCCCGGGTACTTCTCCTCCCACTGGGCCACGGCCTCGTGCAGCCGTGCGTGGGCGATCAGCCGGAAGGCCTGGTTGGCGATCGCCGGCAGGCCCATGTCGGCGACCCGCCGCACCCGCGTCCCGAACACGGTCGGGATCGTCTGCTCGAAGTCGTTGACGTAAGGGACGAGCGGGTTCACCACGAGGATGAACTTCGCCCCCTTCTCGACCGCGATATCGACGTTGGTGGTCGAGCGGATGCCGCCGTCGACGAGCTGGCGACCCTTGAGGTCGACCGGCTTGTAGATGATTGGCAGCGCGGTCGAGCACTCGATCGCCTTGGAGATCGGCACGTCGTCCCAGCCCTTGTCGCCGAAGACCAGACGCTCGCAGGTGTCGAGGTCGGTAGCGGTCAAGTACAGCTCCCTGTCCAGCTGGCGAAAGTCGTTGGCGCGCCCAGCGTCGGCCAGAGACTGCTCGACGTAGTCGGCGATCCCGGCGCCCGAGTAGAGGCCGGTCGGCAGCGCCTCGGCGAGCCCGACCACGATGTCCATCGCCGAGAAGTCGCCCATCTGCACCAGCCGCCGCAACAGCTCCACGGTGCGCAGCGGCAGCTGCGCGGCTTTCTGCAGGAAACCGAGGTAGTTGAACCTCAGAACCTTGTCGAGATCTAGATCGTCGAGGTCGGAGGGCACCCGATCGTTGATCACCTGCATCATCTCGTCGGGGGTGACGCCGTTGGCCAGCATCGTGGCGACGAAGGAGCCGGCGCTGGTGCCGACGTAGACGTCGAAGTTGTTGACCGTGCTGTTGACGGCGAGCAGGTCGAGGGCGCGCAGGGCGCCGATCTCATAGACGCCGCCCGTGAAGCCGCCGCCGCCGAGCACCAGGGCCGTCTTCGAGGAGCGCTTGCGGCCCTTGCCGCGTTTGCGCCTGGTGGGGGCCTCGATGTCTACGACCTTGCCCATAAACATGGATTATCCCAGGTCGGGCGGGCGAGCTGACGGGAACGCCGCTACCTTGCCTGGTTCCCGTGTTGCTACTTGGGATGAGACGAGCTTCGATCCTCCTTGCCGCACTTGTCGCACTGGTGGTGCTGCCGAGCGTGGCCCTGGCCGCTAGTAAGAGCTGCCAGCAGATGCGGGAACGGCTGGTCTATGGCGGGGGAGCGGCTAGTGGGCTGTTCGTCATCGATGCGGAAAGCGGTAAGGCCGTCTGCGCGCGGGCGGCGAGCCGGCAGCGATCGCTTGCTTCGAACACGAAGCTGTTCACGACGTCGACCGCCCTCTCCCGCTTCGGCCCGGAATACCGCATCTCCACCAAGCTGCTCTCCGATGGCAGCGTCGGATTCGACGGCACTCTTCACGGCAGCCTCTACCTGCAGGGGGGCGGCGACCCGGCGCTTGGGGTCCCCTCCTTCTACGACCGCTACGTCGGGCTCGGCACTAATCTGCTTGACCTGGCGGCGCAGCTCCACGCCGCCGGGGTACGCGCGGTGACGGGACGGCTCTACGCGGACGACTCCATCTTCGACCGCCTGCGCGGCGTCGCCGACTCGGGCTACGCGACCAGCCCCTACATCGGGCCGCTCTCCGGCCTCTCCTTCGACTCCGGCTACCGCGGCTCGATCGCCGAAGGCTTCGCCTCCGATCCGGCAACGCTTGCCGCCGCGAAGCTCGCGGGGGCGCTGCGCTCCTCCGGCATCGCGATCCGCACGCAGGTGGCTCGCGGCGTAACTCCGGCCGGCGCCGAGACGCTCGCCACCGTGCGCTCACCGACCATGTCACAGCTGGTCGAAGCGACCGACGTCTACTCCAACAACTTCTTCGCCGAGATGCTGGCCAAGCTGCTCGGATCCCGCTTCGGCGACGCCGGCACGACCGCGGCGGGCACCGGGGTGGTCGAGCGCTTCGCCCGCAGCCACGGCTCGGGGATCCATGCGATCGACGGCTCCGGCCTGACCCGCGGCAACCGTGCCTCCCCGGCACAGGTGGTAGGGCTGCTGCAGGCGATGCGCCAGGAGCCCGTGAGCGACGAATTCATCCAGGACCTGGCGCTCGCCGGCCACGAAGGCACGGTTGCCGATCGTATGCACGGCACCGCCGCTGCCGGCCACTGTCGGACCAAGACCGGCACCCTGACCGGCGTAAGCGCCCTCTCCGGCTACTGCTTCAACCGCAGTGGCCGGACGATGATCTTCTCGATCCTGATGGGCAGCGTCAGCGACCTCTCCCTCGCCCACTACGAGCAGGACCAGATCGCCGCCGCAGTCGCCTCCTATTGAAAGCCGTCTTCCAGCAGCGCCCGCAGGCCGGCTTCGTCGAGGATCTCGGTTTTTAGTTTCTCCGCCTTACCGAGCTTTGAGCCCGGGTTCTCGCCGGCGACGACGTAGTCGGTTTTCTTCGAGACCGAGTTGATTACCTTGCCGCCGGCGGCCTTGATCGAGGCCGCCGCCTCCTCGCGGGTCAGCTCTGGCAGGGTCCCGGTCAGGACCAGCGTCTTGCCCTCCAGCGGGCCGCCGGCCTCGCGCCGTTCCGAGGGATCCTGCTCCAGTCGCAGGCCCTTCTCGCGCAGCTTCTCGACCAGCCGCCAAGTTGGCTCGTCGGCGAGCGACTCGGCGATCTGCACAGCCATGATCGGCCCCACGCCCTCGACCTCCTCGATCTGCTCCGGGTCGGCCTCGTGCAAGGCTTCGATCGAGCCGAAGTGGTCGGCCAGCGCCTCCGCGGTGACGTAGCCGACCCCGGGCAGCCCCAGCGCGTAGAGAACCCGTTTGAAGGGCCGCGCACGCGAGGCGTCGATCGCCGCCAGCAGGTTGCGGGTCGAGACCTCGCCGAACCCCTCTAGACCGACCAGCCGCTCCTCGTCGAGCTCGTAGATATCGGCGACATCCTCGATCAGACCTTCTTCGAGGAAACGCAGCGCCTGCTTCTCGCCCAAGCCGTCGATGTCCATCGCCCCGCGGCTGACGAAGTGCTTGACGTGCTGGAAGGACTGTCCGGGACAGCCTGAGCGGTTGGGGCAGATCGTGAACACGGCGCCCTCGGGCTTGACCGTCGGAGTGCCGCAGGCTGGGCACTTCCCAGGCGGCTTCGGACGGCGTGCGCCTTTCTTGCGGCGCTGGCTGAGCGGCGCCACCACCTGCGGGATCACGTCCCCTGCCCGCATCACGACCACCTCGTCGCCGACCCGCACGTCCTTGCGAGCCAGATCCTCCTCGTTGTGAAGGGTCGCAGTGGAGACGGTGACGCCGCCGACGTGGACCGGCTCCAGCATCGCGAAGGGCACCAGGTGGCCGGTGCGACCGACGTTCCAGACGACGTCGCTCAGCTTCGTCGTCGCCGTGGTCGGGGCGAACTTCCAGGCGATCGCCCAGCGCGGCTCGCGGCCGACGACGCCCAGCTCCCGCCAGAGCGCCCGCTCGTCGATCTTGACGACGACCCCGTCGATCTCGTAGTCGAGCTCCTCGCGCCGCTCCTCCCACCAGCGACAGCGCTCCACCACGGCATCGATCTCGCCGTGGCGACCGGTATCCGGATTGACCTTGAAGCCGCGCTCGCGCAGCCAATCGATCTCCTCGCTGTGAGTTGCGGGGTCGAGGCCGCGCATCGCGCCCAGCCCGTAGCACCAGATCGAAAGTGGCCGTTCGGCAGCAAGCGACGGGTCGAGCTGGCGGATCGACCCGGCCGCCGAGTTACGTGGGTTGGCGAAGGCCGGTTCGCCAGCCTCAGCGCGGCGCTCGTTCAGGGTTTTGAAGTCGGCGATCGGCAGGTAGACCTCGCCTCGCACCTCGACCAACGGCGGCGCATCGTCGATCCGCAGCGGGATCGCCCCGATCGTGCGCAGGTTGCCGGTCACGTCCTCGCCGACACGGCCATCGCCGCGGGTGGCGCCGCGGATCAGGACACCGTCCTCGTAGGTGAGCGAGATCGCCAGGCCGTCGATCTTCGGCTCGGTCGTGTAGCTGAACTCGGCGGCGCTGATGTCGAGCCGCTTCAGGTGGTTGCGGACGCGAGTCTCCCAAGCGCGCAGCTCCTCCTCATTGCGCGCATTTCCGAGCGAGAGCATCTGCTCCGCGTGCTCGACCTGCTCGAAGCGGTCCAGCGGCGGCGCGCCGACCCGCTGGGTCGGCGAGTCCGGGGTCTTCAGCTCCGGGTGCTCGGCCTCGATCGCGCGCAGCTCGTCGAGCAGCGCGTCGTATTCGTCGTCGTCGATCAGCGGGTCGTCGAGGACGTAGTAGCGGCGGTTGTGGACCGCGAGTTCGCGGCGCAGCTCCTCCGCGCGTTTCTCGGTGGCGGCGCTCACACCGAGGAGGGCGAGCTGGCCGCCAGCATCTCCTCGAAGCGCCAGCCCCGCAGCCGGTCCAGGCCGCCGTGGTCGGTGAGGTCGAAGTGGATCGGCGTAACCGCGATCCGCCCCTGCGATACCGCCATCAGGTCGGTCCCGTCGAGCTGCTCGAAGCCGGGCTGCCAGCCGTAGATCTCGTAATGGCGACGGCCGTCCCCGTCCTCGGAAACCAGCTTCAGCTCATCGTTGTAGACGCGTTTGCCGAGCTTGGTCACCTCGATCCCGGTCGGCTCACCGGCGGGGCAGTTGACGTTGATCAGCGTCTTGGGCGGCATCGGCTCGGTCCTCAGCCCGGCGACGAGCTGGGCGACAAAGGGCGCCGCCACGTCAAAGTCGAAGCGGCCGCTGACGTAGCCCATGCCACCGCCCGAGGACTGTTGGGAGATCGCCACCGCCGGGATGCCGAGGACGATCCCCTCGAAGGCAGCTGCGACCGTGCCCGAGTAGGTGATGTCATCGCCGAGGTTGGCGCCGTGGTTGATGCCCGAGACGATCAGATCCGGCCGGTGCCCGACCAGGCCCAGCTCGGCGAAGCGAACGCAATCGACCGGGGTGCCGTCGGTGGCAAAACCGCGGTCGCCGTCGCCGAACTCGACCTCCTCGACCGTCAGCGGCGAGCGGGTCGTGATGCTGCGCGCCGTGGCGCTGCGATTCGAGTCGGGCGCGATCACGTCGACGTCCACGTCGTCGAGCGCGCGCAAGGCGCGGCGGGCTGCCTGGAGCCCAGGGGCCGAGATGCCGTCGTCGTTGGTCAGCAGAACGCGCACGAGGCCGATTCTAGGGACGGGGGGAGGGGGTGTCCTCGCGTTGCTGGGTTTTTCGCCAGATGGCCCCGACACTCGTTGAGTCGGCAGGGCGAAAAACAGGACGCCGCTGCCGCGAGGACACCCCCTCCCCCCGTCCGCTCAGTCGCACCACGAGACGTGTCCGAGTTTATGGGTCCATATGGCGCCGAAAGCTCGGACACGCCCCCGATCGTGGGCATACTGCGGGCCGTGACCACGGTGCGGCTGGACATCGAATATGACGGGACGAGCTTTCGTGGCTGGGCAGCTCAGCCTGGGCTGCGGACCGTGCAGGGGGAGCTGGAGGCTGCGTTGGCCACCGTGCTGCGGGAGCCGGTGCAGCTAGCCGTCGCTGGGCGCACGGATACCGGGGTTCATGCGCTGGGGCAGGTGGCGAGCTTCGTCACCGGTGCTGAGGTGCGGGAGGACTTGGCGCGGCGGCTGAATGGGGTCGGTCCCGACGACATTGCCGTTACCTCAGCTGCCGCGGCCGAAGACGGCTTTAACGCGCGTGCCAGCGCCAAGTCACGCAGCTATCGCTACAGGCTGCTCACCCGCTCCGCACCAAGCCCGTTCGAGCAGGGCCGCACCCTCTGGTGGCCTCACCGCATCGATTTGGACGCTCTGGAAGCTTGCGCCAGCGCACTCCCGGGCAACCACGACTTCACCGCCTTCACCCCGACCCAGACCGACCACGTCCGCTTCGACCGCGACATCCTCGCCGCCTCCTGGGAGCTGGACGGAGACATCCTCAGCTTCCGCATCACCGCAGACGCCTTCATGCGCAACATGGTCCGCATCCTCGTCGGCACCATGCTGGAAGCATCCGGGGGCCGCAGAACCCCCGAAAGCTTCATCGAACTGCTCGCGGGCGCCCCACGCTCGGCCGCAGGCGACACGGCTCCCCCGCACGGCCTGTACCTGGAGTCAGTCAGCTACTGAAGCCATGAACTGGCCGAGCTACTTGGATGGAGCTCGCCTAGCTCCCGAGTGGGAGGACAGGGGGCATCGCCGTGGCAGCGGCGTCTTCTTTTCGCCCACCGACTCAGCAAGAGAGACGAGCGCCGCTGGCGAAAGCCCAGCAACGCGGGGATGTCCCCTGTCCTCCCTACCGCCCAGCTAAACGAGCTCGAGGTAGACCATCTCGGTCGAGTCCGACCGCCGCGGCCCAAGCTTGACGATCCGCGTGTAGCCCCCAGGCCGCTCCGTGTACCGCGGCGCAACCTCCTCGAAGAGCTTGTGCACGATGAACTTGTCGTTGTGTAGCGTCGCAAGCGCCTGGCGGCGAGCGTGCAGGTCGCCGCGTTTGGCGAGGGTTATCAGCTGCTCGACCTCGGGCTTGACCGCCTTCGCCTTTGCCTGGCTGGTTTTGATCCTCTCGTGCTCGATCAGCTGCTTGGAGAGGTTGGAGAGGAGGGACTCACGATGCGACGCATTGCGACTCAGTTTGTTGCGTTTCTTGCGGTGGCGCATCGGGCTCCTCGGTTCCGCTCTCGCCGCCCGCTCAGTCCTGGCTCAGATCGAGGCCGCGGGCCTGCAGGGTCTCGATCACTTCCTCGATCGACTTCGAGCCGAAGTTGGGGATCGCGTTCAACTCTGAGCGCGTCTTGCGAACCAGATCGCCGACCGTCTGGACACCGGCCCGCTTGAGGCAGTTGTAGGAGCGCACGCCGAGCTCCAGCTCCTCGATCAGGATCTCGTCGAGCCCATTGTTCGCCGCGTTGCGGGCGCCATCGCCGCCCCCGACAGCGGCCAGGCCATCGCCGCCGGGCAGCGGCGCTGCGACCGCCTCACGGGCGGTCAGCTCCTCGACCCGCTCGGCGTCGGTGAAGATCGCAAGCGTCCCAATCAGGATCTCCGAAGCCTCGCGCAGAGCGGCGGCGGGCTCGATCGAACCGTCGGTCTCGAGATCCAGGGTCAGTTTGTCGAAGTCGGTCCGCTGGCCCACTCGCGCGGTCGCGACCGAGTAGGAGGCACGCCGGATCGGCGAGAAGATCGAGTCGATCGGGATCACGCCGATCGGCTGATCGTCAGACTTGTTTTCCTCTGCTGGCGAGTAGCCGCGGCCGCGGCCGATCGTCAGGTAGACCTCGAGCTTGGTTTTTTTCTCAAGCGTCGCGATCGGCGCGTCGGGGTTGAGTATCTCCACCCCCGAAGGAAGGTCGATGTCCTTGGCCTTGACCTCGCCCGGGCCGGTAGCGACCAGAGGCGCCTCAACCTCGTCGGCGTCCGTATGCATGCGAACGACGAGGTCCTTCAGGTTGAGGACGATGTCGGTGACGTCCTCTTTGACACCCGGCACGCTGGAGAACTCATGCGCGACGCCCTCGATGCGGACGCTGGTGACGGCGGCGCCTCCCAATGACGAGAGCAGAACGCGCCGAAGGCTGTTGCCGAACGTGTAGCCGAAGCCCTTGTCGAGGGGCTCGATCGTGAAGGTGCCGAGGCGGTCATCCGCCTTCTCTGCGGTTATACGAGGGACCTGAAAGTCAGTGGTCATGAGTTCCTTGCTTATGGTGTTTCAGAATCGGGTCCGGACTACTTGGAGTACAGCTCGACGATCAGCTGCTCCTGCACCGGCGCCGAGATCTCCGCGCGCTCTGGAAGGCGCAGGACCTTGGCGGTAAGCGAGTCATGGTCGGCCTGAAGCCAGGCCGGCACGGTTGAGACGAGCTCGGTCGCTTTGCGGATCGTATCCGTGGCCGCCGAGCCAGACTTGATCGAGATCACGTCCTCGGGGCGCACTTGGTAGGAGGGAACATCGACGCGGCGCCCGTTGACCATCCAGTGCCCATGGCCAACGAGCTGGCGGGCCTGACGCCGCGAAGCGGCGAAACCGAGCCGCACGAGGACGTTGTCAAGGCGGGACTCGAGCAGGCGCAGGAGGTTCTCGCCGGTGACGCCGTCCTGGCGGGAAGCCTTGTCGTAGTAGGCGCGGAACTGGCTCTCCAGCACCTGGTAGTAACGGCGCGTCTTCTGCTTCTCCCGCAGCTGCACGCGGTACTCGGATTGCCGCATGCGACCGCGGCCGTGATCGCCGGGGGGGTAGGAGCGGCGCTCGACCCCACACTTGTCGGTGAAGCAGCGTTCGCCCTTGAGGAAGAGCTTCTGGCCCTCACGGCGGCACTGCTTGCACTGGGCGGAGGTATCGCGGGCCATCAGACCCTCCTTCGCTTCTTCGGACGACAGCCGTTGTGGGCCTGCGGCGAGACGTCCTTGACCGTGGTCACATCGAGACCGGCGGCCTGCAGCGAGCGGATCGCGGTCTCCCGTCCGGAGCCGGCGCCCTTGGCGAACACCTCAACTTTTTCGAGGCCGTGTTCCATCCCCTTTTTGGCCGCCGCGTCGGCGGTGACCTGAGCGGCGAAAGGCGTCGACTTACGCGAGCCTTTGAAGCCGGCCGAGCCGGCCGACTCCCAGGCGATCACGTTGCCCTGGGTGTCGGTCAGGGTGACAATCGTGTTGTTGAAGGAAGTCTTGATGTGGGCCTGCCCATAGGCGATGTTCTTTTTGACGCGGCGCCGGGTGCGCCCTTTCGCGGGTTTTTTGGCTGCGGCCATTTGGTCCCCTACTTCGCCGTCGGCGCCTTGCGCTTGCCGGCGACGCTCATCCGGCGCGGGCCCTTGCGGCCGCGCGCATTGGTCTTCGTCCGCTGGCCCCTGACGGGAAGGCCGCGACGATGGCGCAGGCCCCTGTAGGAGCCGATCTCCATCAGTCGTTTGACGTCCTGGGAGTGCTCGCGGCGCAGGTCGCCCTCGACCTCGCGGCGCTCGACTGCCTCGCGCAGTTTCACGACCTCGTCCTCGGTCAGATCCTTCACTGAAGTGTTGGCGTCGATCCCGGTCTCCTTGAGGATTTCCTGCGCAGTGGAACGGCCGATGCCGAAGATGTAGGTGAGCCCGATCTCGACCCGCTTGTTGACCGGGATGTTGATCCCCGCGATCCGTGCCATTCGCTACCCCTGCCGCTGCTTGTGACGCGGGTTTTGGCAGATGACGAGGACCGCGCCATTGCGGCGGATCACCTTGCACTTTTCGCACATCGGCTTTACGGAAGCTCGGACCTTCATCGCTCCGGGGTTGTATCGACAACAGGACTCCCGCACACCCCATGAATCGGGCAGGCAGGGACGAACAAACGGCCCTCAGGGCCGACCGGGAAAGATAGCAGGGGACAGCTTGCGGCTGCTCTGCGAATCACTCGTCCTCGTGCCAGGGCGTCAAGATCCTCGGCCCGTCGGCGGTCACCGCGATCGTGAACTCGAAGTGAGCGGCTAGGGAGCCGTCCTGGGAGTAAACGGCCCAGCCGTCGTCGCCCATGCGCACCAGCGGACCTCCGGCATTGACCATCGGCTCGATCGCCAGCACCGTTCCCTCCTCCAGCTCCGGCCCGCGGGCGGGGTCGCCGAAATTGGGGACCTGCGGGTCCTCGTGCATGTCGCGACCGATTCCGTGCCCGACCAGGGTGCGAATAACCGAGAGCCCCTCGATCTCAACGGCGCGCTGGATCGCCGCAGAGACGTCACCGAGCTGATTGCCCGGCTGCATCTGCTCAGCACCGGCGAACAGCGCCGCCTTGGTAACGGCGAGCAGCTTGCGCGCCTCGGGAGCGACCGCCCCAACCGGGACGGTGAGTGCCGCATCCGCCACCCAGCCGTCCTTGATGACTCCGACATCGATCGAGAGCAGGTCGCCGCGCTTCAGCTCGTAGGGGCCGGGGATTCCGTGGACGACCATCGAGTTGGGCGAGGTGCAGATTGAGCCAGGAAAGCCACGGTAGCCCTTGAATGCGGGCTCCGCCCCCTGCGAGCGGATGAACTTCTCCGCCGCTGTATCCAGCTCCTTGGTCGTGACGCCGGCGCGCGCCTTGGCCGCCAGCATTCTCAGGCAGCGAACCAGGACCTCGCCCGAGGCCGCCATTTTGTCGACCTGCTCGGGGGTCTTCCTGACGATCATTCGATACACGCTAGCTCCCAGGCACAGGTGCTAGATCGCCTCGTCGCCTTCCAACTTCAACGTGGCAAGGGAGCGGCGCAGCTCGTCGGCCACCGCATCCGGGGCGGCGGCGCCGTCGATCCGCCTCAGCAGGCTCTGCCGGTCGTAGAGCTCGATCAACGGCTCGGTCTTCTCGTGATAGGTCTCGAGCCGGTGGCGGATCACCTCGGGCTTGTCGTCGTCGCGGACGATCAGCTCGTTGCCATCGACGTCGCAGACGCCTTCGCGCTCGGGCGGGTTGAACTCGACGTGGAAGACATGGCCATTCTCGACGCAGGTGCGGCGGCCAGCCAGCCTCCGCATCACCTCCTCGTCGTCGACGTCGATCAGCAGCACCGCTGTCAGCTCGCGGTTCAGCTCGGCGAGCTTCGCCGCCAGCGCCTCAGCTTGGGGCACGGTGCGCGGGAACCCGTCGAGGATGAACCCGTCGGTCGCCTCGGCGGAGTCGATCCGTTCCCCGATCGCGCCGACGATCACCTCGTCCGGCACCAGGTCGCCGCGATCCATGTACTCCTTCGCCAGCCTGCCCAGCTCGGTCTCGTCGCGAACGGCCGCCCGCAGAATGTCCCCGGTCGCGTAATACGGCAACTGCAGGTCTTCCTGCAGCCGCTCGCCCTGCGTGCCCTTCCCGGATCCGGGAGGGCCTAGGAGAACGAGGTTGAGCTCAAGCATAAAGGGGAACGCCGGGTTGACAGCGGGCGCGGCGGATGGGACAGCCTATTTGAGGAAGCCCTCGTAGTTCCGCATCATCAGCTGCGCCTCCAATTGCTTGACCGTATCGAGCGCTACGCCGATCACGATCAGAATCGAGGTGCCGCCGAAAAAGAAGTTGGCCGAGGTCTGGCTGATCAAGATCGTCGGCAGCGCCGCCACGGCGCCCAGGTAGAGCGCGCCCGGGAAGGTGAGGCGGGAGAGGATCCGATCCAAGTACTCCGCGGTCGGTCGCCCGGGACGCACGCCGGGAATGAAGCCCCCGTATTTCTTCAGATTGTCGGCCTGGTCCACCGGGTTGAAGGTGACCGCCGTGTAGAAGTAGGTGAAGATGATGATGAAGAAGACCTCGCCGACCACGTAGGCCCAGCCGTTGGGGCTGAAGAAGGCCGCAAAGTTAAGCGCTGCCGGGGTATTGAGCAGCTGGCCGATCGTCGGCGGGAAAGCCATGATCGAGGCGGCGAAGATGACCGGGATGACGCCCGCCATGTTGACCCGAAGCGGCAGGTAGGTGGACCCGCCCGAAGTCATTTTGCGTCCGACCATGCGTTTCGCGTACTGGACCGGGATGCGGCGCTGTCCCTCCTGGACGAAGACGATCGCGACGATCACGGCCAGCGCGATGAAAGGCATCATCACGACGAAGACCTGATCGGGGTTGGTCCACCAGGCCGTGAGCCCATTTGGAATGCGGGAGACGATCGAGGCGAAGATCATCAACGAGATGCCGTTGCCGATGCCGCGCTGGGTGATCAACTCGCCCAGCCACATCAGCAGCGTGCAGCCGGCCGTCAGGCAGATCACGATCAGCAGGACTTTGGGGCCGGTCAAGCTGCCGAGAACGTTGCCTCCCCCGGCCTGGTTGCCGAAGGAGCGAAAGAGGAAGACGTAGCCGAAGGACTGGGCAAAGGCGAGCCCGACGGTCAGGTAGCGCGTGTACTGGGTGATCTTCTGCTGGCCAACCTCGCCCTCTTTCTGCAGTTTCTCCAGCGACGGCACGACCACGGTCAGCAGCTGCAGGATGATCGAGGCGGTGATGTAGGGCATGATCCCCAGCGCGAAGAGGGATAGGCGCGAGAGACCGCCGCCCGAGAAGAGATTGAGGAAGCCAAGGATGTTGCTGCCGGCGAAGTTGTTCCCCAGTTCCTTGACCGCGTTGGCGTCAACTCCCGGCGCCGGGATGTAGGCGCCCAGCCGGTAGAGCAGCAGCATTGCCGCCGTGAACGCAAGCTTCTTGCGGATGTCCGCGACGCTGAAAGCGTTCGCAATAGTCCTGAGCATTACGGCTCCAGAGTGTGACAGGAACCGCCGGCTGCCTCGATCTTCTCTTTGGCGGCCGCGCTGAAGGCGTGCGCGTGGACATCGAGCTTCTTTGAGATCTCGCCGCGGGCGAGGATCTTGACCGGGTCTGAGCGCTTCGCCAGGCCCTTCTCCTTGAGCAAGTCTGGCGTGACCTCGGCGCCCGCATCGAAGCGCTCCTCGAGATCGGCGACGTTGACCGGCTGGGTCGCGGTGCGGAAGTTCTCGAACGGCATCGACTGCTTTTTGTGCGGGCCGCGCAGCTTTCGCATCCGCATGTGGATCGGGTTCTGACCGCCCTCATAGCCGGCCTTGCGCTTACGGCCCGAACGCGCTCCGGCGCCCTTGTGCCCGCGCCCGGAAGTCTTCCCCAGCCCGCTGCCCTCGCCGCGGCCGATCCGCTTGCGCGGCCGTTTGGAGCCCGGCTTCGGCGACAGGTTATGAAGCCCGATCTCCAACGACCGCTCGCTCGGCGCGTCGTCTTTGGCTTTCGCAGCTTTCTCAGCCACCGTCGACCTCCACCAGATGCGACACAACCCGCAGCTGCCCCTGCAGCTGCGGAGAATCTTTCCGCTCAGCGGAGCTCCCGATCTTCCCCAGCCCCAACGCATAAAGCGTCGCTTTCTGGCTTGGGTTGCTGCCGTTAGCCGACCGAATCTGCTTGACCCTGATCGCGCTCACGACTGCTCAGCTTTCGACTCAGCGGCCGGGGCGGTCGCCTCCTCAGCCGGAGCCTCAGGCGCCTCACCCACGGGTGGCGCGGAGGAAGCTTCTGAACCCTCAGCAGCCATAGTGGTTGAAGCACCGTTCGACTTCTGAACTCCCAAGACCTGGGCCACGGTCAAACCACGAAGCTCTGCGACCTCCTCGGGTCGCCTGAGTCGAACGAGCCCGTCCATCGTCGCCTTCACAAGATTGATCGGGTTCTGCGTGCCGATGCTCTTGGTCAGCACGTCGCGGACCCCACCCAGCTCAAGCACGGCGCGGACACCGCCGCCGGCGATTACGCCGGTACCGGGGCTGGCCGGGCGCAGGACAACGTGGCCGGCGCCGTAGCGGCCGATGATTTTGTGGGTCAGCGTTTGCCCGTATTTGGGCACGCGGATCAAGCTCTTGCGCGCGTTCTCGACCGCCTTCTGGATCGCCAACGGGACCTCGCGGGCCTTGCCGTAGCCGATCCCGACCACGCCCTCTTCGTCGCCGACGGCGACCAGCGCGGTGAAGGAGAAGCGGCGACCGCCCTTGACCACCTTGGCGACGCGGTTGATCTCGATCACCCGCTCCTGGAGATCCAGCCCGCGCGGGCTGACGGTCTCCACGTTGGTCATGTCCATGCCCTTCATGAGGTCAAGGAAGGTAGCGGGTTTGCGACGTCAGCCATTAGAACTTCAGTCCCTTCTCTCTCGCGCCTTCCGCGAGGGCTTTAACGCGGCCGTGGAACTTGTAGCCGCCGCGATCGAAGACGCAGCTCTCAACGCCGGCGGACTTGGCGCGCTCGGCGAGCAACTCGCCGGCCCGCTTTGCCTGCTCGCTCGCGGACAGCTTGCGCAACTCCGGCTCGGTCCAGTTGACGGCGGCCAGAGTGCGGCCGGCAGCGTCATCGATGAGCTGGCCGAAGATGCCGTGGTTTGAGCGATAGACCGAGAGGCGCGGCCGTTCGGCGCTGCCGACGATGCGGGCACGGACGCGACGGCGGCGGCGCAGGCGCTGCTGTCGCTTGGTGAGGACGGTCATCTCACGCCCTCTTTCCGACCTTGCGCGCGACCTGCTCGCCGCGGTAGCGGATGCCCTTGCCCTTGTAAGGCTCGGGTGGGCGGCGCTTGCGGATGTCAGCGGCGACCTGCCCCACCAATTGCTTGTCGATGCCGCGCACGATTATCTCGGTCTGCTGCGGCACCTCGAACTCGATCCCCTCCGGGGGCTCTACCGAGACCGGATGGGAATAGCCGAGCGCCAGCTCGAGGCTCTTTCCTTTGAGCTGGGCACGGTAGCCGACGCCTTGGATCTCCAGCCGCTTCTCGAAGCCGTCGGTAACGCCCTCGACCATGTTCGCGATCAGGCTCCGAGTCAGTCCGTGCAGGGCACGGTGCTCGCCACGATCGGTCGGGCGCTGCACGGTGACGGCGCCATCGTCCTGCTCGACCTTCATCTCGGCAGAGAGGGTCTGGGCCAGCTCACCCTTCGGGCCCTTGACCGCGACCCGCCCAGGGGCGAGCTCGACCGTGACGGACTCGGGGACTGCGATCGGCTTTCTTCCGATTCGGCTCATTGGGTCTCTCTCACCAGACGTAGGCGACTACCTCGCCGCCGACCCCTTTCGCCTTCGCTTCGTGCCCGGTCATCACGCCGGTCGAGGTGCTGATGATCGCCGTGCCAGTGCCGCCGTGCACGCGCGGCACTTCCTTGTGGTCGACGTAGCGCCGCCGCCCCGGCCGCGAGATCCGCTCCAGCCCGAGGATCACCGGGCGGCGATCCTCGGTGTACTTGAGCCGGATCTCGATCGCCTCGCCGACCTTGGCCGGCTTGCGGTGGAAATCGCTGATGTAGCCCTGCTCCTTGAGGATCCGGGACATCTCCTCCTTCAGCCGCGAGGCGGGAATCTGCACGTCGTCGTGACCAGAACCGATCGCGTTGCGGATCCGGGTCAGGTAATCGGCTATCGGGTCGTTCAGCATCGCTCTCCGCCTACCAGCTCGACTTCGTCATGCCCGGGACATAGCCCTCGTGAGCAGCCTCGCGCAGGCAGATCCGACATAGGCCGAACTTGCGGAAGTAGCCTCGGGGGCGCCCGCAGCGACGGCACCGGTTGTATTCACGGGACTTGAACTTGGCCTTGCGGCCCTGCTTCACCTTCAGCGAAGTCTTAGCCATCCTCAGAATCCTCCTTGCCGGCTGAGCCGTCGGCCTCGTCCCCCACGCCCTCGGCACCACCCTCGTCCTCCTCGCCGGCTTCCGGCTCGGGCTTCGCGTAGGCGTCGGGGTTCTCTTCTTTCAACTGTTCCAGCGCGGCCTGCTCGGCCTCAGCCCGCTGCCGGGCCTCCTCCTTGCGCCGCTCCTCCTCTGCCTCAGCCTCAGCCTCGGCGGCGGCGCCCGGCCGGCCCTCTTGAGCGAACGGCATGCCAAGCCCGAGCAGCAACTCGAAGGCCTCGGCGTCGGTTTGCGCGGAGGTCGCAATCGTCACGTCGAGGCCGCGCACCTCGTCGATCGAGTCGTAGTCGATTTCCGGGAAGATCAGTTGCTCGCGGATGCCCATCGAGTAGTTGCCCCGTCCATCGAAGGAACGCGGGTTGAGCCCGCGGAAATCGCGGATGCGCGGCACGGCGATCGAGGTGAGTCGATCGAGGAACTCCCACATCCGCGCCCGGCGCAGGGTCACGGACAAACCGACCGGCATCCCCTCGCGAACCTTGAAGGAGGCGATCGACTTGCGCGCTCGCCGCACGCTGGGCTGCTGGCCGGCGATCGTCGCCAGCTGCTCCTGCGCAGCCTCGAGCATTTTCGCGTTCTGCTTCGCCTCGCCAACTCCCATGTTGAGAACAATCTTCTGTAGGCGCGGCAGCTGCATCGGGGTCGAGTAGCCGAATTTGCGCGTCAGCGCCGGTGCCACATCCTGCTCGTAGCGCTCGCGCAGACGCGGCGGCGGCGAAGGCTGGGACTGAGGGGTCGTTGCCGCCTCCATTACAGGGACACCCCACTGCGCTTGGCGAAGCGCTCGCGCTTGCCGCCTTTGTCGCGGCGCACGCCGACCCGGGTTGGCTTGTTGTCTTTGGGGTCGAGCAGCATCACGTTGGAGACGTGAATCGGCCCCTCCTTCTCGACTATCCCGCCGAGCTGCTGGCCGGCTTTCTGCACGTCCTGGGTCGGGCGCGCTTTTTCGTGCCGCTTCACCGTGTTGATGCCCTCGACGTAGACGAAGCTGCGCTTCGGGTCGGTGCGCAGCACCCGCCCGGTCTTGCCGGAGTCCTTGCCGCCGATCACCTTGACCATGTCATCGGTTCTGATCCGCATCGCCTTCGCCATCGCTACAGCACCTCCGGCGCCAGCGAGACGATTTTCATGAAGTTGCGATCACGCAGCTCGCGGGCCACCGGCCCGAAGATGCGGGTGCCGCGCGGGTTGTTGCTGGCCGGGTCGATCAGCACGGCGGCGTTTTCGTCGAAGGAGATGTAGGTGCCGTCGGAGCGGCCGAGCTGCTTGCGCGTTCGCACGACGACGGCCTGCACGACCTCGCCCTTGCGGACGGCGCCCTGCGGGCTGGCCTGTTTGACGGTCGCAGTGATCACGTCGCCGACGCCGGCGTAGCGGCGGTGGGAGCCCCCCCTGACTCGGATGCAGAGGATCTCCCTCGCGCCCGAGTTGTCGGCGACCTTGAGTCTCGACTCCTGCTGGATCATCGTCTACTTCGCCTTCTCCAGGACCTCGACGAGGCGCCAGCGCTTCGTCTTCGACAGCGGCCTCGTCTCGACCACGCGGACCACGTCGCCCTCACCGGCCTCGTTGCGCTCGTCGTGAGCGTGCAGGGTGCGCGAGCGGCGCACTACCTTCTCGTAAGTCGGGTGACGTCGCGCCGTGTCGATCCGCACGGTGATCGATTTCTGGCCTTTGTCGGAGACGACGATTCCCTGCCGGATCTTTGCCGCATTGGCGTCTCGCTCAGCAGCGGGCGTTCCGGTTCCGGGGGTCTTCTTGGCCTTGGCGGCAGCCCGCTCCTTGCGCCGCTGCACAGCCCGAGCCTTTCGAGCGGCTAGCCGCGCAGCCTTTCGCTCCTCGGGAGTCTGCTGAGGCTTCGCCTCATGGGGCTTGCGCGACGCTTCGAGCCGCTTCTTCTCCTTCCAAGGAAGCTCGTCCTCAGGATTCGGCTCGGCCTCCGGAGCTGCCTCCTCGGCAGCAGGCTCCGCCGCAGGCGCCTCGGGCTCCGCAGCTTTCTCTTCGGCGGGGGGAGAGTCAGCCGTCTCATCGGCGGCCGGGGCATCGGCCTCAGCCGCCGGAGCCTCTTCGGACTCAGGCGCCTCTCCCGCGGGTGGCGTGGAGGAGGGGGTGTCCGAGGCGGAAGCGGCGTCCGTTCCTCGCCCCTCAGACTCAGCGGGTGACTCCCCCTCATCAGGCGAGGAACCCAGCGCAGCCTCGGACACCCCCTCCTCCGCGACAGGACCCGCGGCCTCAGGCGTCTCGTCCTGCGGCGTCTCGGTCGTCTCGTCTTTTTTCTGCTCGTCCTCGCTCATTTCCTCAGCTCTCTATCAACGTCGATCCCGCGCTCCTTGGCGACGGTCAGAAGTTTGGCGATGTCCCGCTTCGCGGCGCCAAGCCGGGCCGTGTTCTCCAGCTCGCCGGTCGCGTGCCGGAAGCGCAGGTTGAACGACTCCTGCTTGGCGTCGATCAGCTTCGCCACCAGCTCGTCGTCTTTCAGGTCATGGGCCTCAGACGCCTTCATGAGTGGTCACTCCAGTGAGTCCGGTGCCGATTTGGCGCGCGAAAACCGAGGCGGCCGCGGACGCAGGGAGGCCGAATAGTGACAACTATTTGGCCGACCGAGGACAAAGGCCGGCGAAGGTTTGCAGCCGCCAAATCGGTGCTGGGACTCGCTGGAGCGACCACTAGGCTTCCGCCCCCTCGCGCTTCACGAACTTGGTCTTGATCGGAAGCTTGTGCCCAGCGAGGCGCAGCGCCTCGCGAGCGAGATCCTCGGGGACACCCGCCAGCTCAAACATCACTTTTCCCGGCTTTACCACGGCGACCCAGCCCTCCGGGTTGCCCTTGCCCGATCCCATCCGCGTCTCGGCGGGCTTCTTGGTGTAGGGCTTGTCCGGGAAGATGTTGATCCAGACCTTGCCGCCGCGTTTGATCTTGCGGGTCATAGCAACACGGGCGGCCTCGATCTGGCGGTTGGTGATCCAGCCGCGGTCGAGAGCCTTCAGCCCGTACTCGCCGAAGGCGACGTGGCTGCCGCCCTTGGTGTAGCCACGCATCCGGCCGCGCATCTGTTTGCGGTGCTTGACCCGCTTCGGCATCAACATTAGCGGCCACCCCCTCCACGGCCCCCGCGGTCGCGCCGACCGCCGCCCTGCTGCGGCTCCTCGTCGGCGCCGATCTGATCGGAGCGGAACCCTTCGGGCATCACTTCGCCCTTGTTGATCCAGCATTTGACGCCGATCCGGCCGGCGGTCGTGCGGGCCTCGAAAAAGCCGTAGTCGATGTTGGCGCGCAAAGTGTGAAGCGGCACCCGCCCGTCGGAGTAGCTTTCGGTCCGCGCCATCTCGGAGCCGCCGAGCCGGCCGGAGACCTGCAGCTTCACCCCTTTGGCGCCGGAGCGCATCGCCGAGGTAAGGGCACGTTTCATCGCCCGCCGGAAGGCGACCCGGTTCTGCAGCTGCTCGGCGATCGACTGGGCGACCAGTTTCGCATCGAGCTCGGGACGCTTGACCTCGCGGATGTTCACCTTGACCGGCTTGCCGGTCAGCTTGTGCAACTCCTTACGCAGGGCGTCCACTTCGCTGCCCGATTTGCCGATCACGATGCCGGGGCGGGCGGTGTGAATGTCGACGGAAACCTCGCCGCGGCGCTCGATCGTGATGCTCGAGAGGCCCGCGTGGGCCAGTTTGCCTTCGATGTGGGCGCGGATCTTCAGGTCCTCCTCGAGCACGTCGGCGAAGCCCTTCTCGTCGAACCAGTTCGACTTCCAGTCCTGGATATAGCCGACCCTGAAGCCGCCGGGATGGATCTTCTGTCCCATCTAGAAATCCTCCCCTTCGGGGCTGAGAGCCACAGCGATGTGGCTGGTTCGCTTGTTGATCGGGGTCGCCCGACCCAGCGCCCGTGGCCGGAAACGGCGCAGCGTCGGACCTTCGTCGACGGTGATCTCGGCGACCCGCATCTCGTCGGCGACGAGATCGTGGTTGTTCTCGGCATTGGCGGCAGCCGACTCGATCAGCTTGCCGATGTCCTGCGCCGCCCCGCGGGGCGAGAACTGGAGCAGCGCCCGTGCCCGGTCGATCTGCAGGCCGCGGACCTGGTCGGCGATGAGGCGAGCCTTGCGCGGCGCCACCCGCACGTAGCGGGAGCTGGCTCGGACGACGATCGGCGCCGGCTTCGCTTTCGGAGCCTCTTTTTTGGCAGCGGCTTTTGCCGGGGCTTTTTTACTGGCTTTTTCGTCGCTGGCTTTTGCCGTTTTTTTCGGCTCGCCTTTGACGGCTTTTTTCGGCGCCGATTTTTTCGCAGCTTTTTTGGCTTTGGCCTCAGCTTCTTTCGGCGGCTCTTTTTTGGCTTTGCCCGCCTCTTTTTTCGTGCTGGGGTCGCGTTGTCTCTTCTCGAGAGCCATCGCTAGTCGCCTCCCTTGCCGGTGCCGGAATGGGCACGGAAGGTGCGGGTCGGCGCGAACTCGCCCAGCTTGTGTCCGACCATCGACTCGGAGATGAAGACCGGCACGTGCTTGCGGCCGTCGTGGACGGCGATCGTGTGACCGACCATGTCCGGGAAGATCGTCGAGGTCCGCGACCAGGTTTTCACCATCTGCTTCTGGCCGGACTCGTTCATCGCGGAGATCCGCTTCATCAGCGCCGCTTCCACCCACGGCCCCTTTTTGGTCGAGCGTCCCATCAGTCGATCACCTAGCGCTTCTTCTTCCCGCGGCGACGGCCGCGCACGATGTAGCGGTCGGACTGCTTGCCCTTCTTGCGAGTGCGGTAGCCGAGCGTCGGCTTTCCCCAAGGCGTTACGGGATGCCCGCCGGGCGTGTGGTGGGCCTCGCCGCCTCCATGGGGATGGTCGACTGGGTTCATCGCCACCCCCCTCGTCTGCGGCCGCTTGCCCTTGTGCCGATTGCGGCCGGCCTTGCCGATCTTCACGTTCTGGTGCTCGGCGTTGGAGAGCTGGCCGACCGTGGCTCGGCACTCGGCTCGGACCATCCGCATCTCGGAGGAGGGCAAGCGCAGCGTCACCATCTCCCCCTCCTTGGCGACCAGTTGGATCGCCGTGCCGGCGGCGCGCCCCATCTTGCCGCCCTGGCCGGCGGTCAGCTCGACGTTGTGGACGATGGTGCCGGTCGGCATTTCGCCCAGCGCCATCGCGTGGCCGGGTTTTACGTCGGCGTCTTTGCCGGACTGGACATGGTCGCCCGGGGAGAGCCCGGCGGGGGCGAGAATGTAGCTCTTCTCGCCGTCGGCATAGTGCAGCAACGCGATGTAGCAGCTGCGGTTAGGGTCGTACTCGATCGTCGCCACCTTGGCCGGGACGCCGTCCTTGAGGCGCTTGAAGTCGATCTTGCGGTAACGACGCTTGGCGCCGCCGCCACGATGGCGTGCCGTAACCCGGCCATTTGCATTGCGGCCGCCGGACTTGCGCAGCCCTTCGGACAACTTGCGCTCCGGCTCGGTCGCGGTCAGCTGCTCGCGCAGCGGGTAGGTGGCGAAGCGACGCCCGGGGCTGGTCGGTTTGGTTTTGCGGTTCGGCATCTGTTGTCTCCCCTATGCGGTCTCGGCGCCTTCGAACAGCTCGATCCGCTCACCCGGCGCGAGCTGGACCACGGCCTTCTTCCAACCGCGGGTCCGGCCTTTGCTCAGGTTTCGGCGCTTCGGCTTGGGCCGCACCTTGGAGGTGCGCACCTGGGCCACGCCGACGTCGAAGATCTCTTCGATCGCCGCTGCGATCTGGGTCTTGTGGGCGCGATCGTTGACCCTGAACGTGTACTTGCCTTCGGCGATCAGCGCGTAGCTCTTCTCCGAGACGACCGGGCGGACGATGATGTTGCGGGCGTCCATCAGGCCAGCCTCTCTCGCAGGGTCTCCAGCGCCTTTTCCGAGAGCACCAGCGAGGCGGCGCCGATCACGTCAGCCACCCCGATCGCGCCGACCTCGGCGACTTCGACCCGGGCGATATTGCGAAAGCTCTTCAGGGCCCCCGTCTCCTCGCCGTCGATGACGACCAGCATCGGGCGCTTCGCGCCCCATTTCTCCAGCGCCTGGGCGGCTGCCTTGGTCGACGGCGTCTCGAAGGGAGCGGGGTCGAGCACGGCGACGCTGCCTCGCTCGGCGTGGATCGAGAGCGCCGCCCGCATCGCCTTACGGCGTGCCTTGCGGTTGACCTTGACCGTGTAGTGGCGCGGCTTCGGGCCGAAGGCGACGCCCCCACCGAAGCGGTTTGGGACGCCGAGCGTGCCGGCGCGGGCGCGGCCGGTGCCCTTCTGGCGCCAGGCCTTGGCGGTGGTGAAGGAGACCTCGCCGCGGGTCAGGGTGGAAGCGGTGCCGCGCCGCCGCGAAGCGAGGTCGGCACGCGCCGTCTCATGCACCAGCGAGTGGTGGAAGGGCTCGGCGAAGAGCTCTTTCGGCAGCTCCGCTTTGGTCGATTTGCCCAGCACCGCAGCTTTAGCCATCGGTCCTCACCTCCAGCACCGTGTTGCGCGAGCCGGGCACCGAGCCCTTGAGCAGCAGCAGGTTGCGCTCCGCGTCGACTTCGGCGACTTCGAGGCCGCGCTGGGTCTTCCGCTTGTTGCCCATCTGGCCCGGCATCCGCTGCCCTTTGAAGACACGGCCGGGAAAGGCGCTGGCGCCGATCGAGCCCGGCGCCCTGACGTTGTGGGAGCCGTGCGTAACCGGGCCGCGGCTGAAGTTGTGGCGCTTGATCCCGCCCTGGAAGCCCTTGCCGATCGAGATCCCGGAGACTTTCACCCGCTGGCCGGCCTCGAAGGCGGCAACGGTTACGTCATCCCCTACCTTGGGCCCCTCCTCGGCGCCGAGATCCTCATCGCGGAACTCGGCCAGGTGGCGCAGCGGCGGCGCGCCGGCCTTTTTCAGGTGGCCCAGCTCGGCCTTGCTCAGCTTGCGCTCGGCGACCTCGTCGAAAGCCAGCTGCACGGCCGCGTAACCGTCCCGCTCGGAGTCGCGGACGGCGGTCACCTTGCAGGGGCCAGCCTCGATCACCGTGACCGGAACGACCGTGCCGTCCTCGCGGAAGACCTGCGTCATACCGAGCTTCTTGCCGAGGATCGCAGCCATCTCAGCATCTAAAGGCGGATCTCGATATCGACCCCGGCGGGCAACGAGTCGAGCCGCTGCAGAGAGTCGACGGTTTTCGGCGAGGGTTGAAGGATGTCGATCAGCCGCTTGTGGGTGCGGATCTCGAAGTGCTCGCGCGAGTCCTTGTCCTTGAAGGGGGAGCGGATCACGCAGTAGACGTTTTTCTCCGTCGGCAAGGGAACCGGGCCAGAGACGCTCGCCCCGGTCCGCTCCGCCGTCTCGACGATCTCGCGGGCAGCCCGATCTATGGCGTCGTGGTCGTACGCCTTCAGTCGGATCCGGATTTTTTGTGCCGCGATAGTCGCCACGGTTGCTCTCTTTTTCTCCCGGCGCGGTCTTTACCGCGCCGAAGGGGCGCCGCCCCTTGGTGGTGGGGCGCCGCCCCTGGTCGTATGTCTTTTTAGTTTTCTCGCCGCGAAAGCGGCGAAGGCGGGTGAATGCCCCGCCCTTGATGCTGGACTGCTACTCGACGATCTCTGCGACGACCCCCGAGCCGACGGTCCGGCCACCCTCGCGGATGGCGAAGCGCAGGCCCTGGTCCATCGCGATCGGCTGAATCAGCTCGATCGTCATCTCGACGTTGTCACCCGGCATCACCATCTCGGTCCCCTCGGGGAGGTTGGCGATCCCGGTCACGTCGGTCGTGCGGAAGTAGAACTGAGGCCGGTAGCCGGAGAAGAACGGCGTGTGACGTCCGCCCTCCTCCTTCTTCAGGCAGTAGACCTCGGCTTTGAACTTGGTGTGCGGGGTGATCGAACCAGGCTTGCAGAGCACCTGGCCGCGCTCGATCTCCTCGCGCTTGGTGCCGCGCAGCAGGGCGCCGATGTTGTCGCCGGCCTGTCCCTGGTCGAGGATCTTGCGGAACATCTCGACCCCGGTGACGACGGTCGTCGTGGTGTCCTTGATGCCGACGATCTCAACCTCGTCGCCGGTGTTGACGATCCCCTGCTCGACGCGGCCGGTGGCGACGGTGCCACGGCCGGTGATCGAGAAGATGTCCTCAATCGGCATCAGGAACGGCTTGTCGAGCTCGCGCACCGGCTCCGGGATGTAGGAGTCGAGTGCATCGGCCAGCTCAAAGATCGCCTTCTGAGCCTCTTCGTCGCCCTCCAGCGCCTTCAGCGCCGAGCCTTTGACGATCGGGGTGTCGTCACCTGGGAAGTCGTACTCGTCGAGGAGTTCCTTGACCTCCTCCTCGACCAGCTCGATCAGTTCGTCGTCGTCGACCTGGTCGACCTTATTGAGGAAGACGACCACATGCGGGACGTTGACCTGACGGGCGAGCAGGATGTGCTCGCGGGTCTGAGGCATGACGCCGTCGGCGGCCGAGACGACCAGGATCGCGCCGTCCATCTGCGCAGCGCCGGTGATCATGTTCTTCACGTAATCGGCGTGGCCCGGGCAGTCGACGTGGGCGTAATGGCGGTTCTCGGTTTCGTACTCGACGTGCGAGGTCGCGATCGTGATCCCGCGCTCCTTCTCCTCCGGAGCGTTGTCGATCTCCTCGAAGCTCTTCGCCTCGGTGTCGCCTTTGCCGGAGAGCGTGGTGGTGATCGCGGCCGTCAGCGTCGTCTTGCCGTGGTCGATGTGACCGATCGTGCCGACGTTCACGTGCGGCTTATCGCGCTCGAACTTCTCCTTTGACATCGCTCTCCGTTCTACCTTTCGAAGTCGGGTTCTGTCTGACTTGGGTGATTGAGTCTGCTTGAAAATTCCTGGCAGCCGGGAATCTGCTGCCTGCGGGCGAACCTGGGAAATATAGCCAGATTCACGAGGCGGCTCCGACCGGCTCGCCGGATCGGTGCTCGACGATCTCCTCAGCGATGTTGGCGGGGACCTCCTCGTAGCGCTCGAACTGCATCGTGTAGGTGGCGCGACCCTGGGTCGAGGAGCGCAGATCGGTCGCGTAGCCGAACATCTCGCCGAGCGGGACGAAGGCCTGTACGGCAAGCGCGTTGCCGCGCTGCTCTTGGCCCTGCACCTTGCCGCGGCGCCGCGAGAGGTCACCGATCACGTCGCCGAGGAAATCCTCGGGGGTGACGACCTCGACCGCCATCACCGGCTCGAGCAGGACCGGGTCGGCCTTGCGGGCGGCCTCCTGAATCGCCATCGAGCCGGCTATTTTGAAGGCCATCTCCGAGGAGTCGACGTCGTGGAAGGAGCCGTCGATCAGTTCGACTTTGACGTCGACCATCGGGTAGCCCGCCTTGACGCCGTTCTCGAGCGCCTCTTTCATCCCCTGTTCGGCCGGGCCGATGTATTCGCCGGGGATGGTGCCGCCCTTGATCTTGTTGACGAACTCGAATCCCTCTCCGGGGGCCGGCTCGGCATTGATCACCACGTGGCCGAACTGGCCGCGGCCGCCAGTCTGGCGGACGAAGCGCGCCTCGACCTTCTTGACTTCCTTGCGGATCGTCTCGCGGTAGGCGACCTGGGGTTTGCCGACGTTGGCGTCGACTTTGAACTCGCGCAGCATGCGGTCGACGATCACCTCGAGGTGGAGCTCGCCCATCCCGTGGATCAGCGTCTGCCCAGTCTCCTCGTCGGATTCGACCTGGAAGGTCGGGTCCTCCTCGCCGAGGCGCTGGAGCGCCGTTCCCATCTTCTCCTGGTCGACTTTCGTCTTCGGCTCGATCGCAACGGCGATCACCGGGTCGGGAAATTCGATGTTCTCGAGCGCGATCGGCGCGTCGGGCGCGGCCAGCGTGTCGCCGGTCCCAGTCTGCTTGAGACCGACGCCGGCACAGATGTCGCCCGAATAGACCTCCTCGATCTCCTCGCGGCTGTTGGCGTGCATCATCAGCAGCCGCCCGATCCGCTCGGTCTTGCCGGTGGTCACGTTGAGAACGCGGCCTCCGGCCTCGAGCTTGCCCGAGTAGACGCGGAAGTAGGTCAGTTTGCCGACGTAGGGATCGGTCATCACCTTGAAGGCGAGAGCGGCGAAGGGCCCGTTGTCATCCGCGGGGCGCTCGGCCTCGGTGGGCTCGCTCTCGCCCTTGCCGGCCGGCACCGTCCCGGTCACCGCCGGCACCTCCAGCGGCGAGGGCAGCAGCTCGACGATCGCGTCGAGCAGCGGCTGCACGCCCTTGTTCTTGAACGAGGAGCCGCAGAGCACCGGCGTCACCTTGGTGTCGAGACAGGCGCGGTGCAGCGAAGAGGCGATCCGCTCGTGCGGGATCTCCTCCTCGGCCAGGTATGCCTCCATCAGCTCGTCGTCGTATTCGGCGCAGGCCTCGATCAGCTGAGTGCGGTATTCCTGGGACCGATCGACGAGGTCGGCGGGGATCTCGACGGTCTCGAACTCGGTCCCCAGCTCGTCTTTCCAGACCAGCGCCTTCATCTCGATCAGGTCGACGACGCCGACAAAGTCGCCCTCGCTGCCGATCGGCAGCTGGATCGGCAGCGGATTGGCGCCGAGGCGGTCCTTCATCGTCTCGACCGCGTTGAAGAAGTCGGCGCCGGTGCGGTCCATCTTGTTGATGTACGCGAAGCGCGGAACCTTGTACTTGTCGGCCTGCCGCCAGACGGTCTCCGACTGCGGCTCGACGCCGGCGACAGCGTCGAAGACGGCGATCGCGCCGTCGAGGACGCGCAGGCTGCGCTCGACCTCGACCGTGAAGTCGACATGGCCCGGCGTGTCGATGATGTTGATGCGGTGGTCCTTCCACTCGCACGCGGTCGCGGCGGAGGTGATCGTGATGCCCCGCTCCTGCTCCTGCTCCATCCAATCCATGACGGCGGCGCCCTCGTGGACCTCGCCCATCTTGTGGGTGCGGCCGGTGTAGTAGAGGATGCGCTCGGTGGTCGTCGTCTTGCCGGCGTCGATGTGCGCCATGATCCCGATGTTGCGCGTTTTCTCTAGGGGGAAGTTACGTGGCATGGTCTTAAGGTAAGCGTTGTCTTGATGAAGTGGGGACGAGAGAGATCTGAGAAGTCACCGCCTGCCGGCAAGAGCCGCCGGGATCGGCGCATGAAAAAGGCCCTCGCGGGCCCGGCGAAACGAACTGCGAAAAAGAAGCCTGAGCGACGCGCGATGATAGCAGCGGCTCGGCGCCGCAGGCTAATCGCACGAGTGCGGCTGGAAACCCTTACTCGCCAGGTCGATCGCGGCGCGAACCGCGTGCTGACGCGGACCTGGCCGCGCCTCGCTGCTGCCGCTCGGCGAGTGCGCTCGGTCGCCGAGCGCCTGGGCAAACGGCTCCGGCCCGCGGGAGTGCTCCTCTTCCGCACCCTCTCGGCGGTCGAAAAGGGCTTGTTGCGCGCGGCGGCGTGGGCGCAACGAACCGCAACGCGGGGCAGCGCCATGCTCACCCCACAACGGGCGATCTGCCTGACGATTCTCGCCTCCGCCGGGCTCTTGGTCGTGGCCCAGTTCGTCGACTACCGCGCGGTCGAGGTGGGCCAGTCGGGCTACGCCGGGCTGCCAGCGGCGACGGCGCCCACGGTCGGAGCCAAGACGGCCGGCCAGGCCCACACCTACCTGCTGGTGCCGGTGGCGCTGCTCGCCGCTGCCCTCGGCCTCGCCGTGCTGCGCAATGGGCGACGACGGGGGCTGGGACGGATCGTCTTCGGGCTCGGCCTGCTCAGCCTTGCCATCATCCTCCTGGTCGACCTGCCGGCCGGCCTCGATGTGGGTGCCCAGGCCTCGCGCTTCTCCGGCGCCAAGGCTGTTCTCTACGACAGCTTCTATGCCCAGATCGCCGCGGCGGCGGGCCTGATGTTGGGCGGCGCGCTCCTCGTTGCGGCCCCGAAAGCGGCGGCCCGCTACCATGCCCGCCCGTGCCGAACACGAACCAACTTATTCGCAAGGGCCGCAAGCGGCCTAAGAAGAAGACGACCACGCCGGGCCTCAAGTCGGGACAAGGGCGGAAGAAGAGCGTCGCAGCGCCGCAACGGCGCGGTGTCTGCACCCGCGTCGCCACGGTGACGCCGAAGAAGCCGAACTCGGCTCTACGCAAGATCGCCCGGGTGCGGCTCACCAACGGGATGGAGGTCACCACCTACATCCCCGGCGAGGGTCACAACCTGCAGGAGCACTCGGTGGTGCTGGTCCGCGGCGGTCGGGTCAAGGATCTGCCGGGCGTCCGCTACAAGGTCGTCCGCGGCACCCTCGACGCCGCTGGCGTCTCCGACCGCAAGCAGGCCCGCTCTCTCTACGGCGTCAAGGCTTCCTAGTGCCGCGTCGTTCTGCTGCACAGATCCGCCCGGTCGAACCCGACGCCCGCTACCGCAACCGGCTCGTGCAGCAAGTCATCAACAAGGTGATGTCCGACGGCAAGAAGTCGCTTGCCGAGCGGCTCGTCTACGACGCGCTGGCGATCGTCGGCGAGCGCTCCAACGAGGACCCGGTCGAGACCCTCGAGGGGGCGATCAAACAACTGACTCCGGTGCTCGAGGTCCGCTCGCGCCGTGTCGGCGGCGCCACCTACCAGGTGCCGGTCGAGGTTCCTGCCCGCCGCGCCCGAACCCTGGCCGTCCGCTGGCTTGTCGACTTCGCGCGCAACCGCCGCGAGTACTCGATGTCGGAGCGACTCGCCAACGAAATCCTCGACTCGACCCACCAGCAGGGCGGCGCCTGGAAGCGCAAGGACGACATCTACCGCATGGCTCAGGCCAACAAGGCCTTCGCGCATTACCGCTGGTAGCTAGCCTGGCTCCATGAGCCGGCCCATCCTCGCCGTCGACGTCGACGGCGTCATCTCGCTCTTTGGCTTCGACGACCCGCCTGGCAAGGACGAGGCAAAGTTCGAGTTGATCGACGGGATGGTGCATTGCATCTCCTTGGCAGCTGGCAAGCGCTTGATGACGCTCGGCGAGCACTATGACCTGGTCTGGGCGACGGGGTGGGAGGACAAAGCCAATGACTACTTGCCCAACATCCTCGGGCTCCCAGAGCTTCCGCATCTGACGTTCGACGGCGCTGCACGTTTTGGCTCCGCCCACTGGAAGCTGGGCCCGCTGGACGAGTACGGCAAAGGGCGGCCGCTGGCCTGGATCGACGACAACTTCGACGAGAGCTGCTACGAGTGGGCACGGGGTCGGGATGAGCCGACCCTGCTCGTCCCAACCGAGCCCCAGCTGGGCCTCGAGGAGGTCCAGGTAGAAGCCCTGATCGCCTGGGCCGACGGCCAATAAGCCCGAACAAGCCCGCCGACGGGCCCGGGTTTGGCGGCTACACTGGCTCGATGGAGGGGTTCTGGCCCATCTTCTTTCTGCTTGTGGTGCTGAAGATCCCGGTTTTCGGCGCGCTTTGGCTGGTCTGGTGGGCAAGCAAGTCGCCCGAAGCAGAGGACACCGCGGAGGACTCAGGCGGGGGCTTCGAACGTCGCTGCCCACTCCCCACCCGCCCGCGGGGGCCCCACCATCTTCCGGGAGGCGCTGGCGCAGGGAGGGGACGGGGTTCCCCTCCTGGCCGCTGGGTTCTTCGCCGGGAGCCCGGACTCTCTCGCCGAACGGTCAGGGCGAAAAGCAGGACGCCGCTGGCCAGGAGGGGACCCCCGTCCCCTCCACTCAGGCCGCCTGCTTAGATCGCTTTCGCTCGCGGCTGATCTCCCGTAGGTACGGATGGAAATCCACCTCGATCGTGTGACGCTTAGAGGTCACGAAGCGCTTCTTCAGCCAGCGGTCGTAGCTGGCGACCTCTTGGCGCATCTCCAGAGCTGACGGAAGCGTCGCACGGTCGGTCAGCAGGTCGGCGATCCATTCAGCCTGGGCCTCGGCGATCGGCATTATCGGCCCCAGTGGTTGGATGAAGCCGATGAAGTAGAGGCCCGGGTTCTCGGCAGAGACAGCCCGCTTGTACAGCGGCATGCGGTTGTCGGGCGCAGCAAAGACCTTTGAGTCGAGGAACGGAAATGAGATTTCGTAGCCGGTGCAGTAGACGACCAGATCGATCTCCTCCTCGCTGCCATCGGCGAAACGCACCGTGCGACCGCCGGCGAAGCGATCGATGTTCGGCTTGACCGCGATGTCGCCGTGGCCGATCCGCGGCAGCAGCTCCGAGGACACCGTGGGATGGGCCTCGAGCAGCTTGTGATCGGGCTTCGGCAGGCCATAGTCGGTCATGTCCCCGACCGACAGCTTCAACAGCGTCGAGAAGAAGAACCGCTGCACCGGCAAGGGCAGCCGGCTCATGACCGGCGGCGCGGATTCGTCGATCGGCGTGCCGCCGAGGAACTTGGGCAGAACGTAGGCGCCGCGCCGCATCGCCAGAAACGTCTTCTCCGCGATTCGCGAAGACTCGACCGCGACGTCAACGGCTGAGTTGCCGATTCCGAGGACCAAGACACGCTTACCCACAAGCACCTCGGACTCGCGGTAGTGATGGACGTGCATCTGCTCGCCCTCATACTCGTCGGCGCCCGGGAAGGAGGGTTCGGGCCAGCGCGGGCTCCAGTGATGACCGTTGGCCACCAGCACCGCCCGATAGCGCTCGGTCCGCCGCGCGCCATCGGCGTCCTCGACCGTCACCTCCCAGCCGTCCCCAGTGGGCTCGGCGGTCACGACCTCGGTGCGAAAGGTGATCTTCTCGGCGAGGCCAAAACGCTCCGCGTAGTCGTCGAAGTACTTGGCGACCTGGTAGTGACTGGGGTAGTCCGGATAGTCCGCCGGCATCGGAAATGCCTTGAAAGACATCAGCTTGCGAGCGCTGTTGATGTGCAGTGATCGGTAGGCGGACGAGGTCCCATTGTCGTTTTCGAAACGCCAATTGCCGCCGATCATCGACCCCTTCTCAAAGCAGTCGAACGGGATCCCCCCCGTGCCCAGCACCTGACAAGCAGTAAGCCCGGATGATCCGGCGCCGATGATGCAGACCTTCGAGGGGTTGGCCACCTGGCCAATCTACCGAGAGGGGCGGGATGCCCGTCCGGCGGAACTTGTGAGCGACCGAAGGGAGCGGGTTCCGGCGGATGGGTATCCCGCCCCCTCCCAGGCACAGGGGTGAGGGAGTTCACCCCAAGGGTCCGTAGTCGCAGAGCCGGACCCCGCCGAAGCTGTGCTCATCAGGTTCCACAACAACAAAGGAGACCCAAGATGACCAGCAAGAGCAAGTTCCGCCCCTCCCCCGCCCTCGTGATCAGCTGCCTGGCCCTGTTCCTGGCCCTGGCGGGCTCGGCCTTCGCAGCGAAGGCTGCCAGCGTCAGCTCGCGGCAGATCGTCGACGGCACCGTCCGCACGATCGACCTCCGCGACAACGCGGTCAACTCGCCCAAGATCGCCGACGCGTCGGTCACCGCCAACGACCTCGGCACCAACTCGGTTGGCGCCGACGAGATCGCCGAAAACGCGGTTACCTCCCCCAAGGTGGCCCCCGACTCGCTCACCGCGGGCGACCTCGGCCCCGCTTCGGTCACCTCCTCGGAGGTAGCCGACCAGTCGCTGACCCAAGATGACCTCGGCCCCAACTCGGTCGGCTCGAGCGAGATCCAGACCGGCGCCATTCGCGCCTCCGAGCTCGGCCCGATCATCCAGGTCACGAACAGCACCGCGATCGCGGCCGGCGGCAGCGGCAGCGTCACCGCAACCTGCCCGGAAGGCACGACGGTGATCAGCGGCGGCGGTCAGCCGGCCAACTTCGGGGTCGAGATGACCTCGACGCTGCGCAACGGCAACGGCTGGCTCTACCAAGCCAAAAACAACAATGGCGCCGCCAGCACCTTGACGGCGTTCGCCTACTGCCTAACTGGCGGCTCGAGCAACTAACACAGCTCAGCTCGAAAGAGGCCGGGGCACCCCTGCTGCGAACCCGCTCCCTTCGCTCGCTCACAAGTTCGCCGCAGGGCCACCCCGGCCTCTTCCAGCAGCACGGCAGTGCTCAGCTGGAGCGAACGTTGGATAGAGAGGGCGAGTGCCCGTCCGGCGGAACTTGTGAGCGACCGAAGGGAGCAGGTTCCGGCGGATGGGCACTCGCCCTCTCCCTCGCTACGTAGCTTTGTCGTCCGAGCTCTGCTCGATCTCCTGGGCGAGCTCCTCCAGCTCCTCGGCGAAGCTGGGTCCGAAGCTCTCGACGGGAGCTTCATCTCCATCGACCCCCAGCTCAGCAGCCAACTCGTCTTCGTCGAGCAGGTCGTCGTCGCTGGGCGGCTCGACCGGCACCGCCGGTTCCACCGCCAGCGTGCGGTAGTGCTTGAGCCCGGTCGCAGCGGGGATCAGCTTGCCGATGATCACGTTCTCCTTCAGACCCACCAATTTGTCGCGTTTGCCCTCCAGCGCCGCATCGGTGAGCACCTTGGTCGTCTCCTGGAAAGAGGCTGCGGAGAGGAACGACTCGGTGGCCAGTGAGGCCTTGGTGATGCCGAGGATGACCTCCTCGCCTTTGGCCGGCGTGCCGCCGTCCGCCTTGATCTGTTTGTTGAGGCGTTTGAGCTGGCCGCGATCTTCGAGCTGGCCGGGCAGCAGGCCGGTCGAGCCCTTCGACTCGATTTTCACCTTCTTCAGCATCTGCCGCGCAATCAGCTCGATGTGCTTGTCGTTGATGTCGACGCCCTGTGCCCGGTAGACCTTCTGCACCTCGGCGACGAGGTAGAGCTCGGTATCGGTGCGGCCACGAATCGCCAGCAGGTCGGCGGGGTAGAGCGAGCCCTCGTTGAGCTGCTGACCGACCTCGACCTTCTCGCCATCGGCGACATGCAGCCGGGTGCGCGGCGGGAAGCTGTAGCTGTGCTCCTCGCCGCTCGACTCGGTGACGATCACTTTCAGGGCTTTGTCGGTTTCCTCCACCGTGACCTTGCCGGCCTCCTCGGCCATCTGCGCCAAACCCTTCGGTTTGCGCGCCTCGAAGAGCTCGACGATGCGCGGCAGACCCTGGGTGATGTCCTGGCCGGCGACGCCGCCGGTGTGGAAGGTGCGCATGGTCAGCTGCGTGCCGGGCTCGCCAATCGACTGAGCCGCGATGATCCCCACCGCGTCGCCGATGTTGACGGTTGAGCCCGTCGCCGGGGCAACCCCATAGCAGGCGCGGCAAACACCGGACTCGGCCTCGCACTTGAGAGTTGAGCGGACCGGCACGGTGATCTCCTCGTCGCCGACCGCCTCGGCGATCGCCTCGACGTCAGCGAGGGTGATTTCTTGGTTGCGCTTGAGCAGCTCGCGACCACGCTTGGTCTCGAACTTCTTCGCCGCCAGGCGGCCGAAGAGGTTGTCATTGAGCGAGCCGTCGTCCTTGCGCAGCGCCATCTCGATGTGTTCTTTGGTCTTGCAGTCCTCGTCGCGGACGATCACGTCCTGGGCGACATCGACCAGGCGCCGGGTCAGGTAGCCCGAGTCCGCCGTGCGCAGCGCGGTATCGGCCAGACCCTTGCGGGCGCCGTGGGTGGAGATGAAGTACTCCAACACCGAGAGGCCCTCCATGAAGTTGGCCTTGATCGGCCGCTCGATGATTTCGCCTTTCGGGTTGGCCATCAAGCCGCGCATCCCGGCCAGCTGCCGAATCTGTTTGAACGATCCGCGGGCGCCCGAGTTGGCCATCATGAAAATCGGGTTGAGCTCGTCGAGGTTGTCCTCCATTGCCTGGGCGACCTCGTCGGTCGCTTTGTTCCAGTGCGAGGTGACTGCCTCGTGCCGCTCCTCCGCAGTGATGTAGCCGTCGTCGTACTGACCCTGGATCGCCGCCGTCTGCTTCTCGTAGCGATCGAGGATCTCAGCCTTGGCGGGAGGAGAGACGACGTTGTTCTTGGAGACCGTTATCCCGGCCTGGCTGGCGTAGTGGAAGCCGAGGTCCTTGAATGCGTCGAGCACGCGCGAGACCGCCGGCGCCCCGTAAGCCTCGACCAGGTCGGAGACCATCTCGTTGACATCGCGCTTCTTCAGCGCCTGGTTGGCGAAGACGAAGCCCTCGGGGTCGAACTCGTCGCCCAGCGCCTCGGCGAGGGCGCGCTCGATCTCTTCGTTGAAGATGATCCGGCCGACCGTGGTCAGGAAGTGCTCGTGCCCAGCTCGCCGGTACTCGGCCAGGTCGTGCAGCTTGCAACCGCCGTTCTCATAGACGAGCTCGGCCTCCTGAGCGGAGCGGAAGACCTTTGGTGCGTTGGCATTGGCACCCTTGCCCGTCTTCAACTCCTCATCGCGCTTCTCCAGCTCCTCCGCCGAGGGGCCGTAAGTGAGGTAGTAGATCCCCAACACCATGTCCTGGGTTGGCGTCGCCAATGGCGCGCCGTGGGCAGGCGAGAGGATGTTGTTCGCTGACAGCATCAGGATCCGCGCCTCGGCCTGAGCCTCGGCGGAGAGCGGCACGTGGACCGCCATCTGGTCACCGTCGAAGTCGGCGTTGAAGGCGTGGCAGACGAGCGGGTGGACCTGGATCGCCTTGCCCTCGACCAGGATCGGTTCGAAGGCTTGGATGCCGAGGCGGTGCAGGGTCGGCGCGCGGTTGAGCAGCACCGGGTGCTCGTGGATGACTTCCTCGAGCACGTCCCAGACCTCGGGCACCATCGACTCGACCATCTTCTTGGCCGCCTTGATGTTCTGCACCGCTTTGCGCTCGACCAGCTGCGCCATGATGAACGGCTTGAAGAGCTCGAGGGCCATCAGCTTGGGCAGGCCGCACTGCTGCAGCTGCAGGCTCGGCCCGGAGACGATCACCGAGCGACCCGAGTAGTCGACGCGCTTGCCGAGGAGGTTCTGGCGGAAGCGACCCTGCTTGCCCTTGAGCATGTCGGAGAGCGACTTCAGCGGGCGGTTGCCGGGCCCGGTGACCGGGCGGCCGCGGCGGCCGTTGTCGAACAGCGCGTCGACCGCCTCCTGCAGCATCCGCTTCTCGTTGTTGACGATGATCTCGGGCGCGCCGAGGTCGAGCAGCCTTTTCAGCCGGTTGTTGCGGTTGATCACGCGCCGGTAGAGGTCGTTGAGGTCCGACGTCGCGAAGCGGCCGCCGTCGAGCTGCACCATCGGGCGCAGCTCCGGCGGGATCACCGGCACGCAGTCGAGGATCATCCAGTCCGGCTTGTTGTCGGAGTTGAGGAAGGCGGATGCGACCTTGAGACGCTTGACGGCGCGAGCCTGTTTCTGGCCTTTGGAGCTGTTGATCGTCACCTCCAGCTCCTCGCATTCGGCTGCCAGGTCGACCTGTTCGAGCAGGTCGCGCACCGCTTCGGCGCCCATGCCGCCGCGGAAGTACTCGCCCCAGCCGAACGGCGAGCCGAAACGGTCCTTCAGCTCACGGAAGACGGTCTCGTCGTTGACGACGTCCTTCGGCTTCATCTCGGTGAAGATCTTCCAGACTTCCTCCATCCGCTCGATCGCCTCTTCGATGTAGGCCTCGGTGTCGGAGATCTCCGCCTCGAAGGTTTTGCGCAGCTCTTTGATCATCTTGGCGCGCTCGTCGTCCTTCAGCTTGCGCAGCTGTGCCGCGGTCAGCTTCAGCGAGTCAGCCCAGATGTGGTCGTCATCGTCGAACTTTTCCTGGCCCCCCTCTTCGAGGTAGGAGACTCGCCGTTCGAGCGACTCCGCCAGCTCCTGCGTCCTTTTCTGCCGTTCGGCCTCGTAGCCGTCGGATACTTTTTTGACTTCTTTCTCGAGCTTTCCGAGGTCTTTATCTCGTGCCTCGACGTCGACCCAGGTGATCATCGAGGCGGCGAAGTAGAGAACCTTCTCCAGCTCTTTGGGAGCCATGTCGATCAGGTAGCCGATCCGGCTCGGCACGCCCTTGAAGAACCAGATGTGAGAGACCGGCGAGGCAAGGTCGACGTGACCCATACGCTCGCGGCGGACCTTGGAGCGCGTCACCTCGACCCCGCAGCGCTCGCAGACGATGCCCTTGTAGCGGACCCGCTTGTACTTGCCGCAGTAGCACTCCCAATCCTTGGTCGGACCGAAGATGCGCTCGCAGAAGAGCCCGTCTTTCTCCGGCTTCAGCGTGCGGTAGTTGATCGTCTCCGGCTTGGTGACCTCGCCCCAGCTCCAGGAGCGGATCTTCTTCGAGGAAGCGAGGCCGATCTCGATCGCGTCGAAGTTGTTGATGTCGATCATCAGTCCTCCACCTTCGTCTCTTCCTTCGCCTCGGCCTCGGCCGGCTCGGCCTCCGCCTCTTCGCTTCCGTTGCTTCCATCGCCGTCGGTTCCACCTTCGCCCTCGGCGACCACCTGCTCCTCCTTCTCGTCGGCGGCCCCGTTGGAGCCGTCGGCGCGCACCCCGGTCAGGTCCATGCCCAGCTCCTCCGCCGCTTTCAGCAGGTCGTCGTCCTCCTCGGAGATTTCGACGTCGCCGCCTTCGGAGACGACGTTGGCGTCCAGCGAAAGGCTCTGGATCTCCTTCAGCAGGACTTTGAAGGACTCGGGGATCGAGGGCTCGGGGATGTTCTCGCCCTTGACGATCGCCTCATAGGCCTTCACCCGCCCGACCGTGTCGTCGGACTTGACGGTGAGCATCTCCTGCAGCGTGTAAGCCGCGCCGTAGGCCTCCAGGGCCCAGACCTCCATCTCGCCGAAGCGCTGGCCGCCGAACTGCGCCTTGCCGCCCAGCGGCTGCTGGGTGACCAGCGAGTAGGGGCCGGTCGAGCGGGCGTGGATCTTGTCGTCGACCAGGTGCAGCAGCTTGAGGATGTACATGTAGCCGACCGTCACAGTGCCCTCGTAGGGCTCGCCGGTACGGCCGTTGTAGAGCTGCATCGCGCCGGCGGCGCGGGCGCCGGGACGCTCGCGCTTGTCGACGCCGAGGTCGATTCCGCGCTCGGCGTACTGATCGGACCACTGGACCAGCGCCTCGTCGACGTCCTCGACGCTGGCGCCGTCGAAGACGGGCGTCGCGACATAGACGCGGCCGTCGCCCTCGTCGGAATGCGCCTGCTTGTAGGCCTCGGAGCCGTCGTCGTACCAGCCGTTGCCGGCGACCCAGCCGAGGTGCGTCTCGAGCACCTGGCCGATGTTCATCCGGCTCGGCACGCCGAGCGGGTTGAGGATCACGTCGACGGGGGTGCCGTCGGCGAGGTGGGGCATGTCCTCTTCAGGCACGATCTTGGAGATCACACCCTTGTTCCCGTGGCGGCCGGCAAGCTTGTCGCCCTCGGCGATCTTGCGCTTGGTCGCGACGTAGACGCGGACCAGGTCGTTGACGCCGGGCGGCAGATCGTCGCCGTCGTCGCGGCTGAAGGTGAGCACGTCGATCACGACGCCGCCCTCGCCGTGCGGAACCTTCAGCGAGGTGTCGCGGACCTCGCGCGCCTTCTCCTTGAAGATCGCGCGAATCAGCTTCTCCTCGGCGGTCAACTCGGTCTCGCCCTTGGGCGTCACCTTGCCGACCAGGAGGTCGCCGGAGATCACCTCGGCGCCGACGCGAACGATGCCGCGCTCGTCGAGATTGCGCAGGCTCTCCTCGGAGCGGTTGGGGATGTCGCGGGTGATCTCCTCGTCGCCGAGCTTGGTCGTGCGGGCGTCGATCTCGTACTCCTCGATGTGGATCGAGGTCATCTCGTCGTCCTTGACCAGACGCTCGGAGAGGATAATCGCGTCCTCGAAGTTGTAGCCCTCCCAGGACATGAAGGCGACCAGGCAGTTCTTGCCCAGCGCGATCTCGCCACCGGCGGTCGAGGAGCCGTCGGCTAGCACGTCGCCCTTCTTCACCTGCTGGCCGCTGGAGACGATCGGCCGCTGGTGGATGATCGTGCCCTGGTTGGAGCGCATGAACTTGAACAGCGGGTACTCGTCTTTCTTCGCCCCGTGGATGACCACGATCGACTCGGAGTCGACGTGGCTGACCTCGCCGTCGTTGAGGGCGAGGGTGACGTCGCCGGTGTCGACCGCGGCGCGGCGCTCCATGCCGGTGCCGATCAGCGGCGGCTCCGGTTTCAACAGCGGCACAGCCTGCCGCTGCATGTTGGAGCCCATCAGCGCCCGGTTGGCGTCGTCGTGCTCGAGGAAGGGGATCAGCGCCGTCGCCACCGACCAGATCTGGGTCGGCGAGACGTCCATCAGCTCGACTTCCTTGGGCGAGGCGGTCGCGTACTCCTGCTCGCCGGCCCGGACCAGGACCTGCGGGCCTTTCAGCTTCTTCGTGTTCGGATCGACCTCGGCGTTTGCCTGGGCGATCACCTTGTCCTCCTCCTGGGTCGCGTCGAAGTGGACGATCTCGTCGCTGACGACGCCGTCCTTTACGAGCAGATAGGGGGTGGTGACGAAGCCGTGCTCGGAGATCTGGGCGTAGGAGGAGAGCGAGCCGATCAGGCCGATGTTCGGTCCCTCCGGCGTCTCGATCGGGCACATCCGGCCGTAATGGGTCGGGTGCACGTCGCGAACCTCGATCGGGGCACGCTCGCGGGTCAGCCCGCCGGCGCCGAGCGCCGAGAGGCGGCGGCGGTGGGTGAGGCCGGCCAATGAGTTGGTCTGGTCCATGAACTGAGACAGCTGCGAGGAGCCGAAGAACTCCTTCAGCGCCGCCACCACCGGGCGGATGTTGATGATCGTCTGCGGGGTGATCGCGTCGGCGTCTTCGGTGGTCAGCCGCTCCCGCACCACGCGCTCCATCCGGTAGAGGCCGATCCGGAACGCCTCCTGGATCAGCTCGCCGACCGTGCGCAGGCGGCGGTTGCCGAAGTGCTCGTACTCGTCGAGATGCTCGGCGACCGGCTCGCGCGGGTAGGTGATCGCCTCCGCCGCATAGTCCTTGATCGGGTGCTCCTCGTCGATCTCCTCGGGGATTCCGAGCAGCTTCGGCAGGCTCACCAGCTCCTTGATCAGGGCGATGATGTCGTCGTGGGTGAGGACCCGGTTGTCGAGGTCGATGTCGAGGTCGAGCCGGGCGTTCAGCTTGTAGCGGCCGACCCGGGTCAGGTCATAGCGCTTGGGGTCGAAGAAGAGCTGCTCGAGCAGGGCTTTGGCGGCGTCGACCGAAGGCGGCTCGCCGGGGCGCTGCTTTTTGAACAGCTCGATCAGGGCGCCCTCTTCGGTCTGGGTCGCTTCGGTGTCGGACTCGATCGTGTGCCTGAGGTAGACCGAGTTGTCGAACATCTTCAGGATCTGCTCGTCGTCGACGTAACCCATCGCGCGCAGCAGCACCGTGACCGGCAGTTTGCGCTTGCGGTCGATGCGGACGAAGACTTTTCCTTTTTTGTCGACTTCCAGCTCCAGCCAGGAGCCGCGGGCCGGCATCAGGTTGGCGATGAAGACCTGTTTTTCGGGGTCCTTGGGCGCCATCACGTAGGCGCCGGGCGAACGCACCAGCTGGGTGACGACGACGCGCTCGGTGCCGTTGATGATGAAGGTGCCGCGGTCGGTCATCCACGGGAAGTCGCCCATGAAGACGGCCTGCTCACGGATCTCTCCCGTCTCCTTGTTCTGGAAGGCGACGGTCGCCGTCAGCGGCCGCGAATAGGTCATGTCCTTCTCGCGGCACTCCTCGATCGTGTGCGGCGGCTCCTCGAACTTGTACTCGCCGAAGACGATGGCGAGGTTCCCCGTGTAGTCCTCGATCGGGGATATGTCGTCAATGGTCTCTCGAAGCCCACCCGCCTTGGGATCCGTCAGCTCTTCGAACGAGCGACGCTGGATATCGATCAGGTGGGGGACTTCGAGGGGGTTCTGTAGTCGGGAGAAACTCCTACGGGTTACGGGGGCAGCGTTGGAACGTGCCAAAGTCGGCGACTCCTCAGACGGTCAGAGGGACGTGGATACAGCGCAGATATGGGCAGGGGATGACAACAGGCGCGCGACCACGAAAAATAACACACGCGATCGCTCGGCTGACGGCTGGGCCGCCAAACCGCTCTGCAACGCCTATTTGAGCTCGACGGTGGCGCCTGCCTCCTCGAGTTCCCCCTTGATCTTTTCGGCTTCGTCGCGCTCGATGCCCTCTTTGATCGCTTTCGGGGCCTCGTCGACGATCGCCTTGGCCTCTTTCAGGCCGAGCCCGGTCGCGGCGCGGACGACCTTGATCACCGGCACTTTCTGGCCGCCGACCTCGGTCAGCACCACGTCGACCGTGGAGGACTCCTCGGCGCCGCCGTCTCCCTCCCCGTTGGGGGCGCTGGCAGCTGCCGGTGCGGCGGCGGCGACCGCGGTTGCGGAGACTCCGAACTCCTCCTCGAGCGCTTTGATCCGCTCGGAGAGCTCGAGCACCGAGATGCCTTTCAGCTCCTCGATCCAGTCCTCAGTTTTGACTTTGGTTGCCATCTACTCTTCTTTCTCCTTTTTTTCTTGAAGCTGCTGAAGCTGGTTGGCGAGGCCGGAGACCATCGAGCCGAGGCCGCGGACGAGGCCGGTCAAAGGGCTGGCGACAACGCCGGCCAACTGGCCATCGAGCACTTCGCGGGTGGGCAGGCGGGCGATCGATTTGAACTTCTCCTCGTCGAGGACGAGTTCGTCCATGAAGCCGCCCTTGAATACGAGGACGTCATGCTCTTTGCTGAAGATCGAGATCGCCTTCGCCGCCTGGGCGGTGTCGCCGCGGACGAAGGTCAGCGCGGTCGGGCCCTGGAGCAGCTCCGCGAGGCGATCCTCGCCAGCCTGCTCAGCCGCCCGTTTGGTGAGGCGGTTCTTGACGACCCGGAAGCTGGCGTCGGCTTCGCGCAGCTTGCCGCGCAGTTCAGCCGCCTGCGGGACGCTGATGCCCTTGTAGTCAACCGCGAATATCGCTTCGGCGCCCTCGATCTGGGCGACGATCTCCTCGATTACTTGTGCCTTTTCGTCTCTGTTCATCGTTCACCTGCACCGGGCTTCTGCTGTCGATGGGCCTAAAGCGGGCCTATATGTCCCGTTTGAGGCCCATCGGCGGCTGCCGGTGGTCTCGGGGTCGCGCGGCGGAGGAGTTTAGGCGGTCGCGGGCTCCGGTGCGGTCTCGGTCGCCGCGTCGGCGGCGACCTCACGCTCGCCGGTCTTGCCGGCGTCGACCCGGATCCCTGGGCCCATCGTCGTCGTCAACGTCGCCGAGAGGATGTATTTGCCCTTCGAGGAGGACGGCTTAGCGCGGACGATCTCGTCGATCACCGCGAGGCAGTTGTCGAGCAGTTTCTGCTCGTCGAAGCTGGCCTTGCCGATCGCCAGATGGACGATCGCCTGGCGGTCGGTGCGGTACTCGATCTTGCCTGCCTTCGACTCGGTCACCGCCTTCTCGATGTCGTCGGTGACGGTGCCCACCTTCGGATTCGGCATCTTGCCCTGCGGCCCGAGCACGCGGCCGAGCTGACCGACCGTTTTCATCATGTCGGGGGTGGAGATCACGACCTCGAAGTCGGTCCAGCCCTCCTGGACTTTCTCCACCATGTCCTGACCGCCGACGAAGTCCGCGCCCGCGGACTCCGCGTCGCGCGCCTGCTGGCCTTCGGCGAAGACCGCGATCGTCACGTCTTTGCCCAGCCCGTGCGGCAGCGCGAGGGTGCCGCGCAGCTGCTCCTCGGCGTGGCGGACGTTGACGCCGAGTCGCATGTGCAGCTCCACCGTCTCGTCGAAGCCGGCGCTCGCCGTCTCCTTGATCAACGAGATCGCCTCGGCTGGTGGGTAGTCCCGCTCGCGCTGGACCTTGCCGAGCTGTTTGCGGTAGCGCTTGCCGTGGGCCATGGCTATTCGACGTCCACGCCCATCGAGCGGGCGGTGCCGGCGATGATCTTCGAGGCGGCGTCGAGGTCGTTGGCGTTGAGGTCGGGCATCTTGCGCTCGGCGATCTGGCGGACCTGGTCGATCGAGATCGTGCCGACTTTGTTCACGTGCGGCTCGCCAGAGCCCTTTTTGATGCCGATCGCTTCGCGGATCAGCACCGCGGCGGGTGGCGTCTTGGTGACGAAGCTGAAGGAGCGGTCCTCATAGACCGTGATCTCGACCGGGATGATCGTGCCGCCCTCGGCCTGGGTCTGGGCGTTGAAGGCTTTGCAGAACTCCATGATGTTGACGCCGTGCTGACCAAGCGCCGGGCCGACCGGCGGCGCCGGGTTGGCGTTGCCCGCCTGGATCTGCAGCTTGATGAGGGTTAAGACTTTCTTGGCCATAACGTTCGTGACAATAGCTGGCGCGAGAACCAAGCGATCCAAGGACGCAGGGAGCGTGGCGTGCTCTGCACGCGAGCGAGCGAGGACGCCGGAGCGCGCCGGTTATCGCGTCAGCTAGATCTTCTTCACCTGGTCGTAGTTGACCTCTACCGGCGTCTCGCGGCCGAAGATCGAAACCAGCACCTTGAGTTTGGCGGCGTCCTCGTTGATCTCGGCGATCTCACCGGAGAAGTCGGAGAGGGGGCCGGAGATGACCTTGACCGACTCGCCGATCGAAAACTGAGCCTGGGTTCGGGGCCGCTCGGCGGTCTCGCGGTGCAGCAGCCGGTCGACCTCCGGTTTGGAGAGCGGCACCGGCTTGTTGCGGGCGCCGACGAAGCCGGTCACCCCCGGCGTGTTCTTGACCAGGCCCCAGGCGTCGTCGGTCATCTCCATGTTGACCAGGACGTAGCCGGGCATCGTCCGTTTCTCCTTCGGTTCTTTCTGGCCTTCTTTGTTGACCTCCATCACCTGCTCGGTCGGCACCACGACCTGGCGCACGTTGCGGTTCTGAGCCATCGTCTGCACGCGGTGCTCGAGGTTGTGCTTGACCTTGTTCTCGTGCCCGGAGTAGGTGTTGATCACGTACCAGCGATACATCTGGAGGTCGCCCTTTGTCTTGGGATCCCGCTAAAGGATCTGCTTGATGAGAAAACTGAAGGCGCTGTCGAGGGCGCCGAGGTAGGCGCCGGCGACGGCGACGAAGATGATCGTCACGGCGGTCGCCTGCACGAGAGTTTCGCGGTCCGGCCACTGGACTTTGCGCAGCTCCGCCCAGCAGGAGACGAGGAAGCCGATGACGCCGCCGCGCTGGCGCTTCTCTGCCTGCGCCTGCTTCTGACGCTTGGCGAGCTGCTCGCGCTCGCGGCGTTTCTGCTCCTCGCGCTGGCGCTTTTCGGCTTGCTTAGCTTCTTTCGCTTCGGCCCTGCGCAGGCTGCGCCCCTTCGGCGCATCCGGCGTTTCGAGCTCGGCTTCCGGCGCGCCGGCTGCGATCCCGGCCTCAACCGCCTCAATCTCAGCGATGTCACCGGAAACGGGGACCTGGGTGTCGTGCTGAGCCCGCGAGGCGGACTTGGGGCCAGCGCCGGACCGTTTCTGCTCTTCGGCTTCGCGGGCGCGGCGCTCGGCCTTGCGCTGTGCGCGGGTTTTCGCCATCAGCTGCTACCTGGTCTCCTTGTGCGCCGTGTGGTGGCCGCACCAGCGGCAGTACTTGCGCAGCTCAACTCGGTCCGGCGAGTTTCGCCGTGACTTGTTGGTCTGATAGTTGCGCCGCTTGCAGTCTTCGCAAGCCAGCGTTACCGCGATGCGGACATCTCCGCGAGCCATGTTCTCCTCGTTGCCGAACGGACGCCGTTACAAGAGAAAACCCCGGGCCGAGGCACGAGGCTGGGCTGAAGGATAGCGCTCTGCGGGCCGCGGGGGTGCGCCCCCGGCTGCGCTCAGAGGCCGAGCGTTTTGGCGATGATCGTGCGCTGGATCTCGGAGGTGCCGCCGTAGATGGTGGAGACCATCGTCGTGCGCACGAGGCGCTCCATGTCGTACTCGGAGGAGTAGCCGTAGCCGCCCATCAGCTGCATCCCCTCTACCGCGATCCGTTTTGCCACCTCGGTCACGTGCAGCTTCACCATCGAGGCCTCGCGCGGCAGCATCCGGCCCGGGTCCTCGTCGGTCAAGGTCGCGACCCAGCGGGTCATCAGACGGGCCGATTCGACCTCGGTGGCCATGTCGGCGAGCCGGTGCTGGAGCGCCTGGAAGGAGCCGATCGGGCGGCCGAACTGCTTGCGCTCCTTGACATAGGCGAGCGCATCGTCGAAGGCTCGCTGGGCGATGCCGAGCATGGTCGCGGCGAGGATCAGCCGCTCGACGTTGAGTCCCGCCATCAACTGCGTCCAGGCCTGGTCGACCTGGCCGAGCAGGGCGTCGGCCGGAGCCTCGACGTCGGTCAGGTAGAGCGTGTTGGTCTCTTCTCCGCCCATCGTCTTGATCGGGACGATCTCGAGGCCCGCCGTCTCGCGCGGGACCCAGATCATCGAGAGCCCGTCGTGCTTTGAGTCGCCCCTCGTGGTGCGGCAGACGATCAGGATGTGGTCGGCGATGTGGGCATTGGAGATGAAAACCTTCTGCCCGTTGAGGACGAAGCCACCGTCGACCTGCTCGGCCGAGGTGGTGAGGGCACCGACGTCGGAGCCGGCCTCGGGCTCGGTCATCGCGATCGCCTCTACCGCGCCGGCGGCGATGCCGCCGAGGATCTCCTTCTTCTGCTCGTCGCTGCCGAAGCGCTGGGTGGCGCCGGCGACGATCAGCGTCGTCGCGTAGCCGCCGATCGGGGCCAGCCCGCGGGAGCACTCCTCCATGAAGAGACAGGCATCGAGCATCGAGCCGCCCGAGCCGCCGTGCTCCTCGGGGATCGTCACCCCCAGCCAGCCCAGCTCGGCCATCTGCTTATAGAGAGCATCGTTGTGGTGCAGCCGGTAGCCGTCGGTGAGCCGCTCGCGCTGCTCCTGCGTCCCGCACTCGCGCTCGCAGAAGCCACGGATCGCGGCGACGAAGTCCTCCTGCTCGTCGGTCAGAGAGAAGTCCATTGGCCGAGCAGCCTACTTTGCTGCAATGAGGAACTGACTCACGCTACACCGCTATCCGAGTCAGCCCCGGCCTCCGCGGCGGAGAGCGCCGCCAGACCTCGAAGCTGATCGAGGACGCGCTGGGCAAACGTCCGCGCGACCCGGCCAAAGTGGCCACATGGAACGAGGGCGTGGAGCTGATCCACGGCTACCCCAACGCCACGGGGTCACCGAGCGCAGCGGCCATCCGCCGGAGCGAACAGGGGCGACGCGGCTCGACGGCGAGAGCGACAAGCGGCAGCACAGCGCCTCGCGCGCATCCAACAGCGCCTCGGCAAGGAGCGGGGTGCGAAGCGTACCGATCACCAATGAGGCCCCTACGATGATGTCCGCCGCTTGCCCGCGTCTATGCGAGGAAACAAGGGTGCGCCACGCAACGTGCTGTAGTCCCCGACCCCACCAGCGATTGCGATCGCCGCGACCAACGCCAGGAAGACGCCGACCTCCCGACTGGCGCCAGATGGGAAGTCGAAGAGGATCAGCCAGGCGAGAAGGGTCGTCGCCGCCACCCCCAGCAGATCGGCCGCCCCGCTCAGGGACAGATCGGGGCGAAAGAGCCCGTAGCGCCCCCACGTGAGCGCGGCCGCGATCGCGACCAGTCCGACGATCAGCAGGAGGACGTCGCCCATGGTCAAGAGCTCGAACCCGGTTCGGCTAGTCCCCCCGGCTCCCGCCCAGGGAAGAAACAGGGAGACGATCAGCAGCACGCCTCCTGCACCGGTAATCAGCTGGAAGGGTCCGGGCTTCTTCTCGGTCATTCTGCCTCTCCTTGATTCCGTGTTCTTAGCGGCGAATTCACGAGTGACCCTGCCCCCGCTCGTGCAGCCTTTCGGCGGTCGCCCGATCAGCCGGGAAGAGCAACTCGATCGCCAGCTCCGAGGTGGTTACCTCGAACGGGGTGTCGAAGCTCGCAAACATGCCGAAGAAGGAGAGCCCCCCGCCGTCGGGAGTGCGCACCTTGACCGGGCCGAGCATCTCGCTGCCAGCGATTTCAGATACGGCATCGTGCTCGGACTCGGGCACAGAGTAGCTGGCGATCTCGTCGATCAGGGCGGCGAGCTGCTCATCGCCCGTTGCCGCTAACTGGCGCTCGAGCCGCTCGAGCCAGTGCGCGTGCCAGTAACCGAGGTTGCTGAACAGCGGACCCAGTCCACGGGGATGCAGGCCGACGCGCATCACGTTGATCGGAGGCTCAAGCAGCTCGGGGTCGATGTCGACGGCCTCGGTCAAGGCGAACATGGCGGAGTTGGCGGCGACCATGTTCCAGAGGCGATCCACTGCGACCGCCGGGTAGGGCTCGTGGCCGGAGAGGACCACGTCGAGTGCCTCTCGCACCGGCGCCAGGTCGGGGTCCTCAAGCGAGCGTTCCGGATAGGCGGGGGCATGACCCGCGGCAAGCAAGAGCCGATTCTGCTCGCGAAACGGAACCTTGAGCTGCTCAAGAACCTGTAGAAGCATCTCGCGGCCGGGCTTCGAGCGGCCCGTCTCTACAAAGCTCAGATGGCGGGCCGAAATCCCGGCGTCGAGCGCGAGTTCAAGCTGAGTCACGCGCCGCCGCTCGCGCCACTGCCGCAGGAGGGACCCGACCTCGGCTTGAGATTGAACCGCCACCATCGCGGGCGACTCTAGTGCGCACACGTACGCAGGTCGATTACCTCAAGGTAATGCGAGAAGCGGCTCCCTTCGGGAGCCGCATTCCGCCTTCTAGAGCGAAGCCCGGAACGAGACTCGAACTCGTGACCCCTTCCTTACCATGGAAGTGCTCTACCAACTGAGCTATCCGGGCGGAACGATCAACTTTAGCGGTGCGCTGCTCAGCCGGCACCGTCGTAGGCGACTCGCTTCGCCTCGGCGGCGCCGAGGTAGGGCGTGAGGACGAACTGGATTGCCTCGGGGGCGATGGCGGGAAGCTCGGCGTGACGGTCGAAGTTGAGGCGCTGGGCGATCAGCATCGCTACACCGCCCACCATCGTCTTCTCGGTGATCTCGGGCAGCCACTCGCCCTCGGGGCGCTCGGCGCGGCCGGGCTGCAGAGCAGCGGCGAAGTGCTCGATCATGCGGTCATAGCGGGCAAAGCCCGCCTTGCCTTCGGCCATCGCCTCGTTTGTCAGGATCTGGGCGGCAGCCGGGTCGGCGGCGGCGAAGGCGAGCGCCGCCCGGATGCCGGCCGACACCTTGGCCGGCCACTCGGCCTCGGAGCCGCAAGCCGTCTCGATGCGGATCTGCAGGCGGGCGAGAGCGGGCTCAAAGGCGGTTGCGAACTCGTCAGGGTGCTGCGCCCTGTCGTTCATTCCCCGCCGCACCGCCGCGCTTCACCATCCGCGCTCGCTTTCGATTCCCTTTGGCCTTGCGCTTGCCGCCGCAGTCAGCCCGCATAACAGGGTTGGCGGTGGACCGCTTGCCGTTTTGCCCGCTGAATTCCACGTTCGCCCTCGAGACAGCCCCGCAGAGATTGCGGCTGTTGACGATCAAGCCCTTCTTGCCGCCCTGCATGCGCAAGAGGACTTTGGAGAGCGGCGCGTCGGGGGTAGATTCGACCGTGGCCCTGATCCCACCTTGGGCGGAGTCGATCCGGGTCGCCACCTCGACGTCGACCAGCC